>Ga0206129_10001607_pt1 | contig 30061 bp, 27 predicted proteins | sample Helgoland_Spring_8_FD_148616 | JGI IMG/M metagenome (GOLD analysis project Ga0206129, IMG submission 148616) | Pelagic subsurface seawater microbial communities from Kabeltonne, Helgoland, North Sea - Helgoland_Spring_Bloom_20160502_2 | ecosystem: Environmental > Aquatic > Marine > Epipelagic ...
GAGCTTTTTCAATTTCATCAAGCAGCAAAACACAATGTGGTGACTTAACAACTGCTTCAGTTAAAAGACCGCCTTGATCAAATCCAACATATCCTGGAGGTGCTCCTATAAGTCTTGAAACGGTATGCCTTTCCATATATTCACTCATATCAAAACGAATAAGATCAATCCCCATAATATCTGCAAGTTGATTTGAAATCTCTGTCTTCCCTACCCCAGTTGGCCCAGTAAATAGAAATGAGCCTATTGTCTTGTTATCATCTCTTAATCCTACTCGAGATAGCTTTATTGCATTTGCTAATGTTTCAACAGCCACATCTTGTCCAAATATTACACGCTTTAAACTCTCTTCAATTTTCTTAAGGTTTTTCTTGTCTGCAGCAGTAATACTCTGCTCTGGTATCTTTGTTATTTTTGATATAGTTTTTTCTATATGAGATTGATTTACGGTTATTTTTTTTGAACTTTTTCTACTGATATTTAGCATAGCACCTGTTTCATCAATCACATCAATAGCCTTATCTGGTAAAAACCTATCATTAATATATTTAGATGATAAATCTATTGAAGATTTAATTGCTTCACTAGAAAAATTAACATTATGATAATCTTCATAAATTTCTTTAATACCATCAAGAATCTCTACGCATTCATCATAATTCGGCTCTAAAATATCTACTTTCTGGAACCTTCTAGATAGAGCTTGATTTTGATCAAATATACCCCGATATTCTTGAAAAGTGGTAGAACCTATACATCTAATTTGCCCTTTACCCAAAGCAGGCTTTAAAAGATTAGATACATCCAAGGAGCCACCTGAGGCAGATCCAGCTCCAATAATGGTATGAATTTCATCTATAAATAATACTGGTTTATCCTCAGTATCTAAAAACTTTAATACCTCTTTAAGTCTTTTTTCAAAATCACCACGATATTTGGTTCCAGCTATCAAAGCAGCTATATCAAGAGAATAAATAGTTGAATTAGATAAGACTTTAGGCACTTTATTATTTGTAATTAAATAAGCCAAGCCTTCTGCAATAGCGGTCTTCCCTACCCCGGATTCACCAACTAATAAGGGATTATTTTTTGTTCTTCTTGATAAGATTTGAACTATTCTATCAACCTCTTTAGATCTACCAACAAGTTTATCAATCTTCCCTTCATCAACTTGATTATTAAGATTAATCAAAAATTTACTTTCTTTTTGTTCTTGATGAGTATTAACTTCATCTTGTGCTTCACTAACATTATCTTCAGGTGTCATCTTTTCAGGACTGCCATGAGAAATATGTGTTACAACATCAAGCCGATTAATATTATTTTTATTAAGAAGATAAACTGAATGTGACTCCTTTTCAGAGAATATAGCTACTAATATATTTATAGGTTTTACTACACCCTTTCCTGATGACTGAATATGAAAGACAGCTCTTTGAAGAACTCTTTGAAACCCAAGTGTTGGTTGAACAGCTTTTTGTGCATCGGTTCTCATGATACTGGTTTGCTTTAAATGATCGTTAAGGTTGTCTTTAAGAGCTTGGATTTGAACATCTTTAGACTCTATAAAATCCTTAACAGTATAATCATTTAGGATCATAAGAAATAAATGTTCAACTGTTAGATATTGAATATTTATTTCTTGAGCTTGATCGAACAAGCTAGCAATTGAAATTTCTAAATCTTTACTAAACATATTAATCCGTTAATGGTTCTATCTCACTTAATAGTGGATGATTGTGATGTTTTGCCATTTCATTCACTTCATACGACATCATCTCAGCTATTTCTTTAGAAAATATACCACATACTCCCATGCCTTTTGTATGAACAGCCATCATTATTTTTGTAGATTGTTCGTGCGTGTGATTAAAAACGGTTTGTAAAACATATACTACAAACTCCATTGGTGTGTAGTCATCATTAAGAAGTATTACTTGATATAAGGGAGGTTCCTTAACTTCAGGTTCCTTTTCTAATACAGATGAGCCGTAATTATTTTCGTTATCTATTTCTTCTATAGAAAGCTTAATCATTACATCCTTTTAATCATCTCATCTGCAAAGCCTGAGCATGATACTAAATCAGCGCCTTCCATCATCCTTTCAAAGTCATATGTAACTTTCTTAGCACCAATTGTCCTTTCCATTGATGAAATGATTAGATCTGCTGCTTCAACCCAACCCATATGTCTTAACATCATTTCGGCAGATAAAATAAGACTTCCCGGATTAACTTTATCTTGTCCAGCATATTTTGGAGCTGTTCCATGAGTAGCCTCAAATACAGCATAATCGTCTGATAAATTGGCACCAGGAGCTATTCCTATTCCGCCTACACAAGCAGCTAATGCATCTGAAATATAGTCTCCATTAAGATTCATTGTTGCTATTACATCATAATCTTTAGGTCTTAAAAGAATCTGTTGAAGAAATGCATCACAAATAACATCATTAATAATGATAGATTTTCCATTATTTGGATTTTTGATAACCTGCCAAGGACCGCCATCTAAATCTTCAGCATTATAACTAGTTTGAGATAATTCATACCCCCAGTCTCTAAATGCCCCTTCTGTATATTTCATAATATTACCTTTATGAACCAGCGTTACAGAAGATCTATCATTTTCAATAGCATAATCAATAGCTTTTTTAACTAATCTCTCTGTTCCTTCTTTAGAAATTGGTTTTACACCTAAGCCAACTGTATTTGGGAATCGTATCTTAGAGATATCAAAATCATCCTGCAAAACTCCTACCATTTTTTTAGCATCATCAGAGCCTGCTTCAAATTCAATACCACAATAGATATCTTCAGAGTTTTCTCTGAATATCACCATGTCAGTATCTTGTGGTCTTTTAACCGGTGAAGGAACACCATCAAAATATCTAATTGGTCTAAGACATACGTATAGATCTAGAATTTGTCTTAAAGATACATTTAAAGATCTAATACCACCACCTACAGGCGTTGTTAATGGACCCTTAATACTTACAACATATTCTTTCAATGCATCTATTGTTTCATCAGGAAGCCATGTATCTTTTGTATAAATTGTTGTAGATTTCTCACCGCAATATACCTCCATCCACTCAATCTTTCTTTCACCCTCATAAGCAATTTTTACAGCGTTATCAACTACCTTTAACATAGCGGGAGTTATATCTACGCCAATTCCATCACCTTCAATAAAAGGAATTATAGGATTATTTGGTACATTTAATTTTCCATCAGTTATAGATATTTTAGATCCTGACTGCGGTTCTTTGATTTTATCGAATTTCATTTACTTATTGACCTCTGTATTAAGATTTTAGCTTCCAAATCGGTCATAATTATACTCTTAATTAATTTAATATAATACTTAGAAAAGAGAAGAAAGATGCAAAAAAAGACTGTTGTTGTAGGTATGTCTGGTGGAGTTGATTCATCTGTATCTGCATATCTTTTAAAAGAAGAAGGCTATGATGTAAAAGGCCTCTTTATGCAAAACTGGCAAAGTGAACCAGGTGAGACTTGTACATCAGAAATAGATTTTAAAGACGCATCAGCTGTCTGTGATAAATTAGATATCCCTCTTCATAGAGCTAATTTCTCTGATGAATATTGGGAAAGAGTTTTTACAAATTTTTTAAGTGAGCATGAAAAAGGACGAACACCTAACCCAGACATATTGTGTAATAGAGAAATTAAATTTAAATCTTTCTTAGATTATGCATTCAATATTGGTGCTGATTTCATAGCAACTGGCCATTATGCAAAACTAATAATTAAGAATAACAACAAGTTTTTAGCAAGAGCAAAAGATTCATTTAAAGACCAAACATACTTTCTTCATGAGGTTAGTGAGAATGAATTTGATAGATGTATTTTTCCACTAGCAGACTTAACAAAAAATGAGGTGAGAGAAATAGCTCTCAAACAGAATTTAATAACTGCAGATAAAAAAGACTCTGTAGGTATTTGTTTTGTTGGTGAGCGAAATCTAAAAGATTTTTTAAATAGATTTATATCATTTAGCAAAGGTGATATTAAAGATGAAAATGGCAATATAGTTGGTGAGCACCAAGGTTCCATTTTATATACTGAAGGACAAAGACAAGGCTTACAGATTGGTGGTGTCAAAGGTGCTGATGAGCTACCTTGGTACGTTTATAAAAAGGACATTAAAAATAATGTAATACATGTCTGTCAGGGTGTTGATAATAAACTGCTTATGAATTCAGGACTTTTTGTAGAAAAAATTAATTGGATAAATGATATCAAATACGATCTACCAATGAATTGCTTAGTACAAGTAAGACATCAACATATACCTGTTGAATGCTATTTAGAATCTAATAATGACAAAATAATGATAACTTTTAAGGATAAAATAAGAGCAATTGCACCAGGTCAGTCAGCTGTCCTATATGATAATGATATATGCTTAGGTGGCGGTATTATTAACCAAACTTTTTAATTAGAGTATTTTAAAGAATGATAAAATAAATTATGAAATATGATCACGACAACATTTCACCTTTAGATAGTAGATATTTAAACAAAATTCCTGAATTTAGAAAAAATTTTAGTGAATCAGCATTAATAAAAATAAGGTTTGAAATCGAAATCGATTGGCTTGTATTTTTATGCACTAACCTACCCAGTTCTTTTAAACCACTTAGCAAAGAATCAATTAATAAAATTAATAATTTTAAAAACAAATTTGATGATAAATATGTTCTCAAAATAAAAAAAATTGAGTCTGTTACAAATCATGATGTTAAGGCTGTTGAATATTTTATTGCAGAATTTTTTAATAAAGATAAGGTTTTAAAAAAATATGTTCATCTAATACATTTTGGTTTAACGAGTGAAGATATAAACTCATTAAGTTACGCCTGCTTAATAAAGAAAGGAACATTATTATTATTAAATGAAACCAAAGAGATCCAAAAAACATTAAAAAGTTATTCAAAAAAATGGTCAAAAATATCGTTTTTAGCAAGAACCCATGGGCAAGCTGCTTCGCCATCTACTTTAGGGAAAGAATTTAAAGTATTTTCTTCAAGACTAGAGAGAGAGTTGAATTTATTGAAAGAAATTAAACCTCTAGCTAAGTTTAGCGGTGCAACAGGTAATTTTCATACTTTCCAGATAGTTGATGATAGTGTTGATTGGACTAAAACTAATAAGAAGTTTTTAAAACAATTTGGAATTGAACAAAATCTATACACTACACAAATTGAACCTCATGATTGGATTGCAGAGGTATCTCATTCAATGATAAGAATTAATAATATTCTTACAGATCTTTCGCAGGATTGTTGGATATATATTTCTAATGAGATATTTAAACTTAAATTAAATAAAAATGAGGTAGGGTCTTCAACAATGCCGCATAAAGTAAACCCGATTGATTTTGAGAATGCTGAAGGTAATTTCGGTATTTCATCAGCATTATTTGGTTTCTTTGCAAATAAATTGACAAAATCAAGACATCAAAGAGATTTATCTGATTCAACAGTGTTAAGAAATATAGGTCTAGGATTTGGTTATTCAGCACTTGCAATAATATCTGCTAATAAAGGCCTTTCAAAAATTACTCCGAATAGAATAAGTATAGAAAATGAGCTTAATCTTAACTGGGAAGTTTTAACAGAAGCTGTTCAAACACTTATGCGTTATGAAGGAATTCCTGATGCCTATGAACAACTAAAAAAACTATCTAGAGGATCAAAGATTACACAAGAATCATATGTAAGTTTCATAAATAATTTAAATATTTCTGATGTATCTAAAAAGAAGCTTATTTCACTTAAGCCATCCACCTATATTGGAATTTCTAGTTCTTTATCAAAATAAGTAATTATTAAATATTTTGTAGTTTAACTACAAATAATTACATCTATAAAGCCCTTAAATATGGGGATTAAATAATATTATTGACACTCTTATCTAGATATTATCTACTTCACTACATAATATTAATTTCAGAGACCTTTTATTATGACAAACCACAACGATGAACTAAAAAATGCTACGAATATACCTGATATGAATACTAGTAGTTGGGATGCAATCAACCCTGACTATGTTGCAAGAATGAGAATGCAGAATAAATTTAAGACAGGTATTGATATTGCTAAATACACAGCAGGGATAATGCGTAAAGACATGGAAGCATATGATAATGATACAGCTGCATATACCCAATCTTTAGGGTGTTGGCATGGTTTTATTGGGCAACAAAAAATGATTTCTATAAAAAAACATTTTAAAACAACCGATAGAAAGTATTTATATCTATCTGGTTGGATGGTTGCTGCTTTAAGATCAGAGTTTGGTCCCCTACCCGATCAATCAATGCATGAGAAAACATCTGTTGCAAGTCTGATTGCAGAACTTTATCAATTTTTAAGACAGGCTGATGCTAGAGAACTTGGTGGTTTATATAGAAAACTTGATTCTGCTGAGGGTTCATCAAAAAAATCTGTTCAAGATGAAATAGATAATTTTCAAACTCATGTGGTTCCAATTATTGCTGATATAGATGCTGGCTTCGGTAATGAAGAGGCAACCTATTTAATGGCAAAACAGATGATTGAAGCTGGAGCTTGCTGTATTCAAATTGAAAATCAAGTTTCAGATGAAAAACAATGCGGACATCAGGATGGAAAAGTTACAGTTCCACATGCTGATTTTTTAGCGAAAATTAATGCTGTTAGGTATGCATTTTTAGAGCTTGGTGTAGATGACGGTGTAATAGTTGCAAGAACAGACTCATTAGGTGCTGGTCTTACAAAACAAATTGCCGTCACAAGTGAAAAAGGTGATTTAGGAGATCAATACAATTCATTCCTTGACGTTGAAGAAGTAACTACTGAAACAATGAAACATGGTGATGTGATGATTAGTCAAGATGGAAAAATTGTAAGACCAAAAAGACTACCTAGTAACCTTTACCAATTTAAGCCTGGAACTGGTGAAGCTAGATGTATTCTTGATTCAATTACAAGCTTACAGAATGGTGCTGATCTTATTTGGATTGAAACTGAGAAGCCACATATTGGTCAAATAGGTGCAATGATGGATGAAATCAAAAAAGTAGTGCCTAATGCAAAACTTGTTTATAACAACAGTCCTTCATTCAATTGGACTTTAAATTTTAGACAACAAGTTTTTGATTCAATGATCGAGGATAATCAAGACGTCTCTGCATATGACAGAGATGATTTAATGAATGAGAAATACGATTCATCTGATTTAGCAATAGAGGCCGATAATAAAATTAGAACCTTCCAAGCAGATGCAGCTAGAGAAGCAGGAATTTTCCATCATTTAATAACTCTTCCAACTTATCATACTGCCGCCCTTTCAACAGATAACCTAGCAAAAGAATATTTTGGAGATAATGGAATGTTAGGTTATGTTGCTGGCGTTCAAAGAAAGGAAATCAGAGAAGGTATAGCATGTGTAAAGCATCAAAACATGTCTGGATCTGATATGGGTGATGATCATAAAGAATATTTTGCTGGTGAAGCGGCATTAAAGGCTGCAGGTAAGGATAATACTATGAATCAGTTCTGATCACAGGCCTCTGTATCAGTTCTTCCACATATTTGGCATGGCGCTCCATCTTCAAGATTAGCCATGCCGCCACATGACCCTTTTATAGGTTGATTTCTTATAATCAATCCAAGCGCTAACCCAGTAAAAGACAAAACTATTACCAAGAAACCTAAAAATATATTACTCATAAGTAAAATCATACCATTTATCAGAAAAGAGTAATTCTATTTCTTTATTTTTACTTGTAACTAACATTAATGGTATGTCGTTTGCATTTGCAATTTCAATAATCTCTATCCCACTAATTACATTAAAACCTGTTGCATAAGCATCTGCCCTTGTAGCAGATTTATTATTAAGAATGGTTACTGATAGTATGTCACTTGTAATAGATTTTTGATTATCAGGATTAATGGTATGTGTGTTTTTTACCCCATCCTGAGATACTCTAAAATTTCTATATTCCCCTGAAGTAGCTATAGACAACATAGCACCATTTCTATTGTTTATGACATATATAGCTTTATTTGAAATAGAGTTAGGGTCTTGTATGCCAACACTCCAAGGTTCTTTATAATTAAAACCATTAACAATCACTTCACCACCAATATCAATTAAGTGATTAGGTAGATTATTAGTAATTAAGTAATCATGTATTTTTTGTACGGCATAACCTTTTGCTATAGAAGAAAGGTCAAACCAAAAATCAGAGCTCTTAAAAACTGTCTGATTGTATTCATTTAAACTAAATGCCCTGTTGGATGGATTATTGGATACGTCTATACCAAAGCTTGGAGCAAAACCCATTGAGCTAGAAATCTTTCCTAATGTAATATCATAATAATTATCTAGAGTATTAGAAATAAGCTTAGCTTCATTAAGGAGCACATAAAGATCTTGTGATATAGGAAGTTCAGTTTTTATTGGGGCCTTATTAATTAATGCTATTTCTGAGTCAGGCTTATAATTTGAAGCAATATTATCAATAGTATTAATAATATTTAATATCTTTTTTTCGTGATGGTCTGCTATAAATTCAGTTGATGTGACTGTCCAAGTTGTACCGTAAGCTTTTCCAGAGATTGAATATAAATTAGAAGAATTGAATGTATATGCTAGATATATGCATATTAATCCTACAAATAAAGCTAGAAATTTAGAAAGAATATACCTACTAAACAATTTTTTAACTAGCCACCAAAATCATCTAAGGCAATATTTTCTGGTTCAACTCCAATATTTAATAATAAATCTATAACTGCTTTATTCATCATTGGAGGTCCACACATATAATATTCACAATCTTCTGGAGCCTCATGATTTTTTAGATAATTTTCATATAAAACATTATGAATAAATCCAGTATCACCATCCCAATCATCCTCAGCTTGCGGGTCAGATAGCGCTACATGCCACTCAAAGTTATCATATTTTTCTGCTAAATCATTAAATTCATCAACATAAAACATTTCTTTTAAACTTCTAGCACCATACCAAAAAGTAATTTTTCTATCTGTATTGATTCTTAGCAATTGATCGAATATATGAGATCGCATTGGCGCCATGCCAGCGCCACCACCAACAAAAACCATCTCATTTGCTGTTTCTTTTGCAAAAAATTCTCCAAATGGACCAAATACTTTAACCTTATCCCCTGGTTTTAAATTAAATGTCCATGAAGACATTACACCCGGAGGGAAATCTGTGCCTGGAGGCGGAGAAGCAATTCTTATATTGAATTTAATAATACCCTTCTCTTCAGGATAATTTGCCATTGAATATGCTCTAATAACTGGTTCAAGATTTACAGCCTTATTATCCCAGATCTTAAAATGATTCCAATCACCATGATATTCCTCTTGAATATCAAAAGATTTATAATCTATCTCATAAGCAGGAGCTTCAAGCTGAACATAGCCACCAGCTTTAAAATCTACATTTTCACCTTCAGGAAGCTTAAGAACTAACTCTTTAATAAAGGTAGCAACATTATCATTTGAAACAACCTCACACTCCCATTCTTTTACTCCAAAAATTTCTTCTGGAACTTCAATCTTCATATCATTTTTTACTGCTACCTGACATGAAAGTCTCCAACCTTCATTTTTTTCTCTTGAATTAAAGTGTGATTCTTCAGTTGGTAAGATAGAGCCCCCGCCATCAACAACAACACATTTGCATTGACTACAAGTTCCACCACCGCCACATGCTGATGATAAGAAAATTTTATTTTCAGCTAGAGTTTGAAGTAACTTTGAGCCCGCAGGCACTACAAGAGGATTGTCAGAATCACCATTTATTTCTATAGAGACATCACCTGTACTAACAAGCTGGGATCTTGCACCAATAATCACACCAACAAGCGCTAGAACAATTCCTGAAAAGGCAACAACTCCAAGTATCAAATCTATCTGCATAATATTAAATCCTTCCTAAAGTGAAATTCCACCGAATGACATAAAACCAAAACTCATCAAACCAACAATAATAAATGTAGCTCCCAATCCTTTAAGGCCCTCAGGGATATCAGAATATTTAAGCTTTTCTCTTATACCAGCAAGTATAACAATGGCCATAGCCCAACCAAAACCAGCACCAAGACCATACACAACACTCTCGCCAAACATTAAATCCTTTTCTATCATAAATAGAGATGCACCTAAAATAGCGCAATTTACTGTTATTAAAGGGAGAAAAACTCCTAAAGCATTGTATAAAGCAGGTACATATTTATCTAAAAACATCTCTAGAATTTGAACAACAGCTGCAATAACACCTATATAACTAATCAGTGAGACAAACCTTAAATCAGTTCCTTCTATTCCAGCCCATACTAAAGCATCCTCTCTTAGTACAAAGTTATAAATTAGATTGTTGAGAGGGACTGTTATTAAGCAAACAACAATAACAGCTATACCAAGACCCATTGCAGCTTCTATTTTTTTTGAAATAGCAATAAAAGTACACATTCCAAGAAATACAGATAAAGCAATATTTTCAATGAAAACAGTTGTTATAAATATATTAAGATAATGTTCAAACATTTAATTCTCTCTTAGTTAGATCAGGCGCAGTTGAATGCTTTGATACAACAAAATCATCCTCTTCGACTTGTGCGGGTCTATATGACCTTATTGCCCATATAAATAAACCAATAATAATAAACGAGCTTGGTGGTAACAGGAGTAGATTATTACCCATATACCACCCACCATTAGATACTAACGGTAAAATCTCAAAGCCAAATAAAGTACCTGAACCAAACAACTCTCTAATAGCTGCAACACCAATTAAAATAATGCTATAACCTAAACCATTACCAAGACCATCAAAAAAGCTTAGTAGTGGTTTCTCTTTCATGGCAAATGCTTCAGCCCTTCCCATAACAATACAATTTGTAATAATTAACCCAACAAAAACAGATAATTTTTTACTGGTTTCATAGCTATATGCTTTCAGCAACTCATCAACAACAATAACAAGGGAAGCTATAATAGTCATTTGTACAATAATTCTAATACTGCTGGGTATATAGTTTCTTATTAAGGATATAAATAAATTTGAAAAAGACACTACTGTAGTTAAGGCAATACACATGACCATAGTTACTGAAAGGTTATTTGTAACAGCAAGTGCAGAACATATACCCAGAATTTGAAGTGTTATTGGGTTTTCCTCAATAAGAGGTTTAAATATGACTTCCTTGTACCTTTTAAGACTCATAGCTCAACTCTTCAAATAATTTAGAATAACCTGATTCACCAAACCAGTAGGTAATCATATTTGTAACACCTCTACTTGTTAAAGTTGCTCCTGAAAGTCCATCTACTCTGTAATCTATATTTATGTCATCTGATGGAACCTTACCCTTCATAACTGTGAGTTTTACTTCCTTGTTTTGATATATCTTCTTTCCAGGCCATAAATCTTTCCATCTTGGATTATCAACCTCAGCACCAAGACCAGGTGTTTCTTTATGATCATAAAATTCAAGCCCTGCAACAGTATTAAAGTCTTCTTCTATTGCCATATATCCATAAAGAGTACCCCATAATCCATAACCTCTAATAGGTAATATTAGTTTATCAATGGATGAATCTTCATTTCTAACTATAAAAAATTTACCGACATTTTCTCGATTTTTAATGATTGCAATATCTTCTGAAGCGCTCAAGGCTGTTGAAAGATTTGGATTTCTTGTAGATTTAAGCTGGTCATAATCTTCTATTATAAAATTTTCATATGAATCTAAAATTTTTCCAGTGTTAAAATCAACGTATTTCATTTCAAGTTTATTGAATTGAGTTTTTACATCCACAGAAGAATCATAAATTTTTGCAGCTTGAAGTATCTTTATACTTTGATTATTGGTTGCATTTTCTTTTTGTAGATCTCGAAGGCTAACTGCTGCAAATGAAACAACTAACGAACAAACAAGACATATTACAAATGCAACTCCAAGAGTTTTAGTAACTGAATCATTCATTTATTAATGCCCTCCTTCTTTTTATATTTGACATAACAACCATATGATCTATCACTGGAGCTAATAAATTTGCAAATAATATAGCTAGCATCATACCTTCAGGGAATGCTGGATTAATAACTCTTATAAGAATTACGGTTATGCCAATAACAATACCATATATCCACCTTCCTGCATTAGTACCAGAACCAGAGACAGGCTCAGTTGCCATAAATACCAAACCAAAGGCGAAACTACCTATAACAGCATGCCAGTACCATGGAACATAAAACATTGGGTTAGTATCTGAACCAACTATATTTAATAGTGAAGACATGAAGATCATACCTGCTAAGGTCCCAAGAATAATTCTATAGGATGCCACCTTAGTAACTAGAAGAATTATTAAGCCTATACCAATTGCAATAACAGAAGTTTCTCCAACAGATCCTGGAATAAAACCTAAAAAAGAATCCATCCAAGTATATTGATTTAGTATCCCTGGCATTCCATTTTCAGCAGCAACACCAAGAGCAGTTGCACCACTGTAACCTTCTGCAACTATATTATTATCTGCTAGACCTGCTATCCAGACTTTATCTCCTGATATTTGTGAAGGATACGCAAAATATAGAAATGCTCTTCCAGTTAACGCAGGATTAAGGAAATTTTTACCAGTACCACCAAAGATCTCTTTTCCTATAACAAGACCAAAAGTTATACCCATAGCTGCCTGCCATAAAGGCAAATCTGGAGGACAACTTAAAGAAAATAAAATTGTAGAAACAAAGGCACCTTCATTAATTTCATGTTTTCTTACAATTGCGAATACGGCCTCCCAACCAATACCAACAACAAAAACTGTGATATAAATCGGCATAAAGTATGATGCACCAAACCACATTTTTGCAAAAAAACTTGAGGAATCATAACCAACAAAACTAACAATATAATGATGCCAATCTCCGGTATTTGCTTGATTAATAGATTCTAGATACTCAAGTGAATGAGAACCAAGATTATACATTCCAAAAAACATGGCTGGAAAAGTTGCCAACCAAACAGTAACCATTACTTTTTGGATATCAACTGCATCTCGAACATGAACAGGATTTGATGTTTTTGTTTGAGTAGAAAAGAATAGATTTTCAACGGCATCAAATAAAGGAAACCATTTTGAGTGCTTACCCTCGCCTATAAAGTTAGGTTTTACAGAATTTATATAGTTTCTTAAGATTTTCATTGCTCTAAATATAATTTATTTAAGTTATCTAGCAATATTGATGAATAATCATATTTGCTAGGACATACATAAGAACACAGAGCAAGATCTTCAGGTGCTAATTCTAACATCCCTAAATCAACTGACATCTCAATATCAGATACAACTAATGCTTTAAGTAACTGAGTAACTAAGATATCCATTGGTACTACCTCTTCATAAGAAGAAATTGGAACTATAGCTCTATTACCGCCATTAACTGATGTGTTAAAAATAAAATCCTGAGGTCTCTTAAAGGCTGATAGAAAAACATTAAGTTTAGAATGTAATTTATCACCTGGCATCAGCCAGTTCATAAAGATATCATTCGCTATATCTGGAATTACAGAAATTTGATTATCATAAAAACCCAAATAACTCATCACACCCTCGGATTTATGACCATAAATAATTGATCCTGATATAACTCTAGAGTTTTCTTTAATTTTTCCTGCAGTCATTTGATCTAAATTCCCTCCAATACGAGCTTTAATTAATGAAGGCTCATTGACAGCAGGACCAGAAAGAGAGATTGTTTTATGCGTTCTAATGTTATGAGTGGATATTAAATGGCCAATTGAAATAATGTCTTGATAACCAACAGCCCATGCTACTTTGTTAATGTTCACTGGATCAATAGCACTAATATGAGTACTTACCAAGCCAGCTGGATGTGGACCACAGAATTGATGATAGTTTATTCCATCAACATTGGTATTAAATTTATCATTCTGGTAACTCAAATGAATAGGACAATCAAAAATAGTTTTTAGTGTATTTAGACCTAATTCAAAGTTTTCACTATCATCTTTTATAATGTCATACGGATCAATACACAAAGGATTAGTGTCACAACAATTAATAAATAGCGAATCAGGTGATGATGAAACCGAAGGCGTTCTATTAAAAGGTCTTGTTCTAAATATATTCCACAAACCCGATTCAATGAATAAGTTCTTTAAACTATTTTTGTTATTTTCAAAATCAAATGAAATAAATTCCTCATTTTGATCAACATCTATTTCAATAGATAAAAATTTTCTTTTATCTCCCCTGTTTATTGATGAAATGGTTCCACCAGCTGGTGATATGAAAAAAATACCAGGATTTTTTTTATCTTCGAATACTTTGGTACCAACCTTTACACTATCTCCAACCTTAACAAGCATTGTTGGTTTCATGCCTACAAAATCGTTAGATAATAATGAAACAGAATTAACGGTTGGTTTGTCAGTAATTACAGAGGAAGGTTTGCCCGATATAGGGAGATTTAAACCTTTTTTTATCTTAATCACGCGTGCAATGTCCTAAAGATGAATAAACAATTAAAAACGGGGTGATTATAAATCTAAAACCTTATGGATTCTATAGTTTTATTGAATTGGTTTAGGCAATCTTTGAAGCTTTATATTAGCTATTTTCTTTGTTAAATTTATTACCTGTTTAGAGTATCCATACTCATTGTCATACCAACAATAAAGAGTGACTCTATTTCCACTTGTAATAGTAGCTTGTGAATCAATAATTGATGCGAATGGGCTTGAATAAAAGTCTGTTGAAACGATTTCAGGGGAATTTACAAAACCAATGATTTCTCTATATTTTGAATGAAAAGCCATTGATTTAAGGTAGTTATTTAATGATTCTTTGGTAACTTCATTATTTAAAACTAAAGAAAGTATAGCCAAACTAACATTAGGTGTAGGCACCCGAATAGCATTTCCAGTTAATTTGCCAGCTAAGTCGGGTATAACTTTAGCAACAGCAGCAACTGCTCCTGTTGAAGTAATAACCATATTTAATGGTGCTCCTCTACCCCTTCTATCTCCTTTATGAAAATTATCAATTAAATTTTGATCATTAGTATATGAATGAACTGTCTCTATATGACCACCACTTATACCATATTTATCTTTAACAACTTGAAGAACTGGGACTATAGCGTTAGTTGTGCACGAAGCTGCTGAGACTATTGAGTCATCTTTTAAAATATCATCATTAATACCAAAAACTATATTCTTAATATCACCTTTCGCAGGGGCTGTTAGAAGAGCATGAGAAGCTCCAGATTTTAAATGTTCTCCAAGACCATCTTCATCTCTCCATACACCTGTATTATCGATAACAATTGGGCTCTCAATTCCATAGTCGCTATAGTTAACATCTGCAGGTTTAGAGGCGTATATAACTTTGATTGGATTCCCATTAACAACCAGCTCTGAGTTAGCCTCATCAACTCTTACCGTCCCATCAAAAGAGCCATGAACTGAGTCTCTAGAAAGCAAACTTGCTCTTTTATAAATATCATCATCAGAAGCTTTTCTGATAACCATTGCACGTAATCTAAAATAGTTACCAGGGCCAGTCATTTGAATCATCATTCTTGTAACCAATCTACCTATTCGTCCAAAACCATATAAAACGATATCTCTAGGTTTGTCAGGTCTATTAGATGATTTACCAATAACATCCTTTAATTCAGTATTTATATATGCTGGTAAATTTGTTGCATCATTTTTTAATAATTCAAAATTAGGATATTTTACTGCTAATTCACCAACATCTATCTCACAATCAGCAATATCAATATTAGATAGATATTGAAGGATAGGAAAAGTTTCTAGCTCACTGAGCTCATTATCATCGGATTGCCTTGCAAATCTATGAGCTCGCATTATTTCTACCGGTGATTGATTGACAAGAGATTTTCCATAAACTAATACATTTATGCCATTTCTATAAAGATCGCCAACTATAGGTACCATCATTTCAGCGAGGCCTTCTCTCCATTTCCAATCACCAAAAGAATCATCAGGAAGAATTCTATTTTGTCGTTTAGTAGATTGAAAAGTTGAATCTTTTGTAGCTGACATATTTATGTAAATAATTTAGATATTGAGTTTATTTTAGATAATAAATCAGATAAAAGCATTAAAAAAATACACAAAAGTGTTAATAAAATACATTATTTTTGAAACAACTTTTGTGTAGTAATTTTTTAACTAGAAAATAAACCTAAGTGGTGATCTGCATTACCAAATAATGCATCAATAGATATCATTTTCTTTAAGTAATGACCAATCATCATTTCCTCACTTACACCCATACCACCATGAAGCTGAACAGCATCTTGAGCTGAAATCTTACCAGATTTACCTACATGTGCTTTTAAAGCTGAAACGTGTTTATATTTTTCATCTGAGTCAGCATCAACTTCTAACATAGCTTTAAAAAGTAAAGATTTCGCCAATTCACTCTCAATAAACATATCAACCATTCTATGCTGTAAAACTTGAAAGTTAGATATAGGCTGGTCAAATTGATCTCTTCCTTTAGTGTATTCAACAGTTTTTAGATAGCATGATGTCATACACCCTACTGCTTCTGCTCCAACGCATAAAGTAGCTAAATTTAACGTATCTGCTAAAAGCAATGAAGCCTCTTCTCCTGTTGCAATAATAGAATCCTCAGATATAGCAACATTTTCAAATGTTATTTCAGAACAAGACTGTCCATCAATAGTTGAAAAGTTATTTTGTGATATTCCGTCAGATTTGGTATCAACCAAGACAAGCGTTAATTCGTTATTATGCATACAAGTAACAATTACTTTAGCTGCATTTGATCCATTGAGAACAAGAGTTTTGGTACCATTTAACTTCATGTCAGAAACTTCGCAGGAAGGAGAGCTGTAGTCATATGATTTTGCAGCTTCAGCGTAAGCTAAAGAAACATGCATAGACCCAGTACATATAGCTTCAATAATATCGGTCTTACCAGAGAAGTTTGACTTGTCTAGCAAAGTACCTGATAAAACAACAGTAGCTAGATAAGGCTCTATCACTAAAGCCTTCCCAAATTCCTCAAATAATACTGATAACTCAACTGGTCCAAATCCAAATCCACCAGACTCTTCAGAGAATGGCATAGATAGCCAGCCTTGTTCTGCAAATAGAGACCAAACATTTTCATCAAAGTCTTTATCAGATTTAACTACATCTTCTCTTTTGTAGAAATCATATTCAGACTCACAAAATTTTTGAATTTGTTCACGAAGCATTGTTTGTTCTTCACTATAATTTAAGTTCATATCTATACTCCTAGTACAAATTTTGAAATGATGTTTTTTTGAATTTCGTTACTGCCGCCATAAATTGATGTCTTTCTCATATTAAGATATTTTGATAGTGATGCAGCAGCGAATTCTGGTCCAGATGGTTTGTCATTTGATCCATATCCATGAGCGCCGGGATACATTAAGGCATATTCACCAGCTGCTTCAACAAATATTTCGGTTAACCTTTGTTGTATTTCAGTTCCTTTAATCTTAAGTATTGAAGATTCAGCTCCTGGGTTTCCACCATTCTCTAGCGCAGATAATAAACGAAGCTCAGTTAGCTCTAGAGCTGAAATAGATAATTCAACCTCAGCAACTTTTTTATCCAATTCAGGGCTATCTAGCTCTTTTACTACATCCTTAAGTCTTGATAATTCTCTCATTGAAGCTCCAACAGCAGCTATACCGAATCTTTCATGAGCTAGAAGGAATTTAGCGTAAGTCCAACCCTTACCTTCTTCACCTACAATATTTTCGGCAGGAACTTTTACATCTGTAAAAAATACAGAATTAACTTCATGCTCACCATCAATAGTTATAATTGGTTTTACTTCAATTCCTGGAGTTTTCATATCAACCAATATGAATGAAATACCTTCTTGTTTTTTTCCTGTTGACTCTGTTCTTACTAACACAAATATCCAATCAGCACTTTGTGCAAGAGTTGTCCATGTTTTAGACCCATTAATAATATAATGATCGCCATCACGAACAGCCTTAGTTTTAAGCGAAGCTAAATCAGAACCCGAACCAGGCTCAGAATAACCCTGGCACCACCAAGTATTAAATTCAAGGATATCTGGTAAAAACCTTTTCTTTTGCTCTTCGTTACCAAAAGTATAAATAACAGGACCTACCATACTTACACCAAAAGCTAATAAAGGAGGACATCCAGCTTTACCAAATTCTTGATTATAGATATAGAGTTGTGTTGGAGACCAACCAGTTCCGCCATATTCAACAGGCCAGTTATAGCCCATCCAGCCTTTTGCTGAAACAGCTTTATGAAAATCAACCATGTCCTCACGTGTAAGTGGCTCATCGTTATCTTGTTTATATTTTACGTGCTCAGGATAGCCGCCGTTATATAGCCAATCCCTAATTTCATCTCTAAATTGAATATCTTCTTTTGAAAAATTTAAATCCATAATTACCTTTATTTATAATTGATTGATAGAATACGCCGAATATTATACAAACAACGCTTCAAAATTGTAACTAATTTACATATTCTATGGTTCAAAAATTTTATCAGTCAAATGCATATGAATTATGCAAATATTATCAAACAAAAAATGAATCAATTTGTTTAATAGTCAAGGATAACAAGGAAGCTAAGTATTTATCTAAAGAACTTTCTTTATTTTTAAATAAAGATGAAATAAATTACTTTTCAGAAAATGAGATATTGCCCTACGATCACTTCTCAGTTCCAGAAAATATATTGATAGAAAGATTCAAAATCTTAAATTCTATTTCATCAAAAAAAAATATATTAATAACTACTGTAAAAAACCTATTTGAAATATATCCAACAGTAGGATTTTTTAGCTCAATCAAGAAATTTTCTATTGGTGATACATTAACTATTAAAGAATTAGAAGAAATTTTAAATTCACTTAATTACACAAAGACAAATAGAATTGATTCAATAAATCAGTATTCACTAAGAGGCGGCATAGCTGATATTTACACACCCATATATAAACAACCTCTTAGGATAGAAATTTTTGATGATCGCATTGAATCAATACGTTACTTTGATCCAGATTCTCAACTTTCAATAGAAAGATTAAGTAGTTTTAATATATCAAAAGGATCCTTGCCTTCGCTTGATGACGTGTCTATAAAATTATTTAAAGATAATTGGAGGGAGTATTTTCAAGATAATGATGAAAGGTATTGTGAAATATTTCAGAAACTAAATTCTGGTATTAGCGCGGAAGGGTCAGAAATATATCTTCCACTGTTTTTAAAATCTAGGTCTAATTTCTTTGATCTTTTTAATCATTATTCTTTTTTACAGATAGGAGATGAATTATTAGATACAGTCAATGATTATCAATCTGTTATTGACCAAAGGTATGAAGATGAAAATATTGATAGTCAAAGGCCAATTTTAAAACCAATTGATATGTTTATACCAAAGGATGAGATTGTTAATAAACTCAATGACATAAAAATATTTACAGAGAATGAAAGTAATCCATTGCCATTCAAAGACTTTAATACCTTAATTGAATCTACTAACTCATATACAAAATTAAAAATAGTTTTAGCCACTTCTGTAAGTAGTGAATATGAATTACTTATCAAAAAATTCTTACCAAATGTAAATGAAATTAAAAATATCAATGATGCTAAGTTTGGTATAAATATAATTAACTGTTCTGTTATAAGGCCATATTTTTCTAAAAAAAATAATCTTTTGATAGCTCATCGAGAATTTTATATTGATACATTCGTTGAGAATATTCAAAAAAGCTCACCATTTAGAACCAAACAAGATAAAAGTTTAATGTTTGAAAAGAATGATCTTGTGATTCATGAAAACTATGGACTTGGCAGATATGATGGACTCGAAGTCGTTAGTGCAAATGACGTCTCAAATGAATATATAAAAATAATATATTCATCAAATGAATCATTATATGTTCCGCTTAGAAGCATAGACCTTATCTCTAAATATCATAAAAACATTGAAATGGATAATGTGCTCTTAGACTCCTTGTCATCAACAAAATGGTTAAAAAATAAGGAGAAAGCTACAAAACGAGCCTATGATCATGCGGCAGAAATACTAGATGTTGAATCTAGGCGGCAAGTCGCACAATCCTCTGTATTGAGAATAGAAAATAATGAATTTAATAAATTTAATTCAGAATTTCCATATACTGAAACCGAAGATCAACTTGAAGCAATCAGTTCTATTAGGAAAGATATTGGATTAATTAAACCAATGAATAGAGTTTTATGTGGAGATGTCGGTTTTGGTAAAACTGAAGTTGCAATGAGAGCAGCATACATTACCGTTCATTCTGGAAAACAAGTTGTAGTTTTATGTCCTAGTACAGTTTTAGCAGATCAGCACTTCGAATCATTTATTGATAGGTTTAAATCATTTCCAGTTAATATAAAGCTCTTAACGCGTCATACAAAATCCATAAACAAAAAAGAATGCATTAATGGATTCAATAATAAAAATGTTGATATTATTATTGGAACTCATGCTTTGTTTTCATCAGGTATAGATTTCAAAAATACAGGATTACTTGTCGTTGATGAGGAGCATAAATTTGGTATTAAACAAAAAGATGTAATAAAAAATAAACAAGAAAATATACATATTTTATATTTGTCCGCCACGCCTATCCCAAGAACAATGAATTTCATATTTTCTGGCTTAAAAGAGTTTTCATTTTTACATACCGCTCCCAAGAATAGGGTCAGTATTAAATCATTTCTAAAAGTTCAAAGTCATCAATTAATAAAAGAGGCTATTTCTCGTGAAAAGTCACGAGGTGGTCAATGCTTTGTTGTTCAAAACGATATTTCAAAAATGAAAATATTGAAAGATGAGATTAATAAATTATTACCTAACCTTAATATAGGTATAGCTCATGGCAAGCTAAATAAAAATGAAATTAGCGATGTTATGACCGGTTTTGATGTTGGAGAATTAGATGTACTAATATGTACCACAATTGTTGAAATGGGCTTAGATATTCCAAATGCAAATACAATCTTGATTATTGACTCACAAAACTTTGGACTATCACAATTACATCAACTAAGAGGAAGAGTTGGAAGGTCGTCTAAACAAGGATATTGTTATTTTTTAATACCAGTACCTGACCTTTCTAAGATAGCTAGAGAACGATTAGATTCAATAATAAGGTTATCAACCCTTGGTTCTGGTTTTTTTATAGCACAGGAGGATTTAGAGATACGTGGCGGTGGAGAAATGCTCGGAGATAAGCAAAGTGGCCATATTAATTCGGTAGGTATAAATTTGTACTTATCTATGCTTAAAAATGCACTTGATAAATTTAAAAACAATGATGAGAAAGAGTTAATACAAACCGAGATTAATTTTTATGATTCTTCATATATTAGTGACAGTTACCTTCCATCAGCACTAGAAAGATTAAAAATATATAAATTAATAAATAATGTTAAGGATACAGATGAGCTTAATATAATTAGTGCAAACCTTGCAGATAGATGTGGAGCATTACCAGAAGAAGTTGCAAATCTAATTAGTAATGCAAGGATGGCATTGTTAATAAAAGAAAGTGGGATTTTAAAAATAAACTCAACTTCAACAAAGACATCGCTTTTGTTATCTACAAAAATAAAAAAAGAGATATTTGAAAAAATATTAACACTTGTAACAAACGAACCAAATAATTACTCTATTAGTAAAGATAATAAATTTATTTCAAATATTAATGAATCTAGTAATACAAAAAGAAGGGAGATGGTATTTAACCTTTTAAATGAAATTATTTAATAACGCATTCCTTTTAATTGGATCTCTTTTTATATGCTTATCTATTCATTCTACAGAACTTAACCAATATGAAATTGAGTTCATAATATTTAAACATTTAAATCAAAATCCAAAAGAAGAATTTAATAACAAATTAGACCTTCCAAACGAAAAAGTAATTAACTTTGCAAGTAATGAGATATTAATTAATAAAAATATTATTAATCAAGCTCCTAGAAAATTTTGGTATTCTAAATTGCTTGAAAGTATTTCTATTAAGACCAATCAAAATAATAAACAACTAGAAGAGTCACCAAATATCGCAACAAATCCGGGGCTGTGGTTTAAAAAAAATAAAAATTTAGAAATATTAAATAAACTTAAAAAAAAGATGCTCGCATCTAATAATTATGAAATTTTAAATAGTTATAGCTGGATCCAAAATATACCAAATTTAGAAAATTCGATTTATCTTTATGAAGAAGATCTAAATAAGAATTATGGCTATTTTATAAAATTCTATAGAAATAGATTTATGCATATTGAATTAAATGCTTATCTAGGAAGAAAAAAATCAAAGCCAACAATTTTAGAATCAACATCATATATATCTAACTATAAAAATAAGCTTATTAAGCAAAATATATTAAATAAAAAATTAGATGATGAACTTGATATTAATATTAGTCTGAATGATAAGAATGAGTACGTTAAATATGAAGATATCAAAATAAATATTGATTCAACAGAATTTTTTGATGAAGAATTAAATATATTTATAAACGAAAAAAAGAGAATTTTTAACAACGAAATCCATTATTTTGATCACCCTCTTTTTGGAGTGATTGTCTCTGTTAAGCAAATTTAATTTTTATAAAAGGCGTTATCGTCAATCGAATGATCGGTTGAGTCTTTTACAGATTTTAGCTCTGGAATTTGTTCGATTAAAGTTTTTTCGATACCATCTTTAAGAGTAACGTCAACCATGCCACATCCCTGACAACCTCCGCCAAACTGCAACACCGCGACACCTGTATTAGTAAATTCAACCAAACTAACTTCACCGCCATGAGATTCAAGCATTGGATTTATTTCATTATAAATTACGTAATTAATTCTATCTTCTGGAGGGCTATCTGGTGAAATATTGGGCAATCGTGCATTAGGAGCTTTTATGGTTAGTTGTCCTCCAAATGTATCATTGTCAAAGTTAACTTCTGCATCAACAAGAAAAGGAATACTTCTTTTTTCAACATTAACATTCATTAAATCTAATTCAATAATTACATCATCTGGTTCTGCTTCATCTGGTTTACAATATGCCAAGCAAGTTTCAGCTTTAGGTGTGCCAGGATCAGATATAAAAATTCTCACAGAAAGATTTTTTTCATTTTTATCCTTCAATAAATTTGAAAGGTATTCTTCTGCTGATTTAGTAATATTAATTATTTCGGTCATAGTATGTGGTTAAAAAGAATATTATATTCCTTAATCGGAGTGAGGTCTAAAGCTGAACTAGAGAATGATCTTAAAAAAGTTACTTTAATGAAACTAATCATCTTATTCCTTGTACTTAATATAACATTTATTGGTTTGATATATTTTATTACAGCAACAATACTTCAATAAAATGGATAAATTTCAAAAAGCCGTTGAGTTAATTGGCAATCAATATAAAGATGATATTGTAATAAACCATAGTCCAGCAAATAGTTACAGATCTCGATGTGAATTTGGATATAAAAATGGTTTTTATACAATGTTTAATTCAACTGGTAAAAGAATTAACTTGCGTTCGTTCCATATAGCAAGACCAGTAATTCAAAACATAATGCCTTTATTACTAGATTCTATAAACCTAGAAGAACAACTTTACAAAAAATTATTTCAAGTAAATTTTAGAACTAACTCCAATAATAATTTATTAATCACTTTAATTTATCACAAGCCAATAAACCCAGATTTAAAAGAGCATGCATTGAAACTGTCTGAATTGTTAAACATAGATATTAACATTAGAGCAAAAAAAGAATTGTTTTCTACTGGAGATGAATTATTAAGTGATTTAATTAAAACTTCGAACAAATATTTATATCAAACAGACCAGTCATTTTATCAACCAAATCACTTTCATATGCCAAGGATGATTGATAAAGCTATAGAATTTGTAGAATCCCCACAAGACTTACTTGAACTTTATTGTGGCTCAGGAACATTCACATTACCCTTCTCGTCTATTTTTAATAATATTTTTGCAACAGAAAGCAACAGGCAGTCAATTAGATGTATTTCGAGATCTATTGATGAACATAAAATAGATAATATTAATTTTGCAAGACTATCTGCAGAAGAAGTATCTGAAGCATTTAATGGAAAATTATTTAGAAGAATGAATGGTATAAATATCAATAGCTATAAATTTTCACATGTTTTGGTTGACCCTCCAAGATCAGGTCTTGGTGAAGATGTAATCACAACATTAGAAAAGTTTCCTAATATCATTTACATATCATGCAATTATGAAACTTACGTAAAAGATATAAAAATGTTAAAAGACTTTAAGATAGATAAAATAGAAATATTTGATCAATTCCCAAACACATCACACCTTGAGATTGTTTCTGTTCTTAAAAAAAATGAAATAAAAGAGAAAAAATAAACCTAATATTTTTTGTTTACTTTGTTACATCATAGTAATACACTACGACACATGAAAAATCTAAATCAAGCATTATTGCTATTAAAAAATAATAAAGAAGTAAGTGAATTTCTAAATGATCTTTGTACACCTGCGGAATTAAAAGCTATGAATGAGCGCTGGGCAGTTGCTCAATTATTATATAAAGATGAGATGTCATATAGAGAAATTGCATCTAAGCTAAATGCAAGTACAACCACTATTACAAGAGTTGCAAGGTTTTTAACAAATGAGCCATATAAAGGTTATCAAAAAATATTAAAAAGGATTAATAATGAAAAATAGATTAACTATTGCTATTCAAAAAAGTGGAAGGTTGTCTGATCAAAGTAAAGATCTTATTAAAAAATCAGGAATAAACTTCACTGCAAAAGGTGACAAACTATTAGCAAAATCTAATAACCTGCCTATAGACATACTTTTTGTAAGAGATGATGATATCCCCTCTTTAGTTTCAAATGGTGATGCTGATCTTGCTATTGTTGGAGAGAATGTTCTGGTTGAGAAAACTCTATATAAAAAAAATAATACACTTAAAGTATTAGACTTAGGATTTTCAAAATGTCGATTATCTATTGCAGCGCCAAATAATAAGAAAAATATGAGATTAGCTAATAAAAAAATAGCTACCTCTTATCCAAACATACTAAAAAAATATCTTGATGATAATAATATAAAGGCTAGTGTTACTAATATCCACGGCTCTGTTGAACTTACACCATATATTGGAATGTCAGACTGTATATGTGATTTAGTTTCTTCAGGAGCCACTTTAGAGGCTAATAACCTTAATGAGATCAAAGTTATTATGGAATCTCAAGCAGTCTTAATTAAAAATAAGAAACTTTCAAAGAATAAAATTTATATTGCTGAAAAAGTTATCAGCAGGATGAATGGCGTTATTAATGCTGTTGAGAGTAAATATGTAATGCTTAATGCAGAAACTAAAAATGTAAAAGATATATGCAAATTATTACCAGGGTCTGAATCACCAACAATAATCCCCTTAGAAGACAACAATAAAGTGGCAATCCATGCTTTATGTCAAGAGCCAATTTTTTGGGAAACAATGGAAAAATTAAAAAATAAAGGCGCTTCATCAATCCTGGTTATGCCAGTTGAAAAAATACTGAATTAATTATGAAAGATATTATTCTAAACAAATCGAATATGAGTCTTGATTTAAACAAAATTCAACCTTCATCAAAAAAAGTAACAAGCACCATAAGAAAGTTTGAAAAAATTATTTTGAACGAAGGTGATAATGGAATTCGTAATATCTCTTTAATATTAAATGAGAAACCTTTAAAAAAACTTAAGGTTTCAAAAAAAGAATTAACTGAATCTGAAAGTGCAATTAATGATTCTTTAAAATCAGCTATATTAATTGCTTACTCTAATATTAAAAAATATCACGAAAACCAACTTCAATCGTTAGGATTAAATAAAGTAGAAACAACCCCCGGGGTAACACTTTGGACTGAGTTTAAGCCTATTGATAGAGTTGGTTTATATATACCAGGCGGCTCTGCTCCCTTGTTTAGCTCACTGTTAATGCAAGCAATACCTGCTTTAATTGCAGGTTGTACTGATATTATTATTTGTACGCCACCAGATAAAAATGGAAAAATTGATCCAACAATACTTTGGGTAGCAAAATTATTAAATATAGAAAATATATTTAAAGTTGGTGGTTCTCAGGCTATTTTTTCAATGGCTTATGGGACTGAAACAATTCCTAAGTGCCTAAAAATATTTGGTCCAGGTAATCAATATGTCAACGAAGCAAAAAAACTAATCAACAACCATACACCTATAGATATGCCGGCCGGTCCTAGCGAAGTTTATGTTGTCTCGGATGATATTTCAAAAGCTGATATTATTGCTGCAGATCTGCTATCTCAACTCGAACACAGTGATGATGCTAAAGCTGTATTTATATCAAAAAATAAAAATCTTATAAGTAAAGTAAAAGAACAGATAACAATTCAAATAAAATTACTTTCTAGATATTCAATTTTGAATGAAAGTATTACAAATTTATTATTTATAAAAGCTAAAAATGATGATCAAATTATTGAATGTATAAATACAAATGCACCTGAGCATTTAATATTATTAGATTCAGATTTTGTAAAATACTCAACATATATTCAAAACGCTGGTTCAATTTTTTGCGGAAATTTTTCGCCTGAATCATTTGGTGATTACGCTTCGGGATCAAACCACACTCTTCCAACTGCAGGATATGCAAAAACATACTCTGGTCTATCGGTTTCTGACTTTGGCAAAACATTATCCTTTCAGACTGCCTCACCCCAAGGTTTTGCTAATCTAGCAGAAACAGTAAAAATATTAGCAAATGCTGAAAAACTTGATGGTCACGCAAATGCTGTTAGTATTCGAGAAAAATACGTTTCTAATTCAGGCATTCAACGATCATCATTTATTAAAAGATCTACAAAAGAAACAAATATTTACATTAATTTAGATATTGATGGTTCTGGTAAATACAATATAAATACTGGCCTCAAGTTTTTTGATCATATGCTTGAACAATTTGCTAAGCATGGGTCATTTGATATAACTATTCAGGCAATAGGTGATTTAGATATAGACGAGCATCATACGATAGAAGATGTTGCAATAGCACTTGGGCAGGCATTTAAAGAAGCCATTGGAAAAAGATCAAATATAGAAAGATACTCTTCAAATGAAACTCTTGTTATGGATGAAACTATTTCTTCTGTTTCAATAGATATGGCCTCTCGTGCATTATTAAAAATGTCCTACCCTAAACTAAATGAATATATAGGTGACTTTCCATCAGAAATGTTTGAGCATTTCTTTATTTCGTTTGTTAATACTCTTGGTTTTACTTGTCATATAACAACAGATGGTAAAAATTCTCATCATATAGTTGAGGCAACATTTAAAAGCTTTACTAGAGCACTGCATAAGGCCTTAACAGTTAACAATTCAAAAGTTTTATCAACAAAAGGTATTTTATGAACATTGGAGTTGTTGACTGCGGAGGCGCAAACCTTAATTCTATTAAATATGCTCTAAAAAGAATAAATGTGGATGCTGAGGTTTCTTCAAACATTGATGTATTAAAAACAAAGGATGCTTTTATACTTCCAGGGGTTGGTTCTGCTGGTGTGGTAATGAGTTATTTAACAGATAAGAAGCTAGATGAATTTATATGCAATACAAATAAGTTAACACTTGGGATATGTATTGGTATGCATGTTTTATTTGATTATTCAGAAGAAGACAATACTAATTGTCTCGGCCTTATTAAGGGTAATATAAAAAAATTCAAATCTGATTCTCAACCTGTACCACAAATGGGATGGAATTATGTTGATGGTATAGATGAATTTAAAGCTATAAGTAATCATTATTATTTTGCTAATAGTTATTACTCAAGTAACACAGAGGAATGCTTTGGTACTTCTAGCTATATTAATAAAATAACCAGCATAGTAAGAAAAAAAAATTATATAGGATGTCAATTTCATCCAGAAAAATCATCTACTGCTGGTGAGTTATTTCTTAAATACTTTATCAATCAAATATGAAAATAATTCCAGCTATAGATATTCTTGATGGTAAATGTGTAAGACTTTTAAGAGGAAACTTTGATGATGTAACAATTTACTCAAATAGTCCGTTAGAACAAGTTAGAAAATTTAAAGATGCAGGATTTTCGTATATACATATCGTTGATTTGGACGCTGCACTCTCTGGAAAGAATAAAAACTTATCTCTTATTAAGTCCATAGCAAATATTGAATCTATTAAAATTCAGGTTGGTGGTGGTATAAGATCAATGGAGACAATAAATAACTTATTTGAAATTGGTGTAGATAGGTTAATAGTTGGAACGGCCGCAATAAAAAATAGTCATTTCCTTAATCAAATAAAAGAACAAAATATATCAGACCGAATAGTATTTGGTTTAGATTTTGTAAACATAAAAAATGAACCTATGTTATTTGTTAATGGATGGACTGAAAATACAAGAATAAATATTTTTGATTATCTTAAAACTTATAATTGGATTAAAAATATTCTTGTTACAGATATTTCAAAAGATGGAACTTTGGAAGGTCCTAATCTACATATATATAAAAAACTCCTTTTAAATAAAAGTCTTAACCTGATTGCATCGGGAGGTATCGGTGGTATTGATGATATTTCAAATCTCATAGAGATTGGAAGTCATGAGTGTGTAATTGGGAAAGCTATATATGAAAATAAAGTAACTTTGAATGAGTTAATAAATGCTAACTAAAAGAATCATACCCTGCCTTGATGTTAAAGATGGCGTTGTTGTCAAAGGTATTAAATTTTTGAACCACAAAAAAGTAGGCTCTATTATTGATATGGCAAAAAAATATTCTGATGAGGGTGCAGATGAGCTTGTTTTTTATGATATTAGCGCAAGCACAAAGGATGCACTGGTCTCTAAAAAATGGGTTGAAGAAATTTCAAGAAATATAAATATTCCATTTTGTGTAGCTGGCGGCATAAATGATGTTGAAAACGCTAGACTAATTCTAAATTCTGGAGCAGATAAAGTTTCTATAAATAGCCCTGCTATAGAGAATCCATTACTTATTCAAGATTTAGCTAAGGCTTTTGGTAGCCAATGCGTAACAGTTGGAATTGATTCAATGGAAATTGATGGTAAATATTTTATTTATTCAAAAACTGGTGATATTAAAACCAGAACTAATACTAAAATATTGACTAAAGATTGGATTAAACAAATTCAAGACCTTGGTGCTGGAGAAATTGTTCTTAATTGCATGAACCAAGATGGAGTTAAAAATGGTTATGATATTAATCAACTAAATTATTTAAAGACCTCTATAAAGGTTCCTTTAATTGCTTCTGGTGGTGCTGGCTCAAAAATAGATTTTTACGATGTCTTCTATAAAACAAATATAAGCGGAGCATTAGCAGCTTCTGTGTTTCATTCAAATGATATTCCAATTCAAGATCTAAAAAACTATCTAATTAAAAGAAATATAAATATAAGGAAATAATATGGACTATAACAATATTAAATGGGATGACAGAGGCTTAATACCTGCTGTAATTCAAGATAATACAACCTCATCTGTATTGATGGTTGGATACATGAATAAAGACTCATTAAAGATAACTATAGAGTCGGGTGAAGTTACTTTTTTTAGTAGATCAAAAAATAGGCTTTGGACAAAAGGAGAAGAGTCGGGTAATAAGTTGATGCTTAGTAATATTGGCTTAGATTGTGATAAAGATACATTATTAGTTAAGGCTTTACCTCTTGGGCCTACCTGTCACAAAGGCACGACATCATGTTTTGATGATAAATTCCTATGTACGGATATGATTAAAAAACTAGAGGGAATAATTGATGAACGTGCTGCATCTACTAATACTGATTCATACATAGTAAGCCTTTTTAATAAAGGAGT
>Ga0206129_10001609_pt1 | contig 30047 bp, 27 predicted proteins | sample Helgoland_Spring_8_FD_148616 | JGI IMG/M metagenome (GOLD analysis project Ga0206129, IMG submission 148616) | Pelagic subsurface seawater microbial communities from Kabeltonne, Helgoland, North Sea - Helgoland_Spring_Bloom_20160502_2 | ecosystem: Environmental > Aquatic > Marine > Epipelagic ...
ATCTCACGCGGACTGGAACCGTTTTCAGGGCCAACGATGCCGCGCTCTTCGAGGGCTTCCATTAAGCGAGCCGCGCGGTTATAGCCCACACGCAGGCGACGTTGCAGCATCGAAGTGGACGCGCGCTTGGTGCTACGCAGCACATCGATTGCATCCGGCAGAAGTTCATCACCATCCGACTCCCCGGTACCTGCAGTCGGGCCGCCGTCGTCGCCTCCAGCATCAATTTGCTGCTGCACTTCTTGAGCAATTTGCGGTGGGTCGTTGTTCTCCTTGAGGAATTCGACAATCGCTTCGATCTCATCATCCGAGACGAACGCACCCTGCGCACGCACCAGGCTGGAGGTGCCCGGAGGGATGAAAAGCATGTCACCTTTACCGATCAACGCCTCCGCACCGCCACCATCGAGGATCGTACGGCTATCAATCTTGGAAGCCACCTTGAAGGAAATACGGCTGGGCAAGTTGGCCTTAATCACACCGGTGACGACATTTACTGACGGACGTTGCGTTGCTAGCACCAAGTGAATGCCAGCGGCACGCGCGAGCTGGGCGATACGAGCGATGCAGGTCTCGATATCGGCAGGCGCGACCATCATCAGGTCGGCGAGCTCGTCGATGATACAGACGATGTAAGGCAGTTTTTTCTTCGGCACCTCAAAAGCATCATCATCGCGAGGCACTTCCATGTTACTCACGGCTGCGCGCTCTTCCGGAGTCATATCGGCATCCATGGCCTCGGCCTTGGCTTGCTCTTCCTTGTCCTTCATCAGCTTGGCGTTGAAGCCTGCGATATTGCGGACGTTGGTCTTGGCAAAGATCTGGTAGCGATGCTCCATCTCGGCGATCAGCCACTTCAGCGCGCCCGGCACCTTCTTGGCCTCGGTCACCACCGGAATCAACATGTGCGGCAGCGCATTATACATCTGCATTTCGACCACCTTCGGATCGACCATGATGAAACGTAGATCATCCGGCCCAGAGTGGTAGAGCAGCGATGCGATAATCGCATTAATACAGACCGTTTTGCCGGAACCGGTGGAACCGGCAATCAGCACGTGCGGCATCTTAGTGAGATCCATCACCATCGGCTTACCCGTTACATCCTTACCCAGGACCACTGGAATCTCTGCATTGGCTTCCGCCCACGCCTTGGATTCGACGATGTCGCGCATGCAGACCGCCTCGGACACCTTATTGGGCACCTCGATCCCGACCGTGCCTTTACCAGGAACTGGCGCGAGAATACGCACCGACATGGCCTGCAGGCCGAGCGCGATATTTTTGTCTAAATTGACAATCTTCTCGACGCGAACGCCTGGCGCAGGCTTCACCTCGTAGCGAGTAATGACAGGCCCAGTGTGAATCTCGCCGGGAATGACTTTAACGCCAAACTCCTCGAGCGTGCGCACCAGCGCTTGCATCGTGCCGGCGTGGTCTTCTTCGCTAACAGCGCCCGTAACTTGTGGCTCAGCCAATAAGCTGAGCGGTGGAAAAACATAGTCGCCGCGGCGCTCTGGTATACTCGCGACGGCCTTTTCGGTCTTCTCTTCTGCAACGACCTTGATCATCGAAGGGTCAAATTTCGGCTTCGGCGGCTCAATCGGTTCGACCGGCGGCTCAGGCTCTTCCATCAAGGGCTTAACCAGTTTGGCCTGTTTGGCCGGCGATTTCTTTTTGGCCACTTCGCGCTTCAAGCCAGCAGGTGAAGTGATCGAAGCGGGCAGCAATGACGGACGGCGACCATCGTCATCCGCAGCGTCCTCTTCGTCTTCATCGTCATCAGCAAGCGCTGGCTGAGATTTATTGCTGGCCTTGGCCGCGGCGCGGTCCGCCTTGTGTTGTGCCCTGGCAGCCGCTGCCTCTGCTCTGGCGAGGCGCTTGGCTTCGCCGCGCTCCGCCCGCAGGGCTTTACGCTCTTCCTTCGAGCCAGCCCGCTCAGCAAGGAAGCTGCTATAAGCGTTTTGAATATAATCAAGAAAACGGCCGAGGTTATCGGTAAAGACAATCACCGAGCCGACCACGAACCCCATCAACAGGATCAAGAAACTGCCAAAAGGGCCGATGAATGGCTGCAGGATCACCGCGGCAAAAAATTCGCCAAAGACACCGCCGACGCCTTGCGAGAGTTGCTGCTCGAAAATACCGCCTTGCATCTTCACCGTGCCGATGGCCTCCATCATCGCCGCCAAACCAGAGGCACAAATCAACGAGCCCACGGTGGCAAAGCCACTCACCATTCGGCGGCGAGGTTGCTGCTGCAGAATGAAGCGAACCCCAGCCCATAAAAGATAGAGCGGAATCAACCATGTAGCGACACCGATAAAATGAAATGCCCAAAAACTCGCTTCCGCCCCAAATACGCCGACTAGGTTCATTTCGAGCTCAGTGGTATGCTGCCGTGACTGCGCAATCTCAAAATCCCAAATCGCCACAAAGCTACAGAGCGCGATAAAAAACAACAACAGTGCCCACACTGGCCGCGACCCGGCTTTACGCGGTTGCGAGACGACTTTCTTTCGCGCGACTTTTTTCTTCGGTTTTCTGGCCATGGAATGTGTGCTTAAAATACGTTGCTTTGAATCCAAAAAGAATTCGATTGAGTATCGCAATCTAAACAAACTCCTGCATAGAAGTGAAAAATGCAACTCCTAGAATTCACACCTTTATATATGGAACGCGTTTGGGGCGGTCGAGGCCTCGAAGCAAAATTGGGTCGCACGCTCCCCGATGGACAAGTCATCGGCGAAAGTTGGGAAATAGTCGATCGCCCGGACGAGCAATCCGTCGTCGCCTCCGGCGCGCTCGCCGGCCAAACGATCCGCGAACTGCTTGAAAGTTCCGCGGCCGACATCCTCGGCCCTGGCCGCGATCCCGCCAAGCCCTTCCCAATCCTCGTCAAATGGCTTGATTGCCAAGATCGCCTCAGCCTGCAAGTACACCCGCCAGCCGCGATCGCACTCTCGCTCGGCGGCGAGCCAAAGACCGAAAACTGGTATGTCGCCGACGCCAATGCCGACGCCTCCCTGATTGTCGGCCTGAAAAACGGCGTCACGCGCGAACAATTTGAAACTGCCCTCGCCAACAATCAGGCCGAGGACTGCGTGCACCGCTTCCCGGTGAAAGCCGGGGACTCGATTTTAGTCGAAAGCGGACGCATGCATGCGATCGACGCGGGCAACCTGATTCTTGAAATCCAGCAAAACTCCGACACCACTTACCGCGTCTACGACTGGGGACGCGTCGGGCTGGACGGCGCACCACGGCAACTGCACATCGAGGAGTCCCTCAAATCGATCGACTTCAACGACTTTGAGCCAGACCCGCTGACCATCATTCAGGGCGAACAAGTGTTGGCTGATTGTAGCGAATTTCGCATCCGCAAGCTGGAATTGCAGCCCGGCGATGCCGCCATTGAGCTGGCAGCTGGCGAACAAGCACGCCTGATTCACATCGTTACCGGCAACGTTAAAGACGAAATTTCCGGCCAGGCGCTTGTGGGCGGCAACAACTATCTGCAGCCCTACGTCACCAGCGCAACGCTCGTTGCCGAAACAGCAACCACATTGCTGATTACCGATCAGTTCTAATATAGACAAACCAGCAGTCTTAAAGGGCAGTCTAGTCTGGTTCCCAGCGCATCTGTCGTGCCATTTGAAGCGCTCCAATGAAGGTGCGTAATAAGGTGCGCCTAGGCTAACAATACTTCGCACAAATAATTAAATTCCGCTCTTTTTGCCTAAAACTGCGTCCTTGATCTCTGTGAAGGAATCAACACACTTCCGCGCTCAATCTTGAATCAGATCTGCCTTTTTGCAGTCTGCGAGCGCCAACACTTTTCGAAAAATGACCGACAACAACACAGATACACCCGAAGAATCCGACGAAACCACCGAAGCCACCGCTGCTGAAGTCGTCGAAGAAACTGCCGCAGAAACTGAAACACCTATCGTTGAAGTCACGCCTCTTGAGAAAGCCGAAGCCGAAGCAGCAGAGATGAAATCTCGCTGGTTACTCTCAGTCGCGGATATGGAAAACTACCGCAAGCGTATCGGCCGCGAAAAGCAGGACATCATTCGCAGTGCTGGAGCTAGCGTAGTTGAATCACTTCTGCCAGTTCTCGATAATATGAAGCTCGGCCTGCAGGCTGCCGAAAATCATCCCGAAGCGAAGGACGTCACCCTCGGCTTTAAAATGGTCGATGATCAACTCAAGCGTGCCCTCAGCGAGCAAGGCCTCGAAGAGCTCATTCCAGACGGCGAAGCCTTCGACCCGAATTTCCACGAATGTATTTCACATCAGTCATCGAGCGAAGTGGAGGAAGACAAAGTCATCCAAACCGTCCGTGCAGGTTATCGCCTGAATGACCGACTGATTCGCGCCGCGAGCGTGATCGTTTCCAGCGGTCCTGAAAAAGCATAACTCCTTTTAGACCAACATGGCACAAGCAGATTTATACGAAACCCTCGGCGTCGCACGCGATGCGTCCAGCGATGAACTAAAGAAGGCCTACCGCAAGCTGGCAGTTAAATATCATCCAGATAAAAACCCAGGGGATGCTGTTGCAGAAGCAAAGTTCAAAGAGATCTCCTCTGCTTACGACAATCTAAAGGACCCCGACAAGCGCGCGGCCTACGACCGTTACGGACACGCCGCCTTCCAAGGTGGCATGGGCGGCGGCGGTGGCGGTGGTGGCCACGATCCGTTCGACATGTTCCGCGAAGCCTTTGGCGGTCGCGGCGGCGGTGGCGGCGGTGGCGGAATCTTCGACGAATTTTTCGGCGGTGGCGGGAGCCAGTCCGCTGGCGGAGCAGCTCACGGCTCGGACCTTCGCTATGACCTAGAGATTTCCTTAGAAGAAGCCGTCAAAGGCTGCGAAAAAGAGATCCGCTATCGACGCCCGATCGAATGTAAGAAATGTCACGGCGAAGGCGCCGAGCCCGGCTCGAAGAAGGTGACCTGCTCGACTTGTGGTGGCGCAGGGCAAGTATCGTCCAACCGCGGCTTTATTAGTTTTCGTCAAGTCTGCCCTAGCTGCCAAGGCGCGGGGCAAACGATCGAGAAGCCTTGCAGTAACTGCCACGGCGAAGGCCGCGAGATGGATACCAGTACCGTCAAGGTTCGTATTCCTGGTGGCGTCGCCACTGGCTCGAAACTTCGCTCTGCGGGTAAGGGCGAAGCGGGTCAAATGGGCGGCCAAGCGGGCGACCTCTACATCATCGTGCACGTCAAAGAACATGAGCTCTTCGAGCGCCACGACCATGACCTTTTCTGCGAAGTGCCGATCAAGTTCACCCTCGCCGCACTCGGCGGTTCGATCAACGTGCCGACCCTGTTCGGCAAGGGCTCACTCAAAATCCCTGCTGGCACGCAGACTGGTACGACTTTCCGCCTGCGCGGCCAAGGAGTCCCGCACCTACGTGGCAATGGCAAAGGCGATCTACTGATCCGCATGCAAGTGGAAGTGCCCACCAAGCTCTCTGCTGACCAAAAGAAAAAGCTCGAGGAGTACGCCGACGCGTGTGGCGATCCGGCCAACCCGATGGGCGAATCTTTTGTCGAAAAAGCGAAACAATTCTTCCGCTAGGCCGCTAACGCGGGTTTACAAGTTATCGGTTCTTTAGTTTCAGTTGATCAAAAATTAAAACCGAAAACCAAATAACAGATAACCAAACAACTCTAACTACATGGCTTATCCAATCGTAATTCTCGGCTCTGGCCGCGGCACCAACGCTGAGGCTCTGTTAAAGGCAGAAGCCAACAAGCAACTCGGCGCGGCAAAGATTGCAGCGATCATTAGCGATCACGAAGACGCGGGCATCCTTGAGCTAGGGCAAAAATATCAAGTGCCCGCGATCTACATCGATCCGAAGCGTAAAGGCGCCCGGCTGAGCGACGAAGCCGAGCAAACTTACATCGAACGGATCGCATCGTTCTCGCCAAAGCTCATCGTGTTGGCGGGCTTCATGCGAATAATCAACCGCCCATTCATCGAAGCCTTCGAGGGGCGCATGATCAACCTGCACCCAAGCCTGCTGCCGAGTTTCCCGGGCATGAATGGCATCGGCCAAGCCTTCGAGCACGGCGTAAAGCTCACTGGTTGCACCGTACATTGGGTCACACCAGCACTCGATGCCGGCCCGATCATCGACCAAAAAGAAGTGCGTATCGAAGAACAAGATACACTCGAATTACTCGAAAAGAAGGTCCATATTGTTGAGCACCAACTGCTGCCTGATGTCGTCGCCCGCCTGAGTAAGGGTAAGATCAAATCATTGTAACCATTAACGATCTAGCACTACTCGGTAGCGCGCATTGCCGCACGCTAAATGCTCCTGCACTCGCGGTTCAGTCACAGCATCTAACTCGCACTGCACTTTTTTATACTAATTAACATGAGCACACAAATTGAACTTCGCACCATCATTCCCGACGAAATGGCTGACCTCCTTGACGGTCACTTTTTCGAAATCGAGTCCGCCCACTGGGGTATCATGCAAAAGGAGATCAACGACCCTTTCGAAGTCTTCGGTATCTTCGCCGACGCCAAGACCGCACACGCGGCACTCGCCGAGCTACGGATCGAGTTCCCCCATTTGCCCGAGACATTTACCGAAACCGTGATTGAAGATGCAGATTGGCAAAATGCGTATAAAGAGTTCGTCAAGCCATGGAGCGATCGACAGTTACACTGGATTCCGCTCTGGGAGCGCGACAACCTCAATGCCCCCGCCGGTGCCGCGGTCGTCTATCTCGATGCTGGCATGGCCTTTGGCACAGGCGCTCATGAGACGACACGCCTGTGTGCGCGTCGCCTGCAAGACTATCGGGACGCCCACATTAGCGAACTCAACACGCTCGAAGTGATCGACGCAGGTTGCGGCTCTGGCGTGCTCGCACTTTCGGCTTCAGTGCTTGGATTCAAAAAGATCCTCGGCTTCGACTTCGATCCCGAAGCGATCGTCGTTTGCCACAGCAACGCCGAAGAGAATGCGCACATCACAAAACTCGAATTTGAAGTCGCCGATTTGGAAAAAGGCCTCAAGGACCGGCAAGCCGACTTGTTACTGGCGAATATTCAAACCGACGTGCTGATTCCACACTGCGATCCCGTCGTGCATGGCGTCAAATCAGGCGGCACTTTAGCGCTCAGTGGCATTCTGGTCAAAGAGCTCGACCTTGTGCGCTCGCACTACGAAGCCAAATTTGCCGAACTGCGCCCAGAAGACACATTCCGGGTAGATTCGCGCCAAGACGGCGAATGGGGTGACTTGCAGTTCGTCTTGGCGTAATACTACCAGATTAAGGGCTGTAGATTTCGCACTATTCCGTGCTTGCGATATAAAACAAGACACTCACATAATACTCTTCAATGCAAAGTATTGGCGAACGATTTGAAGAAGCACGTAAGCGCAAGGGGATTTCTCTGCGCGAGGCAGCTGAGGCGACTAAAATCCGTAGCGACTTTTTGGGAAACATCGAACAGAACAAGTTCAATTTCGATCTCCCTGAGATCTACAAGCGCGGATTCCTCAAAAACTACGCACGCTACCTTAAGCTCGACCCTGAAAATATCCTCACGGACTACAGTGCACATTTACTAAGTAAATCCCGCAACAGTACCAAGGGAGCCGAACTGTTCGGCAGCATGGACGTCAAAGGAACATCGACTGAGCCGGCGGGTGATCAAAACGAAGAACCTTCCTACGGCAGAATTTCCGCTAATGCTCCTGCAGGCGAAGCCGAGGAAGGCGAGCCAAACCTTGAAGACGAGAGTGATAAGATTTTTTACATCAAAGCGGGCCTAGTTGCCGTCGGCACACTCGCACTCGTCGTGGTCATCTTTAGTCTGATTAAAGCAATTTTAGGCAGTGGCGACGATTCTGTGATTGAAATCGAAGATCTACGCGATCCTGCTGCGATCACCGAAACTGCTGAATCAACCGAGCCGAGCAATCCGGCAAGCCCCGAAGAAAGCATCACTCTGATTGCCAGTGGCAATGTTTACGTACTCGTCAAACAGCGTAATGACAACCAAGAGCTCTTTCGAAAAACACTCAGTGGCGGCGAAACTGTCACGCTCGCCAAGAGTGGCCCGGTCGACATCTTATTTACCGCAGGTGAGAATCTAGTAATCGTTAATCCGGCTGGCGAAAAGCTACGTCCCAAGGGCGAAGGCACGGCAAAGATTTCGATCCAATAGGGGATTCGATTTGTAGGGCTTGAGAATTGCTCAATGCCGCATCAGAGATGATTCGTGGAGCGCAACGCTCCGTCGTTGCCACCTAGTTGCGAATCGTTACAATCAATACACGTAAATGACGGAGCACTTCCCTCCAACATTTACATGCGAAATGGTATTAAACGATTTCTCTAAGGGAAACGTGTCACGGCAACAGAGCGCCGTGACTACAAATCCCCCTGCCCGTAGTGACTGGCTTTATGCTAGAATGAAATCCCTTTAGTCTACACCGCACCCAGACGGTCGCAGTCCAACAGGCTTGCCCAACACCTCACCATACACAAAAGCAGTGCGTGCTGCCGCTGGATCACGTAAGACCGATCGAACTGAGCCGAGAGGCAAGCTACCGCGTGGCGAAGGTGTCTGCTCAATCTGATGCTTCGCGGCTGTAGACGAACGACGAGCCTGACGCCTGAGTGCTTCAGCGCGACGCTTGGTCGTTTCGATCTGTTCCAACCGAGCTTGCATTTGCTCTTCGTACACATTGTCCGACGCATTCCAAGAGAACCGATCATCCACTGCGGTCGCTTGAGGAGTCGGTTCCACGTGCGGTGCGCGCTGATGCGTTTCCTTGTGGCGCTCGACGACCTGCTTATGTCGCTCACGATGTGCCGCAACCGGCTCTGATGAAGACGTAGGAGTGGCCGTCGCTTCTCGCCGCTGCATGATTTTGCGACGAATTGCTTCCTGGATCTGGCGCTGACGAGCGGCATCATCGTCACTGCCAGCAGATTCACGCGGCAAAGTCGACGGCCCCGGCGCATCCTCATCTTTACCCTTAAAGATCTGATTCCCAAAGAGGTAGATAGCCCCAAAGATAAGGCCACCGACGACTTTTAAAATCTCCTCTAAACTTTCCATATAATCTGTGGACTTGGGTGAGGTGAGGCGGCCACAACGACCGCCTCACTCATTCAAATGCTCTATTTCTTCTCGTCCCCCTTGGAGATCGAATCGCGCATATCCGTATCGGCTTTGATGTTGTTCATCTTGTAGTAGTCCATGACTCCTAGGTTGCCGGAACGGAAGGCCTCAGCCAATGCGAGTGGCACCTCTGCCTCTGCTTCAACGACCTTCGCCCGCATCTCTTCAACCTTGGCCTTCATTTCCTGCTCGAGTGCCACCGCAGCCGCACGACGCATTTCCGCCTTCGCTTGAGCAACGTTCTTGTCGGCTTCCGCTTGAGACTCTTGTAGTTTCGCGCCGATATTTTCGCCCACATCCACGTCGGCGATATCGATTGAGAGAATTTCAAATGCAGTGCCGACGTCGAGGCCGCGCTCCAGTACCACCTTCGAGATACTATCTGGCGACTCCAGCACTGACTTATACGAATCAGCCGAGCCAATGGTCGTCACAATCCCCTCACCTACACGGGCAATAATCGTCTCTTCGAGCGCGCTACCGACGTAGTTATCGAGGTTGGAGCGGACCGTCACACGGGCGCGCGCCTTCACTTGAATGCCGTCTTTGGCAACACCATCAATCGTCGCTCGCCCGCTATCTGCGGCTGGGCACTCGATGACTTTCGGATTAATCGAGGTGCGCACCGCTTCGAGCACGGACTTACCGGTGCCCTTGGTCGCAAGATCGATCGCACAAGCGCGCTGCCAGTCGAGGCTGATGTTGGCTTTGTCCGCGGCGATGATCGCCTGTACCGTTTGAATGACGTTACCCTCGGCCAGATAGTGCGCTTCGAGATCGTTCGCGCTGACCTCAATGCCCGCCTTCACTGCAGTGATCCGTGCGTCCACAATCAACGAAGCTGGCACACGGCGCAGGCGCATCGCGATCAAAGTCGGGAAGCCGACAGTTGCACCCGACAGCTTGGCACGCAGCCAAGTCATAAAGAAGGTCGCAATGACCAACACGAGAACGAGAATGAGCAGCGCCAGAATTGCGGCCGCACCGAGTTGCCAACCAGCTAAGGCGGCGAGAGGGAGGATGAATGTAGTCATAGTTTTTTAATGATTAATTTGAAATTGTCTTGGGCCACAACCGCAATCGCCTGATCACGCTCAATATAGCCATCTTGTGAGTAAGCTTCGTAGCTCTTGCCTTCGACCGCAATCTTTCCAGACGGATTTAGGCGAGTTAAAGTCATGCCTTCCTTGCCTATCACCGAATCTTCAGCAACCGCGGCACGCGTATGCCCTTCGATTGAAGACTTCAGGAAAAACTTTTGTCCGAACGAGGTCTTCCCGAGCAATTTGAATTCCACAAATACCAGTACTGTCATCAACAGAATCGTACCGAAGAAAATCGCACAGCCGCCGATCAGCCCATACGTATCGTAGCCAATCCAAGAGGCTGCGAGCAGGCATAGTGCGGATAAAACGCCAAGAACTCCACCGGGGAGCAGCACTTCGAAAAAAACCAACAGCAACGCAGCTGCGGTAAAGCCCAAAATCATACTCATGTCGCGACCGCCTCCACGATCAGCTCGAAATCACTACTGCTGACGACTCGAATACTCGCACCACGCTCAATCATGCCGACCGAGCAATGTGCCTCATAGCGCTGCCCCTCAATCTCGACTCGACCACCTGGATGCAGCGGCGTGAGAGCGATCCCCTCGCGGCCTGCTTTCGGCAGTGTTGATTCCCTCGCTTCACGGATCGCCGGCCCATCGCCGCCCGCTGCGGTATTCAACACAAGTTTTCGCTCAATCGAAGAGCCCTTTAATAACCGCGACACAATCAACGCCCCAACTAATGCAATTGAAATGCCGAAAATAAGATGTACCAGCGGCTCGGCAAACATCTCAGGTGACAGCACCATGCCATCGCCATCGCTACTAGACGGCCAATAATCGACCATCGTCCACAGCAATGAACTGATCATTAACGCCAATCCAGACAGTGCAAACACCACTGCCCCAGGAAAGAATAGCAACTCCACCAGCACCAGTAATACGCCTAGGACAAAGAAGAACACTGGCTCATTCCCTGCCAGCCCTGCCACATAGTGACTGGCAAAGAAAATCCCGAGCAAGATCAACCCGCCGATGCCAAAGATCCCAAAACCAGGGGTCTTAAATTCGATGAAGAGTAACAACGCGCCCAATCCCATTAGAACTGGAGCAATGGTATTCATCCACTTAGCGATTTCTTCTGAATAACTGATTTCAAAGTCGCGGATCTCATAATTGCCCTCCCCCAATCGGGCATCAAGCAGGTCTTCAATCGAATCGTAGATTCCTTCACCCAACAGTTTATGCGGCGGATCGCCATACTCCTTGACCGCTTCCGAAGCGGTCAAGGTCAATAATTCTCCCGCTGGTTTGATTACTTCATCGCCAATTTTCAGCTCGAAGTCGGCGTCTAGCATCGCCCGCACCACGTCGGAGCGGTATGGATAGTCCTCGGTGATCACGCGGATATTCGCACGTAAGTAACTCTCGATCTTCTGCTTGGCGGTCTCTGCAACATCCTCGCCAGTGCCCTGAATCACTGCCGAAGCACCGATTTTACCACGTGGCGAAAAATAAATCTCCTGCGTCGCGGCCGCAATGAAAGAGCCTGCCGAGATCGCATCATCATTCACGTAAGTCGCGGTGATGCCGTCGAAACGATCCAGCATCTCCATCATTTCCAGTGTGACGTCCACCCGTCCGCCTGGGGTATCCATATCGAGGATCACCATGCCGACGTCGTTCACAATCGCCTCTTTCAAGCCACGCCGCAGGATATACAAATTTGGTGTGCCAATCGCGCCGGTAATCGGAATCACATAGGCATCCATTGGCACCGCAGTTGTTGGCGTTACTTTTTGAGCAAGCAAGCCAGCCAGCGGCAAACAGGATAACGTAAGGAGTAAAAGGCAGAAACGACAAGTCGCCATAGAATTTTAACAATGAAAAATTAAAGGCAGAAAGCAAGTGCGGACGGCTCAACTTATCTGTAATTGTGCCATCTCGCCCCGCGAAAAAGGGCTCAATCAAAACTCTCTTGCCCGGAAAACGATCACTAGCGACGCGAGCAAAGCCCTGACAAATTGTTCCACGATGAGTGTTCCACAAGGCCAGCACCCGCGGCCGGTTGGCGCAGATAGGGTAAAGACAGAGGATTGCAATGTTCCACGAGGATTGTTCCACGCATTACGTACTGCCCCCTGCGGCACTCTCTACAATCTGGCGCTAGACAAGCGCAAAAAAGTTCTTTCAACTCTAGTCCAATGGATACGATTGATTATAACGGCATCACGTTGCATCGCTGGCACTGTGGTCCTTCGACCTTTCTCGCACGCCCTGAACTTGGCGCGCGACTAATGAACTGGAACCTCCAAATGCCTGACGGCACTGTGCGCGATGTCATCCACTGGCCCGAAGATGCCGATTTTGAGCGCTTTGATAAAGTGCGCGGTGGCAACCCAATCCTCTTCCCGTTCTGCGGACGCAGCTACCACGCGGGCGAGATAGGCTATTGGCCTGATCGGGACGGCACAGTGCGGCCGATGCCGATGCATGGATTCTCGCGCAATGGCAGATTCACCGTGGTCGCGACCAACGAGGCTGGCTTTACCGCAGAACTACAACCAACCGCAGCAGACCACGAAGCTTATCCCTATGATTATCGCTTCACGGTACGCTATGAATTCAGCGAGCTGAAACTACGAGTCACACTGACGCTCGAGAATTTAGACCACCACCCGATCCTCTGGTCGGCGGGGCACCACTTCTATTTTACATTACCTTGGCGCGACGGATCAACGCGTGGCGACTACCAGTTTAAGATTCCCGCTAAAGAGTGCTACATCCAGAACGGCGACGGGGCACTCGAGCCAGTCAAACCCTTTGCCAAACAGGGCTCTTTTGGCAGCATCGAGAACAGCAATCGTATTTTCACCAAATTGCACGGCTCTTCGACCACCTTCGGCCCAAACGACGGCAGCGAGGATATCCACATAAATATTTTGCAGGATACCGAGACCGCATCACCGGCGAATGCGGTGCTTCTTTGGACAGAGTTCAAAGATAGCCCATTTTACTGCGTCGAGCCATGGATGGGGCCGCCCAACGGCGCCGAGCACGGCAAAGGCCTGCATACAGTGGCGCCTGGCGAGCGCTCCAGCTTCACAGTTGAGGTGACGGTTTAATCGTCGCAGCTGCTCGCGCGCACTCAATCCTGGCATAAAGCCCGTCGCTGCGAAAAGTGTAGTGCACTGACTTTATTGTGCGAATCAAGGGCTCGAAACACAATAAAGACTCTTCCGCCGCTCCCAAAGCCGGCTCGCGGCCTCGTTTTATGCAAAATGAGGCGGGAAAGGCCCTAAAATTAACTCTGGATATACGCTACCGCAGCGTCACAATGCGTCGGAAGTTTAAAGTCATTTAGACACACCCGTTATGAAAATCATCATCGTTGGCGCCGGCGAAGTCGGCCACAATCTTTGCACAACACTCGCTGCCTCTGGGCACGACGTGACCCTCATCGAACGCTCTGCACAACGTTGCGAGAAGCTGGATGAGGAGCAGAACGCGCGCATCATCTCTGGCAACGGCAGTTCTGCGCGCCAATTGATCGAAGTCGATGTGGCGGAATGCGACGCCTTTCTAGCGATGACCAGTGATGACCGCACCAACATCATCTCCTGTTCTCTCGCCAAAGGGCTGGGTGCTAAAAACACGATCGCCCGTATTCATGACGAGACCTACAGCGATAACTCGGTGATTAACTATCAACTGCACTTCGGCATCGATCTTCTAGTAAATCCGGAAGCGATCTGCGCCGTAGAACTGGCTAAAGAGATTCGTGGTGCCGGTCGCGTGGCCGTAGAAAACTTCGCCCGCGGACAGATCGAAGTACAGCAACAGCGTGTCGCTGCGGGCTCTCGCCTGATCGGCAAGCAACTCAAGGACCTGAAATTCGACCCTCGTGTGCGGATTGGCTACATTCAACGCGACGGTAAGAGCGAGATCGCCAGCGCAGAGAGCACGATGCAAGTGGACGACCTAGTCACGCACTTCGGCCACCCTGAAGCCCTGTTTGCCCTGCGCCAAAAATTCGATCCAAAACACAAAGCCGATCTCTCTCGAGTCGTGCTCTTCGGCGCCAGCGAGACTGCAATCAATTTGATTCAGCTGCTAACCAATCCACGCTTTAAAATCCGTGTAATCGAGAAAAACCCCGAGACTTGTCGCGCACTGGCTGAGCGCTTTCCACACATCACAGTAATTCATGGTGATGCTACTTCGCTACGTCTACTCGAAGAGGAACAAATCGGCAGCGCTGACTATTTTGTGGGCTGCACCAAAGACGATGAGGAAAACATCCTCACCTGCATTCAAGCCTCTAAGCTCGGCGCCAAACACGTGCAACTGGTGATCAACAAGGGCGACTATGATGAGCTACTCGGGATGCTAAAGACGACGCTGGCGATTGAAGTGGTCGTCTCACCGCGCCGTGCCACTGCCGAATTCATGCTCCGCACCTTATCCACAGAAACCGTCGCGACCCTCGCCGATTTACCGAGTCAGGGAGTACGCATACTCGAAGTACGCATCAGCCACTCCAGTCCATGCGTCGGGCGTAGCGTCAAAGATCTGCAATTTCCACGCGGTAGCCTATTGGTCGCTTTACAACACAAATTCAAAGCCAAAGTCCCCGCAGCAGATGATGTCATTCTTGCAGGCGATCGAATCGTCGTCGCGGTTAACCACGAGCACGAAAAAGCACTGCTTGAGCGCCTCGTCTAAACTGTGAATACCGCAATCATCTATAAGCTGCTTGGCATGGTGCTGCTGGCTCTGGCCGGAGCCTTCGGCCTCTGCGTCATGGCGGGGCTCGCCAACGGCGAGACCTTTGCCGACCAATCCTTGCAAGCCTTCGTGACCTCGATCGGGATAACTTTTGCGCTGGCCGCGCTCTTTCTGCTGCTCGGCCGCAACGGACAAGCCAAGCTCTTTCGTCGGGAGGCACTCTGCGTCATCGGGCTATCATGGATACTCGCGACCATCGTTGGCGCGATTCCATATCTCCTCATCGTCGAGCACTGCGATATATCCGACGCGATCTTTGAGAGTTCATCTGGGCTCACCACCACTGGTGCAACCGCCTTCCCGAAGTTTTACGAGTTCCCGCATAGTCTGTTGTTTTGGCGCTCACTCAGCCAGTGGGTCGGCGGCCTAGGGGTGGTCGTATTTTTCGTCGCGATCCTTTCCTCGCTTGGTGCCGGCGCAAAAATCCTGTTTAGTAATGAGTCTTCGGGTACGTCGGCAGACTTTGATCACGGCCGTATCCAAAGTGGCGCGTTCTACCTGATGCTCTATTACTTGGGCCTCTCAGTTACCTGCATGGTCGCCTATGTGATGGGAGGAATGAATTGGTTCCAAGCGATCAACCACGCGATGACCACGATCGCAACGGGTGGGTTCAGCACCGAACCCATGAGCATCCAGCAGTTTCAGAGTCCGACAATCGAATGGATCTCGATTGTATTTATGACGATTTCAGGCACGACTTTCGTGTTTGCCATACGGTTACTCCGCGGGCGTACCAAGGGACTAGCCAGACACAACGAAATCTACTGGTTTTATGTGATACTCCTCACTAGTACTGCGCTTTTGACGCTCTACTTGGTCGAGCTCACCGGAGAGCTCCCAGACCACAACAGTATCCGCGCCGCAGCCTTCCAAGCCGTCTCCATTATGACGACGACTGGCTATTCGACCATGGACTACGACACCTGGCTGCCCTCTGCCAAGATGTTGCTGCTTATTTTGATGTTAATTGGAGGCTGTTCAGGTTCGACCAGCGGCGGAGTTAAAGTGGTGCGCGTTGTGATCGCGTTACGCGCCGCAGTGCAAAGCGTCACTCAATCCTTCCGCCCAAATGTAACTAAGCCGATGCGGATGGGCGGCCAAACCCTCAGCCAAGGGGCGATTAACAGCGTTATCATCTTTCTAATGCTCATGTTATTCCTAGTTGTCGCATCGATGCTCTTTATCGCATCCAACGAGCCCGAACTCACTTTCGTGGGCTCATTCTCGGCAGTTCAAGCGACCTTATTTAATATTGGTCCAGGCTTCGACGCCGTCGGCCCCACCCAAAATTTTCATTTTTTAAGAGATTCCACCAAAGTATTCCTTTCTTTACTGATGATCCTCGGGCGCCTTGAACTATACGCCGTGCTCGTTCTATTTTCGCCATCGGTGTGGAAACGTTTTTCATAGCCGTGGGCGGCGTGGATCGCAGTGACTACGCTCAGTGGCACTAAACAAGGAAGTTCATCGTCAATTAGTGAGTAAAGGAGGGAGGGCGACTCGCCCTCCTTTTGCAGCAGCACAGGGTCAATGAGGGCGACTCGCCCTCTTTTTGCAGCAACTAGGGTCAATGTGGGCGAGTCGCCCTACTTTTGCAGCAACTAGGGTCAATGAGGGCGACTCGCCCTACTTTTGCAGCAACTAGGGTCAATGTGGGCGAGTCGCCCACACTCCTATCGCGGTCAATGGTTCAAGCACCCCCACCACGTGGGCCCGTTCCCTCCGAAATAAAATGGGCTGTCGTTTCAATCGAAACTTACCCACTCATCGACGATGAGCCAAAAAAAGCCCGCGAGTTATCGCGGGCTTTAGAAATTGATTCGGCAACAAGCGGATCAGTCCTCGCCATCTTCGCCAATCGCTTCAACTGGGCAGCCTTCGAGCGCTTCCATGCACAGTGCGATGCCCTCGTCGTCATTCGCCTCGGGTTGCTTGTGCACAAAGGAATACCCTCCGTCTTCGTTACGGGTGAAGAAATCCGGAGCAGTTTCGCGGCACAGATCACAGTCGATGCATTGCTCATCAACATAGAACTTCCCCTTAACATTTTCCGGCCATTTTTCGTCTAATTCTGCCATGCTGCGAAAATTGATACTTTCTGTTGCGAGTCAAGCGGGAAGCCCGCCGAGACTCATTTGCTTCAAATCAGAAGCTTCGATTGCAATTCGAGTAGAATCCCTATTTCTTGTGATACTCGTATACACGGGAACGCGCTGCTTTCAATGCGGTCTAGTAGTATGCGAAACCATTTACGTTTAAATTTCTATGCTCTACGACCGCCCGTATATGCGCCAAGCCCCTGAGGCTGTCGCCAAGCAGACCAGCGCAGTGACGATCCTCCTCATTGTGACGATCAGCATTTTTGTGCTCCAGCAAGTACTGAATGTCAGTTTCCCAGGAACTGGGGGTCGTCAGAATTCGTTTCTCACTGACTGGTTTGCATTGAGCGCAGACAACTTCAAAGACCTCAAAGTCTGGACCGTCTTCAGCTATGCTTTTCTGCACAGTACCACGACGATTCTGCACATTCTGGGTAATATGCTGGGCCTGTTTTTTATCGGTCGAATTCTGGAGCCCATGCTCGGGAAACAACAATTTTTGATCCTCTATTTTAGTGGTGCAGTGGTCGGAGCACTTACTTATCTGCTGTTTCATTTTAACGGCAATAATACCGTCGTCGGCGCCTCAGCAGCAGTGTTTGCGCTCCTCGCTTTCTTTTGTCAGCGCCACCCCGAGCAGCCTATTACGCTGCTGCTGTTTTTCATTATTCCATTAACCGTTAAACCAAAGTGGCTCTTTTGGGGACTCCTAGGCTACTCTATCTACGCACTAATCTTTACCGAACTGAGCGGCACTGCACACGTCGCGCATTCCGCGCATCTCGGCGGCTTCCTCGTAGGCGTGCTCTACTTTCGCTTTGTCTACAATGGCAAATCCTCCTTTACTGCGACTCGCAAGCGGCCAAGTATCGAAATGCCGGAATGGTTTAAGCGCCGTAACAAGACCGCGGCTCAGACCAGCTATCAAGTGAATCGGCCGACAGCGAGCAACCAAGATCTACAGAAAGAGGTCGATCGTATTTTAGATAAAATTAATGCCTCTGGCTTTGGCTCGCTCAATCCTGCAGAAAAAGCGACCCTCGACCGAGCTAAGGACATCCTTAGCAAATAATCACAGCTGCGGCGCGCCGCAACGCCACATATTTCTCTAGACACTTACCTACTTGTTAATGACTTCTACATTTACTACGATTGCCCGCCTTGGCTGTTTCACAGTCGCCGCTCTCACGCTCCAAGCCCCTGCTTACGCTGGATTTGAGCAGACCAAAGAAATGGCGGACCAAACCCGTTGGGTGATGAACACCATTAATTCCCGCCATTATCTACACGGCAAGATGGAGAAGCTCAACGGCACCGAGATCGTCGAGGCCTTCACCGAATCGTTCGACTATGGCCGCATGTATTTCCTGCGTAGCGAGGTCGATGACTTCGTCTTCCGCTTCGGCAATGCGATGGAAGACTTCCTACAGAAAGGCAACCTCTACGCAGCCTTCGAAATCTACGCAGCCTATCAAGCCAATGTCCAAGACCGCACCGATTGGGCTTACCAACGACTGACCCAAGACTTCGATTTCAGCCTAGACGAAAGCTTCACCCCCGACCGCCGCGAAGCGAAATGGCCCGCCACTGAGGCGGAGAGCAACGACCTATGGGAGCGCCGCTTAAAGTACGAAGTTCTTAACGAGCTTCTTTCACTCGCCGGCGAAGAAGAGGAAGAACAGCTCGAATATGGAGAAACAAAGAATCCTGACAACGTTGAAGACCAAAAAGACGACAGCTTTGACCCTACCAAGATTCAACGCCTGCTCGAAGATCCCGAGTTTATGGTCGAGACGCTCGACGCTGCGCGCGAGAAGATCCGCCGCCGCTACGAGCGCAACCTCACCTACATCGTCGATCGCGAAGCTGCCGAAGTCCAAGAGTCCTTCATCAATGCGATGACTCAGCTGTTTGATCCACACTCCAGCTTCCTCTCCGCCGATACACTTGAAAGCTTCAACTCTGCGGTGCAGAACTCGTTTGTTGGGATCGGTGCCCTGCTTCAAGACGACGACGGCATTTGCACCATTAAACAAATCCTTCCCGGTGGTCCCGCCGAAGAATCTGGCCTCCTGCATGACGAAGATAAAATCCTCGCCGTGGCGCAGGGTAAAGACGGTGAATTTGAAGACGTCGTTGATATGCAGCTGCGCTACGTCGTGCGCAAAATTAAAGGCGAGAAAGGCACCATCGTGCGCCTCCTCATTCGCCCGGGCTCCGCTGGCGATCCATCTGTGCGCAAGGATATTTCGATCACACGCGGCGAGGTCAAACTCACCGCCAACCTAGCATCTGCCAAGTTAATCGACATTCCGACAGCCGCTGGCGAACTCATCCCTGTTGGTGTCATCGAGCTACCCTCTTTCTATGGTAACATTGGTGCCGGCGGGACGTTGACCACCACTGCTGGCGACGTCACCGAACTCCTCAAAAAGCTAAGTGCCGCTGGGGCACAAGGCATCATTCTTGACCTTCGCATGAATGGCGGCGGCCTGCTCAGTGAAGCGGTACGCGTAGCCGGGTTGTTCATCCCCATCGGCCCCGTCGTGCAAGTGCGTAACCCCGACGGTCGCACTGACGTGCTCTCCGATCGTGACCTCAACCTCGAATGGAGAGGTCCGTTGATCGTACTGACTTCACGCTTCAGCGCCTCCGCCTCGGAAATTGTCGCTGGTGCGCTGCAGGACCACGGTCGTGCGCTCATTGTCGGTAATACTTCGACGCACGGCAAAGGCACCGTCCAGGAAGTGTACCACATGAACACTCGCCCCGCGTTTTCTTGGTTCCAAAATGCCGCGGAGCCACAGGCTCGGCCCGTCGCCTCCAAAATCACCATTAAGCAATTCTACCTGCCCGGCGGCAGCTCCACTCAGCTAAAAGGCGTGCCCTCGGACATCGCCTTGCCTTCGGTGAATGAATTTCTACCCATCGGTGAATCCGATCTGCCACATGCTCTAGCTTGGGATGAAATCCCCGAAGTCGACTGGTTCAACGATTGGAAGAAACTCCAGATATCGAGTCCCGAAGAACCCACATTGAAGACCGCGCTCGCTCAAAATAGCACGGCGCGCCAAGCGAGCCTAGCAGAATTTGCATTCCTTAAGGAGCAAATCGAGTGGCGCAAAGCACGCTACGACGAGAAAGCGATTTCGCTCGACCTCGAACAACGTATTGCTCGCAAGATCGAAGATCGAATAGTCATCGACCACATGGACGATGCCTACGAGACACTTCGCGAGACGAACTACGTCGAAGAAGACTTTATTCTGAAAATTGCTGAAGAACAAGATACACTCTCGAAGCAGAACCTGCTCGAAACAGGAGAAGCTGAGGCTGCACTCGCGGCCGAAAAGACTGCCAATGACATTGCAGCGGGTATCGTAGCAGTCGAACCCGAACAAGCCGAAGCAGTCGAAGACGAAGAAGAAGACAAACCAGACTTCGACATCTACTTGCGCGAAAGCGCCCGCATCATGGCCGACTGGATCGAGATTGAAGCAACCGACAACGCCGCAGTCACCGCGCCCAAGGTCGCGGTATCAGCTCAAGCATTGTAGTATATTCTTGATCGTAGGCTGCATATGAATCGTGGCGTCGTTGCTTGCAACGGCCCATTGTGATTGAGCACAGACAGCTTGCCGAAGCCGTTGCAAGCAACGACACCATAACTGCGGTGGCCGCGCCTACTTGCGCATACTCAACTCGATGAGAAACGCTTCGCGTGCCTCATCGCTGACCCAATCGTGACGTACGATGGTAAAGACTGAACCATCTCTGAGGTAGACGAACGAGAGCGCATCCTGGGAACGTATCCGAAACGCGATCACTAGAAATACGACGAAAAAAGTCGGGATCATCCCCCAGAACAGCAGGTTTACCGCATCACCCTGAGTCGCCCAAAACATTAGCCCGGCGAGAACAGTTGCCATGACTAAATACGGCAATTTCCCTTCAGTTTTTTTAAGCTGCTGCCCGACCTGCGGATCGATATTTACCAGCGCCGTGCTACGGCTGCCGCTCTCACGTCCGAGATCCCATTCATGGTGTATGCGATCGCCTTCGATCTTCAAATGATCCCAGCGCTTACCTTTGGCCTGTTTTAACTCCATCTTCTGGCCTATTTATCCCTGCCATCGAAGCTATGTAAATGATAATTGGCTCTATCTCGCTTAACTCACGCGGAGGCGCGGAGACAACGCAGGTCCAAATCAGCCCCATGGGCTCAAACTTACTTGACTCAAGATTATTTGACTCAATAATAATTGAGTCATGAAAGAAAATCCATTCAGAATATCAGGTATCGTCACCGGCAAATATTTCATCGATCGTGCCGATGAATGTCAGGCAGTGATTGAGACCATGCGGGGGCAGGGTGAAAAGATGCTGATTTATGGGCAGCGTCGCATGGGCAAATCGTCTATTCTGCTCAACACCGCTGACCGCTTGCGTAAAGAGAAAGAGCAAGTCGTGTATGCCGACATCTCGCCCGCCACCTCCCTCACCGACGTAGCCAACATCATTCTGCATGCCTTCAATAAAGAAACAGGCGGCACTGTCAATTGGATAGAACTACTGCGACAGGTCCAGCTCAGTTTCACCATTAGCTCGCAAGGCATCCCGTCACTAGATGTAAGCCTCAAAAAGGAGAGCGCGGATAAGCAACTGACCTGCTTATCCGCGGTATTGGATTCGCTGGATGCCTACGCCGCTAAAAAGAAACTCACCCTCATCGTCGATGAGTTTCAAAAGATGGTCGAATTCGGTGCAGAGGCGGCCGAGTGGCAATTGCGCAGTGCGATTCAACAGCATCAGCACCTCAATCATATTTACGCAGGCTCACAGACCCGCATCATCGATCAAATGTTGATGAAAGATCGGGCTTTTTACCGTTTTTTTGAGATTCTGAGCATCGGCCCCATTGACGAAACTTTCATGGCCGAGTGGATCGACAAGCGCTTCAATCAAGCCTTTGGCAAACCCTACAGCATCGGCGCAGAGTGTATTCGTCTCGCCGGCCCACGCACCCGCGACATCGTCAAACTCGCCCGTAAAAGCTTTGTCTTCGCCCAGCGCTCGCAAAAAATCGACAGCCTGGTCGCAGATGCCATCCAGCAACTCGTCAGTGAAGAAGACGATTTTCTACGCCCTCAATGGGATCACCTTTCTAACCTTCAAAAAGACATTTTGAAAGTCGTCGCCAGCGGCGTGACAGAAATCAGCTCACAAGCGACCATTACACGCTTCGGCCTGCCTAGCAGTTCCAAGCTCGCTTACCACTTTAACACATTGGTCAAAAGTGATGTGCTTGGGAAAGACTCGGACGGCTACCACTTTGACAATCCATTCTTCAAACACTGGGTCGCCCAGACATTGCCACAGGGCGCGAAGAGTTGATGTTTTTTAGGTTTGGTAATCAATCGCCTGTCACAGCCTAGAAGGCGCAATATAGGCGTTGAACTTCTGAATTACACCATAGCGAGGAAAGACTATACCTAGGTCTGCCGGAAATCCCGTAGCAATGCCTGTTTCACTTGGGCGCAAAAAAACGCGCTCCTTGCGGAAGCGCGTTTTTGAAAACTTGTATGAATCGCACTTAGCGGCGACGGCCTTTAGCGAGCTTCTGTGTAATTAAGAACTGAATACTAGACTCAAGGCGATCCACTTCACTCGGATCATGACCTTCGGCTGCTGCGATAGTAAGCGCTTCTTCGGCACGTGCTTGGGCTGATTCGACCGCGGAAAGATCGATATCTTTGACGTCAACGGCCGCCTCAGTGAGCACCGATACGGTATTACCCAGCACCTTGGCGAAGCCACAGTCAACTGCGATGAACTCGGTCTTGCCGTCCTTGATCACCTTTAACTCGCCAGCGACGACTTTGGTGACCATCGGGATGTGACCAGTCAGAATACCCGCCTCTCCCGAGTCAGTCGGTAATACGACCTGATCGGCCTCGGTACTGAGGACCTTTTCGTCAGGTGTAATAATTTCTAGAGTAATCATTCTGATTTGAATTCTTTATTAGGCAGCGTCGCTGCTTAGCTCTTTTTATTAGCTTCGATCGCCATGTTGATTCCGCCCTTCATATAGAGGTCGTTCTCGGCTAGGTCATCGCACTCACCATTCAGGATCATTTGGAAACCCTTAATGGTGTCTGCAGTCGAAACGTATTCACCTGGTGTGCCGGTGAAGATTTCCGCAACGTGGAATGGCTGTGAAAGGAACTTTTGAACCTTACGTGCGCGGTAAACAGTTTGCTTATCTTCAGGAGACAACTCATCCAGACCAAGAATCGCGATGATGTCTTGGAGGTCTTTGTAACGCTGAAGTACGTTCTGCACACCGCGAGCACATTGGTAGTGCTCTTCGCCAACGATTGCTGGGTCAAGTGCGTTGGAGATCGACGCGAGCGGATCCACCGCAGGGTAAATACCAAGCTCAGCGATCGAACGCTCGAGAACGATGGTGGAGTCCAAGTGGGCGAAGGTGTTGGCTGGCGCAGGGTCAGTCAAATCATCCGCAGGAACATAAACAGCTTGGAACGAAGTAATCGAACCCTTCTTAGTGGAGGTAATACGCTCCTGAAGGTTACCCATTTCCTGAGAAAGTGTCGGCTGGTAACCCACCGCAGAAGGTGAACGACCTAAGAGTGCGGACACCTCGGCTCCAGCTTGTGAGAAACGGAAGATGTTATCCACGAACAGCAGAACGTCTTGGTTCTTTTCGTCACGGAAGTATTCAGCCATGGTCAGACCGGAAAGCGCAACACGCATACGTGCACCAGGAGGCTCATTCATTTGACCGTAGACCAGAGCCACTTTGGACTTACTGATATCTTTTTGATCGATCACGCCTGCATCCGACATTTCGTGGTAAAGGTCATTTCCCTCACGAGAACGCTCACCCACGCCGGCGAATACGGAGTAACCACCGTGCGCCTTAGCGATGTTGTTGATCAGCTCCATGATGACAACGGTCTTACCAACACCCGCACCACCGAAAGCACCAACTTTACCACCCTTAGTGAACGGGCAAATAAGGTCGATCACCTTAATGCCGGTCTCGAGAATCTCGGCATCGGTTGCTTGGTCGATCAGTTCTGGTGGTAGGCGGTGGATCGAGCGACGCTCGTCTGTTGCTACCGGGCCCTTTTCGTCCACTGTATCGCCAGTCACGTTAAAGATGCGGCCGAGAACGGCCGGTCCGACGGGGACAGAGATTGAAGAACCAGTGCCGACGACTTCCATGCCGCGGACGAGGCCGTCGGTGGAGGTCATTGCAACCGCACGGACAAGACCTTCGCCCAAGTGCTGTTGCACTTCGAGTGTGAGGCTCTTTTCAGTGCCGCCGATGGCGAAGGCGATTGTGATAGCGTCGTAAATTTCGGGGACGCTGTCTTGCGGGAAGGCTGCGTCGACGACGGCGCCGATGACTTGGACAATTTTACCGTTTTTGCTCATGATTAAAAAAGGAGTTAAAAGAAAGAAGGAAGAAGTTAGCTCTAGTGGGCAGATGCTGCGGCCGCAATTTCAAGAATTTCCTGAGTAATCGCAGCTTGGCGGGCTTTGTTATAGTCGAGAGTGAGATCGTCGACTAGAGTCGACGCGTTATCCGTAGCAGCCTTCATGGCGACCATGCGTGCACAATATTCGGCCGCACGGCTTTCAAGAAGGAGTTGGTGGATGATGACCTTCACATACAGGTCGGGGAGTGCATCGAGCACAGCTTCCGCCGATGGCTCGAAAATCATTTCGCGGGTATCGCCACGTGCTTCCATGGATGGTAGCTCGGCGACGCGTTTTTTGAGCTGATCCAAAACTTCACGCAGATCAACAATCGGCAAGAGAGACTGAAGCACAGGCTCCTGCACGAGGACGTTAACGAAGCTAGGGTAAACGACTTCGATGGTGTCGACTTCGCCATTCTTGTACGCATCGATCAGCAGCTTCAGCATCGGGCGCAGTTCAGAGAACGTTGCTTTATCCGAAATAGTGAAGTCTGCCACGAGCTCGCGACCGGAACGCGAGATGAACTGAGTCGCCTTACGGCCGACCGTAATGAACTTCGCGTCGCCCTTAACCTCCTCAACAATCTTACGAAACAGATTGGTGTTGAGTGCGCCGCAGAGGCCCTTGTCCGTTGAGAGGATCAGAATGCCGCGCGTCTTGACTTCGCGCTTCTCGAAGAAGGGATGCGGAATCGTCGCACCAGTCAAATCGAGCTTTTCACCGACGGTATCGAGCAAGTCGGCAAGGAGCAGCGCATATGGACGCCCCGCTACCGCGGCGTCCTGAGCTCGTTTCATCTTGGAAGAAGAAACCAGCTGCATCGCACGCGTGATCTGCCGGGTGTTTTTAACCGACTTGATGCGGCGGCGAATGTCGCGTAGATTAGCCATTTATTTTAGAAGGTCGGAGTTCAGATAACAGAAGTCAGCGATTAAGCGGAGAACCCTGCCACCCACTCATCGAGGGATGTCTTAAGAGCCGCTTCTGTTGCGTCGCTAATTGCTTTTTCAGCACGGATGGTGTCCATCACCTTCGCACCACGAGTTTCGAGGAACTCACGAAGGCTTGAAGTGGCAGCAACGATTTTAGCGACGTCAATCGCATCGAAGAAACCATTTTGAACGGCATAGATTAGTGAGGACTGAACTTCGACAGGAATCGGGTTGAACGCAGTTTGCTTAAACAGCTCAACCACACGTGCACCACGCTCAAGCTGAGCCTTGGTCTTCGAATCAAGGTCCGAACCGAACTGAGCAAATGCTGCAAGCTCGCGGAACTGCGCGAGCTGAAGTTTCACCTTACCAGCAACCTTCTTAATCGCCTTGATCTGCGCTGCAGAACCCACACGAGAAACGGACAGACCCACCGATACCGCTGGGCGGATACCTTGATTGAACAAATCTGTTTCGAGAAAGACCTGGCCGTCTGTGATCGAAATCACGTTGGTCGGAATATAAGCCGAAACATCGCCTGCTTGAGTTTCAATGATCGGCAGCGCTGTAAGCGAACCGTTGCCATTGTCCTCATTCACACGAGCGGAACGCTCGAGGAGGCGTGAGTGAAGATAGAAAACATCGCCAGGATACGCTTCACGGCCAGATGGGCGCTTCAGAATCAAGGAAATTTGACGATAGGCAACCGCTTGCTTGGAAAGGTCATCATAGACGATCAGCGCATCCATACCATTGTTCATGAAGAACTCACCCATCGATGCACCAGAGAAGGGCGCGATATATTGGTTGGCAGGATTATCGCCAGCAGACGCAGAAACGATAATAGTGTATTCCATCGCGCCAGCCTTCTCGAGGACAGCAATCGTGCGAGCGATGTTGGAATTTTTCTGCCCGACAGCAACGTAGATCGAGTAAACCGGACGGAAGTCTTCAGGGAAGGTGCCGTCCTCGTTGCGGTGCTGGTTGTTGATCTTCGCTTGATTGATGATGGTATCAATCGCGATGGTTGTTTTACCAGTTGAGCGGTCACCAATAATGAGCTCACGTTGGCCACGACCGATGGGGATCATCGAGTCGATAGACATGATACCAGTTTGCATTGGCTGATCAACCGACTTGCGCGGGATGATGCCGGGAGCGACTTGGTCGACAGGATATGTCTCTGTGGAGTTGATTGGCCCTTTGCCATCGATTGGGTTACCAATCGCATCAACCACACGACCTAGTAGGCCCATGCCAACCGGGACGGAAAGTAGTTTACCCGTGGTGGAGGCTTCGTCGCCTTCCTTTAACTTCGAGTAATCGCCTAGGATAACGCAACCGACTTCATCTTCTTCAAGATTCAAGGCGATCCCGAAGACGCCCTGACCGAAATCGATCATTTCGTTATACATGGCACCGGATAAGCCTTCGAGCTTGGCGACGCCATCTGCGATGGCGACGATTCGACCGGTGTTAGATTTGACGGCGCTGGCTTGGAAGCTAGCGATCTCGTTTTCAATTTGTTCGACTATAGAGCTCATGAGAAACTAATGGAGAGAAAGTGTGTAAGGTTAGAGAGTGCGAATGTTGGTTATTTAACGTTCTCGGCAAGGCGCTGGAGGTGCCCGGCTACGGACGCATCGTACACATCGTCGCCGACGCGCACACGCACACCAGCAATTAGAGAAGTATCTTGTTGAGTGACCGCACTGACGGGGCGGCCATACATGTTGGAATAGGTCGTTTCAATCGCCTTTAACGCATCGTCACTCAATGCGCCTGGCGTCGACACGACGGCGGTCTGCAGCGCGATCTCGCGACGTAGATAGCCAAGGAAGGTCTTGAGAACTGTGAGGTGATGGCGGTGCTGCACCTGCTTGAGGCCAGCGAGGACTTCGCCAACTTTGGCTTCGGTCACGACGCCATTATCCTTAGACAGCTCTACGAGCTTCTTGGCTAAGCGGGTGATCTTTTGGTCGCGTTTCATCAGATGGAAAACTAAAGCTTAGTTACTGGCGCTGGCCAATTCCTTGGCAGCAGAATCGGAAAAGGTTTGTTTCTCAGCATCTGAAAGGTCACGAGAAAGCACCTTTGAGGACGTCGCCACAACCAGGCGGGCGACTTCTTGACGCACATCAGAAAGCATCTTCTGGCGTTCGAGTTCGGTTGCTTCACTTGCTTTGCGGATGATCGCTTCAGCCTGTGCGGCAGCTTCTTGTGTCTTCTGCTCAATCATTTCCTTCGACTGTTCGCGGGACTCAGTCAAAATCTTTTGAGCATCCACCGCAGCTTGCTTGATTTTCTCAGCGCGCTCACGCTCAGCAGCAGCAAGTTGCGCTTTCATTTCTTCAGCATACTGAAGACCGTCAGCAATTTTCTGTTGGCGCTCATCCAGCGTCGCAACGATTGGCTTAACGGCGAATTTGTAGAGGACTAGAGCGACTAGGCAGAAGTTAATCATCTGCGCGATCAAGGTCGGAAGTTTCACACCGAACTTATCGGTGATCATAGTCAGCTTGTCCACTTCGGCGGACGTTGCCGCTTCACCGTGGTCGGCCACACCGCTAATTGCATCGTGAGCGACTGCGTGCGCGTCTTCAGCGGCGATGAGACCGAACGGCACAGAAAGTGCGAATAGCAGAGTGATGAAAATGGCCTTCATTATGAGGAAAGTATATTAGGTAGAGTCGGAAAAAGCCGGCGATCCGGAGATCGCCGGCAAAGACTATTTTGCCAGACTAGACAAGGAAGATTGCGAAGAAGACAATCGCTTCGGCGAAAGCCATGGCGATAATCGACTGAACCAACACTTTAGTGGCTGCTTCTGGATTACGGCCGACGCCCTCACAAGCTTTGAAACCAATAAGGCCAATGCCGAGAGGTACCCCAAGGGCTGCCGCTGCTACGTGAATTTTACCTTCAACTGCTGCTAGAATTAGATCGTACATATTATTTGTATTTAGGTTGTTTAGTTTGCTTCTGCGTCGTCCACGGTTTGCTACATGGTCCCGAACACGGAAAGGGTTGATTAGATTAGTGTGCTTCTTCGTCGTGATTGGTCATCAAACCGATGTAAATAGCGACGAGTAGCGTAAAGATCAGTGCTTGAACCACACCAACGAGCACTTCGTAAAAGTAGAATGGAATTGGCACGATGTAAGGTGCCATCCCTGTCATGCTAGTCAGCAGGTTTTCGCCACCGAAGACGTTACCAAACAAGCGGAAGGACAGAGAAACTGGGCGGAATGCAATCGAAACGATTTCAATAATGCCGACCATAAAGAAGATCGGCGCCAAAAGTATATAAATTACCTTCGGTGTTTCTTTTTTGTCTGCCTTGTTGCCAAAGAGCTCCCAGGCAAAGAATTTTGGACCTGCCACTTTAAGACTGATCACAAACCATGCGATCATCGACACTAGCGCCATGCCCAGCGTTGCATTCAAATCGGCACTCGCGGGACGCATCCAATAAGTAAAGTGACCGTGCTCAATATGCCCAAAGACCCCGACACCTGGAATCAAACCACTCCAGTTGTGAATAACAATAAATAGGAAGAGGCCGATCAGCAGTGGAAATGCCAGCGGAAATGCTTTTTTTCCAACAATCGGCACCAGCAAATCGCGCAGTCCATCAATTAAACTTTCAATCACTGCCTGCCCTTTGCTCGGGATCAACTTAGGTGTCCCGACCGAAAGACGAATGGCCAAAATCAGCACAATTGAAATCACCCAGGTTGTTAGAATCGAGTTCGTGATAGGGAGGCCAAAAAGCTCCGTCAAGTGATACGGAGACGGGCTCACACCATCCGCAGCATGCAGCGCGGATGCCGTTCCAGAGAGGAGAAGGACTGTTGGTAGTAGCTTGTTCACGAAGAACTAAAAAGAAAGTTGTTTGTTGCGGCGAGGAACCACTGGAAAGGCGAACTTCATGTAGCCGCAACCTTGTTGCGTCAACACCTAATGATTTTTTTAATCTTAGCATTAGTTGCACTTATGGCTCCTATCAATTCCACGCGCTATATCTAAACTTGCGCCGCAGTGCACATCGCTTAATTCTTACTTATATTGCAATATTTAGCCATGAGTAGTCCGACCAATTTAACCGACAGTATTGCCCGCCTTCGCGACCGTAAAGGTGGCTCTAAGATCGTCAGCGGACAGCGCCCTGCAGTCAAACCACCTGCGCCGCGCAACAAACCATGCAGCGAACGACGATTTGCCACGGATATGTTCATGTTGTTTGCCTACGCACTGCTAGGCATTGCGACCATCTGCCAACTGATCCTCATCGTCTGGCTGGATATTATTTAACTGCTGCTTGGTCAATAATCCAGCTGTTGTGATCACAGCTTGCTGTCTGGTAAATGATCCACCAGTTGTTGTGATCACAGCTTCTTGCCTGGAAATGATCCACCAGTTGTTGTGACCACAGATTGCTGTCTGGTAAATGATTCAGTTGTTGTGATCACAGCCTGCTGTCTGGAGGGAAACGCTCTGTC
>Ga0206129_10001616_pt1 | contig 29997 bp, 21 predicted proteins | sample Helgoland_Spring_8_FD_148616 | JGI IMG/M metagenome (GOLD analysis project Ga0206129, IMG submission 148616) | Pelagic subsurface seawater microbial communities from Kabeltonne, Helgoland, North Sea - Helgoland_Spring_Bloom_20160502_2 | ecosystem: Environmental > Aquatic > Marine > Epipelagic ...
GCAGCGCGTAGCGGTTTCGAGCAACTCCAGCAAAAAGGCTGGGCCGCTCGTATCAAGATCGTCGAGCTCGTTAAGCAAATGTGTGTCGACAACGCTGAGCGTTGGGGACAGATCGAGTTTAATGAAACCAAAATCGGTCGTCTTGCGCACAAACCTGCCAAGCTTCAGGGCGTCAAGAATGTGCTCGGGCCAGAATATCTCACGCCACAAGGCATGAGTGGTGATTTCGGTATCACGATGGACGAAGCCGCTCCTTGGGGCGTCATTGTTGCGATCACGCCATTGACGCACTCGGTGCCAACGATTGCTGGTAATATCGTCAACATGGTGGCTGCAGGTAACTCGATTGTATTCAACCCACACCCCGGTGGTGCTGGGGTGGCGGCACTCGCAATCGACGAGTTTAATGAAGCGATCAAAGCGGAAACAGGGATCTCGAACCTGCTCTGCACCATCGAAAAGCCTTCACTCGATTCTTTCAATGCACTCTGTGCTGCGGACGATGTAAACCTGCTTTGCATCACTGGCGGCCCTGGTGTGGTCGACGCCGCCATGAAAACTGGTAAGCGTGCTATTTGCGCGGGTCCTGGTAATCCTCCAGTGCTGGTCGATGATTGTAATCAACTCGATTTCGACCGTGTCGCTCGCGACATCATCGCGGGTGGTGGGTTTGATAACAACTTGCTCTGCATCGGTGAGAAACAAATCATCGCAGTCGGTGATTCGTATCAGAAGACGCTTGCCGCCATGCAGCGTCAAGGTGCAGTTCTCTTGAATGCACAGCAGCTCGCCGCGATCAAAAGCGAAGTCTTCGACTTTAAAGACGGCGTAGGTTGTGGCTCTGCAGTGCTGAACCGTAAGTGGGTCGGGGCAAATCCGGATGCACTCGCACGTATCGCTGGGCTCAATATTGATTCCAGTGTTGAGATGCTCATCGCTGAAACCGATGCCAACGATCCATTCGTTCAAGAAGAACAAATGATGCCGTTGTTGCCAATCGTCCGCGCTAATGACTTCAGCCAAGGCCTTAGCATTGCGAAGCAATCCGAGCATGGCGACAAGCACTCCGCAATGATCCACACCATGAATGTCGCACGGATGACTGAAATGGGACAAGCGATGGACACTACGATTTTCGTCAAGAACGGTCCTTGCTTAGCCGGTCTCGGTCTCGGTGGCGAAGGCTTTATCAGCTTCTCTATCGCAACCACTACAGGTGAAGGCATCACCACGCCACGCACCTTCACTCGCTACCGTCGTTGCACCTTGGTGAATAACTTGAACATCGTTCGATAGTTCGCCTCAGGTCTCAATCCTTAGCCCTTAAGTCTCTTAATAAATGATCCTCGCACGCGTAGACGGCAATGCTGTAACCAGCATCGGCCATCCCAGTCTCATCGGTCGCACTATTGTGCTCTGCACACCTGTCGATGAGAATGGCGCGAGCGCGGGTGCTCCATTTGCTGCAGTTGATCCGATGGGTGCTGGCATGCATGCACGTGTTTTCATTACGACCGATGGTTCTTGGACGCAAGGCACCGTGCATGACGATCACTCGCCAATCCGTAACCAAATCATCGGGATCATAGATTAAGCGATGAAACCTGGAAAAGTTATTGGAACTGTCACCCTCGGTGTGCGCGACCCTAGTTTTAGTGGTGGTCGTTGGGTCGTCATTTCGCCAATGGGCGAAGAGCAGCTGACAGGGAAGAATCGCAGTGATGTGTCCAGTGCGTGGTCATTGGTGGCATACGACGATCTTGGCGCCGGAGTCGGTGACGCTGTTCTCTACGTTGAAGGCGCCGAAGCAATGCAGCCTTTTGATAGACCAATTCCATTGGACGCGATCACCGTCGCACTTCTCGATACTTATAAATTTACGCCGCCGACAGAATCATAGTCCCAGCTTTCTGTCTGACACTTTTAAAAAAAACTAAAAACAAACTATTATGAGCAAACTATACACAGCGAAAAATCTCGAAGCAATGATCGCACAAGGCCAGTGCCTGTCGACCGTTCCTGCCAACGCAAAGCTCACGCCTATGGCTCGCGACATTATTCGCAAGCACAAGGCAACGCCTGGCGCCGCGAGTGCTCCAGTCGCCGCAGCCGCTGGCAACAGCCCACGTATCCACAGCCCAGTATTACCAAATGCAGTATTTGATTGGACTCCTGGCGCTGACCCGAAGACAGCTGCAGAGCTCGAAGCATTCTTCTACTCGCCAGAGGTGCAGGCACTCAAAGGGCGCATCTGCGGCATTGGTGAGCGCATCTGGAACAAAGGCTATGTCGATGGTAACGGTGGTAACATCACTGTCCGCGTCGGTGACAACCTCGTGCTTTGCACTCCGACTCTTATCTCTAAAGGCTTCATGACTCCAGATGACATCTGCATGGTGGATCTGGATGGTAATCAAGTCGCAGGCACACGTCCTCGCACTTCTGAGGTCAACACGCACTTAGCGATCATGAAAAATGAGCCGAATGCGAAGTCTTGCGTGCATGCGCACCCAATTTACGCCACTGCCTTTGCGGTGGCAGGTGTCACTCCGCCTTCTTGCCTAATCCCTGAACCAGAAGTGTTCCTCGGTGAAATCGGTTTCGCTAGCTACCAGACTCCAGGTTCTCCAGAGAACGCCAGTGAAGTTGCCAAGCTTGCCAAGAAGCACCAGTCCATCTTGATGCAAAATCACGGTGTGATCTGCTGGGGTAAGGACGTCGAAGACGCTTACTGGAAGATGGAAAACACCGATGCGTTTTGCCACACTGTGACAATCACCATGCAAATCGGTGGTCCAAAGCAGTATAGTCCAGATAAGCTCAAGGAATTGATCGAAATCCGTAAGAAGCTCGGCATGCCTGATCACCGCCTCGACGAACTCAAGGAGTGTGAACTGTGCGACGCAGCAGCATACACAGTGCACACAACTCCTCAGCCCGGTGCTGATTGCGGTTGCGACCTGCCAACAACAGGCCCCGTTGACGAAGCGCTGGTCCAAAAGATCACTGATACGATCCTGAAGAAACTGAGCTAAACGACAGAATACTGAGAAACTTATTTTATGAATAAAAAACCTATCCGCGTCGCAGTCACAGGTGCTGCTGGTAACATTGGTTACGCACTTCTTTTCCGCATCGCTTCCGGTGCCATGTTCGGTCCCGATCAACCGGTCGCGCTGAATCTAGTTGAAATCGAGCCTGGTATGGGCGCCCTTAAGGGAGTCGCTATGGAGCTGGATGACTGCGCTTTTCCATTGCTCACTGAAATCGTCCAGACTTCGGACTTGAGTGTTGGCTTTAAGGACATCGATTGGGCATTGCTCGTTGGTTCCGTGCCACGCAAGCAAGGGATGGAGCGTGCTGACTTGCTCGGTATCAATGGTAAGGTATTTGTTGGCCAAGGTAAGGCGATTAATGATAACGCAAAGCCAAGTGTGCGCGTCGTCGTCGTCGGTAACCCATGTAACACGAATTGCCTGATCGCGATGAAGAGCGCGCCAAGCATTCCGAACCAGCAGTTCTTCGCCATGACTCGTCTCGACGAGAACCGCGCCAAGACACAGCTTGCTCAGAAAGCCGGCGTTGCAGTGGACCAAGTTTCCGAACTCTGCGTTTGGGGTAACCATAGCCCAACGATGTTCCCTGATTTCTACAACACCAAGATCGGTCGTGCAAAAGCAACCGACGTCATCAACGACGAAGCGTGGCTTAAAGATACATTCGTGCCGACTGTTGGTCAGCGTGGTAAGGCGATCATTGATGCACGTGGTGCGTCGTCTGCCGCTTCCGCAGCGAATGCAATCGTCGATACTGTGCGTGATTTGAGCACACCGACTCGTGGTGACTTCCATAGTGTCTGTGTGATCTCCAGTGGCGAATACGGTACACCCGCTGGCATCATTACGTCGCTACCAATCAAGGTCGATGCAGTTGGTAAATGGCGTGTCGTCGAAGGCCTCAGCCTAACTGAATACGCGAAAGAGAAGATTGCTGCTTCGAATCAAGAATTGCTCGACGAGCGTGAGATGGCCTTCGGTCAACTCGGCTTGAGCATCTAACCCTCGCAGATACATTTCAATTGATCAGGCGTCTTTAATTGGACGCCTGATTTTTTTGTGTCGATTGCTGGCTAACCGAATCTGAATTGATGCGCTGAAGGTTTCATTCTGATTGAAACTCCTCTGGTCGCGCGAGTGGCGACTCATCCTCTGTGAAGAGGACCCTCGCAGTAGCGATTGCATGGTGTACTAGTCACACTCGCAAAAAATCTCACCTTTCCGAGTTGCGCTGTTCGAATCGTTGCTTACAGTTATGGCAACTCTGCAGTGTTCGATCTTAATCGGAGTATCTGTCCTTTACTCTTTAGAAATCGGGAGCTGAAACCTTGAAGGTCGCTGTCCAGCCGTCAACCGGAAGGCAAAAACTGACAAGGAAGCGCCCACCTTAGACACAAAAGGCTTAAGAACTCCCCCTTAACCGGCACAGGTGGAGCCATTTTTTTGGTTCATCGTTGATGAGTGTAACAGTCTCGATTGAAACGACCGACCGTTTCATCTAATCAGCAACCAGTCGCTGCTGATGGCAACTGACTCCAATAGGAGTGTGGGCGACCCGCCCACATTTTCAGCGTAGGAGTGTGGGCGACCCGCCTACATTTTCAGCATAGGTGGGCGACCCGCCCACATTTTCAGCACAGGAGGGCGACCCGCCCTCATTTTCAGCATAGAAGGGCGACCCGCCCACATTTTCAGCACAGGAGGGCGACCCGCCCTCATTTTCAGCATAGAAAGGAGTGTGGGCGACCCGCCCACATTTTCAGCACAGGAGGGCGACCCGCCCTCATTTTCAGCATAGGAGGGCGACCCGCCCACATTTTCAGCACAGGAGGGCGACCCGCCCTCATTTTCAGCATAGAAGGGCGACCCGCCCACATTTTCAGCACAGGAGGGCGACCCGCCCTCATTTTCAGCATAGAAGGGCGACCCGCCCACATTTTCAGCACAGGAGGGCGACCCGCCCTCATTTTCAGCAAAGAAGGGCGACCCGCCCACATTTCCCACAAAGGAGCGCGACTCGCCCACATTTCCCGCAAAGGAGTGTGGGCGACCCGCCCACATTCATCCTGCGTAGCCACAAAGGAGCGCGACTCGCCCACATTTCCCGCACAGGAGCGCGACCCGCCCACATTCATCCTGTGTAGCCACAAAGGAGGGCGAGTCGCCCTCCCTCCTTTACTCACTCATCGCGAAGAAGCTTCTTTAAAGGGTGTTCAGTGAAAACGGTAGTTACGCTGCGTGACGTAGACGAAATGCGTTCGTCCTGTCTGGCTAGTGTTTAATTGCCGAATCCAGTGTCAGGACTAGGATTCTTCAATGCGCGCTGCCAGCCGTTGTACTGCAAAGGCATGTTCCGCCAGGGTATGTGTGTGCTTGCTGACTTTATTGTCGTCGACAATAGCGGCTAATATATAGATCGAGCCATCAATTCGCACTGGGATGGTAAAGATGGTCAATTGCAGTGGATCTTGTTCCGCTATGCGCGGGATGCTGCACCGCTGCATCGCTACTTTGCCATCTAGGCTTTCGAGCACCGCATTGACTGCGCCGCAAGTCTTGCAGGCTTCTGCAGTGCCACAGGCAACTTCACTGTTGGCAGCATGCACGCAGCCCATGTGCTCCCCTAATCGCGCGCCATAGACTTCGCCTGATCCCAGATCCTTAGCCATTGCTACGTAGGAGGCATTGGCGTAGACGATTTGCCGCTGCGGATTTAGCAGTGCCATATTCTCAGGTGTGTGATCGGTCGACCTCTGTAGCGCAGCATTGCCTTGCAGCGCTTTTATTTGCGCGTTCAGCACCTCGGTCGGCACACGCTCAGCTGCAGCATACTCATTTGGTCGTTTCATCGTAAAAATGAATAATGGAATGGAAGTTTATATGTTTTGCAAAAAATAATATTGATAAAACAGTTATTTTATTGTGAGGCGCATACTGGTAATCGAAGTTGCCGCATTCGGCATTCGAAAAAGCGCCGCTTGCAGATTGAGGTCAGCTCTCTGCTCTGCCCACAGCGTCGGTACGAGTGGGTGCTGCAGCTAACTGGCAATAGCCCTAAATATGTGCGCGCTGCTGCTAGTCCGAATGGGTTTGTTGCCGTGCGGTGATATCGTGGCAGATGCCAACCAGGCCGAGGACTTTACCGTTTGCATCAAGCCAAGGGGTTTTGACGGTTTCGAGCAGGACCCGTTGACCGTCTGGATAGACCACCCATTCCTGGTTGCTACGCGATTGACCGCTGGCGAGCATCGCTTGGTCATAAGTGCGGAATGAAGTTGCGAGCTCCTCGGGGAACAGGTCGAAGTCTGTTTTGCCGATGATTTGATCGAGCGCTTGCCCGGTTAGTTTGGCCCATGCGCTGTTACCTCCTCGGTAAACACCCGCCAGGTCTTTGTAGAAAATAATATCCGGAATGGAATTCATCACCGTCGTCAGATCCACTGAAGGGTGAGGGCTGCTTTTGTCGGCCAGCGCTTGGGTAGTTGTCACGACGCTCGCCACGGCGAGTAGGGCGATTGAGAGCAGGGCTGATTTCATAGTTTTATTTTTTGTGACTATATGGTACTGCTGCACAGTCAGGGGTGGCTGATGGGGTAAAATTAATCGCAATGTAAGCCGCTGTCAAACAAGTGGTAGCGCCGCTTCGCCTCGTTCTTTAAAAAAATATCGGCTGAGCGCGCGCGATCTACCAGGTCACACCCGCTGATCCAGTACGCACGCCCCAATTGTAGCTGGCAAGATTGACAGTCGCCACTTGGATCTACTATTTTAGACAGCAGAATTGATGCTCGCCGATCTGCGGCGAGCTGGAAAAACCCCAACATTCTGAGGTGGCGCGATGCTTAAAACAATCAAAGACGGTAAGCTATGGATGGTCACCCAGCCCGATCATGGACAGTTGGCTGGCTATTTCGCCGCGCATTGGGGCGGCCACGCCGATTTCAACCGTCCTGGCTATTATGCGTCGGTGAATCAACAACGCCTGCGGGACGAAACGATCTTTGCGATCGCACAGCACGACAATGGCTGGTGGGAGTGGGAAGCCGCGCCCGACTTGTCTGCGGCCGACGGCTTGCCGCTAGACCTCGCTGAGGTGCTGCAGGACCAGGCGGCCGGCATGAGTCGTTGGCGCCAGGGGCTGAGCCGTTTTAACCATTCGCCCTACGCCAACTTGCTGATCAGTAGCCATGCCTACTGGATCTACGCTATCCGCGCCTTGTCCAATCCTGACCCAGCCTTCACGCATCCGCTGTTCTGGAAGGGTTCGCCCGAAAAACTATATCCCGGCAGCCGTGAAGAGCCGCTCAAATTCATTGCCGAGTTAGAGCTGCTGCAAGCGCAGTGGATTGAAACCTTGCGCGCCGATCGTGAGACCGCGGCCTGGGTGGAACCAGATGTCCTCAAGCCGCATCAACGGCTGCTACAAGTGTGCGATGGCCTGTCGCTTGCGTTGTCATCTGCCCTGATCCAGGCCCGCAGTGGCGAAACGCGCGGGCTGGGTGCCGACGAATTTGAGCTGCACGATGTGCCACGCGCTAGCTGGCAGGACCGCGTTACTATTCAAGTCACGCCGCGTGGTCCAGGTAGGATTGAACTCGACCCCTATCCGTTTGATATCGACCCGCTGCCGGTGCTGATGCCGGCGCGCATAATTCCCTGGCCCCAAGCGAAGCCTGAACATTTCCACACATGGTGGCAGGCACAATTGCCGCAACCAGTTGCGTTCCAACTCGTCTCGCGAAGCTGAAGCCAGTGAACTCGGTCGATTTTACGGAAAGAATTGCAGCAGATTTAGCTCGAATCCCTGGCAGCTAGGATGGCGGCCGCAGTCTTCTTACCTGAGACGACGGCGCCCTCGATCGAGGCACTGCTCAGGTGGTCACCACAGACCCACACGCCCGCTTGGTGAATGCTGTTCGGGGCACTGCCGTTTGGCAGCTGCTCCGGCAAGCCGCGACGGATGCGGTCGGTTCGTAAATGTCGCCAGCTACCGGCTTCGGAGCCGAACCATTCGAGCAGCTCTGAGCGCACCTGTTCGATTAGGCCATCTGCCTCGGCCAAGCCGAGCACCGACACCGACAGCAGTGACTGGCCCTCGGGCGCATAGCTGGGGGCGGCGTCGCTGATCACGCACACATTGTTGACCATGCCAGACCCAGATCCGTTGAGGCAAATAATGGCTTCGCGGATCGGTGAGCGATCGGCGGCAAAGTAGAGCGTGGTCACTGAGCGCCACTCAGGTGCCGAACCCTCGAGGCCGGGCAGCAGGGCGTGCGCGGCCGAGCCGTCGGTCGCCACCACCGTGGCGCAACCCTGAATGCGTTCGCCACTTTCGAGGGTGATGGAATCGATGCCGACTGCTTGGACCGCTTGATTCAACTGAATGCTGCCATCCGGCAGAAGAGCGGCCAGTTGTTTGGGGATTTCACCCATACCCTGGGCCGGAACGGTGGCACTGCCCTGGCCGAACAGCTTGAAGGTAAACTCGAACATGCGGCTGGAGGTGCGCAGCGCGTTCTCTAAAAAAATCCCTCCGTAGAAGGAGCGAAAAAAACGGTCGATGATCGCTTCTGAAAAGCCGCAGTCGCGCAAGTAGGTTTCCGTCGAACGATCCTCACGCGCAGCAATTGCCTCGAACGAACTATTCAGGATTTTCATTCGCATCAGGCCCACTCGCAGTTTATCGGCCAGGCTGCCGACTGGTGCGGTCACGCTGCTCCAGGCACTCGCAGGTCGCCGAAACACATCCATTAGGCGATGCAAGCGTCCGTCTCGATAAATCAGCGCGCCCGGCTCGAAGGCTTTTAGGTCGAGCGCCTCGAGAGCGAGCAATTTGCCAGTCTCGGGGTAGCGATCGAGATAGACTTGAAAGCCGCGATCCAATAAAAATCCATCGACTTTATCAGTGCGTACGCGGCCGCCCACAGCATCACTTGCTTCAAAAATACGTACCAGCCGCCCAGCTCGGTGGAGTTGCACAGCGCAGGCGAGGCCTGCCATGCCGGCACCCACAATCAGAACTGGCGGTGTTGCAGCGGAGCGCACCCGATTAGTAGGCCTTCATCGCTGCTTGGAACTCATCCGTCCAAGGCGTCGGTTGATGCGTTTGGCTGGATAGCTTACACACGGTGCGGCTGCCATCACAATAAACAACGCTGCTATCCTGCGGGTGCCGAACGGTGAAGCGCATCGTTACGCCGCTGCTGCGTACGCGCTCGATCTGGTAGTCCACCGCAATCGGTCCCGGTACAGTGAATGCTTGTCGAAAACGTGCTTCGACGCCGTGCACGACCACGAAGATGTCTTCGTCCCGCTCGATATTAAAGTCCGCAACCCCCAGTAATTCTTGGAAGAACTTTTGCTGAGCCCGTTCCAGATGTAACAGGTAGCGTGTATGGTGGAGCATGCCCAGGCCGTCGAGCTCGTCGAAAAAAACTTCTGTTTGGTAAGTAAAGGTTGAATTCATAGGTGAGTAGTGGTGTCGCTGTGCAAAGCATACCACAGGCACCGATTCTTCAAGCATCCATTCTGACTTTATCAATCGCCGCTGCACTCGAAGCGTCACATGCCTTTTGGGCTACGGAAAAACTTATTCACATCGGGCTGCTTTGACACGATTCCTGTTGTGCGGGATTGCTCAGTCGCTTGATTAAACTGCATGCGTCCATTTTGCCTGTTATTGTTTTCTGTCATCCTGTTTACGACTCTGCGCGCTGCCAATCGGGCGCATCAACCGTTTGCCGAAGGGGCGGAGGTCGAGCTTATCACACTGCAAAAAATCGAGCCGATGCTGGAGTCGGGCGCGGCCTTATCGTCGCAGTCGATCTGCCAGTATCGGATCTCCGCTTCCGATGCTCCGTTCGAGCAGCGCTTAATCGTTGCTCAGGATTCAGACCACGTCGACCCGTGGCTGTATGTTTATTTAGACCCGCAGTCAGGCAGTCGGGCAGCGGCGCACTCCAATCCGTCCGTGCCGAGATGGCGCTTCAGTGACTTTAGCTCCGCGACTGGCATTGAGCTCTACGCGGCCCATTTAAATCAAGATGCGACGATCGACTTTGTCATCATCCATTATTCAGGTGGCAATGGCATCGCGGCGGGCTATGCGACGGTTGGCTTGCTGCTCTCTGCTGACCAGGGCTATTCGCTGTCAGTGGTCGAATCGATTTATCCCGACCCCAGCGATTTTATACGCCTCAACGGCAAGTCAGTCTTCCTGCACTGCGATTTGCAAAACGCGGACCCGTGCCGTGACGGCAAAGCACATAACTTCTGGATCTATAACGTCCTCAACATTGAGGGCGATTACCTGACGATCGACAATGCAGGCCACAAAACGTTTCCGCGCACGATCTTCTATAGCTTTGCGCCCTCCAGTGCCGAAACCGAGCTACTCGACCCGAGTCAAAAAACCGCATTAGTGGCGCGCAGCACGCCGCAGATTAGACGTTGTCACCCGCAGCGTGCTGCAGGTGAATGAGGCTCTCGGTGGCACTGTGGTGATTACCGAGGACGAATTGACCTATATACGTTTCCCGCAGCAACCGCGCAAATTGCTCGACTTTCAAAGCCAGTTTGTTTTTTTACTGTCTTTAAATGAAACGTTTTATCATTCGAGTCACGGCGCTGTCTGTCTGCATGCTTCTTTTGCTGCAGTTGGTCAGGCATAGCGAAGCTCCGGCTACTGCAAAAACGGCCGCTGTGGCGAAAGTGCCCGCTGTGGCGAAAGTGGCGGTTTCGGAAGTGCCGGCAAAAGTCCTGGTAAAAGAAGCGGCAGCGTGCTGTCCAATTGAGGCGCCTACGGCCGGCGTGGATGCTCCGCTGCCAGAATCGGGTCTAGAGCTGCCCAAGCGGGCAGATCTTCGTTTCAGTGAACCTGTGGCCGAAACCGTATTTGAGGAATTCCGCCGCTGGACGGAAAGCCAGATGGTTGCTGGCGCGAATCTCCAGCAAGGCATTCAGCTGGCACAGCAGCGCCGCCACGCGCTGCTTAATCTGATTGAGCAGGATCCGCAGCGGGCGCTGGAACTCGCGGTGCCTCATGCCGTGCGGCGGCAGTTGCCGGCAGAGATCCTGAGACTACTTGAGCGGCAAGTCGATGCTAGCGGGGACTTGATGGCGATGGCGACCACTCTGGATGGCAACCGTGGCTGCCAGATCGACCGCAAGGTAACGCTGCGGGATGGCCAGGTTTTCGACGCCTACACGTATGGGCGTCGCGGCGCGATACCGACCCGCGACAATATCGCCATCCACGGCCTGGCGCTCGATGACAAACTCGCGCTATCTGAATTTCCGGGCCGTGTGCTGGATCCATCGGAACTGACTGCCAGAGTGGAGGCTGGGCAATCGGTAGGCTTATCGCAGCAGCAAACCGACGCTGCCGACGGGCCGGTGATCGCTTTTGGCGACGGCCGGATCACTCGCTATGCCGATGATACTCAAGCCATCGCGGCCCTGCTACTTGCGGAAGGTGCCGAGCAATCCGGTGCCACCGCGGCCCTGGCTTCGGATCTGGACGGCGTGATCGCGGCCAGCCCTCAAACTGAAGGGCAGAAAACTTTGCTGATCATCCGCGTGGATTTTCCAGATTTTCAAGGACAGAGCGCCACTGATTCGACTTTGCAGACTTTGATCTCTGACATGAATTCCGTTTATACTAACATGTCTTATCAAAAGGCGACGTTCGCGTTGGAGGGGCAGGGTTCCGAATTCACGCCGGTTCTGCGGCTGCCGAACAATGCCAGTTATTACAACAAATTTGGCCGGATACTGGATGCCGCGCGCACGGCGGCTGTGGCCGCGGGTTACATTTACACGGACTATACCTATGAGGTGGTGATCTCCGGCAGCCAGCCAAACATGCCCGGAACCGCCGGTGTGGCCTTTGTGGGCGCGCGCGGAGCGTGGCTGCACAACAGCCAGTGGAACCTCAAAACCTGCGCTCATGAGGTGGGCCACAATTTCGGCCTGCCGCATTCTGGTGCATGGGATACCGATGATGGCAGCGTGATAGGCCCCGGCGACGAGTGGGCTTATGGAAACGTCTTCGACATCATGGGGGTGGGTCCTTCCCCGCATTCCAGCCGGCATTTCGGTGCCAGTGTGAAGAACTATCTCGATTGGATACCCGACTCAGACGTGGTGAAGATCACGACCAATGGCACCACTACTACACGCATCCGCGCCATGGATAAAGTCCAGGCCGACGGAAACCAGCGAGCGCTCGTCGTGCAGCGCCCCGGCAACTCGGATGATTACTGGATCGAACATCGTCAACTTTATGGCACGAACTACGGCATGCGAGACGGCGTGCTGGTGAACTGGGCCAACATCAACGGCGGCTACCAACAACCACTGTTGCTCGACATGCAGCCTGATACCTCTGAGAAGACCGACGCCGTTCTGCCGATTGGCATGACCTTCTCCGACACTGCGGCAGCTATCCACATCACCCCGGTGGCGCGCGGCACCGACCCAGACGGTGTGAACTGGATCGATGTCACGGCGACTCGCGGCAACGTTTCTGGCAATCTCCCGCCAGAGGCGACTCTTAGCGCCAACAATTCCAACCCCGCGGTCAATGGCAGCGTCACTTTTACCTGTAACGCCAGCGATCCGAATGGCGACACGCTGGCCTACTTTTGGGATTGGGGCAATGGCACGACGACGACCAACAACAGTGCGATCGCCAGCAAAAGCTGGCCGGCGGCTGGCTTCTATATTGTGCAATGCACCGTTTCTGATATGAAAGGTCTCAGCACCACAGCGGACTATGTGGTTCAAGTGGGCGGCGCGTCTGGCACGTTTTTCATCGAAGGTGTGGTGAGTACGATTCAGGGTTTGCCGCTGCAAGGAATTGCTGTGCGCGTGTCTCCCACTCAAAGCGCCAACACAGATGCGAGTGGCCGTTATATTATTACGGGTCTGGCAGCGGGCACTTATACACTCACCGCCTCGACAGGCTCGACTATTCAGCCGGATGGCTTCACCAATCCGGTGACGGTCGGCCCCAGCCTACAAGATAGGAATTTCACGCGTCCGTCGTATCCGTTGACCTGGGATACGAATTCAGCTGTGACTGGTGCGCAAGACGGCAGCGGCGACTGGGCCAACAATACCGGCAACTGGCGCAACGAAACAATCGGCGCGAACAATCAGAACTGGAACAATTCCAGTATGGATTCCGCCACGTTCGGTGCGGGCACGGATGGCAGCTATACGGTGACGCTTTCGGGAGCGGTTCAGGTCGGTGGCGGAATCACTTTCGCCAACAGTGGTTACTCGCTTTCGGGAGACGCGGGAGTTGAGCTGCAGCTCGACGATGGCTCGAACAATTCTTCGATCAGCGTGGCTGCCGGCAAATCCGCGACCATCAATTCCGCTATCACCTATCAAAGAAACAAGCCAGCCGCCATCACTGTGAACTCGGGCGCAGTCTTGAATCTCGGTGGCGGTGCGTCTAATTCGCAATACAACTTTAACGGTGCTGGCACCGTCAATATGACCGCTGGGAATTATACGGCCAACGTCGGCAAAGTCGCAGTCGCCAATTTCAATCAGAGCGGGGGGACTTTTAACATCACGCCCGGCAACAATACCGGTTACAATATTTCTAGCAACAGCCGCAGCGTGAACTACACTCTTGCCGGTGGCACCTTAACGGTCAACGGCAACAACACGACGTCCACCGTCAGCAATGCCTACCTCGGCATCGGAAACGGCACTGCCATCTCTAACACTTCGACTATGACCGTGCAAGGCGGCGCCACGGTAAATGTTGGCACCGAAGCTTCCCGGTCCGGCGAGATTCGTATCGGCAACACGCCCGCATCCAATGGTAGGCTCGATGTGCAGGGTGGCACGCTTACGATTGGAACTGGTAGCACCGACAACCGGATTTACTTTTTTAAGGCGGGCACGACCGATGATTCCTACTTCGCCAGCATGTACCAGTCCAGTGGCACCGTGACTGCCAACGGCATTCAGTTTGGAAGCGAATCTGGCACTTTCAACGCCGCCTCGTCTGCATTGCTGCAACTGAGCGGCGGCAGTCTCTACCTTGGCCAGCAAGGTATCACCCGAGGTTCCGCAGCGGCTGACCTGCCGATCACGATCCAACTCCAGGGCGGCACGCTGGGCGCCGATCGGAACTGGAGCTCTTCGCTGGACATGCAACTCGGCGCCGCCGACGGTGGCGTGATCATTCAGGCGCAGGACAGTGCCGGCACCGCGCGCAACATCACTCTTACTGGCAATCTTGCCGACGATGGTGGGGTGAGCGCTTCTATGACTAAGACTGGTTCGGGGCTGCTGTCTCTGGGAGGCGCAAACACCTTCACCGGTGGGCTCACGATCCGTAACGGCACGGTGGAGGCCAAGTTCACCAATGCCGCACTGGGTGCTGGCACGGTTGCCATGGGCGGTGCCGGCTCGTCCGGGGCCACTCTCATCACTGGCAGGTCGCTGGGCAATCCCGTCACTGTCAACCCGCCGGACAGCGGGCAGATTGTGATTGGTGCGAACGGTATCGGCTCCGGATTCAACTTAACTGCTCCGGTCACCTTGAATGGCGATCTCACCTTGCAGACCTACGACAACGTGATTAACGGGACACTCAAAGCGGCAGCAAACCTCTCCGGTGGCGTGACCGGAGCCGGCAACCTGACCCTCAACAATCTCGGCCTCGCCGCAAACGTCATCAACCTCACTGGCAATGCCATCAACCACACTGGCAGCCTCACCGTGCAAGGCACCGCTACTGGCGATACCAATATCGGTGCCGATATCGGTGAGAATGTCACCAGCGTCACGCAGGCCAGTGCGACTTCCAGTTTGGTTCTCTCTGGGAATAACGGCTACACTGGTGACACCATCATCAGCGCGGGCACACTACGACTCGGGGCGGCCGATGTCATACCCGACGGTGCCGGCAAGGGCAACGTGTCGGTCTCGGGCACGATTGACCTCAATGGATTTTCCGAAACCATCAACGGCCTCAGTGGTGGCGGGGTGGTGGACAACACGGCTGCCTCCACCAATACCGTTTTGACGCTGAGTGCCGGCTCTATCTTCAGCGGGACTATTCAAAACAGCGGTGCCCCCCTGACGCTAGTCAAGGGCCCAGCCGGCGGTGTTATCCTAACTGGAAACAACAACACCTACAGCGGCGGCACGATCGTGCAAGGTGGGCGGTTGTTCATTGCGAATGCTGGCGCACTCACGCCTAACGGCTCCGTTCAGGTCAACGCTGGTACTTTAGCAATCAACGCGGCCGGTTCGCCCACTTTCGCCCAGACTATTAATCTCGCTTCGGGCGCGGCGCTATCCGTGCGCAAGGATGCGACGATCTCCGGCGTTATCCTGCCGACTGCAGGCAGCGTTGTCTTCAACCGGGACGACCAGCCTACGGTGGCGTTCAGCCTGAATAGCGCGCCAGTGCTGGCCGGCGATCTCACGGTTCAGGTGGGGGGCGGTACGAATTCCACGGTCGGTGATGTCACCCTTGCTGGTGTCATCACTGGAACCGGCGGGCTGACTAAGACCCAGACTGGCACGCTCATTCTTGCTGGAGTCAACTCCTACAGCGGTGACACCGTGGTCGGCGGCGGGGTGCTCGCTGTCAACGGAACTTCGATTGCGAATAGCGGCAAACTCGTCATTGCGGGCGGCAAGGTAGACCTAACCAATACGGAAACCGTCAGCACGCTTTTCTTCGGCGGCGTTCAGCAGGCGGCAGGCGACTACACCAGCGCGGATCCCTCCAGTAATTTCACGGGGGCTGGCACTCTGACTGTTCTCAGTGGCACACCCGCCGCTGGCTATGCTTCTTGGGCCACCCTTAATGGGGCAGGTACTAATCCCACCGAAGACCACGACAATGATGGTGTGAACAACGCTGTGGAATACTTCATCGGTGGTCCGAACGGCAACACGACTGGACACACGCACCTCGCAACGATGCAGAGCACTGCCGGCGTCCGCAGCGTGACTTGGACGATGGGCGCGGGCTACTCCGGATCCTACGCTACCGACTTCGTGGTGGAAACCTCGGTAACGCTTGACGACGTTTGGCAGAATGAAGCTCTCGGCGGCACCGTGGTGATTACCGAGGATGAAGTGACCTACACTTTTCCCGCAGCAGCCGGAAACCAAAGATTTGTTCGCCTCAAAGTTATGGCGCAATAATAGCAGCGCTTACTCGAAAGCATAGAGATAGCCGTCCGCACAAAGGATGAAAGCGCGGTCGCCGTGGATCGCAGGAATGGACTCGTGGAAGATGCCGTCCACACGGGTGCGCCAGAGTAAGTTTGGAGTTCCGTCGGGGTTCGGTTCGGTGGCTAGGCAGCTGATGAAGACATCGGTAGAGGAACCACAAATCACGCTGTCCGGCGTGCAAGCCGAGCCGGTCCAACCACCGGCGCCGGTGTAGTGCCAATTGATCTTGCCGGTCTGGTCGTCGAGGCAGAATAAACGCGCGCCGCAAGGCATGCCGTCGTGATCGATCGTAGTCGAAATAAAGACATTGTTACCGGACGCGGAGGCGGTGGCGTTCATCCCTTTTTTGGGTCGGGTCGGATCGTTGAACCGCCATTTTTCTTTCCCCGTGTCCTGGTCCAGTGCCACCAGGGTATTGGGCACAATGCGTCCGAGTAGATTGCCTTTCCATAAAATGGCGGCGGCCGAGTCGGGCCCACCGCCCCAGCGGTAATCGATGCCTTCCTTGGCGTAGGCCCAAACTGTCCGCCCGGTTTGTTCGTCGAGCGCGTAGTAGTAGCCGTCCCATGAGCCGGTATAAACCAAGCCTTTGCCGACCGCGGGGGCTGGATAAATGCCGCCATTAGTGGGCCGCATCCATAGGGTGCTGCCATCCTCGGTAGACAGCGCTAAGATCTTGCCGTCCACGGTGCCGGTGTAGAGGCGCCCGTCGTTGGGCGTGGAGGTGGTCCAGACCCAACCAGGTTGTGCGGTCCAGAGTGGCGCGCCGTCGGCTTCGCTCACGCAATAAAGATCATCATTGCCACCTTGCTGACCGAAGAACACGCAACCGTCGTGCACGGTTGGTGCGCCGGATACCTGCCCGGAAGCTTCGTAGCGCCAGATCTCTTTGCCGCTCTGCGTGTCCATCGCGCGAACAAACCGATCCGGGCCGCCGACGAAGACCTTGCCCTGGCTGACGGTTGGTGGCGATTGGTAATCGCCTCCCGCGGCGACGACATCAGCCAGAATGCGCCGGCCGTCTTCGTAGATGCATTGCAGCAGGCTGTGTTTCCATTGTTGCTTGCCGGTGGCGAGATCGAGGGAATAGAGAAACAACTCGGAGCTGCTGACGAGGATTCCGTTTTCGCTGCCAGTCAGGTCGGCGAAGATCGAATGGTGTCCGGCCGCTGCGGACCAGCGCTGTTGACCCAGCAAATTAAAGGCGGTGACCTTGCCATCGAGACCTGCCGCAAAGACCGTATCCGCGACAACGATTGGTCGAGACCGGATCCAATCGCTGGTGGCGGCCTGCCACGTGAGGGCTCCGCTGTTGGTATCAATGCAGTAAAGCTCGCGGGTGGCGGAGCCGAGGTAGAGTTTGCCTTCGTGCAGAGTGGGTGGGGAGAATAGTTGCTGTGCGCGAGGTTCGCCACCGTTGAGCTTGAGCTTCCAGCGCACCGAGCCGTCGGAAATATTGAGGGCGTGAAGCGTGCCGTCCTGCGCACCGACGTAGACAGTTGTGCCATCGGCCACTGGCGTCATACGCAGCGGTGATCCGGCGTCGTAAGCCCAGGCGACGCGTTGCGGCCCAGTCAAATTCAAGGCGTGCAGGATGCCGTCATCCGTCGGAGCGAAGACGTGTTCGCCGGCGATCACGGGGTCACCGAATAGGTCGCCGACCCGCATCGTCCAGCATGGCTCGCCGCCGGCTTTGCGAACGACGACGGTGTCCTGCATCTCATAAAACGCGGGGGCGCCACGGAGATCGAGCCGTCCGTACGGATAGACGAGATAGTCGCTATTTCCCGAAATCGGCGCACAACCGCGTCGGTAATCCACGCGATCCGCATCCAGCTGGCGCGTGACCTTGCCGCTCTTTTTGTCGATGTAGAAAACGTGTTTGTCCTTTTCGATATACTCCCAACTGCCGCTGCTGCCGCGGAGGACGATGTGATCCTGCTGGATGACCGGCGTCGAGCTGGCGCGTGGTGCGGAGTAGATCTGCAAGCCATCCTGCGGCGTGGTCCAGATCACCTTGCCGGTTTTCTCATCGAGGCAATAGGCCAGGGTGGTCACGCCCGGCGAGGCGATGTAAACATGTCCGTTCTCGACCGCGGCCGATGCATACCACGACATGCCGATCGGGAACTTCCACGCGACCTCGCCAGTTCGCGGGCCTGCATCTGGCGAGAGCCCGGATTGCTCGAGGTTGCCGCCGAACACCGGCCAGTCCGTCTTGCTGGACGATGGCTTTTCGCGGGTGCCGCGCACTTCCTCGATGAAGTTTGGGTTGGACTGGATTTTATCCAGCGCTTGGAAGGCGCTTTCCATCGCTTTATAGCGCGATGGGTTGATCGGTCCCCACTTAGAGAACTGACTACAAGCAGCATGAAAATCCGTCATGTCCACCCCGCGATGCACCAGCAGTCGCACCCAGGAGAAAATCAGCGCGTGACGGCGAGAGGCGTTTTCCGGGGTGGTGGGGTTGGCGACAAAATCCCTGCGCATGTAGTCGATTTCGGCAATGCCGGTGGCAACCAATGCCTCCTCACCTTTCAGTGCGGAAAACGACGAGAGCAAGACCGCTGCAACTAGTATAAAAGCACGGCAGAAAGATGTCGGACAACTCATAGTTTTTTATTTTAGCGCGTGGACGTAACCATCTCCGGCGAGAACGAAGACCTTGTCGCGGTAGATACAGAGTGTCGACTCCTCGACGCGTTGATCGAACTTGTAGATCCACAGCGGTTTGCCGGTGAAGGCGTCGAGGCAGTAGAAAAACGGTGTGTTCCCAGAACCGATGTAGACACGGTCGCTGGCAATCGCCGGTGCGGAAAGCCCGCCGCCGTCGGGGAAGGTCCAGAGGATCTTGGCGGATTCGGAATCGACGCAATACACGCGGGATGCGGTTGGTACTCCCCGAAGGCCGACACCGACGCGCGCTGTGTAGTAGGCGCGGTTCTTAAAGAAGGCTGGGGTGGCGTTGAAGTTAGAGAAGTTCCCGGTGTGCTGTGGATTCTTGTTTCCTTCGCTCAGAATCTCCCCGGTTTTTGCGTCGAAACTCATGTAGACATTCGAATGGTGCGGAACGTAAATTTTACCCTCGTAGGCGATCAGGGTTCCTGAATCTAATTCGATGCCGTTCGCCTTCCAGGCGATCTCGCCGGTCTTCTTGTCGAAGGCATACAGCGAGCCGCTCCATGAACCGAAGTAGACCAGATCGCCGTCGATGGCGGGTTCCGCAGGTACGGATTTGGCGGTCGGATACATCCATACGATGTGTCCGGTTTTCGCATCGAGACAGACGGCGTATCCGTTGACGGTCGGGACATAGACCATCCCGTCGTCGTAGGCCGCAGATCCCCACACCCAGCCACCGGGCACTGTCTGTTTCCAAAGCAGCTCGCCCGTGTCCGCATCGACACAATAGAAGAAACGCTCGCCGCCTTGCTGACCGGCAAAGATCTTGCCTGCACCAAAGGCAGGACCCACCGAAATAGCACCGCCCATTTCGAATTTCCAAATCTCCTTACCCGTGTCCGCATCAACGCCGAAAAGGAATCCCGCCGCATTCCCGAAATAGACTTTGCCATCCGCAGCGGTTGGCTTGGACTGGTAGTAAGTGCCGCCGGATAGAACATCAGTAAAGATGCGCTGACCTGCTTCGTTTTCGTAGGCGTTCAGTAGGCTGCGTTTCCAGAGGACATCCCCCGAGGCATCGATGCGGCGTAGCCATAGGTCGCTGTCGCTCACCAATACTGAATCCCCAGCGCTGACCAAGTCGGAGTAGATCTGGTGGGTGGAGAAGGTTTTACTCCATTGGATCCTGCCATCCGCCTTGCCGAGGCAGGCGATCTTTCCATCCACACTGGCCACCATTAGCCCTTTCGAGGTCATCGCCGGCTTGGAGCGGATCCAATCAGACAATTTCGTCTGCCACTCGATTTCTCCGGATTTGGCGTCGAGGCAATAGACCTGCTTGTTCGCCCCGCCGAAATACAACTTCCCATCGAGCACTAGCGGCACGCTAAACTGCTTGCGCGCGCCGTTTTCGACCGGATCGATACGGGTTTCCCAGACGAGCGAGCCGTCGGATTCCTTGAGGCCGTAGAACACGCCACCATTCGATCCGAAATAAACCTTACCATCTGCCACGGTCACAGCCGTATTCACCGCGCCCTCCGCGTGGAATTTCCATGCGACCAATGAATGCTTCGTGCCCGCCAGATTCAGCGAATAGAGGTAGCCCTCAGTGGTGCCCTGCAGCACGCGCTCTTCCGTCATCACCGGTTCCGCTAGGGCATCAATATCGCCAACGTTAAAGTCCCAGAGCCTGCGGTTGTTATCCACATCCGCGCAGATCAGGCGGTTGAAGTTCTGACAGACCGCTGGGTACCCGTAGATGTCGTGTACCCCAAAAGGATAGACCGTGTATTTTCCGTTGCTGGCCACTGGAGCGACCTGCGTGCGGTAGTCGATGTGCCCCGCGAATTTACGCGCGAGGGTCTTGCCAGTTTTCTTGTCGAGGTAAACGAGGTTCCGTGCCTGGCCTTCGTTGCCGCCGTGGCTGTTGACCTCACGTAGGATGATCTTGTCCTCCAAAATTACCGGCGAGGACATGATCGCGGGGTATTTGTAGATGCCGAAAAGCGGATGCGTTTGGGTGGACTTCCAGATGTCTTTTCCGGTCTCCAAATCGAGGCACAGACTAGTGGTGTGCATGCCGGGTGATGCGACGTAGACCCGGTTGCCCTCGACGCTTGGGCGGGCATACCAGCCCAGACCGACCGGAAATTTCCAAGCGAGCTCTCCTGTCTTCGGTCCCGGTGCTTTGGTGTAGCCCGTATTGTGCTTGTTGCCCTGAAACATCGGCCAATTCGCGTCCATGTCGCCACCGGTTGGAGCCGTCGCGGGGTCGGCGGTGAAGGCTTTATAGATCGTGCCGTCCTGCTGCAGCTTAGCTTGAATTTCCTCCAACTTGGCGAAGCCCTCGTCGATGGTCTGGCTCATCTCGTGCAGGGCCTCCTCGCGCGCCGCACCCTGTCGGCCGAGGACCGCGTTCTGGAATTGAATATATTTCTTATCAATATCGAAGAACGGATGTGTGTCAGCGCCTTGTTGCTGTAAGGAGGTCAGCCATAGAAACATCAAAACTGAGCGCTCACGGTAGGTTTCGGCGGTCGTCGGCACAGTCTTGATCGCTAACCTTACACGATCGATATCGGCGTCGTGGCTGGTGGGTTCGACTGCCCCAGCTGGCATGGCTAGGGTTGCTATTAGTAGAGGAAGGATGAAGTAACGTAGGGCAGACATAGTTTCAATGTGGTTTAGAATGCGGCAGGTCTGTTTAATTTGATGCATTTCGGGATGCATTCTCGGCAGTCACCAGTACCTTTAGTTGTTTGAAAAGCCCGGACAAATGCAATCATGTATTGTATATTGTTAACAGGTCTCTGAGTTATGTGCTTATTCGAGGACCAATGATCCATTAAGTGTTAAACTATAGAATTGAACCTCAGCCCGAGGTCTAGCGCGACCGACGTATTTTAGCCGCGATTAAAAGAAGCCTGCATCTTTCGTAGCGATTGTGCAAAAATAAAGCAGCAGCTAAGTGCATCCTTTACAGTAAGTCTGGGTTGGTTAATTTGATGGGCCTAACTTCATGAAAAAGCTTACTCATTTTACCGTAATCGGTCTGTTATCGCTCGCATCTTGTGTGCAAGCCAAACTCACTACCGCCAAGATTTTTAGTAGCCACATGGTGCTGCAACGCGATCTTGCTAGCCCTGTGTGGGGATGGGATACCCCGGGATCAGCAGTTACCGTAAATTTTGCTGGTCAGCAACAAACGGCGACGACCAATCAGCACGGCCGCTGGCAGGTGAAGCTAAGCCCCATGCCGGCTAATACGACCGCTCAACAAATGACCATCATCGGTGCAGATGGTGAGACAATCACTTACAATAATATCCTTATCGGAGATGTCTGGATCTGCTCAGGGCAATCCAATATGGAGTGGTCCGTTAAACAGTCACACAACCCGCAACAGGAAATCGCCGCGGCGAACCACCCGCAAATCAGGCTATTCAATGTGCAAGGCCATACCGTTGCCAGTGCTCCGCAAGAGCAATTGAGTATTGCGACATCTTGGCAGCCTTGCAATCCGACATCTGTAACCAACTTTAGTGCTGTCGGGTATTACTTTGGCCGCAATCTGCACCAGCAAAGCGGTGTCCCCATCGGTCTACTTGGCACCAACTGGGGCGGCACTCGGGTAGAGCCGTGGACACCTCCTGTAGGATTTCGCAAGCAGCCTGAACTTGCCACACTTTCCAAGAAAATCGATGCCCAACTGATCGAAACTCAAGCAGGAAAAGCAGCGTGGTCCAATTACGCAAAGCAAGTAGGCCAATGGAGCGCTTCAGTGCAGCAAGCTGTCGGCGAGGGCCGCAATGTCCCACCGGCGCCGACTAGTCCCGGACCAAGAAGTCATAATGAGCCCTGCTCAATTTATAATGCGATGGTGCATCCCATTGTTGGTTTCGGCGTCCGCGGGGCGATCTGGTATCAAGGTGAATCAAACTCTGGTGAAGGCATTCACTATCTGCCCAAGCTAAAGGCATTGTTGCAAGGCTGGCGCGAAATCTGGCAGCAGCCTGATGATTTCCCAGTATACTTTTACGTAGTGAAGCTGGCTCAGTTTCACGGCCATACCACTAATCCCGCAGGTGGCGACGGCTTTGCCCGCCTTCGTGTCGCTCAGGATCGTATCCAAGAATTGCCGCACACGGGCGTGGCTTCCGCCATCGATATCGGTAACGACAGGGATATTCACCCGAAGAATAAGCAGGAGGTCGGCAAGCGCCTAGCTCTGTGGGCTCTGCGAGATGTTTATGCAAAAAGAGACATCACCGTGACTGGCCCGACTTTTAAAAGCATGGAGGTCGATGGTAATACCGTGTCTATCAATTATGATCATAGCGGCGATGGCCTCATGATAGCTAAGAGGAAAGATCCCTTCCATCCAGTAGTGGCTACGCCAGAGGCAAAGCTCGCTAGCTTTGCCATATCAGGCGCTGACGAGGTATGGCATTGGGCGGATGCAACCATTGAGGGCAATACCGTCAAACTCAGTTGCGCAGCGGTCGCTCAACCCACCGCGGTGCGATATGCTTACCGAGGCAACCCGGCTAATGCCAATCTCTACAACAAGAATGGTTTACCAGCTATCCCTTTCCGCACGGATAATAAAAACCCCTAAGGCGAATTCCAATCTACAGAAAATATGATAAAATTATTTCCACTGTTTAGCATTTCTATTTTATCCTACGCACACAGTTTCGCAGCGGTTCCCCATGAAGCAAAATACGATTATATGACAGAGCTAGCCAACACCGATGCCATTATTAACTCCATTCCCGACATCATTTTTTACAAAGATATTGATGGCGTTTACAGAGGCGGAAACCAGGCTTGGGCTAATCTGTTAGGCAAGCCGCTCGAGGACCTTATCGGTAAGTCCGATCATGATTTGTTTCCAGCTGACTTGGCTAAACTTTTTAGGACAAAAGACCAAGAGATGCTCACCTCAAAAGCGACAAAGCGTAACGAAGAGTGGGTAATCAATGCAGATGGTGAAAATATACTTCTCGATACCATAAAGACTCCATGGATCGATCAAACTGGCAATACACTCGGAACACTTGGCATCTGTCGAAATATCACTCCTAAGCCGCAGGACCTTGCTGAAGTACGTGTGGCAAATGATCAATTCTACGCGGCTCTGAATGCGATGTTTACAGGAGAATTAGAACCAATGAATGCTATCTGGTCCCATTCTGATGATATCAGCAATCAAGGGCCATTTGGATCAAGAATGGATGGATGGCAAGCAGTGGGCGCCCAATTCAAAAAAGAAGCAGCCATGCAACTTGGCGGTCGTGTTGCCTGTAAGAACCTCATTGTCCAAGCAGGTAGAGATATAGCCTACACGGTATGTGAAGAGCACGGTGAGAATATGACTGCAGCAGGCAAGCCGGTTAAGGTCAGTCACCGAGCCACCAATGTTTTTCGTCGCGAAGAAGGTCAATGGCGCCTGATACATCACCACACTGATTTATCACCGCAACTTAATGACACTGATGATGAGTGAAAACTCGTTAAGGTAATGTCATGACCAGGCGCAGAGACAACCTGATCTCCGCTAAATTTTACTTTTGCTACTGGCGTAGCCGCTCCAGGATTCTTTCGGGTGCTGGAAAAATCGAATCAATGGTGGCTGCTTGAGTCCGAGCGCTCGACATCAATGCCGCAGCAGCCTGCGTATGCTGCAAGTAGACGCTCCTGCAGTTGATTTCGTCCACCGGCGGCGACTGCCGCGCTATCTAGATCGAGGAACAGTTCGAGGCAGGCGGTTTCACCTGCCAGCGCTTCGTAGCGTTCCGCTAGGCAACCTAGCATCAGCTCGAGATCGAGCGGTTGTGGTAAACGGCTGTCGGCCAAGTATAGCGCCAGTTCCGCACTCGGTGTATTCGCCGCCGCGGCCTCGGCAGACCAAGGCTTACCCTGGCCGAGATCGAGCAGTATCCATTCGATGCCAATCCGTAGCCAATCGGCGTCTTTGATCGATAGCTCCGAAAGCCAGCGTGCTTCAGTCGCTTCAATCGTAGCCTGATGACGCGTGGCCCATAGCCGCTGAACTTGTAGGCCACCCTTAAGTGTGAGCCAATATAAAGCCTGTAGTATTACAACGGTGGCTTGGACTACTGCGATCGCGATATAAGCAAGTAGCGACAACACTCCAACCAGCAGGTGCAAGTAGATCGCATTTTTGCCGCGGACATGAATGCCACCGATCTTGGCACTCGAGTAGCGCGGCTTAAACCAGTTCACCGTGCCGATTTCTGTTTTTGTCGAGACCGACACGCCGCTCTTCGATAAGTTGAGTTTGGTTGGCCCCTCACCATAGCGACCGCGTAGCACGAAGCGACCGTTTTGGAAGGCGACCTGGGTGCCCTTGGCCACCCGAGTCGAAGCCCGCAGGCCATGTGCAGAATTTGCAGTGAAGTTGATTCCAGCAGCCTTAGTTTGCGCACGCAGCGCAACTCCTCCAGTGCGGCTCATCCGCAGGTATTTGCCGCGGTATTCGATCCGTTGAAGACGTCCATCTGGGCCTATTTTAAGCATCGTGTATAAGTTGAAGACTGTGATGGCCGAATGGCGAGTCCAACCAGAAAACCATGTTATTTTTTAGTGACTGCAAGTCGGTCCATCACTTCTGCAACTGTCGCCGTATCACAGTGGCACCGATGCGAAAGGTTTAGAATCTGCCAGTAAGGATCGCGCCTTGGTTACGTTTCCTTATCTGTGTTTTATTCTAGCAAACAAGGGGCGCGTGATGCACTCGAACGATTCTTGCCACGTGCGGGTCTGGACTATGCCCGTGCCCGCAATTTTGATTATGGTCTCGAGCGCCGAGACAATGTATCGATGCTCTCGCCTTGGGTGCGCCTGCGGGCGATGCCTGAATGGGAGCTGGTCGCGGCGGTGTTGCAGCAACACTCGGTTAGCGAAGCGGCAAAGTTTATTGATGAGGTCTGTTGGCGGACCTATTGGAAGGGCTGGCTGAGCCGCCGGCCGACGGTGTGGCAGGATTACTGTGCCGAATTGGCGGCGGAGCAAGCCTCACTGCCTGAGCAGTCACGCTACCACGCCATTGTCAGCGCCACCAGCGGGATCGATTGCATGGATGCCTGGACGCGCGAACTGCTCGACACTGGCTATCTGCACAATCATGCGCGCATGTGGTATGCTAGTATTTGGATACACACACTCAAATTACCATGGACCTTGGGGGCTGATTTTTTCTTTAGGCATTTGTTGGATGGAGATCCTGCCTCCAATACTCTCAGTTGGCGCTGGGTGGCGGGCTTACATACCGAAGGAAAAACATATTTGGCCACCGCAGATAATATCCAGCAATACAGCGATGGCCGTTTGAATCCACAGATCCAATTCGCGACAGTCCCTGCAGATGTGTCTCGCAGTAGTCGCAATCCGCTCGCGGCCCCGCATCAAACACTGGCTCCGCTGCCAGACTCTGGCCGAGTGGGCCTGTTGCTGCACGAGGAGGACCTGTCGGCGCGCAACTGGTTAGGCGAGCAGGTCACAGTCCATGCCATCGCAGGCTTTATTCCGCAGCAGTGCTACCAAACGCAGCGCATCGCACAGTCGGTGTTTGATTTTCGGCACAATTGCTTGCGCGATGCACTCGATGGCAGTGGCGAAGTCTACACCCAGATCGATTCAGTCGTGGCATGGGCAGAACAAGCGAACATCACCGTCCTGCTCATGGCCGAGCCATCCATTGGTATCTGGAATCAGGTCTTACCGGAGCTGCAGCAGGCACTGCGTAACAAAGACATTCAGTTAGTCTGCCAACGTTATTGGTGGGACGACCATTTCTATCCACACGCGCAGGCAGGCTTCTTTCGTTTTAAAAAAGCCATACCCGCCGCCATCGAGCAATTAGCCGTAGAAAATTAAATCTCACCAACAAGGCAAGGTTGGCTCCGCGTCGTCCGCACATCACCCCTAATCGAGGCCTGCCACTGTAATGGGGGAGGGATGACCTCCGTGTCGTCCGCATTTCCACGTAGCGAGCGGGTTTATCCCGCGATTATGCCCTTGGGTGCGATCAGTTCTGGCGATCCGTCCTGGCGTAAAGCCAGTCGCTACGTCCGCATCGGGAGGGATGACCTACACGTCGTCCGCACAACCGCAATCATCGTGGCGTCTCCGCTTGCGGAGGCCCAGCACCGTATTCGGGAGGGACGACCTCCGCGTCGTCCGTACATCACCAAAGCCAATCACATAAACCCCTTAATTTGGCTACCCAAATGGCGGAAACAATTTCGCTAATTAGCTCAGCTTCGGAAATTCGCTACACAGGTCCTCAATCAGACTGGTCAGTTCCTCACGAATAACAGGTTTGGATAAATAGCCATTCATTTGTGCCTCTAGGCAGCGTTCTTTCATGCCCTTCATCGCCCACGCGGTCACTGCGATAATAATTGTTTGCTGTGCATTGGCTTTGTCGGCGTGAGATTCTTGTTCTCGAATTCGAGCGGTCAGTTCGAAGCCATCCATATCGGGCATGTTCAGGTCCATGAAAATTATATCATACCAACAATCATCCATGCATTTCATACATTCGGTTGAGTTATAAGCAATATCACAGGACCATCCTGCCTTGTTCAGCATTGTCGCAAGCAGCTTTGCATTCACGCGATTGTCTTCGACAATAAGCATTTTAAAGTTACTATCTTTCAACTTTGCAATCGACCTTTGTGGGGATTCTCGTGGAGCTATAAATTCAAACTCTGCATGCGAATATACGGGGATGGAAAAGTGGAAAGTGCTGCCGACACCGGGTTCGCTGTTTAGCTTAATGGATCCGCCGAGTATTTCACACAAGCGCTTCGTGATAGCCAAGCCGAGCCCCACACCTTCGTATTTTCTAGTGGCTGATGAGTCCACCTGCGTGAAAACATCAAATAGCTGCGTTTGATCGTGTTCGGAAATACCGATTCCAGTATCTATGACGGAACACTCAATCACACCAATGTAGCCGTCATGTTTACTGCTTTCATTGAAATTAATAAATTCTATTCGTATTTCTATTGATCCTTCATTGGTGAACTTAATCGCATTACCAATAAGATTGGTTAAGATCTGTCTTATACGACTTGGGTCGGATTCAACAAAAGTGGGCACGCCTTCATTCACGTTAATAATTAAATCGACGGATTTATCGTTCAATTGATCGTGTAATAGTTTGATCACATTTTCCAATAGCTCACGGATATTAAAGTTCCGTTTTTCGATCGTCAATTGACCTGCTTCAATTTTGGAAAAGTCCAGAATGTCATCCAGAAGTCGTAATAGGGTATTACCGCTATGGTGAATGATATCGATAAATTCCTGCTGCTCCTGATCCAGCTCAGTGTCGCACAATAGCGATGCAAACCCGATCACTCCATTCATCGGCGTGCGGATTTCATGGCTCATCGAGGCGAGGAATTCCGATTTGATTCGATTGGCCTGCTCGGCGGCCTCTTTGGCGGCACTCAAGCTTTCAGCTTTTAGCTTTTGCGCTTCTGATAGTCGCATATGTAAGCGCCTTTCGCGATCCTGGGCGAGGGCACGTTCTTCTTTTTCAGCGTTGAGCTCTTTAACTCGAGTAGAGAGTTCATCGGAGGTAAGCCGAAGTCGGCTATTTGATTCTTGGATACGCTTCAGCATCTCATTAAATGCCTGTGAAAGTCGGCCCAGCTCGTCGCTGCTAATATGCTGCGAACGTAGGCTGTAGTTTTCGGTTTGAGAGACTTCATCCGCGACTTTGGCAAGCTCCTCAACCGGCGCTGTAACGCTGCGGAGATAGCCAAGTGCCAGTTTAATTGCGAGCGCGGTGCTTAGAATGATTGTCACTACTGAGGTAATGAATAAGCTGAAAATAGCGGAAATGACGGGTTCCTTCGAAGCCACGACCAGTACGCGGCCAATCGTGTCGCCGTCTAAATAAACGCCCCGTTCGACTGACAAGCATCGAGAAAAAGGGCCGCATTCATCGGGTGTTGGTAATATGTCGTGTATGTGCTGAGCGTCTGGCTGACTATATTCGGCAAATATCGTACCATCGTTGTTGTACAGCGCCGCCGCCTCGATGTACGGTTTAAATCGCAGCGTAGAGAGTGTATTCAAGGCTTCAGATTTAGAATTAAATATGAGCGAAGCCGATACGTTTGAAGCAAGCAGTTCGGTGGTGGTCTCAATCTCACTTACAAGTCTATTATTTGCAAATCGAGCTTGAGTGATGATTGTAATCACTCCGCTAAGGGTCACAGCAAAAAGCGCTGCACATGTAATAATCAGTGTCAGCTTGTTGCGTACCGATAGATCTGAAAATCGCGTGTGCATGAATTTCTAGAAATTAACCACCTCCGCGTGGCGCAACAGGTTTCCGCTTATTTCAAGTCCACTCGCTTTGACGGCGGCGAGATTGACCGAAAATGCTAAGTGATCATCGATCACTTCGACCAGAATCATGGCGCCGGCTTTAAACACATTCGGCTCTGTAGTCACGGTCAGGGTCGGCAACTTGTCTAATTCATCTCTGACTTCAATGAACTGTTGTAACTGCTGCTTTGGTATGACGATGACTTGGCAGTCAACAGCTATACTGTCCTTGTTTTGACGATTGATCTCAACTTTACGCCCCTGCGTCTCTTGGCCCTCAATTATTTCGAAGGCATCGGCGAGCGCGTCATCATTCCATAGGGTAAATACAAACGGTGTCGTGGCCGGCGGCCACTCCGTGAATTTTGCAATATTATAGATCAGCAGCGCCTTGCCTTGATTCTCCTCAATCACTGGCCGGTCTTTGGCGGCAAAGATCGTGCCTGTCGATAGCAACACACACAATGCCCAAAAGAAGCATTTCTTTATGGGCTGCACGACAACAAATTAAAAGCTAAAGACAAAGCTAGCCGAGAAGCGCCAGTCTTCTGATGGCTGTGGGCCGTTTAAGTCTTGGTAGAAAGGCGCACCCGCCTCAAGCTCTAGAAAAGTATTTTCAAGTCGACCCCGAGGGTCTTTTAAGCGCAATCCAACCAGCGCCAAACACTTCGTTCCGCCGAAAAGTTTCGGGGCCACAACGGCTGCAGGGTAGGGGAAACCTTCG
>Ga0206129_10001620_pt1 | contig 29958 bp, 29 predicted proteins | sample Helgoland_Spring_8_FD_148616 | JGI IMG/M metagenome (GOLD analysis project Ga0206129, IMG submission 148616) | Pelagic subsurface seawater microbial communities from Kabeltonne, Helgoland, North Sea - Helgoland_Spring_Bloom_20160502_2 | ecosystem: Environmental > Aquatic > Marine > Epipelagic ...
TTTTAGCTGGTTCTCACGTGGCGGCAGCGCTGTTTGTTGTCATGCTCTCAATGGCTGTAACGGCCCTATTGCGGGTTGTCCCTTTTCAGACAGCCTCTTAATCTCAAATCAATACAGCGACTTCGGTGACATGCAAATCAAGTAGTATAGTGTGCGCTTCCGTTGATCTCGTCCAGGCAACGTGCAAGGGCTATGCAGAGAAGCGCGGCGGAGTACGACACGACAACCTTCTGTAACGCAACCCAGTAGCCAGATGCGCCAATTCTCCGTCGGGATACTGCAGAGGGAACAGCTGCAATCGTACAGAACAGCAAACTCGCAAACACTGGAATACTTACCATATTTGCAAGTGTTGTGTTATGCTGAGACAGTATGAGCGTAGCTACTGCAAAAGCTACCGTAGACACCTGAACACTTCTCTCGTATGCCGAATCGGTGCTATCGTACTCCGTTAAAGAACCGTCATAACAGCTCGTGACAGAAACCTCAAAGGAAAGAAACAATGCCACAATAACCACCACTCCTGCAGTGATGGGTGCATGTAGGGATGATAAACCTATAACTAACGCGACGATGGCAGGCCAAAATATCACTGCACACGCATACATACCAAGCCTCCTCCTTAGTCGCTTGATGTCCTTCAGGTCTTCCTTGCTATTCTGAGTCTCCACAAACCACAAAACGAGGGCGCACGACACGGCGCATAACAGTGAGCACCAGACATTCGGATTAGGAATATGCATTTTTAAATGCATATTCCTAATTGATAAACAATCGGCTGTGGCACCTTCCGCACGCGAGACAAAAAAACTACAGTGGACATCTCTTTCGTCCATGGAGTGTGTAATTTAGAGGTTTTGAAATCCTCTAACCTTAACTGCAACGAGGGTTCTCGCTCCCCGCCAGCACTCTTAACGCAAACTTAGGAGTCTAAGACCTAAGACTTGTTTCATCTAACGCTGGCCTTTGGGGGATTTGGAAGGTGATTTTGCTAGGCGTCTTGCAGCTTCAGCAGCAAATCCAAGTCCACCAAGTCCAGCAACTGCGGCCCCATATCGCATTTTAGTATCCCAAGATTTATCAGATTTATCTTGCTGTATTGGCTGCTTGCAAGTCAAGGATTTCCCAGACTCAATTATCTCAATTATCTCCGAAGATTTATCTTGCTGTATTGGCTGCTTGCAAGTCAAGGATTTCCCAGACTCAATTATCTCCGTTTCTTCTCTCAGTTTTGAAATGCTATCCCTTACGTTCACATTTTGGAGAGTTTGCTGGGATCCGATATACAGGGAAGGCACCATTATATTTTCGTTTCTCTTTGCATAAGTAGCTTCACTTTCTTCACTCCTTGCCATCGGCACGAAGTATTTTGAAGCTAACTGTATAGCTAAATCAGCTGAACCAGATATCAGCTCTGAAGGTCGCCAAAGAATATCACCACACTCCTTTTTGTTGTCATCTTGCTTGAGCAAGCAACGAAAAATAGGTCGAAGATCACGTGCCATATCTGAGCTTATGTCGACTGGTTTGTTGTTATGCAAAGCTGTAACATACAATAAATCTTTTGTAATAGAAAACACGGATGGATATGATCCATCTTGTTGTTTTCTAGCGGATGCTTGCACAAATTATATACTGTAAATGCCTTCTTTTCTCACTAGCACTTGCAGTGAGAAAAGAAGGCATTTCCCCAGGTGGCGTGGCTTCCAACCAGACTTCATAAGTCCCGACACGTAAGCTGCTATAATACTATGTATGCGAGGCATAATACTGCAAAGCCAGGAGCAACACTGTAATGTTTCCTTCGGACCAAAGAAAAGTCTTGTTGTCTTTATATCGTGTGGACTGCATAACCGATATGTTGGTGTAAACCTACATATGTCTCTTTTCCACGCTGGATCTCTAACAACCCGCGAATCCCGAATCTGCTCCTTGGTTTTCCCCGGTGATAATTCATGGGGATAAACAGTACCATGCATTGTGTTTTATGATAACATTTGTTTTTGACGATGGTCCAAAAGGCGTCTCAATATACGGGGGTTTCAGTACGATCATTTAATGAACGGGCTTGGGACGTGCCGGTAAGCAACTTAAAGTCCAAATGATAAAAAGAGCGCCAGAGCTTTCTTTTCGATGAAAAAGAGGGATGCGGAAAATGCGCGCCGCGAAACTCTACTCTTCAGCGCTTGATTCTTGCTGTACGCAGTCCCGCACCACTTCAAACAACACTTGCGCCATAGACGCTTTGTTATAATTTTAGCTTAAAACAGTGGAAATGATAAGTCCTCCCCTCGTGATCAAACCACGGAAAGATAATACTGCAACAGAAGAAGTGCACGTATGTGCTAGTCTAGATGATGGCGCAGCCAGATGCTATGAAGTGCCTAACGAAAACCCTAGCTTAGTGGAATATGCCAAGAAGTATGGATATCGCGTACACAACTCCAAGGAGAAATGTGTAGCAGAAGCTTGCGATCATGCATCATCCATTAAGCTCGCCCTTCGTGAGAATGTTACGCTGGTGAATACTCTTGCTGTCACTAGCTGCGCAGCGACATCACCGGGAAAATTTGCGTGCGGAGTCAGAGGTGACGGTTTTGACTTTAAAAGACAACCTACCAACGTACCACCAAGCGACGAACCAAGCGACGAACCAAGCGACGAACCAGCGCAAGGATATGCCTCTCGGTCGCCCACGATAGAGGGCGACCAACCCAATGAAATGATACAAAGATTAGCACAAGAACAAAAACACCGGCTATTAGGTCAACAAGTGAACAGAATCATGCAAGATACAGGAACCTCTGCGCAATTTGCAGTGCGCAATTCCTGGGGCAGCCCCTTTGGGGAGGAAGCTCAGCTCTTGGGTGGTGGGAGCGCCGTCATAGCTCGGGTGCCTGGTGCAGCGAGTCGTCTCCTTACAACAGCGGATGCAACAGCGGATGCATCGACATATCGCCGAGAAGCATTAGCTGCTCGTGGTGTTCCGGCTGTAGGAGCGCTAGAGCAGGGTACGCCACTCGGTTATGTAAACACACAAGATCCCGCCTCCGCTTGGACCGTTAGCTCGGAGCTTTCTTCTCGCTTCCCTCAGGCTGTCCTATCTGGGCCACAACAACAAGAAGCAACACTATCTGAAGCGCTCTACACTGTCCAAAATAGTCCTCAAAACTTAACACTCGATGCGCGCGGAGACACTTACCAGGCGCATTTTTGCTGTAGGGGCAAGAGCAATGGATGCGTTTTGCAAGCTGTGCCTCCAAATACCAAAGGATGCCATGCCATTAGAGGCGTTGAAATGTTAGGCGCAGCAGAATCCAAATGTCTCATGAATTGCACGGGTGAAATCCTGCAAGAACTACGGCCAGATGCACTGTGCTTCAAGCATGGCAACTGTGAAGCCAGCCGCCGCTGGCAAGTTGGGCAAAGAGCGGCCTGTTATGCGAGTCAAGAAGTGTGCCAGGTTGCGACTGCTCAATCACGGGCTCTGCAAGTGCAAGGCAGTACCTACAGTTAGCAGTTAGCCATCCTTATACATCAGAAAGGACTCAGAGACCAGAAACTTCGCGGAAATCAGCTATTGATTTTGTACGCGCAGGTAGTTCGTTGTCGCTTGAAACTTCGTCTTGTTCCGCTCCTCTATATATGGCAGCTCGCGACACCTCAAGGCTCTTACAGAGAGGAGGGCTGGATATCCCGGGCACGTAAATTGCTAGAGTTGCGTCTGGATCCTGCAAGGCTGCGTCTTGACTTTGTTGAAGGGTCTTTAAGTGCATTGGGCATAGCGAACCTGCGGTCCACTCTCTTCCTTCTACTTTGCAAGTTAGGCGATGGTATATCCCGTCACTCAACAGCAAGGCAGGTGAAGAAGAGCTCCACAACCAAAAAGAGCACACCATTGCATACACGAGACTTCCGCGAGTCGTATAAGCAATCTTTACTTCTTCAAAGGGAAGGAGCACGCTACCCAATATGTCTGTATCAGGGGACTCTCCATGATCCTCCGACGCCGCGAGGATTTGTAGCATACATTCCGTGTCATCTCCTCCTATGTAAATCTCGTTAAATCTGCGAGCAGCAACTATAGCATGCTTCGCTGCTTCTTTCACATTTGGTGGGAAGTCGTCAACGGCGAGGGCAGAGATGCATTTATGCCACTCATGGTCTTGTAAGCTGTCGGCCTTGTCCCACATTTTACACTCTGTGTGGAAGCACTACTCCAGAGCAGTGCGACAATAGTTGAGAAAGAGCTCAATATTTATGAGAAAAACAAAAAGGTTTCAACTCGTTTTGTCGCGGTCAAGACCGCGCTACTTACGTATTGGCATCCAGAAACATATGTTTTGCGTGCAAACGCAATACGAGTACAAATGGCGGAGCTTGAAGTTGTTGCGAGCAAACACTCCTTGTTATTGAAAGGAGCTGTCGCATCAGCTGTAGAAGACTTAGGTGCAAAAGACGTGCAAGCATTGACAGCAGAACTAACTGCGATACGAAGTGTGGAGGGAAATGTACTAGAACATGCACCTTTTGTCGTGTTGTTTGACACTAATTGCGGTCGTGCGATATACTCTTTGGATATGAACCTGAGCGAGGTGGATTTTAGCGACAAAGAGACTACGTGGTTGCTGCATGTCATTCCTGTTGCGCACATGGCTACCGTAGCGTGGAGAGTAATCCGAGTGGAACGCTGCTCCCATGAAGGGTGGAGAGCTGTAGCGAACAGAAGGAAAAAAACATCAGCGTCCACGGAAGTGGGTGAGGTTAAACGTCGAAATCGACATCGACGTTCGTGGTGATAATAACCACTATCACCAAAAAAAGAGCTGTATGAGTTCTAGACCTAACAGAAGTGCTTTGATATTCTCTCTTTCGGAGAACTCCTATCTCGTAGCCTTTATCTACGCTGCTGTTACAGCAGCCATCACTACTTCTTTGGTTGTGGAATATCGTCTGTTGAATCCCTTTGGAACGTACATAGACTCTATAGAAATATCTGAGAAAACTACAACCGTTAAGCGCATAACACACATACTACAGACTGCCACTGTAGCTTTTATTACTACCCTCTTTGTGCTGGTGATTCTGCACCTATTCTTTTCTTTTGGGGACTCGATGTTAGGACAACGTCTGGTTTTAGACTAGACACTCCGAGTACACCGCGCATCTACGCTGGAAACTGCGCCAGCCTTTTCTTCCAACCAGAATGGAAGGCGTTCAATACGGTTGCAGCCAGGTCTGGTTGTAGGGGCAGATCTGCCACATTGAAATCCTCTTCTGTCTGTCCAAGATTGGGGTGACATTGAACCAACCACATTTTCTCAACCTTCAAGTCGTATTTACGGAGAATAAAGTCAGCATACAGATGTTGTTGCACCATATAGTGATTGTAAGAGCAGTTATACATACCTGCACACGGATTCGGACAGCTGGGAGCAAAAGGACACGAGCGTACACCTTTCTCTCCGAAAGACTGCTCTCGCTGGAGAGCTTGTGAAGAAGACAGGAGTTCTCTAGCTCTCTTCCAATCGGCCATTACTATACCTTGCTCTGCTTCTTCATCAAACCAAAGGGAATCTACCTGGCCTGCAACTTGAGCATTTTCATCGAAAATGCTCCACTCACTGCGAAACGGACTCAAGTTGGGGTTTAACGCCATCCAGCGCTCCAGCTGCATGAACTCTGGTGATTGCTGACATGTTGTGGCAGACAACAGGTATGCTTGTGTGGCAGGGTGATTCCAGAAATCAGCAGACGTGTGCTTCGCCACACTGCACATGGCGGCATCCATCGAAGAAGCAGAGCGCGTGCGGGTTAGTACAGTTGGTATGGAAAGCATCTCGCCAATCGTGACGTGACTGCGTCCCTGCTCAAGTTGCCACGCTCCTAGCTGTTGCATATACAACTCTGCTCTTTTGTGCAGCAGAGTGCCCTTGAATGACTCAAGAGCTCCGTTCGTATTCCACGCCAAACACAAGTCACTGGAAGAACAACCGGCTAACATAGCAAAGAAATAGCATGATTTGCACTTCTCCGGCTTCATGCATCCGTGGGATATCAACTGTTCCATACTTGCAATTCCTTCATGTACACCTGGGAACCCCCACTCCCATTTTTTGTCTTGGTAGTACGTCAAGGCGCATTGGAATGTTCTTTCCACAATGGGAAAGAAGGTAGAACAGTTTGGGGTGATTTGCCGCTCCATGAGCAGGTAGACATAGAGATTATAGATGGAAGACTCAAAGCTTCGAATGCCGCTCACTTCAGCTTTTCGTATCATCTCTTTCGCCTTGCGTGTAGCGTCAAATTCCTCAAAGAAAACCTTCCACACGGAGGAAACACTGCACTTGTATGGACTAGCGCGTACATAGTAAGTGTGAGTTGCTTCTTCGAGAAAACAGTCGTCGTCGCGTTCGTGTGGATACAGTAGCTTGAGATAATCTCGCTCCGCTTGGCTTTGTCCTTTCGCAGCCCAAGTAGCATAGTCCAGCGATACAACATCTGTCTTAGGGCGTTTGCATAATGGAGACCCCGCGGCTGACATTGCAACAAAAAGTGGATGCTCGCAGACTTTGATTTCTAACAGATTTGTTATCAATGTATTGCCATGATCGCATTATATACGCATCATCTATAACGAACCCTAGATGTCTGCATTTTTTCTTGTAACCGACTAAACGCTGAAGTTCATCCTTCCAAGAAGGCAAAGGACGTGCTGTTTTGAAAGGCCGCGCAGCCGCCATGGTCCAGAAAGCTGGCTCCGTGACGTATGCATGCGCAACCCTCTTCCACTGTCTATCTGTTAGCGTCAAAGAACTGCTTACGCGCTCGAGTGAAGCAAGGGTGCGCAAGTCGAAATACGATACATCTGCAAGCGCGAGGAGTCTTAATGCCTCGGTCGCGAGGGTGTTGGAAACCTCCATCTTTAGTTATAGGAATAGCGAATATTCGCGGCTACACTTGAAAATGATGAGTAATCGCCAGGAAGGAATAACGTCCGAACATTGTGCATGGACAGCTGTGCGTCGAGTATAGACACTTCATGATTAATGTCGAGTGGTAATGTTGCCAGTATCTGGATTGTATACATGTAGGCTAAAGACAGCATCGCGTGCAGCTTGAACGAATTTTTGCCAATATACGGTTCCCTGCGGGGGAAACAACCCGGTGTTGGAATCTAATTTCCATACTTGCTCGATAATACCGACCCACGGGCTTTCCTTTTTATATAATTCTCTTAAGCGCTCACGTCGAATCAGCATCAGCTGCAAACCGAGCCAGTTTTTTCCAGTTCCCGTGTAATCGTCTGACCAGATTTTATCTAGCCCTTCTTTGCTGTTATGCTCTAATAAGAAATCCTCTCCTGTACCCAACAACCCCATTGTCAATTTATTTTTCATGTCTGATGGAAACTTTGCTTTCAACACGGCCAACATCCCCGACCAATTTGAGCCATACCCTGCATACGTCAGGTCTGTTGCTTGGAAGCGAGGTGGTGGATCTTTTTTGTATTGGAATGCAGTACGTCCGCTTACTGTAGCAAACTCCTGTGCATTGTTCCAGAACTTGAGAGCTTGAAATGCTGCTTCCGCGTTGTGGAAAGAATGAGTTAGCCTAGTACCACCGGGTGGCTTGATTATGATACCGTTGGGAAGCGCATATTTAACATCAAAAAAATTTCCAAGGAATCCACAATTACAGAAAGTATCCCATGGCGCGTCTTCACCCGGGAAATAGAAAGCTACTACAGGTACAACTAAACCATCCGTTTTGAAGGCATACCTCCCTCCCCTTTTACATTTATTACTTGTTTTGTTTTGCACTACCACAGGGTTGTTTCTTATGTCGCTGTTGTTCCGAATAGTATGGTCCAGTGTCGTCTTGAGGTCCTGCAGCATCTGCTGTGGCATCTGCAGTGGCATCTGCTGTGGCATCTGCTGTGGCATCTGCGGTGGCATCTGCTGTGGCTGCTGCTGTGGCATCTGCGGTGGCATCTGCGGTGGCATCTGCTGTGGCTGCTGCTGTGGCTGTGGCTGTGGCTGTAGTTGTGGCTGTAGTTGTGGCTGTGGCTGTGGCAGGACTTCTTGGTCACCTGCACTGAAGCTATCTTGTGGAGAAGCTAACGAAGTATCCCAAAGCGAAGAATGCGAGCTGCCCTGTGGACGAGCCGAAGGTTTTTTCTTACTTGGCAAATGCGAATTGGGAGGGGTTGACGCATATCTTACGGCTGAAGCGCCTAATGCGAGAGAAGTTATGAGTAAGGCGAGGGCTGCACGAGATGTTTTTGGACCTTTTTGAGATTTGTTTTTTACACTTTTGTTAGTAGGATTATTCATTTATATTGTTTTACAGTAAACAAGTAAATATGCGGACGACGACAACTTCGCTCGCAGCCGTCCAGTACTTCTACCAGGAAACTGAAATCATGACACCTACTACAAAGATAGTTAATGGCGTTTCCCTCAAAGTCATCTGATGATATTTCTGCCCCAAGTGCATGGCCTAAGGGTGTTCCTAAGGGTGTTCACTCGCTTTCCCGTGTTTCCTCCACCACGTTGCCTGTTATTTTGTTCGTGCTTACAGTGCTCATTCTGGCCGTCAATTTCGCTCTTGATATACAAAGAAGTGCAGAAGTACGTCAGAAATGTAAAAAAAAAGCATTCAGGGTGGTAGTGGCTTCGGTTGTTGCCGGTATTTCCTTTGTAGCATGCAGCATTTTGTTGCTGCTAGGGGCGAGCCAAGATTTTGTGGGTACCTCAATTTTGATGGTGTTTGTGATTTTTGGTGTTAGTTCTGTTGCAAGTGCAGTATTGGTCACATCAAAATCGTTATGCTGAACGAGTAATAAATATGCGGCTTAGTTCAGCGTGTGTATGTGGGGTCCTAGTAATCTTCTCTATCATCCTTATCTATATTACATGGACAGGCTCTCACTGGAGCACATTACGCCTCTCGGACGAGGCAACCGTTGAGTTCAATGACGACGCCTGCATCCTGTGGGTGCTGTCTATTCCAGCGGACTCTTTAAGTCAAACTAAGATGGAAAATGTGAAATTTTATCACCAGACAATCAACGCATCTCAAAAGATGCACAAGTTTGTTGCGGTAACGAACGAGAATATCGATATTTGCCGAGAAAAATTCGGCGATAGTGCTTCCTTATTACACGTAATAACTGATGATGTGTACTCTTTGGCGGCTTCGCACGTAAAGGAGAAGGAACTTGTATGGATGAAGTCCCTACTGCTACTTCCGCATCTCACAAGCATAGCTAATCAGACGTCCTGTTCGCATTTGGGACTATTGCCAAGAAACTCATGCACATATAACAATCTGACGCAAATCCGGTGCTCGGCGTTAGCGGATATTTTTAGAGTGATGTGTGCAGCGAAGCCATGCGGAAGTGCAGTGGGGTTCAATGTAGACAAAGTACAGTATTTGGTGTCAATGTTAGTTGATATGGTCCACATCGCAAATCTCGACGAACGGTTTGAGCGACTTTGGCATATGTTTGTACACTGCAATGCCGTTCCCGAGTTACGAATTCAATGTAACAGGCTGTCTGAAAAGGACAACCCGCAACAGGGCCGTTACAGCCCCCGAGGGCATGACAACAGCGCTGCCACGTGAGAGCCAGCTATTAAAAAAGCCTACCCTCAGGTGTGCAAGTGTCGAAACACAAGTTCTCTCCCATCAATCAGACAATGTGAAACAAAAAGGTCGCAAACGCTCACTGGCTAATTGCTGGTAGATGGCAGCCGCGTTTGGCGCCGCATTGATATCGCGACGCCAATGCAAACGATGTCGATCTGCGCTATAACAATTCCGACACACCATTACCCCATGACCGCATGTACCTTCTTACCGCCAATCTGCTTCCCTTCCATCTTCAAAAAGCACCTGGAGCATACTTGAGAGGTGAAGGCTTCGTGTACCAGTGCACGGTTGAAAGCCGCTGGCGTAGTCGAGCCTGAGGAGCTGGAGAGTGGCCAGACCCTGTTGAACAGCGGCTGCCGTCTCCAAACGCTACAATAACTCTTCCCTGGCCAAGGGGCGCTCCGCGCGGCCTCTCCGGCGATCTTATGAGATTATGGATTCGGTCTAAGCATTTAAGGATTCGGTCTAGTAGTCAGGTGTAAAAATCGATTGTTCAGCATTTTGATTGTGGAACAAATGACATACGTGATACCGTAGTACATATCAATGACAGCGTTGTCTTGTTCAAACCTCACTGGCTATGAGATTGTGGTATGTAAATCGGCTCGCGGAGCTGTTTGACGTTCTCTTACTGTCTTGCAGGTGTGGCTCTCCACCCCTCCTCTGGGCACTTCCACCTCTCTAAACGTGCTGCATCTGATAAAACATTAGAACCGATGAAATCCCAGCAAGTGTGAGTCATTACCGTACGCTGCACGTTGCTTTGCAATAGCGACGTTTATTGCCTGATCTGTAGCGCCATAGGATGGCGTGCATGTCTCGCATAGCACAACGTCGTATTGTGGTACCCACAGATACGAAGTTCTATTCCCGTCTTCATTTCGACCATGGTAGCAGATTGAAGCTTCGTTACAAGAGCTCATGCTGTGAAGGTGAGACTGGACGTCGCAATTGATAGTATCTGAGCAGGCAGAACATTCATCGAGCATCCATGTGTTGTCGTATACCTGGTATCTTGTGAAATGTGTCAAGCACCGTGTTGCTGCATACGATGCAGAGAACGGTGTCTTGTCCTCTAGATACAAGGCAATTCTCGGACCCTCGCACAACAACACAGAAATCATTGCTGACTTGCGCGGACAGGGGCAAGTGCGCAAAAGCTTACAGCACATTTGCTTATGCATTCATTGAAATTCAAATGCTATAATGCGGTGGATTGAAGCCGTTTGTTTGCGTAGGGCATGGTAATGCTATGCTAGTAATTTCGTGGAACATTCCACAGCGTTCAGCCGCTCCAAAAGACACGCGCATGTATCCAGTCTCACCCCAGTTTTCTCCCCATGAATTTCGAAGTATCCAATATTGTTCAAACGTATTAATTCCCACTAATACCATGGCGTGGTTCACACTCGAACAACACCGCCCATCGAATACACCTTGCTTGTAATAAAAAAAGTCTTGTTTCAGTGCACCTACCAGCACGATTAGAGGAGCAGCGAGAAGACTGCTGATAACTGCAGAGTATCTACGCTCCAAAATGACTCCATGCACAAGCGCAGGAGGAAGGATATGCTTGTACTGGGCACCTTCTCTAGTACACTCGAGGACATCAGAGTATACACCGTAATTGTGCATGTGCTCAACTGCTTCTCTTACAGTTCCTCCATGACAACCATGGAGCGGACGGTTCCATTCTAAGAGAGGTCGTACATTCAAATCAGTGGGGGTATACACTATCCCACACTGCACTAAGTGTACCTCCACTACCGCCAAAGCGGCCTGAGCCCAACAAGAGCCGCAATGGGATTGATTTTTTACGCGTGTTAGGAATCCCGTATGTCGCCAGTCAACAAGATAGTCATGCGAACGACGCTGTGAATAACAGCGCAACAAAAGAAAACTAAGAGTCATGCACGCGAAGGAAATCTTACATGCAAACATGTTTATCTGCAAAAGTGTTTTGCGTGTCTTTTTTTGAGCGCGTGCTTTTGGTGTAGAGGGCAATGAATTGAAACAGACGGCATTTTCTCAACAGCACACGAACTGGGCAAGGCTTTCACTACTCGAAAGACACGCTCTGGTATGCCTCAAGTGGCAAAGACACAAGTTTCACTTCTTGCTAAGGCAGGCCCTGGACATGCCGCCAGCGGCAAAGGCATAAGTTTCACTCGTTGGTAAGGTATGCACTGAGCATGCCGCAAGTGGCAAATAAAGAGTACTTGTACCCCACTAGTACTCCTCCAGCTATGCTGAACCCTTGAGGTGAGTGTCCGTTGTGTTTGTCTCTAATTTGAAGAAGCGCGCCAGGTGCTTCTCTTTGTCTTTGAAAGACCAGTCGCGGATACTGACCACAACCATCAGTCAAAATACATGCATAGTTGCACCGATATTGTTCAGATTGCACCCTGCGGTAATTAACACTTCATTTCATACGTCATGGAGAAATGCACAAGGTTTCCGTAGGCGTACGCAGTCCTCTGCATATAACGGTTCACACTACTTGCCAGGCGCTGCTGTACTGCTACGACGTAAAAAACTAAATGCTTCGAACCACAAAGCGACGGAAGCGAGTACGTCGTGTCTAAACGCAAGAAACAGTGAACGCGATCAATAATTAAACTTCTTCGTGCCCATGCAATGATACGAATCTTGATAAAGCGATGTTTTCGTGATGGTATGCTAAGAAATCACGCGTAGCAAATTGAAACCACGGGTGTCTGAGACGAATGATATGATCGTAGCCGCATGAATCTTTTAGATACGTCCCCGTGGCTGATCCCCAATCTTCAAAAACCATTGGGGGGCGAGCAGACAAGCACGCGCGCCCTCCTCCGAGGACCTCTTGCTCAAACCCTTCTACGTCCATTTTGACAAAAGCGATATGTGGGCGATTACGTGCGTTCCAGAGAGAATCCAGAGTTGTCATATGCACGTGTTCACCTCCTTTGCCTATTCGCGCGGCCCCGCTTCCGAGCACCACACCTCTCATGGAGCATAAACTGCTGGGCCCCTCGGTAGAACCAAGGGCTGTTTGAAGTACTTCTATGTTGTTGAGACGGTTGGCGGATATGCTTCGTCTGAGTGCCGCACATGGCGCGGCCTGTGGTTCAAACGCCCACACAGTGTGTTGTTGAGATTGCCCTAGCACGAGGCTATGCGAGCCAACATTAGCACCAATATCCAGCACTAGACCGCTGCTAGTTTGCAGGAGTACATCGAAGAGACCATGCATCCACCCTTCCCACCATCCTATCCAACGCATATGCGAGGAAACTAAATCCAAAGGGGACGGCATAAGAAAAACGACTATTTCCCCCCCGTATGGTGACCTCAATATGACATGCCCACAAGTACTTCGGAATAAAACCAAAACCAAGAGGACCAACATTATTACTGTTGGTACAGCAATCCAATGCATTTATTCTGGTTTATTTTTGCATTGGGGATTTACATTATTTCAATTTATTTTTTGATGGTCTTTTTGTTTTTTTCCGCATTTTTGCATTTTTCTTATCCGATTGCTTTTTTGGGCTACTTCTGGTTTTCGTTGGAGATTTTACGTCTTTGCTCGTTTTCGTCGCTCGCTTGTTCGTTTTTTTAGACTTAGCTAGTGTTCCGTCTTCAAATTTGGACGAGTGCGCAGAGGTAGCTGAAGGTTTCGATCTTTTGATTGCGGCTTTCGGAGTTGACGATGCAGTATCCTTTGACTTTTCTGTCTTTGCAGCCAAACTGTGTACGTTTGTTTCTAGATCGTCGACTCTTTCTGATAAGATCCGCCAGATATTCTTCTCGGCGCGTGGGTTGTTTAGAGAGTCGACAGCCATGCGGTGTAATTTCTGTGATCAAACATTTGCTTGCATGGTCTTTTTCAAGTTTTGTATCCCGCGGGAGACTCGTACGCAGTGCAAATGCGGGTCACTGAGAAGTGTCTGAGCGCCCAGGAGATCTCTCCGAGCGCACAGGCGATTTGGATGAGCTCACCAAAGGAAGCACCACATACCAAGATTGGTCATCCGCTGTTCCTATCTTCGAGTCTTCGCACGAGTGGAGCGTTTCATCAAGCGAAAGGTTCGTGCAACGGGGGCGTGGGTCTACGCGAGCGGAGATATCGCGTCGAGGATGCGCAACAGAAGAATGCTCACATCCACTTGTTCCTCTGGTGCAAAGCAGACAACGAAGGCGACCAGCTGCATCGAGCACTGCATCTACCCAATGTCTGTCGGCCAGGAAGAATCCAGTTGCTCCACAGGAGAGTAAAGAGGAGATGCACTTCATGTAACTAGCGTGAAAGTGAAACATAAGAATAAGGCCCATGAACAACCCGATAACGCTCGCGCTTCTGCCATAGCACGCGCCGTTAGAGTGTCTGTACAAGGATCCCCCCACAAGACATACCGCAGGCAAAAGCTGCCCTGATGACACTGCAGGGCAGGAGGAAAACAGCATGTTTCCTGCGAAGGCTGTAGCTTGATCTTGAAACCAGATGCACGAGCATGCTAAAAATAAAAATTCAAGGAAACACATGACCGTTTCTGTATGTCTTATAGGAGCCACTACCGAACTGGAATACGCACAATGTAGCACCGCCCTTCGTAGGTCCTGGTTGGAGCACCAACAAGACCTCCACCTAAAGATTATGAGAGTCCCGTGCGCAAATGAAACACCTGGATGGAAAGGCTGCTGGGCTTGCCACAGAATGGCGGCTGAGTTAGCCGTATCGCATCAGTGGCCCATTTACTTGTTTCTTGAAAGTAAAGCACGCCCCGCAATTAGGTTTGACTGGCAACAAGTTTTGAGAATAGCGGCATATCTCGAACAGAATCCCAATAGACTAGTCGTGAATCTCAGTATACTGCCGTGGCCATTCAAAGGCAGGCCAAGGAAAAAACTCACTCGTGACATTTACGAAAACCATACAGCGCAAATGAACGGCACAACGGCGCTGCTGTGCACGACAACTTTTGGAGAGCGTCTATTGGCGATGCAGCCAGTACTACCTATTGACTTGCAATTAGCAAACGCGAGAATATCGCAGCTCATTGCTTACCCTGCTCCATTTCAACGCAACGCCGCCGCCTCCACTACTACACCTCCTTTGTTGTTTGCACGGCACCTCCGGAGCCCTCTGGGGTATTTCATTACGGAGGAAATCGACGCTCGTCCCATGCACGCGCTGCTGATTGCGCTTCTTGTCATTGTCGGCGCTGTAGTGGTGGCATGGGGTGCCCGGCGCTACACGACGCGCCGCGCCACAGCATAGCTATGAGCATTACACGTTTGGGTCGATGCTCCTCTCGCTCAAGCTTCAGAAGCTTGCTCGCACCATATGCATAAGGTGAGGTGGTATGCACTCGTCAAAGTCGCGCAGCACGGATTTCAAATTCATGGGGGACATATGCGATAGCACTGCGACTATCGCATGCGCTAAGCTAGTTCCCTTTCCCTGCATATCGAAGGTCTCGTTCTCGTTGGCTTCGCTGCAGCTACATTGCCAGGTGCTATCCTGGACGTGCAGCAGAAAACGCGCTTGTCCACCGTCCGTAGTTGTCCAGAACACAGAGCTGCGTGAAGTTTCTCTCATTTCCGCAGTTGGTGGCACCATGGACTTCTCGTGGTACACCAGGCAATCGCATTGGGGACCGGGAAGCGGTACCGCACCACCACAAGCGAGGCATGTCTGCCATTCTTGGATTGAGAAGGAATCTACCATGTCCAGAAGCGGAGGAAGGACAACAGGGAATGTTTTGAACTGTAAAATGCACGTTTTCTGGTAATGAGTATATATGCTTCGCTGATTTTGCTGTAATTTGCTTTGGAGCATCCCAACTCGACTATTGGGGCGGGCCAAACTATAATTCAAAACCTGAACCCTTCGAAGTGTATGTCGCATTATCTTTCCAAGTAGAAAATGCCTGCAGAGATTCCACTAACACGGTGTAATTGCACAGGTCCCAGTGGAAAATAATCGTTAATAAGCACTGACGGCAAAGCTAGAAATTCTAAATCCCGTCCTGCAGCGGGACCATTGTCTGAATCAAAGGAGCTGTTTCTTCGCGAATCCAAAAAAAAGAAAAAGGCTAAGTCGGACCCGAAGGCAAAGGCTAAGTCGGACCCGAAGGCAAAGGCGAAGTCAGACCCAAAGGCAAAGGCAAAGTCAGACCCGAAGGCAAAGGCAAAAGCTAAGGCAAAGCCAAAGCCAAAACCGAGAGAAAAAAAGTCGGATCAGGATAAGCGTTTGCGGAGAATAAAGAAAGAAAAGGCAGCCTTGGCTGTTCTACGAGAACATCAAGGCGGTGAAAATCGCCTGCACGACAACCCCACCAACAACGAAATCAAGAATGCATACAGAAAGTTAGCATTCAAATATCACACCGATAGAAATGCAGCTGGAGGAGAAGCTATGAAAAAAATAACAGCTGCATATGAAATACTCTTTCCCAAACCAAAACCAGAAGCAGCACCGGAAGACGGAGTGCTTGCACAACAATAGACATAATAAAAAACTCTAGAGTTTTGCAACATCCCAGCGCGCCCACGGAACAACTGTTAGAGGCTGTGCTACTAGTCGCGCATGAATGCATGATCTTATTCTTTTACGGCCCACGCTGTTAGTTCGAGCTTACACGCCTCTGTAAGATCGCATGTGACTGGCCCAGGGAGAGGTTCTGCTGGTCTGCACAAAGCAGACAACTGCGTCTGCGCGCAGTTACGGTACGCTCGCAATGAACGTCCAGTCCAGATCCTCGCAGATCTTTTTCCATATGTCGTCCATGCGGCTCAGCTTATCTCGTCCTTTGAGCAGCATGAAGTATGGCACGAACTCATGATACCCCAAAAGTTCACAGAGCTTTAAGAGCACCAGCTGATAGCTAATCATGTTCTTGCGATCAGGCGGGCAATGCCTCTGGAACGCCGAGGAGGCAGCCAAAAAGCACATCTTGATCTTTTCTTCCATCTCTGGTGTCATTCGGGGCGGCGGGCGACCTGTTATTTTGCAAGTTATCAACTGAACATGCTCGTAGTATTTGCGAAGCTTCATTTTCTTGAGTATGTCTCGCACTTTGTGAACGGTGACCTCCTTTAGATCGTGGATGCGCTGGTTGTGCAATTGTTGCATAATAGTATCCAGCACGCTCTGTGGCACATCCAGAGTCTCTTTCGCCTGTATGCTCGCTAGCCACTCTGAAAAATGATTGATCCTCTTATAGCTGAAACTGCAATAATCGTAGTCGTCTGAATAGGCCAGTAGAGAAGCCGTAGCGTCAAGAAAAGGTTTTGATAGGCCGCACCGGGAGCAGACAAGAATCGAATACATTTGATATAACTGCATCGGCTCCTTGCATTCAGAACACATGTCCTGGGTAAGAATGTCATATTTCGGCACGCCACCTTCAATGTTTACAATGTAATCATTGAGGACAGCATTTTGTATGTTTGAGCTTACGCGATGCGTCTGCGGTTCTCCGTCGTTGGATCGATCGTGCGCTCTGCAGAATTGTTGCTTCTGGAACGCCTCAATGTAGGGACGCACTCTTGTGTTGAACTCATGAATTTTCTCCCCACTCTCGACAGACTGAATAGTTTTTTCGAGTTCCTGGCATTGTCTTTCAATCTCTAGTTTCTGGTGGAGTAGGTGACGCGGACAAGGCTCACGGATGCTGAGTTGCTGGCTTTTCAGTTGATTCTTGAGTTGTTCCACTTGAAACTGCTCATTCTCGAGTCGTCGTTGTTCTTCTCGAACTTTATCATATATGTTGTTACTTTTAGAAACCGCAAGAGCTGAATCATCAGGCTTTGCATTCTTAAGAAGATCTGACACAAACATGATGTTTCCTTCACTTGACATGTACGCACGTATCGACATTTACATGTCGAAAACAAAAACTATTCCGCATGAATGCCACGTTCAATACAGCGTCAAGCACTCAGCTGCTTGATTAAACACAGACATGCGAAAACCTGACCCTGATTCCAGAGTACTACTCAATATCGCGCACGCGCAGAGATGCCCCATAAGGGTGGAAGGAGCCGCTGTAAGAATTTTAGGGGTATTTCCTAACACAGAAAATCTTCGCGCGCACGCCACTAGGTTCTTTGGGAGCGAGATTGATCTCATTGCCATCCCACTGAGAAAGTGGGCAGCTATGCTCAGGCACTCGAAAGACGATAAAAACGAACTACAACATTTAGAAAATTTACACAAGGCATACAAAACCAGAGAGATCAGCCACGAAGAAGAATTCCGTAGCAACGTGCAGCTACAGAGAGCAGGTGCTGTCAATTTATCGTCCGATCACCTAGACTCCGCAACGAACGAAAAGGAGCTGGACCAGAGCTTGTCATGCCTGACTGAGGCTCCCCCTGTATCACGGGAAGCAGAAATTCGACTTCAAACTGTTGCAATCATATCCATTCTGCCGGATGTGGAAGAAAGGAATACGTCAGCTCAAGAGCCGGGATTGTTAGTGTGGGGTGCTTACGACAGTGAAGACAGTGCACGAGATCATATAAAGTCTGAACTGGCCACTTTAGCAAGAGATGTGCACCTCGATATAGTGACTATGTACGAATGGCTACCTCTTACTAACATCGATCTTCGGCATATCCGCGAAGAATTTCGTGATGAATCTCTAACTGATATAGTACAGAGTAGAAAAGACGAGACTTTGCATGTGGATCAGTATAAAGCTCTTTGCGGACAGAGGGGACAAGAGCCGAATGTCCTGGAAATCTCGGGTGCTCCAGGTGAGCACCCAGAAGGAGACTTAGAGTTACCACTCCCCCTGGAAAAACAAACCTGTATACCCAATCTCGTCATAGATGACGATGTGAATCCCGTAGGAGATGAGGACAACTCAAACTTCAAAGAGAGTTTAGAGGAACCGCCGACGTGTCTGTAGGCGCATACGCATACGCGCATTCAAAAAGCTGATCCGCTATCCACTTGCTGTGCTGATACAAGCCAGCGCGCGGCCTCATATCGTCTAGGCCTTGTGCCCAGCGCAGCATCTGGTATCTTTCTTGTGATGTGGGGTACCGCCAGTTATACGTGGTTGGCAATTGTAAGTATGCAAACAACTCTATTTCCAAGGGATCTCTGCAAACTTCTCTGCGCATCTCGCGAAATATCTTCGCGAGTTTCCAGTATGACCGGAAACGCAACCACCTGGCCTGAGCTAGTTGCTGTTTCAGCTCTATCGTATCTGTGTCGCCCTCGTCAGTTTCTTTTACGTCCTCTTCAAGGATTGAGACCAGAACATATGGAATTCCGTGCATATAAGTAGTACACGCACTCCACTCTACCAGCTTGACAGGAATGTTGGCAGCAGGCTTTGGGGCCAACATATAGGTAAGCCATGCAGTCCACATGGACTTTTCTTATTGCTAAAGCTGTTCTATCGGTAAATGGACTATAGCATATCCAGGGGAGGATATTAAAACAGGAGAGAACCACTTGGCACACCGTTTTAGTAGGCTGCCGACAAACTAATAAAATTCGAGCTCTTTGCAAAACATATCTAGGTATTACTCTCGTACGATTGCTATCCTCCTGGCGCTCCAACTAGGCTAGAGCCAAAAACTCGACAGTTTAAAGTCATAGTCTTTCGAAGGAAATCGATCTAGGTACGTTGCGGGAAGGTGTACCGTTACTACAGAAGTTGGGTTGCGACTATTTTATAGTGGGGAAGAAGGTGGCGGAACCTTACAAGCATTAAGCCAAGGAGGGTTTCGCAGCAAGCATTGCGCACTGCGGAAACCTAGAGAAAAGTATAACGGACATGCATACCGAGACAGTTTGAGGACATGAGTAGTATTATGAGTAGTATTATGAGTAGTATTATGAGTAGTATTATGAGTAGGCGTTATTGATAATTGGCCGGATCGAATCAAGAGGGTATTTATTGATACACACTGGCCGACCGTTTTGAAGAGTCGAAGTTGGACCGCCAAGAACATCGTCGTCTACACATAGAACATGGTCAATAACGCTCCGCATACCACCTTCTATATTGAGTTGTACTGTAATAACATTTTGAAATTGGGGATTTTTTACTCCCCGTTCAACTCTAACGCCACATGGCACGCTGCAATCTTGGCAGCTCCACTTCGCTGGCGTGTAAATGTAAACACCCAGGTTAACACCAATAAAATTATCTCCGGTGACGAGAAGACCAGGCACGAGCGTGTTTGCTGTAATTTCATACGGAAGCTCAACCTGCAAAAAAATTAAGGTACCGGAAGCTCCTTCCCAATAGACTGGAGATTGCAAGGAATGTTCAGCCTGCGTCCCTACACAAGTAACTCCACTAGCTTCTGGATAAATATGAATTGCATGCTGCGCAATAGCCACATTGCGTCCCACGCCACCGCTAATCTTTGCCGTATGGTCTTGCCTCCATGCCCATATATTGTCTATGTACGTGTAAGACTGATGTATCGCTACTAAATCTTGGAGAGCGGGCAAAAGTAGACTTTCTTCAATTGTTTCTGATCCGTGACGTACCCAAATGTCAATGAGGCGACACGGTGATTCGGGAGAGGCTCCGTCGTGAGCATCGACTAACAAAATAGCATTCGGGGTTTCTGTTGTTGTGGATTCTAGAAGGAGACTCGATAGAGTTACACCAGGAGCACTGATGCGGATTGCAGGAGCTCCTTGCAGAATAGGCTGACCTATCCCCATAATTACGACATTTGCGCGCGTGATCTGAAGATTTATTCGATACGTACCGGGTGTAAACAAGATGTTCAAGCCAGCATTTACCGCGTCGTTTAATGCAGCGTTGTCGAAGTTGTCTTCGCTCGCTACGAATACCTCACCCGCGCTCAGGGACAGAAAAGTTTCATTCTCCAAGATTTCAATGTATCCTTGAGGTACATTGGAAGCATAAAATTTTGGTACAACTATTCCGTAGGCATCGTTTTTATAAGCGAGGAACGGGGGAACTCCTCCCGGAAGAGCGCTCGTGTTGATAGTGGCAGTCAAACAGGGACTCGATCCCACCTGCAGGTCGCCCGTACAATCTAAAGCTACGTTGTTCCACATATTACCCATCCACGTGGAAAATCGACAGTTGCGGAGGAGCCATTGCTGATTTCCGTTCATGTTGATATTCTGCAATATGGAATTTCCGCCGTAACCTCCCGATGCGTAGCATCCTCCGTCGAGTCCCCGAGTGAGATTCGTATCGCCGTCTACTATCATCTGGCGAAAGGGTGCCGCTTGAGATACAAACCAATTCAGTGTCTGCTTTACTGTAATGTTTGATATGCTACGCCAGAAATTATCTAAGGCACAAGGAGACGGATTGGCTCCTGTTTCCACCTGCACAGCAGCCAGCAATGCGGTTGCGGCTCCGACAGGGCTTAAACCCATCGCACTCTGGTAGTAGCCGATGACAAGAGTATTGCTAGATACGTTCTTCGGAGAAGGAACAGAAAGATCAGTCTGCGTGTAATCACCGTCGTGAAAGAGAATCGCACGATGGCTCTGCAGATCGTTCCAACCGTATTCGCACGAGGACTCTTCGCTACAATGAGTCAGTTGAAGAGGTCCTGTATTTGGCCAGCATATTTTGACCCGGGGGCACCTCACTAGTATATCAGTTTGATCTGGCAAAGATGTGGGAGCTGGTATCGGCGATGGAGAAGGCACATGTTTTTTAAAGAAAACATAACTAAAAAGAGCAATCGAGCTAACGAGACAGATAAACAGAAGAAGAGTTAAATCCATTTACTCTGTATACAGCGATAACTAGTTCAACTGCTCAATTTCTTACGAGCAAACCTCGCAAAGGAAAATAAATAGTTGCGTATTTTTTTATAGTCGCTAATATGTTTATGTTTGTCAACGTCGCCCATTATGACCCTGCGGCAGTAGCTTCCCAGGCAATATTAGACAGTAGAGTGTTCCAGCGCCGGCTTCGCCATACGATAGAGCGAAGCACGGGGCCATAGCACTGTGAGCGATCGCAACACCAGAGCCCCCAAAGGGTTTTCTTGCTGTCACCGCTGCGTAAGAAGGATTTTTCAAAAATACGCGCTTTAGACCATGCATTAAAATAATGATATACAGTTTAGTATGAAGATTCGGGAACCTCTAACTGAGACCCTTGGCATCCAGTTTTGCAAACGTAAAATATACGTTCGAGAATGTATGCAACACTAAATTCGCGTCGTCTTCCCTGTGAGTTTCGTATCCGTTGAGTTTCATAACAATGAACCTCATGAGCAATTGCGTTTCGAGTGGAGGCAGACTGCACTGGTCACTTCTCCTATTAAAAGTCTATGCAGTCTGGTGTTTCGTACTTTCGTTTGCTTCTCTTCAGCATTTCTCAGATTAAAACTCAGACGGTCTCCTAGCATATCCTGTGAGGGATATTAAAACAGAACACTACCAAAGTGATGCATGCCGAAGTATGTATCACTTCGGTTGTTTTTTTATATGGCCAACGCGGAAAAATAATGATACATAGTTTTGTATGATGATTCGGGAACCTCTAACTGAGACCATTGGCATCCAGTTTTGCAAACGTAAAATATACGCTCGAGAATGTATGCAACACTAAAGTCGCAAGTCTATGTATTCTTGTATTCCGTACTTTCGGTTTCTTCTATTCAGTATTTCTCAGATTTAAACTCTGGCAGTCTCTAAGATGCGCTTGTCTGCCACATGCTCTCTTTTGCGCCCCAACAATCCACATTCATTATCCTCTACACATGCACCTGGTCGCCAGGACGAGACAACTTCAGAGTTTTGGGATGCTGCTCCACTTTTCCAAAATTAGCAAGGGATTATATCGATCGCTTTGTCGATGGGCAACGGAACACGGCCGTCGAAGACATCCGATACTTGTACAGTGATCTACACATAGACAAAAAGATAATATTAATTGGCGAACAACATGTGAGAGGGGTGCGAGGAGAAATACAGCCAGTTACATTACTCCGAGGGCTATTGCTTGATATGGCATACTCTACTCCTTATTATAGCGTCGCACCATTTCTGCTAATAATGAGTTGGGTTTCCCTGCATAAGTCACTACTCGAACATCAAGAGCATAGTCTTCATATCGTTGGCATGCTGTCCGTATAGCATTTACAATCCATTCTATATCGTTGCCAAACACTCCTCCTCCAAGCAGCGTGAGAAACACTTTGTTTGAGCCGTCCCGTCCACAATTCTTATGCGCTGCTATTATAGCAGCGCAGAGCGTCGCTTCATAGGATGCTTCAAGAATAAGGCTTGCGAAATCCTTCCACATATGAGGCGGAGTAGGAAGATTATATGCTACAGCGCAAGCTGACGCAAAGACTTGCGTCACCTTCTGATTTGCATTGTTTACTGGACTTTTGCCCCATTTTGTTGAAGTTACCTGAACACCCTCGTGCACCCCCACGCGCAAGGCTTTGCGCACCTCGTCGATCCTATCCGCGGCCTTTAAATCTGCGAGTGTAGCGTTAAGTTCCTTCAGTTGTAGGTTATTTGCAAGCGTATAGCCTCCTTTCACTTCGTATAAGGAATTATTCGTGTTCCCTAGTACTTTAGACACATCCCGGAGGCAATCTATCATATCATCTTTTGTCTGTCCATATTGTTTGTTGCGTGTCTTCGCGAAATAATTCCTGAAGACTGTGGCTGGACCACATGATATGGAGCACGCCGGCCCTTGCGTGCGGTCATTTATGTACCCAGTAACACCGTGCTCGGGAGTCACGGCTGGCCCGACAAACTCCAAACAATTAAATTGAGAAGCAACTTGAAAAGTTGCATACCTGTTCTCCGGATCGCTTTGCTTATCTGCGACATCGCCAAAAGCGTGAGTGATTTTGAGCTTGCCAGGGCGGGAAATTCTCTGTACCATCTTGCGCATCTCGCCTAGTGTGGGTGTATAAAACAAGCCTACATCATAGCGCTTGTCGTTGGCTTTGCTGATCATCGTCTGCGTCTGCGTTTCGCTGGGCTCGATTTCCAACAAATTTTGCACAGTTTCAAAATCTTCAAGAAATCCAAACAACTTTGAAAACCAATCTTCCCCGGAAGTGCAGTCTTTTACGCTGACATCTTTTCCTCTCCACCGCAGCTTGGGGAGATTTCTGTCGGTGTCGGCGCCATGACTGTATTGAATTTCACTATGAAGTTTGGATTTCCCATCGGGCGTTGTGTTTGAACGTGGTCGTCCGCTGGATCTGCGGTCCGTGTAATATTCTGTTTTTTTTGTTTGGGTTTGGGGCCGTCTCTCCTCTTCTTATTTGCTTTTGGGGAAAGATCTCGTTCCTCGCCTTCACTAGTTTGCTTTGACGACCTCAGTTTTGTGCTCGATGCATGGTTTCGACTTTTTGTCTCTCTCTCTTTTGCCTTTTGCATTTTTTTGCTGATTTTCGTGTACGCCTTTAATCTATCATTACGCAGCTCTTGCGTTTTCTTATGGTGAACCTTAACGTTCTTATCTATATGTTCATATGCTTTAAACAGTTGTTTATCCGTTGGAGAACGAAAATGGCGATGTAAAAGTTTTTTTGAGAGTCGCTAATCTTTTTATGTATGACAACGTCCTCCATTATGTTTTGACTTTACGTTATTTTTTGTATATAGACTCATCACACCCAAACTTTCACAAGAGCACCGCATACTCATCATTTTTGACGACAACGCAAGTAGAGTGTGGTATGTGTACGCGAGGCTGGAGTCGACACCATTCGACGGCGCCAGCGTCTAGAATGTGCTGGTTGCTTCTCTAGCCGCTTTCACCTCACCATATATTCAAGAAGGAAGCAATGGTAGTCTGTATGGAAAAGCAGCTGAAAGACTACTTTGTGTATTTGCGTCAGCATCCAGAGATGGCGTCAAGGCAGCAAGGAGAATGGAGATTAGAGCCAACGCAGCTCCCACCATCAGCCAAATGCCCCAGCTTAGCCCTGCACCGTCGCCTTGCCAGTCTGTGATCCAGACGCGCTTATGATAGTTTGGAGCTGGGTACCTATCTTGAATGATCACCGTCAGCGTATCATTTTCCAAGAGTGCCTGATGTATCCTGCCATAGAGCTTAAAGCATTCTGGAAAAGCAGCGGGCCGCAGCCAAACAGCCAGATGTTGTTTCGCGATTTCCCACGATGCAAACAGTGAAGAGATGTCAGCATTGTACCATGCATCAATAAATGACACATCTGTAGCCCATGCAATGTCATCTTCACTCATGTTCATGCCTTTCAGCTCGAACGTATCATTGAAGAATGTACGATATGCGATGTCGCTGGCAAAGCTGTTGTTGGCATACTCCGACGTTTTCACAAAGTCCAAGGAATTCTCGTAGAAAGGTCCGATGCTGAAGTAGACGGAAATAGGAGATTTCATATTCTTGGGAATAGCGAAAGCACACACGCTCTTACCTTCGCAGGATGACAAGGTAGTCGTCGCGAAAGAATTTGTTGATGTTGGCAGCGAAAACGCGGAGGTGGTTCCATTTCCTGACTTGTATTCCACACCCACAAAGGTAGGGGCATCCAACGTGCCAAGGACACCTATGCTAAGAAAGAACAACAAGAGACATGCCGCGCGGCTTCCCCAGCTCAACTCTCTCGCCCGCTTGTGTATTTGGAAAGTGGGAAGCTGTTGCTGCGAGAACAGCCGCAACAACTCCTGACGGTTTAGCCTCAGAGGACGGAAGAACTCTTGTAGGGTCAAAGTGTTGGGACTCACATCTTCCGGGCTTGGAATGCGAATGCGTACGCCGTTAGTATACAGGTCGCATGCTTGCCATGCTACTGAGTCCCAACACGCCTGCACTATCGGAACTGTGAGCATACAAGTCCAAAACGTCTTCACACTGACCATCTCAACTAACGCGTGGTAGAAGCCGGGCTTGATGTAGTAAGAGACGCTCGAGTAAAGTACCTAGTTTGTTGTGCATTGCTATATTTTTACCTGTTGGTTGCTGCTACGGACTCACTAGAACGAATGACTGTAGGCTAATGTAATGGGTGCCAGAAAAACAGCATACAGGAAGTAGGTCAAGAAAAATGAGAATACACTCCCCACATTCCAAGTGGAAGTAAGAAGTGCAGCACGAGTAGTCGAACTATGTACTAAAAGAGTATAGCCGAAGCATCCGATCGTCCAGTAGTCACCAGAGCTGTTCATCTGAAAGGCGGGGAAAGCACAGAGCAACGCCGTGAAGACGATAGCGGAGTGCATGAATGCAGACCTCAAAGTCCATAGCATCCCCTGCCGAGATAACTCAAAGTCTTGCCGACTTCTAGCATTGTAGAGTTCGGGGCGATGCAATGCCTCCCGGCTGCTTATATCCCGGTCAAACAGACCTATCGCAATGATAGGAATCGTGCAAATGAAATTAAAGGTGATCCGCAAATTGTCCTCGAACAATGTAGTTCCTGTATATCCCGACAGGGGTGTATAATAAAACATCAGAAGTACTTGCAATGCATTCCTCCAAAATGTGAAACGGGTGCACTTACAAGCTCTGCGGTAGTTTGTGCGTCCATGATCAAAGAGCAAGTTTTGGAGAAACCTGAACTGGCCGATTGCGAAGTCAGCTGTATTGGCGGCTTGGTGGCCCTCGCGTCCTACGATACCAACTCCTACGTGAGCAGCCATGATCATAGGTACGTCATTTGCCCCATCGCCAATTGCTAAAGTAATTGGCTGTAGAGAAATTCCGGCATCGGCATCGTCATTTCGCAGCAGATTCACCATTTGCGACTTTTGCAGCGGTGAACAGCGCGCAAGAATGACAACTTGGCACTTGGCGGCTGTCTTTGTAAAATCGGCACGGTAGTTCGCGTGTGGCACGATCTCCAACATGAAGTCTCCCGTGAGCACCAGACCATACACGTTGAAGGGTTCACGGACAACAAGTTGCCTTGCTTGATTTAAGGTGTAAAAACGATACGATGAGTCCACATTCTCTCGGCACTCCTTTTTCGTAGCGAGCACAATGAGGGACATTGTGGCATGGTCTAAGACGCCTGCGGAATACCCAATAGAGATAGCTGTTTCCATTTTGTCTCCCGTCAGCACCCAAAACTTGATGCCAGCATGTCGGATTTTGACAATAGTATCGACTACGTCGTCTTGCAATTCATCTTCTATAGCCGTACAGCCGACAATGCTGACACACTGTTCAATTGAGCTCGCCAACTGTTCGAGTGCAGAGTCCCGGTTGGTCGTAAGTAGTTGCGCGGCTTTGTAGCGTCCCACCCAGTCGTCAACATCGAAGTCTGCCAGATTCCTTCTCCCCAATACGAGAGTGCGTAGACCTTTCTTAGAGAACAAAGCAAGTTTTGACTTCAGGTTTTGGGACAATCCTCCTCGTGCACATTGCTCCATTACATTGTCTGCACCCTTTACAAGCAACCATGTCTCGCCGTCTTTCTCTACTACTACTGACATTCGCTTACGAGAAGATGTGAATTTGTTGATAGCGATGATATTGTACTGAAGCTGCCTACCCCCGCTCCATTGACTCTTCTTTCGTACATCATGGAGTGTTCTCAATCTAATTTCCATCGCGTTGTTCCCACTATTCCAAAAACGCCAGCCGACGAGGGATACGCCACGTACTAAGGCTTCTTCATCTGGCGATTCAAATTCGAGCTTCTCGGTGACTGGGTTCCAAACGCCTGTATGACACACAGCTAGCACTTCCCAAACTGCACCAGCTTCCTCTGTAGTAGCTGCTTGCTGCAGCTCCGTGGCATGCCAAAAACCCCCCCTCATACAAACTACATCTTCCTCGCGCGTCGGTGCATCAGAAGTGACCACGTGCACTAAAGTCATGATGTTTTTGGTTAGCGTACCTGTCTTGTCGGAGAATATGTGAGAAATCTGTCCCAGCTCATGACACAGATTTGTAGAGCGAGCTACAGCCGGGACTTGTTGAGTGTCCTCCGTACATATCATACTCGGGTCACGTGCAATGAAATAAGCATACATGGTATTGCAAATTTCCAGAGTAGCATACAAAGAGACTGGCACAAAATTGCTGTAGAGAACAAAGTACATGATGAGATAGGCGAGAAGATCTGGAAGAGCTCCACTGGGCGGTGTATAGCCATTCGGATACAGGTACCATAAGTGGCGGAATACAGTTTTGTCAGACTTGTTGTAGGTGATGTCTATGACAAATGCCAGCAGAGCCTGTATGGCAACCGCTACCCACATAGAATGATTAATCGTACGTTCTACGTTGGACAATTTGCTTGGTGCTGCGTGAGAGTTCATCATTATTCGTGTGTCCTCGCCCGTATACACCACAAGACAGATAATGTTCCTGGCATTTCGAACTCTGCATCCTCGAAGAAGCACGTTGTCCATGCCGAGTACGAAGCTCGACATGGATGGATCTTTTGGAGAAGATAGCTCTAGACGACCAGTGAAATTGTATATGTCTGTTTCTGGGGCTTTAGCGTAGACATGCCCTCGATAGTATTTTATTACATCGTCACTTCTCGCCGCAAAAATTGCGTGCTTCAGCTTAAGATCTGTTTCGCCGTCAAGATTCGCAGTTGCCGCATAGCACACCCCGCCGTTATATTGGCTGTCTGCCGCGAGAACCACCACGTCAGCTGGAATTTCCTGACCCTCTCTCAGCCTTAGTACATCACCTACTTTGATGCGCTGCCACTGAATTTGCGCTCCGTCGACATTCTTCATGCTGCCTGATCCTGCTATTATTTCGCACGTTCTTTCATTAATGCGCGTGTCTTCTCTTTTTCTGGCACGGTCATCGCACCAAGACACCGTCATAGAAATTGCTACCATTCCCCCCAACATGGTGGCTGTAGACCAAGCAGCAATAGTACCAATCCAGAGATTGGTATGCGTGCCGATAGCCATTGCGAATGTCATCGCCAAGAAGTATAGATTAGCTTGCTTTTGAAACTGTTCCCGGAGAGCATTGGGGAAAAAGTTCCATCGAGTGTATTTTGTAGTTCGAATGCGATTTGTAATACCCCGCAGCTTCTCAAATGTTACTGTGTCTGAGGAAGCACAGTCGCAAAACCAGGGGATCTTTCGTTCGCTCAGGAGTGGCGTGGCGCGCGCCCGCGTCATCCTCTACAACCAGAATGAGAAGGAAGGGGGGGGGGAATCCAAAGGACAATGTCACGTTCAACAGCATATATGCAGTGATACGCAGTTGCAACATAGAAAGAACCTAAAGTACATGTTTGACGAAGGCATAGTACAAATCGCGTTATGAGGAACTGCTGTCGCAAGTGTGGCGCGCGAGTCTGCGTATGCTCGCACGAATGTATATTAGAATGCCCTGCCTCCCCCTGTCCTCGAGGACCGAGAGGCTTTGCGGGTAGCAGGGGAGCTGATGGAGCACAAGGGTCCCAAGGTCCTCCTGGTCCCGCAAATGGCCCTCCCGGACCACAAGGACCGGCGGGGATAAATGGTCCTCGGGGTGCAACTGGACCAGGAGGTGCAACTGGACCCCGAGGACCAGCTGGGCCGGAGGGTCCAGTTGCACCTCCTGGAAACACTGGTCCTGCTGGTCCTGCTGGTCCTGCTGGTTCCTTAGGACTTACAGGACCCGCCGGACAGGATGGTGGACGGGGAGAATCTGGTATACAAGGACCTCCCGGACCGACTGGAGCTCAAGGTATAAATGGAGTGCAAGGTCCCCAAGGGCACCAAGGTCTAGCAGGAACGGATGGAATACAAGGCCCTACGGGCCCTCAGGGGGCTGCGGGCCCGCCTGGTGCAGATGGTTCTCAGGGACCCGCTGGTCCCCAAGGATCCGCTGGTCTCCAAGGATCCCCAGGGACTATTGGCGCAGATGGTCCTCCCGGGACGATGGGTCCTGAAGGTTCTCGTGGTCCTGCAGGACTAAATGGAACACAAGGTCCAGCTGGACCATCTGGACCAACCGGTCCTGTAGGTCCAACTGGCACAGATGGGTCTCAAGGACCTACAGGACCTGCTGGTGCTGATGGGGGGCAGGGGCCTTCAGGTGCTGATGGAGAGCAAGGGCCTTCAGGTGCTGACGGAGCCCACGGTCCGGCTGGTGCTGACGGAGAGCAAGGGCCTGCTGGTGCTGACGGAGCCCAGGGTCCTGCTGGTGCTGATGGAGCCCAGGGTTCTGCTGGTGCTGATGGAGAGCAAGGGCCTTCAGGTGCTGACGGAGAGCAAGGGCCTGCTGGTGCTGACGGAGCCCAAGGTCCAGCTGGTGCTGATGGAGCCCACGGTCTGGCTGGTGCTGATGGAGCCCAGGGTCCTGCTGGTGCTGATGGAGAGCAAGGGCCTTCAGGTGCTGATGGAGCCCACGGTCCGGCTGG
>Ga0206129_10001628_pt1 | contig 29878 bp, 31 predicted proteins | sample Helgoland_Spring_8_FD_148616 | JGI IMG/M metagenome (GOLD analysis project Ga0206129, IMG submission 148616) | Pelagic subsurface seawater microbial communities from Kabeltonne, Helgoland, North Sea - Helgoland_Spring_Bloom_20160502_2 | ecosystem: Environmental > Aquatic > Marine > Epipelagic ...
TAAGTCCTTGATCATAAGATCAACAGCAAAACCAAATTTAAAATCACCTTTAATCATTGTATGAAATCGATTATCCATTTGCCAAGATTGGGCGGCTCCGCCAGATATGGCAGCCAAGACTTTATTCATATTTAAATTCGACTCTTTTCCGAGCATTATTCCCTCAGACAAGCCTTGAATGAGACTGGCGATACATAATTGATTAACCATCTTTGTCAATTGTCCATGACCGCTAGGGCCTATGTGAGTAATTAATTTAGAGTAAGTCCCAAGCAGAGACTTTATTAATGATAGCTTTTTGTTTGGGCCCCCTAACATAACAGATAAAGTTCCATCTATAGCGCCCGCTTCGCCGCCACTAACTGGGGCATCAAAAAATGATATTTTTTTATCTAGGATTTTAGGATGCTGAGAGATTGATGAAACTAAATCTAGCGAGGTTGTTGAATGATCAATAATAAAAGAATTAGCCTTAAGTGACCTTAATAAGCCGCTTTTAAGAATTACCGAGGAAATAGAAGCATCATCTTTTAAGCATGTTAATAGTCCATCAAATTTTACAGAGCAGTCATTCAGGGCTGTGAGTTGAGTTCCAGTATATTTCTTAACCCATGTTGCCGAGACTGATGATGTTCTATTAAACACATAAATATCTAAATTGCGATCACGGGATAGATGACCAGCCATAGGAAAACCCATGGTACCAAGTCCTGCAAAGAGATATTTCGGCTTAGATTTTTGCAAGCTGTGATTCCGCAGATGATACATCAAGAGCACCGCCCTCTTCTTCGTCTATCGATTTGATCACACCATTCTCAATGGCCATGGCAAACCTCATGCATCTCTTGCCAAGCCCAAACCCTGATGCATCCATCACCAATCCGAGCGCTTCTGTCAAGTCACTGTTTCCATCTGCAATCATGTCGATGCCATTAGCATTAGAGGCTTCAGACCAGGCTTTCATAACAAAGGGATCATTCACTGATATGAAGACAACTGAATACCCTTTAGCTTCAAAGTTAGAAAGATGTTCAATATAACCTGGTAAATGTGATGCATGACAAGTGGGTGTAAACGCACCTGGCACTCCTACTAACATGACTTTTTTGTCGGCCAAATACTCTGATGAATCAATCTCTTGTAATTCACCGGCCACAACCAAGCGTAATGTTTGAACTGGAAAATTGCTGTTAACTTCTATGGTCATAATAACTCCTTAATTTTTACAAATTCTAACCTATTTTAAGCAATAGTATGTTTATTTTTGTGTTATATTGTTTTAGCATGCTAAAACAGGTAGAATCCTTTTTTATGAAATTACCAAACATTATAAATGAGCTTAAATCACCAAAAGAAGTTGAAAACTTCATAAAAGATTTATGCACTCCATCGGAGATAAAAGCAATAAATGAAAGATGGGAAGTTGCGCAATTGCTCTATAAGAAAGATAAAAGTTATAGAGAGATTGCCGCTGAATTAAAGACATCAACAGCAACTGTTACGCGAGTAGCAAGATTCCTATTTTCTGAATTAAATAATGGTTATCAAATTGCTTTAAAGAGAATGAAATGAAAGATAAAAAAATTACTATCGCAATACAGAAAAAAGGCAGGCTGTCAGCTAATAGCAAGAATTTATTAGAGAAGTCCGGCATTAATTTTCGCACGTCAGGCGAGAAACTTTTAGCTCGATCTTCAAATATGAACATAGATATCTTGCTTGTACGTGATGATGATATTCCCTCACTTGTTTCTAAGGGTGTGGCTGATTTAGGTATTGTTGGTGAGAATGTCTTGGCAGAGCAGACGGCAACAAATACTAAACTCAAAGCTCATACTATTTTATCTTTAGGTTTTTCAAGATGCTCATTGGCATTCGCAAAACCTTCCTCCTCAAACATGAAAAATTTAAGCAATAAGACCATTGCAACCTCTTATCCTGGTTTAGTTAAACAATACCTAAAGCAAAATAAGATCAAAGCAGAAATTATTAAAATTAATGGTTCTGTGGAGTTAACACCCTATATCGGGATAGCAGACTGTATATGTGATCTTGTCTCCTCTGGGGCTACTTTAGAGGCTAATAACCTCATTCAATTTAAGACTCTGATGGCCTCGGAAGCCGTCCTCATTGCAAGTGAGAGCAGAAAGAATATCCAAGCACCAAAAGTTTTAAGCTTAATAAAGAGATTTGAGGGAGTTATTAATGCAGCAGAAAGCAAATACGTCATGCTCAATGCCGAAGAAAAATCAATTAATAGAATTTGCAAACTGCTACCAGGAGCAGATTCGCCAACTATTATTCCGTTGCAAGAAAAAGGTAAAGTTGCAATTCATGCTCTGTGCACAGAGCCGGTCTTCTGGGAGACTATGGAGAATTTAAAGACCAGTGGAGCATCATCAATTTTGGTCATGCCTGTAGAAAAAATTCTTTACTAAGATGAAATTAATTAATAGATCGACTAATACAAAATCTATCAATTGGTTTGCTACATTGGACTCCAATCGTGAAATTGAGTCCGTGGTGAAGGATTTTAAAGATTTAATTCTTGCAAAAGGGACTCCTGCCTTAAATGCTATCAATAAACAATTGGGGTTAAAAGAGATCAAATCATACAAGGTTTCCTCAAGAGAAATTAGCGCCTCAGAACAAGCTGTTTCAGATGAGCTAAAGAATGCAATTTTAACAGCATCTAAAAATATCCAACTTGTGTGTGAGAGCGAAAAAATAAACCTTTCTTCAAGTCCCATTGAAACTACTAAAGGCATCAATGTATGGAAAGAGTTTAGATCTATTGATTCTGTTGGTCTTTACGTCCCCGGTGGGACAGCCCCATTAATATCATCCTTATTGATGCAAATTATTCCAGCAACCGTTGCTGGGTGCTCAAATATTGTTGTTTGCTCACCTCCAGATATTGAGGGAAAAATTTCCCCTGAGATCTTATGGATTTGTAAATTATTCAATGTCAATAATATTTATAAGGTTGGTGGAGCCCAAGCAATCCTTGCGATGGCTTATGGGACAACGATAGTTCCTAAAGTTTCAAAAATTTTTGGTCCTGGCAATGCTTATGTAAGTTTCGCAAAGGAGCTAATATCTAAGGATGTAGCGATAGATTTACCAGCAGGCCCCAGCGAAGTCATGATTGTTACAAACGATCTTAATAATGCTGCGTTAGCTGCGGCGGATGCCTTGTCTCAGCTTGAACATGGAGTTGATTCGAAGGCCTTTGTTGTCTCTCAAAATCTAAATATTTTAAAAAAAGTAAAGTCCGAGGCACTAAAGCAAAAAAAGAAATTAAAGCGAGAGTCCATTTTAAATGAGAGCATAAAAAATCTTATCCTTATTAAGTCCAAATCTATTACTGATACCTCTCTGCTCATCAATGAATGTTCACCAGAGCACTTAATTTTACTTGATGAGGACTATGCTAGGTACCTTCCAACCATTAAGAATGCTGGATCAATATTTTGCGGTTCCCTATCCCCTGAATCATTTGGAGATTATGCCTCTGGTTCAAATCATGTGCTCCCAACAAACGGAAAGGCAAAAACTTATTCAGGCCTAGGCATAAAAGATTTTGGTAAGCAGATTTCTGTGCAAGCCGCTTCGGCAGAAGGATTTATGAATCTCAAAGATACTGTTAACACCCTAGCCTTGGCTGAAGGACTCGATGGGCACGCTGCTGCGGTAGATGCAAGAAGAGGCCGTGTCAATGAAGCTAAGAAATCTCGGTCCTGTGTTGAAATACGAAAAACAAATGAGACGAATATTTATATTAATCTTAATTTAGATGGGACAGGTAAGTATTCGATTAATACAGGGCTTAGTTTCTTAGATCATTTATTAGAACAATTTTCTAAACACAGTAAAATTGATTTGCATTTAATGTGCGATGGAGATCTGCACATAGACGAGCATCATACGATAGAAGATATTGCTATTACTCTAGGCTCAGCCATCAATTCAGCATTGAATGAAAGGGTTGGTATTTCTAGGTATGCAAGTGTTGAGACGCTGGTGATGGATGAAGTTAAATGCTCTGTCAGTATTGATTTAGCCTCTCGGAGATACCTAAGTTTTCAGTGTTCTGAGCTTAGAGAGAAAGTTGGTGATTTCCCTGGAGAGATGTTGGAGCATTTTTTTATATCTCTTGTTAATTCAGCAGCCTTAACCTGTCATATAGAAACAGTTGGACAAAATTCACATCACCTTCTTGAAGCAACGTTTAAGACATTTGCAAGAGCGCTTAAGCAAGCAATTATAATAGAAGGCTCTGAGTCATCCTCAACCAAAGGTGTCCTGTGAGCATCGCTATCATTGATTGCGGTGGAGCCAACCTTCGGTCGGTACAACATGCTTTTCAGCTGAAGGGTTATGAGGCCAATATTACAACTGAGAAAACGCAAATAGGCCAAGCCTCGCATGTTGTTATTCCTGGTGTTGGCTCAGCAGGAATGGTAATGAATGCGCTTGATTCTTTGAAGCTCATCAACCTGATCAAGGAACTTAGGCAGCCTGTATTAGGTATTTGCATTGGTATGCAGATTCTTTATGAATATTCCCAGGAACAGAATACCAAATGCTTAGGTATTATTAACGGAGAAATAAAAAAACTGCCGATTCAGCAGGGAATTAAGATTCCCCAAATGGGTTGGAATGAAGTGATCTTTGATCAGAGTGCCCTATCCAACCTAAGCAATCATTACTACTTTGCAAATAGTTATTACGCCGAGGGGTCTCTAGAAAGTGCAGCTACAACTGATTACAAGGTAACTATGTCTTCGGTGGTAATTAAAAATAATTTTATAGGATGTCAATTTCATCCAGAAAAATCATCTGTTGCTGGTGAACAATTTCTAGATTATTTTCTAGGATTATCATGACGATATTGCCTGCGATTGATATAAAAAATGGTAAGTGCGTTCGTTTGTTACAGGGAGACTTTAATCAGTTAACTGACTACAATCTAGATCCGCTGAGACAAGCAGAAGAGTTTTTAGACCATGGCTTCAGCTATTTACATGTCGTTGATTTGGATGGAGCTCAGTCAGGTTCACAAGACAACTTAGCTATCATTGAACACTTAGCATCTAATCCACGATTAAAATTAGAGGTTGGTGGCGGCATCAGAAGTATTGCAAAAGCAAACAGCATGATTGAGCTTGGCGTGACTAGAATTATTGTGGGCACTGCTTTGTTTGAAATGCCCGGCTTTTTAGACGATCTGCAAGCAAACTTTGATCCTGATCAAATAGTTCTTGGTTTAGATTTCAAATACATCCAAGGACAACCTATGATTTTTACCCATGGATGGCAGAATCAATCCTCTGTTAACTTAATAGAGTTTTTAAACACTTTTTCTTATTTTAGCAATGTTCTTGCAACTGATATCAGCCTAGATGGAGCAATGGAAGGTCCAAGCTTGCTTGCTTATGAGGGAATTTTAAAAAGCTTCCCTTCGATTAATCTAATTGCTTCTGGAGGCATATCTTCTATTAAGGATATAGATAATGTAAAAAAACTTGGATGCAAAGAGGTAGTTGTTGGGAAAGCTATTTACGAGAAAGCCTTTAGCCTGAGGGAGCTAGCCAATGTTGTGTAAAAGAATTATCCCTTGCTTGGATGTCCAAAATGGATTGGTGGTTAAAGGGGTGCAATTTAAGAATCATGAAGTCATGGGAGGTATTACTGAGCTAGCTGCCAAATATTCCCAGATGGGTGCAGATGAGTTGGTTTTTTATGATATTTCTGCGAGCACCGAAGATAAAACTGTCGATAAAAGCTGGGTGCAGCAAATATCAAAGGTTATCAATATTCCATTTTGTGTGGCAGGCGGAATTAAATCTTTAGAGGATGCAAGACTAATACTCAATGAAGGGGCTGATAAAATTTCAATAAATACACCTGCCTTGATAAATCCAACGCTGATTAAGCAACTGAGCGATGAGTTTGGCTCACAATGTGTTGTGGTTGGCATGGACATTAAGACGATTAATTCTAAACACCTTGTTCATGCTAAAACAGGAAATGAAGCTACAGCTTATTCTAGTGAGAAAGAGGCATCAGATTGGCTCGAAGAGATTCAAAGTTTAGGTGCAGGCGAGGTAGTTATTAACTCAATGAATCAAGACGGTATGAGAAATGGTTATGATTTGGAGTTAATTAATAATCTTTCAGACCGTTGCACGATTCCTATGATTGCATCAGGTGGTGCAGGATGCATGGAAGATTTCACACAAGTATTTAAATCTACTAACGTGGATGGTGCATTAGCAGCAAGCGTTTTTCATAAAGATGTTTTTACAGTTCAAGAATTAAAAAATCATCTTAAATTAAATAAAATTAATGTCAGAGGGTAAACAATGGAATTAAATTGGGACAAAGTAAATGGACTAATGCCCGCGATCATCCAAGATGCAAATAGCTTGCAGGTATTGATGCTGGGATACATGAATGCAGAAGCGCTGGAGCTGACACAAGAATTAGGTTTCGTCACTTTTTTTAGCCGTACAAAGCAGAAATTATGGACAAAAGGTGAAACCTCTGGAAATAAACTTACTGTTGTAAATATCAATCATGACTGTGATAACGATACTCTTCTTATTACAGCGCTTAATGATGGCCCAACCTGCCATCTTGGGCGTGAATCATGTTTCATCAAATCACCCAGTAATGCTAATTTTATAACAACGCTTGAGACAGTGATTGATAGAAGTTTTAAGGATAAAAAAACTGATTCATATACTTACAGCTTGTTTGTAGATGGCATCAAGGAAATGGCTAAAAAAGTTACCGAGGAGGCCGGAGAGGTAGCAATTTCTGCAGTTACCGACGATGGTCGCGTCAAAGAAGAGTCAGCTGATTTGATTTACCATTTATTGGTTATGCTAAGAAAAATGGATGTAAGCTTCAGTGAAGTCATAGATGTTCTTGAGGCTCGCTCAAGAAAATAGGTGTAACTCAAAGCTCTATGTGATTATTTTTCCATCACATAAGTATCGACTTGTTCCTTCATTTCCTTTCTAAGAACGAATAAGGCTATTAAATTAGGTATGGTAACTAGCGCAACAACAACATATGCAATATTCCATACGACTGTTGTATCAACAACAGCTGCAGCGATAAAGCAAACTACATAAATCGTCCTGTACCAAGGAACAGCACCTTCACCAAATATGTAAGCCGTTGATCTATCTCCATAATATGACCAAGCAATGGCTGTTGAAAAAGCAAACAATAATAACCCTATTGCAACTATGTATTCACCATAGATGCCCAGGACACCAGAGCCAAATGCTTTGGAGGTAAGTTCAGCGGAGTGAATTAAAGATTTTCCTTCAACCCTTACTGATGAGTCAGCAATCTTCCCATCAGAAATTTTAAGCAAGCCACTGACTGGTTCAGCGCCTTGATAAAAAACTACGTCTTCGGCGATAGAATTATTGTGAAAAACTGTGACGTTATCTTTTTGCATTTGACCATCAATAAGATCAAGGTTGCCAGTAAAATTTTCTACCTTAGTTGTGTCGCTGGTGAAGTTTCTTGCATCCAGTATATATTTACCTAACTCTTCAACATCTTTCGAATTATTCTCAGCATATGAGCCTGTGAAGATGGCCATAGATGATCTTTCAAACGTATTTTCATATTTCTGAGTCCAAGCACCACTTGAAAGAATGACAAGTGCTGTAACACTGCAAACAACAATAGTATCGATAAAAGGTTCTAATATTGAAACCATGCCCTGCTCAACTGAATGCTCAGCTTTGGCGGATGCATGAGCGATTGGAGATGAGCCCTGCCCAGCCTCATTAGAATATAAACCTCTTGCAACACCCAATTTAAGACTCATAGCAAAACTGGCACCTAAAAATCCTCCAGCAGCTGCTGACCCAGAGAAAACTTGTGAAAATATGGAATGAAAAGATGGAATAATATTCTGGTAGTTTTCAGCTACAACCACTAAAGCACCACCAAAATATATTACAGCCATGATGGGAACTAATTTACTTGCGATCTTGGCAATTCTTTTGATTCCGCCAGCTATGATCATCCAAAGCATGACACCTAAAACAAGACCTGTGGTTAACTTAGGAATTGAAAATGTAGAATCTAGAACGCTGGCAATATTATTTATTTGCGGCATGTTGCCTGATCCAATGGCACATATCATCATCAAGGCAGCGAATAAGACTCCTGCCCATCTTTTGTTGAAGCTTTTTTCAATGTAATACATTGGACCACCTGAAATAGAGCCATCAGATAGAGTTGTTCGGTATTTGTGAGCCATGGTCACTTCAACAAACTTTGTTGTCATACCAAAAATAGCAGTAATCCACATCCAAAATATTGCAGCAGGACCACCGATCCAAATTGCTAGTGCTACACCACCAATGTTTCCTGTGCCAACAGCACCAGACATTGCTGTTGTTAAAGCTTCAAAAGGAGTAGTCTCTCCTTTAGCATCCTCTTTAGCGTATTTTCCAGTAACAATCCTCCACCCATGGGCAAAAAATCTAAATTGAGGAAAACCAAGGTAAGCAGTAAAAAAGATACCCGTTCCGATTAGAAAAGCAGGAAACCACCATGAGCCACTTAGGTAACCATCAAGAAGAAGAAGAAAATCATTAAAAGCAACCATAATTAATCCTGTTTATTTTGTAGCCAATCCTCTAGATCTGTATAGCCACCTATTAGCTCATCGTCTATAAATATTTGAGGCATTGTTCGCGCATAAGGATTTCTGATCATTAGTGCATCGAAAACCTCAGGTATTTCTGCGTCATGAGCGACAAAATCAATATTATTTTGAGAAAAGTAGTTTTTTGCTTTCTCACAATAGAGACAATTTGATTTAGAATATATTTCAACATTTTTTAACATCAGGAGATTATAAATCAAATGTCATTATTTAATTTAAAAAATAAGTCATTTTTAATTACTGGCTCTTCAAGGGGTATTGGAAAGTCGATAGCCTTGCATGCCGCCAAAGAAGGTGCAAAAGTTATTATATCTAGTAGAAAAATCGATGCTTGCAATTCAACAGCTGATGAAATTAATGCATTAATAGGTCAAGAAGTAGCTTTTCCTATCGCCGCCAATATTGGCGATGAATCTCAAATGCACAGTCTTGTAGATGAGACAAATAAACTTTTAGGAAAAATAGATGTTTTGGTCTGCAATGCAGCAACAAATCCTTTTATGGGATCCATGATGGATATCCCATCAGATTCCTTTGATAAGATTATGCACAACAACATCAAATCCAATCACGTGTTATCCCAACTAGTCCTTCCTCAAATGAAGGAACGAAGAGATGGTGCAATCATTATTGTCTCAAGTATTGGTGGTTTGCGAGGAAGTGCAATTTTAGGGGCATACAATATGAGCAAAGCTGCTGATATTATGATGGTCAAAAATATAGCCTCTGAGTTTGGTCAGTTTAATGTGCGGGCCAATGCTATTGCGCCAGGTCTAATTAGAACAGATTTTGCAAAGGCTCTCTGGGAGAATCCAGAGATCCTAAAAGTCTTTACAGATAAAGTTCCAATGCAAAGAATAGGAGAGCCTGAGGAAGTTGCTGGAGTTGCCTTAATGCTTGCTTCAGAAGCAGGATCGTATATAAATGGCCAAACCCTAGTTGTCGATGGTGGCTCAACTATTGTTTAGAATAATAGCTATCTAAATAATGCTTGGATTTTAAAAATAAAGTGAGTCAATCCAATCTGCTCGTTTAAAGAAGGGACCTTGTTGAGATCCACCTTAAATTGAATCATCTCCTCTATAAGCTCAGAGATAGATCTTGAATCTAAAGATTTAGAATTTACAGCACTGATCATTGGATTGGCTTTATAAAAGTCTGTGGTTATACCAAGACAGTTTTTTAAAAATAGAATTATGGCATCAATCTTTTCATCTAAAGTAAGGTTCAGTTCCTTGAAAAATTTAATAAGCTCAAAGGTGTCAGTCTTACCGATGCAGTAGGAATCCAAGGCGTTTGTTAACTCTTGATAGTTCATTGCTAAATTCTTATTAATTAAATGCTCCATAATCAAGGGAGTTGAGTCTGGAGCAAAGTTTAACGAAGAATGTTCAATAAACCCTTGATCAGATAGCCATTGATCTATTGCTGCGCTAGGAGGGTTCTGGATAGATAATAAATGAGCTCTGCTATAAATAGTTGGTAGAAAATTCCTCCTCTTATTTGAAATTAATAGAATAAATTTATTCTCAGGTAGCTCCTCAAGTGTTTTGAGCAATGCATTTTGCGCATTAATGTTCATCACATGTGCATCATAAATAACCCCAACCCTTTTCGAAGAAACTGAGTTTGTAAGTGACATAAATTGATTCAATGCTCTGATTCCTTCAATTTTTTTAGAGACGAGTGAGTCATTCTTTGATTTAGATGAGGCCAATAGGCTCGATGAAGACTCATCAATAGATAAAAAACAATAATCAGGATGAGATCCAGCCTCAAAATATGAACACGAATTACAATGACCGCAAGGTTGGTCTTCTTCAATACACAGAAGTTTTTTAGCAAAATAATACGCTAGTTGAGATTTACCTAGTCCACTTTCACCTTCAATCAATAAGCATGATGGGAACTTTGCAATAGTATGATTATCAATAGCTGGTTTTAGCCAGGGGTACTTGGTATCAATCATAGATTTAATTCAGATTGGATTAAGAGAATCGACTGGCAGTGGATATCCTCAGGGGAAGAATCCGCATCAATTAAATGCACTTTAGACTCTGATTTTGAAAGAGCTATGTACCCTTCTCGAACACGCTCAAAGAAATCAAGTCCCGATGATTCAATTCTATCTATCGCATCGCCAGACTTGCGTGCAAAGCCTAATGCAACATCTAAATCATAAATAATAGTCAGATCTGGCTTAGGGCAATTCAAGCCAACAATAAGTGAATTTATTAATTCTAACGACAATCCCCTGCCATAGCCTTGGTATGCTAAAGAGGCATGATAGTATCGATCGCAGAGAATAAAGTCAGCAGCGTCGTCGTTAAAGTAAGCTTGAATCATCTCAGATCGAGCGGCAAACATAAGCAATAGCTCGGTATTAGAGGAAATACTTGAATCCTTTGATAGTAATATTTCTCTAATTTTTTCACCAAATTTTGTAGAGCCTGGCTCTCTGAGCAATTTAACTGAATGACCCTTAGACTCTAACCATTCTTTTGATAAGTTTATTTGAGTTGATTTTCCAACACCCTCAATTCCCTCAAATGTAATTAATTTCATGATTTATTTAGTTGAAACTTTCTCACTGCTTTTAAATGATCAGCATAATTTGTTGAAAAATAATGAGTGCCATCTCCCTTGGCAACAAAGTACACGTAGTTATTTGGTATGCCTAATATTACTGCTTCTAAGGAGCTTTTGCTAATCATAGCAATGGGAGTTGGAGGCAATCCTTTTATTTTATATGTATTGTATCTGTTTGAAGAATCTTGAAGATTTAATTTTGTAATATTGCCATTGAAATTTGGTAAAAGCCCATAAATAATTGTTGGATCGGCTTGTAATCTCATGTTCAAGTTAAGTCGATTTAAAAAAACACCTGCAATGATAGGTTTTTCTTTGTTGTTACCAGCTTCTTTTTCAACAATTGAAGCTAGTATTATTGCCTCATCTAATGTTTTCAATGGATTGGAAGGCTGCTTTTTTTTCCATAGCAACTGCGCATATTCAATAAAGGAATCTTGAGATTTAATAAGAATATTTGAGGCTGGAGAATTGAAATTATAAAAGTAAGTTTCAGGCATCAAAGTGCCTTCGGTAAAATTCAATCGATTGTTGAGGCACTTAAAATCTGGACAATCAAGCTTTAACTTAGATGATAAGAGTAGTTTTTTAAGATCGAAGATGTTGGTGCCCTCTTGTATCTTGAATCTGTACTCTTTGATATTGCCTTCGGAAAAATCTACAAATATTTCACTCCATGTTTTTGATTGAACATCGTAATGACCTGCTTGGATTAAGTGAATATTATTCGTGTATAGGAAGATTTTTAATAGGCTCTGTTCAAGACTGTTTATTGGGAAATTACTTAAAATCTTATTAATTGAATCTCCGGTCGCAATCTCTAAAGTTGTTTGCTCCAAAAATGGCTTGGTATGTGAATAAGATTTAGCTGTCCCTGCAATAACAATTACAAAAGAAACTACTAAAAATAAGGGAAGGAATAATTTAGATTTTTTTGAAAACAAGAGTCGAGTTAGTCCCCCCAAAACCAAAAGAGTTATTCATGGCTACGGTGACATTCTTTTCAACCGATCTGAGGGCTGTGTAATCTAAATCACATTCAGAATCTTGATTAATAAGATTAATGGTAGGTGGAACTACATTATCATTTAAGCTCTTAATGCAAAATATTGACTCTATTGCACCTGCCGCACCTAGTGTATGACCAGTCATGGATTTGGTTGAGCTGATGCTAGGCATAGTATGAGTAAATATAGTTTTTAAGGCTCTTGTTTCAGCCAAATCTCCTAGCGGAGTTGATGTTCCATGTGCATTAATATAGTCAATCTCGTCAGCATTAATTTCAGCATCAATAAGTGCATTTTTCATAGAAAGAGCTGCTCCTCTTCCGTCTTCAGGTGGCGCTGTCATATGGTATGCATCTGAACTCATCCCAAAGCCAATGATTTCAGCATAGATGTGTGCATGTCTTTGTTTTGCATGTTCATAATCTTCTAAAACCAACGAGCCAGCTCCATCGGCTAAGATAAAACCATCTCTATCTTTATCCCATGGCCTGCATGCTGATTCAGGATTAGGGTTTGTTGAGAGTGCTCTTGCCGATATAAAACCAGATATAGACAAAGGTGTTGATGCCATTTCTGCTCCACCAGCTATCATCACATCAGCCTCACCGCATGCTATTGATCTTGCAGCAGTCCCAATGCAGTGATTGCCTGTAGAACAAGCTGTTACCACAGAGGTATTGGGTCCCATAAAACCATGTTTAATAGATACTAAACCTGAAATCATATTGACAATTGATCCAGGAACAAAAAATGGAGAGACTTTTTTGTGACCCTTTGTTTCGAGTATCATCTTGTTGTTCTCAATAGTTTGAATCCCCCCAATGCCAGCTCCAAAGTTAATGCCTACTTTTTCTTTATTAAGGGATTCAAAATCCAAGATACCGGAGTCTGATATAGATTGGTTTGCAGCTATTAGACCGTATTGAATAAAAGGATCAATTCGGCGAACTTCCTTGGGATCAAGATAATCTGAGGTGTTGAAGTTTTTTAGTTGCGCACCGATGCTGACTGGACTGTTAGGAATGCCAACATCAACATGGGTAATACCAGATAGACCTTCAGCACACGAAGACCAAGCCTCATTTACTGTATTTCCAATCGGAGATAATATGCCTAACCCTGTAACTACAACTCGCCTGTGCAGTTGCTTCATTTAGTGCTTATTAACTATTTGAATTTATGTAGTTGACGGCTTCTTGAACTGTTGAGATTTGCTCTGCTTCTTCATCAGCGATTTCAAGATCAAATTCTTCTTCCAGGGCCATAACAAGTTCTACTGTATCAAGTGAATCGGCGCCTAGATCATCAACGAAAGAAGAGTCATTGTTGACTTCTTCGTCTGATTTTCCCAGTTGCTCACATACAATCTTTCTTACTCTTTCTTCGATACTCATTTAGCATCCTCCATATTAAAAAAATCCATTCTACAGCATTTCAATGAAAATTAATAAAAGATTAAATCATATACAAACCACCATCGACTGAGATGGTTTGTCCTGTAATGTATTGACCTTTTTCAGAGGCTAGAAAAACTGCAAGTTCTGCAATATTTTTAGGATCTCCAAATTTCTGAATAGGGATTTGATTAAGAATTTCAGATTTCTGATCATCGGTTAGAGCGTCTGTCATATCGCTAGATATAAATCCGGGAGCAATTGAGTTAACAGTAATGTTTCTGGCTGCTAATTCTTTGGCAAGTGATTTGGTAAAGCCGCCGATTGCTGCTTTGCTTGATGAATAATTAACTTGCCCTGGATTGCCCATTAAGCCCGCAACACTTGAGATATTTATCACTCTTCCCTCCCTTTGTTTAACCATGGACTTAATAAATACCTTGGTAATATTAAAAACACTTGAGAGATTCGTATTAATTACATCATCCCAATCCTCATCTTTCATTCGCAGAAATAATTGATCTTTAGTAATGCCAGCATTATTTATTATTATTCCTGGTAAATGATTATTTTCTTTTAAAGTATCATGTGCCTCCTTGATGGCAGCTCTGTCTGTAACATCCAGAATCATATGCAAGCAATCTTCTGTGTCTAATGCACTTTCTAAATCAAATTTACTTCTAGAGGTACCAATAACAAAATACCCTTCCCTAGAAAAAGCTTGTGCAATTGCTAAGCCTATTCCTCTGGAAGCCCCGGTTATAAAAACTGTATTATTTAACATGCGTTAATATCTTCTCATAAAAATTGCTGTCTGCTGTTGAAAAATAATCATTTACTCCGTTTGCTTTAAACAAACCTCCAAGAACTTTTCCAGGTCCACACTCAATTGCAGGCAAACAAAGTGCAGATATTTCCTTGCATATATTTACCCACTGAACAGGCGAATAAAGTTGCTGCACCAAAAGATCTTTTATCTCATCCGGCACAGCGCAAATAGAGTTATTAACATTGTGCAGAACCGATACATTGGGAACTTTAAGCTCGATAGTTGAAAGAAATGCATGATACTCTTCCTGAATTGACTTCATTAATGGGCTGTGAGAGGCAATGCTAACTTTTAATGTTATAGCCCTCTTCGCTCCTGCTTCCAAACAAAGCTCTTGTGCTTTAGCAACAGCTTCAATGGATCCTGAAATCACTGTTTGACTTGGAGAATTCAGGTTTGCGCATTGCACTTGCATGGATTGATCCATAGAAACTTGCGCACATATCTTTTCAATAGATAAAAAATCTAGGCCTAATATAGCTGCCATTGATCCACTGGGAGCATCTTCCATTAAAAGTCCCCGCTTTCGAACTAACTTTAATCCATCCTCAATTCTAAGTGAGTTGGCTGCAATAAGAGCTGAGTACTCACCGAGTGAGTGACCAGCAAATATCACTGGGTCAACGCTAGTTTGGTTAACAAGATTTTGGTAATGAAAAAAAGAGGTTAAAAGAAGAATCGGTTGAGTGATCGATGTTTTGTTGAGTGAATCTTCAGGTCCATTTTCTATAAGCTCAATAAAATCTAAAGAGATAAGATCGCTGCAAAGCTGAACAAGGGGAAGGTATTCTGAAGATTTAGCGATATCAAGGATAGATCCCTGGGAGAGCATATTTAGATGCTGAGATCCTTGGCCGGGAAAAACAATAGCAACTGAAGACATTTTTAGTCTTGGGCTTCAGTATCCTCTACTTCCTTTTCAGGCTTACGAAGGTCTTTAATTAATCTTCCTTTGTAAAAACCATCTGCAGTCATTTGATGACGCAAATGACGCTCACCGGAAACTGGATCTGTTGATAACGTAAGATCAGATAATGAGTCATGAGAACGAATCATTCCTCTCTTTGATCTTGTTTTTTTACTTTTTTGTACTGCCATAATATTTTAAAAAAAATGCATCCTATCAGATTAAATTAGCTTTTAATAGTTACCTATTAAAGCTTGGCGAGAAGTATACCAAACTCCTTATCAATTGGGGCTTTGTAAGAGACTTTTAATCCTTCTTGGTCATAAAATTCAATAAAACTAGAATGCAACGCGAGTCTGCTTACTCCGGTTTCCTTAAAAATCAATTTATTTAAAGCAAAATCTCCATATTTTTTATCGTTTACGATTGGTAAATTAATATTTGCACTCTGAACCCTTATTTGATGCATTCTTCCAGTAAATATTAATATCTCAACATGTGAGTAGGAGCCAAGATTATTGATAAGCTTAAATTCAGATATAGCTGCTTTTCCCTTTGATCCTTCCTGAACCTTATGAAGAAACTCTTTTGTAGAAGAATCGATCTTAGTTTCGATCCGCTGATTGCCTTTAAATTGACCTATCAAAATACCTTCATATTTCTTAGTAATCTTGTCATCTTTTAATTGAGCATGAAAATTTCTTAAAAACTTTTTATTTTTAGCTAAAACTATGCATCCTGAAGTAGACTTATCTATCCGGTGACATAGATCTATTTCATCGGATTCATGGGCAGCTCTTGAGATATCAATTAAACCAAACTGATTGTTGGAGCCAGAATGAACACTCAGCTCAGGATCCTTATTAAATACTATGTAGTCATTATTTTCGAATAGGATTGATTTCCAGTACTCCTTTATCCTTGATGGTGGAATCTTGATAGTGACTTCATTTTCATCAAAGTTTATTAAATAAGGTGGAATTCTTATTTCATCGTTTAGATGAAGTTTGCGAGACGGTTTAATTCGACCAGAGTTAACTCTAATCTCGCCTTTTCGAATCATATTGTAAATTTTGGATTTGGGCAGTGATTTGTAGACATTGAAAAGAAAATTATCCAAACGCCTGCCAGCATGATCTTCGGTAATTCTTAGGTTTTTATCACTCATTGGGGTAGAATACTCGAAATTAGCCACTAGGAATGATTTCTAGTGCTAGAAAAAAATCTATGTTAAGTGCATAGATAATAATAGCTTGCTCTTTAAGTAAAAGAAGCCAGCAATGAGAAAGATAAGAACAAGCGCAAGGGCGCAAGAAAGTTTAAATACAAGATTTACATACACACCTTTGAATTAAATTATAAGGTGCTAGTTTAAGAGCTCCTCTGGATAAGACTCTTAAAACTTTTCGATGCATGACTGCTGTTCTCTTTCTCTATAACGGAGAAAATAATGAAAAGAATTCTAATTAACTGCTCATATTCAGATGAGCTTCGCGTTGCATTGGTTGACGGTGCTAAATTATTCGATTTAGACAATGAATTTAATGCTCAAGCACTTCTTAAAGGCAGCATATTTAAGGCAACAGTTTCAAGGGTAGAGTCTAGTCTTGATGCAGCCTTCATAAATTTTGGAAATGAAAGGCATGGCTTTTTACCATTAAAAGAGCTTTCAAGTGAATATTTCACAAATGGTGCTGATGGTAAAAGAAAATGCATCCTCAAAGAAGGCGATCAGATTCTTGCGCAAGTCTTAAAAGAAGAGAGAGGCACTAAAGGAGCCGCTCTTTCAAATCAAATATCGTTGGCTGGCCGTTTCATTGTTTTAATACCCAATTCTGAAAAGTCTGGTGGTGTATCTAGAAGGATTGCTGGCGAAGAAAGAGATGAGATAAAAAATGCTTTAAGTGAAATAGATATCCCAGAAGGCATGAGCGTCATAGTTAGAACTGCTGGTCTAGGCAGAACTGCAGAAGAATTGAAGTGGGATTTAGATTATTTAATGAATCTATGGGAGCAAATCAAATCAACTGTTGGGGATGCTCCAAGCCCAAGCCTGATCTACAAAGATGATAAGTTGATCTTGAGGGTTTTTAGAGATTACTTCAGGGATGACATTGAGGAAATTCTAATTGATGACCAGGCTGTTCATGCTGAAGCTTTGGAATTTGCTAAGTCAGTAATCCCGGACCATGCCGATAAAGTTATTTTTTATAATGAAGATATACCCCTATTCAATCGCTATCAGATAGAAAGTCAAATTGAACTTGCCTTTCAACGTGAGATATCACTCCCATCCGGCGGATCAATAGTTATAGACCCTACCGAAGCCATGGTTTCTATTGATGTTAATTCTGCTAGATCTACAAAAGGTAAAGATATTGAGTCGACAGCTTTTACAACAAACGTGGAAGCTGCAAAAGAGGTTGCTAGGCAATTAAGATTAAGAGATCTTGGCGGCTTAATAGTAATTGATTTTATCGACATGCAAGATGAAAAACATCAGCAAAAGGTTGAATCTACTTTTAGATCTGCCGTTCAGTCTGATAGAGCAAGAATACAAATTGCTGCAATTTCAAGATTTGGGCTTCTTGAGCTATCAAGACAAAGGCTGAGACCATCCTTGGATGAGACTTATGACATCCAACACGTCCAAGTAAGAGGCACAAGATCATTGGGGCAATCCATCTTACGAATTATTGGAGAAGATGCTGCAAAAGAAAATACAGGCGAGATCCACGTTTATGTTCCTGCTGATGTTTCAAGCTATCTATTGAATGAAAAAAGAAGAGATATTATTGCAATTGAGAACACATATGAGGTCAATATTTTAATTATCGCAGATCCATATAAATCTAGACCTTATTATAAGGTTGCTAGAGTTAAGGCTGTTGCAGGAAAAAAACCATTTTCATATGACATGACCCCTAATAGTCCTGAACCATCTATGGATTGGAGAGACTCTAATACCAATAAAAAAGCTTTGAAGCCATTGGTCAAAGTCTCAGTACCCCCAAGAATGCCTAAAAGAAAAAAATCTAATGGCTTCTTAGCTCTATTGAAATCTATATTTACATTGTCTTTCTTGAGATCAGGGAAGAAAAAGAAGAAAGTGCAACCTAGAAAGCGAAAAAATTATAATAAAAATAGTAAGTCTGCTTCAGATAAACCAAGGAATCCAAGGAATCCAAGGAATCCAAGGAATAACGCGAGAGGCAAGCAAGCTCCTGCTAAAAAAACAGTAGATGGCAAGTCACCTAAACCAGTGGTTATCCCTCCAAAAAAAGTAGCTAATAAAGATGAGAATTCTAGCGAGACTAAACAGCCTGATACTAAATCAGAAGGTGTTGAGAAGAATGGGAATGTAGCTGATGTTGTAGAAGTTAATAAATCAGCTGATAAGTCTGCTGTTACCCCTGCACCTACTCCAACTCCTGCTCCCACACCGGCACCAACTCCCGCTCCCACACCGGCACCAACTCCTGCTCCCACGCCAGCTCCAAAGCCGACTAGAGCTTTGAACGATCCAAGATATAAGAGCGAATAAGCTGACCAGATATTGAAGTATCAGGTGGAATGATGGGTAAATCATCCAAATCAAACCACCTGGCTTCTTCTAACTCAGCATCATTTAGCTGAATGTTCCCTCCTTCGTATTTACAAAAATAACCAAGCATCAGTTGGGAAGGAAATGGCCATGATTGCGAGCCGTAGTATCTAACCTCAGAAACTTTAACATTTACTTCTTCCATGACCTCTCTTGCTAATGCTTCCTCTGCATTCTCTCCGGCCTCAATAAACCCAGCTAAAGTACTAAACATATTTGGTGGGAAGAATTTGCTCCTACCCAACAGAATACGATTATTGTCGTGAATTAAAGTGATAATGCACGGAGAAATAATTGGATATCTAGGTGGAGCAAGGCAATCACAATCAGGGGCACCTTCACTTAAATTAAAAATGGTCTGTTTGCCACAAGAAGAACAAAACTGATTGGTAGCTTTCCAATTGACCAGAATTGAAGCCCTTGAAATAAGTTGAAAATCTGAGGGATCAAGAAATGATAGTGTTGTTCTGAAATCAGTAAATTCAATCTTTGCTGGATCCATGAAGATTCCGAGGACATTTGTTTTAGAGTCAGTGTCAATAGAATAATAATATTCATCACTATCAGGATCCCTAGCAATAGATAAATAAGGGGAATAGTCGCTCAAAGAATTTAAATCTTTTACGTCAAAACAGTAAGTTTTTTGATCATGATCGTATAAAATATTCCCATCACAAAAGATAATCAGTTTTGACTGGGATTTAAAATTGTCGTGTAACTGTCTAATTGGTTCCATATTACTTAGGGTCTATAGCTATGATAAATAATCTTTATAAAATGTTCTTGGGATCATCACCGAGCTGGTATAAGAATACCATCATAGCGTTTCTGATATTTAATCCAATTGCTTTATATACATTAAATAATCTGGGTTTTAATGGTTCATTTTTTATTGGCTGGCTGTTATTGCTACAGTTTATATTTACTCTTGCACTAGCATTAAAATGTTATCCACTTCAGCCCGGAGGTCTTTTGGCAATTCAGGCTTTAATGATTGGTCTAACCAGCCCCTACACGTTATTGCATGAGGTTGAAAATAACTTAGAGGTTATTTTGCTTTTGGTTTTCATGGTAGCTGGAATTTACTTCATGAAAAATTTGATGCTTAATATTTTTACAAAGCTGCTTTTGCGAGTTCACTCAAAAACAAAGTTATCACTCCTGTTTTGTTTTGTAGCTGCATTTCTGTCTGCCTTTCTGGACGCGTTAACGGTAACAGCAGTATTAATAGCTGTTGGAATTGGATTTTATAGGATTTTTCATCTAGCTAATTCTGGCGCTGATTTTTCTATTAAAAATCATAATATCCTTGATGACTCTTCTCTATCCAATGAAGGTATTGAAGATTTAGAAAATTTTAAGTCATTCTTAAGAGATCTTATTATGCATGGAGTTGTTGGAACTGCTCTTGGTGGCGTCTGCACCATCGTGGGTGAGCCTCAGAATTTATTGATCGCAAATATTGCTGGATGGGAATTTATAGAATTTGCTGTAAAGATGGCTCCAATTACCATTCCAGTTTTTATAGCTGGAATGATTACATGTTTTGGTGTTGAAAAATTTCGACTGTTTGGATTTGGGACTCAGCTACCCCTAAGAATTAAAAATATTTTTCATGATTACAATGATTTTGAGCTTAGCCAAAGAACTGACATCATGAAACTTGAGTTAGCTATCGAAATGGCAGTGGGTCTGTTCTTGATTGTTGCGCTAGCCCTCCATTTAGCTGCTGTTGGAATTATAGGTCTTGGAGTCATCATCCTTCTTACATCATTCAAAGGTATTACTGACGAGCATGATCTTGGAGATGCCTTCAAAGAAGCCCTGCCATTCACAGCATTATTGGTTGTATTTTTTGCAGTGGTGAGCGTTATCGCTGATCAAGGTTTATTTTCACCGATCATTGCCTATGTTCTAGCTCAGAATCTTGATGTGCAGGCACCCATTTTCTTTGTTGCTAATGGGTTGTTATCTGCAATAAGCGATAATGTATTTGTTGCAACTATCTATATTAACGAGATTAAGGAGGCTCTTGATTCAGGGGTAATTTCAAGATCTCAGTTTGATAATCTTGCAATTGCTATTAATACAGGGACTAACATTCCCAGCATAGCCACGCCCAATGGTCAGGCCGCATTTCTATTTTTATTAACATCATCGCTGGCTCCCCTAATTGGTCTCTCTTACATGAGAATGGTTAAAATGGCTCTTCCGTACACCATAGTTCTTAGCATCGTTGGCTTTTTGTCGGTGGTATATTTTCTCTAAACAATGAGTGAAATTAATCACCGTTTTTGCATCGCACCTATGATGCAATGCACAGACATACATGACAGATACCTGTTTAGACTAATCACAAAGAAATCCATTTTATACACTGAAATGGTAACTACAGGGGCAATCATTCACGGTGAATGCATTGAGCAATTGCGCTTCAATAATTCAATTGAACACCCTGTCGCAGTGCAGCTTGGTGGTTCTGATCCTGAGGATTTAGCAACGTGTGCAAAGATATGTGATGACATGGGTTATGACGAAATTAACTTAAATGTTGGCTGTCCATCAGAAAGAGTTCAAAAAGGGGCTTTTGGTGCCTGCCTAATGAAAGAGCCTATATTGGTTGCTGAATGCATTGAGGCCATGCAAGAAGTCACAGGTCTTCCAATAACCGTTAAGTGCAGGATTGGAATTGATAATAATGATGATTACCAATTTTTACATAGCTTCACTGAAGCCATCATGAACCCATTAATGAAGACGTTGATAGTTCATGCAAGGGTGGCGATTCTCAAGGGTCTTTCACCGCGACAAAACAGAAGTATACCGCCACTGAAATATGATCACGTCTATCAATTAAAAAAAGATTTTCCTAATCTAGAAATTGTTATTAATGGTGGAATTCAAAATATTGAAGAATCTATTCAGCATTTAAAGGAAGTCGATGGAGTAATGCTAGGACGCTCTGCCTATGATAATCCGATGATTACCAGTCAGGTTGATGAGTTAATTTTTAATGCCTCCCCTAAGATATGCGACAGAAAAAAAATATTAAATAGCTATTTGCTTTATTGTCTGGAGCAAAATGATCTAGGGCACACTTATTCAAGAACTTTAAAACATGTTTTTGGTATAAACAAAGGCATGCCCCATGCTAGAAAATACAGAAAGCTGATTCTTGAAACAATGCAACAAAATAATCTTCAGAATAATCTAGAAGATTTAGTATCTTTGGTCTAAAGATCCTCTTCCAGAAAAAAGTTATCCATATCGTCTACAAAATCATCTGCCTGATCGATACCATTCGTTGATTCGAATTCTTGGTATTGCATATATGAATCTCTGATAAATGAATAGCGATCTCCAATAATAAGCGTTTCTACCTCTAAATATCTTGCCCTTGTCTCAATAGCATCTAATGCTGTAATTCCCAAACGAACATCAGTTTCTTCAATTGCAAATGTTCCACCAAGTACTGAGCTTACACTTCTTCCAGCAAGGCTTCTGGGCGTTGATGGCCCATATATTGGCAACATCAGAAATGGCCCAGAGGAAACACCCCAAGCACCCAATGTTTGACCAAAGTCTTCATCATGTCTTTCCAAACCAAGCCTAGTGCCAACATCAATAAAACCACCCAAACCAATAGTGGTATTTACTAAAAATCTAGTAAAATCATTGATAGCAAGGATCGGATGGCCTTGAAGTAATTGATTGGCTGTATTATCTAATTCATTTAAATTTCTAAAGAAGTTTGACATGCCCACCTCTACAAAATTTGGCGCAATTGATGTATAAATCTCAGCCGTAGGTTTTGCAAAGTTGTCATCCAAGAATTCATTAAAAGCCCAAACCTTTCTGTTGATACCTTCAAATGGATCATTTGCTTCGACTATAGGTATCCAAAGCGTTAAGAGTATTAAGAATCTATAAGAATAATTCACAATTAAATAATAATTTTTAAGCTATTATAAGTTGATTCAAACAATTTAGTAGATCCCATTAAGTTAAAGTTAGCCACGTCATCATCCATGGGAATGCTGCCTAAAAGATCTAGCCCTAGAATATTAGTTATATCGTCCTCCGTTCCTCTCCCAGAGGAAGAAGAGCTAACCATATTATTTATGTATCCAAGAATCGGAATATTAAGTTTCTGAAATAGTATTTTTGATTTCAGCGTATCTTGGACTGCAAGTGGGCTTTTGGTAGTAACTAAAATCGCTGAATCAGGTTTTAGATCCTTTGCGACTGTCAGATAAGCATCCCCTGTTCCTGGCGGCATATCAATGAACAAGTAATCAAGATTTCCCCATTCCGTAGAATCCATTAATTGTTTAATGGCTCCGCTAAGCATTGGACCACGCCACATTGCAGCTTTACTTGAATCTAGAATAAATCCCATGCTATTGATCGAAATATTATTTATCTGGACAGGTAAAAATTTTTTCTTACCCTCTACCTCAATGACCTCAGGTTTTAATAAAGGGACATTGAAGATAATGTGTTGATTAGGTCCATAAATGTCAGCATCTAAAATACCGACAGTAAAGTTTTTAGAAAACATATATGCAAGATTGGCGCATATAGATGATTTTCCAACACCGCCTTTAGCAGAAGCTACAGCAATTATTTTTTTGATTCCCATTGATATAATTTTTTGTCTTATAATACTCGAATAACTCCCTCTCATGGACTCAAGATTAGCAAATTAAGAAAAATAATCGTTACCAGCGCCCTTCCCTATGCCAATGGGGAAATTCATATGGGTCATGTTCTTGAACATATACAGACGGATATATGGATCAGGCAAATGCGAATGCTTGGTCATGAAGTGCTAAGTTTCTGTGCGGATGATGCTCATGGTGCACCTATTATGATTAAGGCTGAAGAGTTAGGAGTTAACCCAGAGGAATTTATATCGCCTATCAAAGAAGCTCACATTGCTTCATTGAAAAAATTTGGAGTTACGTACACAAACTATCATTCAACACATAGCGAAGAGAACAAACAGCTCTCAAATGAAGTATATCTAGCTGCTAAAGAAGCAGGATATATTTACAAAGAGGAAATTGAACAATGTTTTGATCAAGACAAACAAATGTTCTTAGCAGATAGATATGTGACTGGTGAGTGCCCAGAATGTTCAGCCCAGAATCAATATGGAGATGGTTGTGATAGTTGCGGAGCAACTTACTCTGCCACCGAGATAGTAAATCCAAAATCTACATTAACAGGCTCAACTCCAACCCTTAAAATATCAGAGCATGTATTTTTTAATCTTGAAAAATCCAAGGACTTACTTAAAAAGTTTCTTAAAACTGCACAGATGCAAAAACCAATTGTATCTAAGCTATCAGAATGGCTAGATGGTGATTTAAAAAGTTGGGATATATCAAGGGATGATCCATACTTTGGCTTCTCTATTCCAGAAGAAAATAATAAATATTTTTACGTATGGGTTGACGCGCCAATTGGTTACTTAGCTTCAGCAACAAATTGGGCAGAGAAAAACCACACGAATCTTCAGAACCTTTGGGGAAAAGATTCTGAATATGAAATTCATCATTTTATTGGAAAAGATATTACTTATTTTCATGGACTATTCTGGCCAGCTCTTCTGGAGAATAGTTTATATAAACTTCCTGATAGTATTCATGTTCATGGTTTTGTTACCGTGAATGGCGAAAAAATGTCCAAATCTAAAGGTAATTTTATAACAGCTGATCAATTTGCCCAAGAGTGTGAGCCTGAACTCCTTCGCTATTTTTTTGCAAGCAAGCTAAATTCTAAAATCGAAGATCTGGACTTAAATTTTGATGATCTTACACAGAAAATAAACTCTGATTTAGTGGGTAAGTTTTCAAATATTTTGAGTAGGTCGACACCATTTATTGCAAAAAATAATCATAGACTTGCGGGTATAGTAGATGAGTCTTTTCTAGCTGAAGCTCGAGCCAATGAAGAAGAAATTTGTGATCTATTTGAGTCCAAAAGTTATTCTAAGGCGATTAAATTAATCATGGAGATAGCTGACAATACAAATAAATATATTAACGAGAAAGCGCCGTGGAAACTTGAACAGGATCAGGCACTTATTGTTTCAACCACCGCTATAAATGTCTTTAAAAATCTTTGCGTTCTTCTGCATCCGGTTATTCCAAATATTACACTCAAGATGCTGAGCATGCTTAATGTCTCTGCTATCGACAATTCAAGCCTATCAGCAAAACTTCTAGACACGGAGATATTAGAATTTAAACCTGTACTATCTAGAATTGAGCCTGTAGATGTCAAAAAAATTCAAAGTGAGGAAAGTCAGATGGAAGAAAATGCAGAAGATTTTATTAATATTGAAGATTTTATGAAGGTTGATTTAAGGGTGGCTGAAGTTATCGAAGCCTCACATGTAGAGGGTGCTGATAAATTACTATCTATCAAATTAAGTTTAGGAGACCTTGGTGAAAAAAACGTCTTTGCAGGTATCAAATCTGCCTATGAACCAAATCAACTTGTCGGAAAGCTGGTTGTGATGGTTTATAATTTAGCCCCAAGGAAGATGAAATTTGGAAATTCAGAAGGTATGATCTTAGCTGCAAGTGATTCAGAGGGTGGTATTTTTGTGATCTCACCAGACCAAGGGGCCAAACCAGGACAAAAGATTAAATGAAAATAGAGACAGATATATTAGTAATTGGAGCTGGGCCTGTAGGACTGTTCACTGTGTTTGAGGCTGGATTATTAGGCCTTCACTGCGCCCTAATCGATAATCTCGATAAAGTTGGAGGTCAATGCTCTGAACTCTACCCAGAAAAGCCCATATATGATATTCCTGGCGTGCCAATGCAAACGGCTCAAGAGCACGTTGACGCCTTAGTAGCTCAGATAGAACCTTTTTCATATGATTTACATTTATCCCAGAGAGTCGAGGCTATCGAAGCTGTTGATTGCACCGAGGGCATAACAACCTGGAAGGTTACATCAAGCGAAGGCATTCAATGCATTACAAAAAATATATTCATTGCAGCTGGAGCAGGTTCATTTGAGCCTAGACGACCTCCAAACATAGATGACCCCGATCAATTTATAAATTCAGGTGTGAGTTATGCAGTAAGGTCAGTAGAAAAATACAAAGATAAAAACGTCTTTATCTTTGGTGGCGGTGACTCTGCTTTAGACTGGACAGTTGAGCTGGCTAAACTAGCTAAATCAGTAAGCTTAGTTCACAGAAGAGATGAGTTTAGAGGGGCCCAGCACACAGAAGCACAGATGAGAGATCTAGTTAAAGATGGGAGTGTTAACTTACTCACTCCATATCAGATAGAGTCAATCAATGGAGTTGATAGTGTTACAGGTGTAACGCTAAAAAACTTTGATACCAAAGAAAGTGTTACCAAGGAAGCTGATGAGTTACTTTTCTTATTTGGGTTAAATAAGAAATTGGGGCCAATATTAGAATGGGATCTAGATCTAGATCAAAAAAAGATTGCTGTTAACACAGAAAATTTTGAAACTAACAGAGATGGTATATTTGCTGTGGGTGATATTAATAATTACCCTGGGAAATTAGATCTTATTCTTTGTGGATTTCATGAAACTACCCTTGCGGTTCAAAAGGCATTTCAAAGAATTAATCCAGGTGAGAGAGTTCCATTTGGCTACACAACATCGAACACAAAACTTCAAAAAAAATTAGGCGTACTTGATTAAATTTAATGCATGATTTAATTGAATTAATTAATTCAGCGCTCCCGCAATATCAGTGTGGAAGATGTGATACCCCGGGTTGCCGACCTTACGCAAAAGAAATTGCTGAGGGCTCTCCATACAATAGATGCGTTCCAGGTGGCAAAGAGACTTTAGACAAACTTCAGGCGATAACCAAGCGCCCACCCCTAACTCTTGATGATGATTATGGTCCTGCTCTATCGCCTCAGATTGCAGTCATAGTAGAAGATGAATGCATTGGCTGTAAAAAATGCATAGATGCATGTCCAGTTGATGCAATTGTTGGCTCTGCAAACCTTATGCACGGAGTTATATCTGAGCTTTGCACTGGTTGTGAGCTCTGCATAGAGCCTTGCCCAGTAGATTGCATAGAGCTGGTTGAGATAGAGAATGTTAAGTCAAAAATGATACGAGATCGCTCAGAAAAATTCTTTGACCTAAAAAATATTCTAAATACTGGGCTTTCGAAGAATTCTAAACTCAATAAGAACATTAAACTTAACATTGAGCTTGGTATGAATATAAACTTGAAGATTAACAACCGAAAGATTAATCAAAAGAATGTATTGAAAAAACTTCAAATTGATATTTTAGAATCGCAAAAAAATGAGAAGCTTTTAGATTCTAACAAAGTTGAAGATTTAATTAACCAATTAAATTAATAGACCATCAATAGCGTCTAGAACGCTGATATTATTTGCTTTTGCAAAAGACATAGCATCAAGTGCCCTCTTACCAATAAGTTTAAGGTCATCTTCAATCTGCAAGTCATTCCTTTTTAAAATATCCTTTGTTAATCCAATAACTCCACCAGAATTTATTAAGACATCTGGAATGTAGCGGATTCCCTTTTTATATAATTGACTGTTGATGCTTGGGTTAAGAAGTTGATTATTAGCTCCTCCAGCAATAATCTTGCATCCAAGGCTTTGAATTGAGCTTTCAGTTAGTATTCCTCCCACGGCGCAAGGTGACAGCAAATCACATTCCTGAGTTAAGGCATTGTCAACTATGTGAATATTTTTAGCGCTTAACTGTTGTAACTTAACCTGATCAATGTCTTGGACATAAGTTCTGGCCCCCATATCTCCCAGTAATTTAGCTAGTTGAGAGCCAACACTCCCGGCACCTTGAAGTGAGATGACTGAATCTTTAATATCTTTCTGCAAGTAGAATTTTAAAGCGGCTTGTATTGAGTAAAATATTCCTTTTGCCGTATATGGTCCGGGGTCAACATTATCAAATACATAAGGAGTATGTTTGCCAACCAGCTTAATATCCTCTAGTGAAATGCCCATATCTTCAGCCGAATAGTAAATTCCATTGAGTTGGTTTAAAAATGATGCAAAAGCTATAAGCAATTCATTGGATTTAGGCTGGTCGCTAAAAATAATGGCTTTGCCGCCACCAAAGGGTATGTCAGCAGCATTATTCTTCTCGGTCATACCTCTAGATAAGCGTAGAACATCTGTTAAGCCCTCTTCATAGGTTTGGTAATGACGTAACCTGCAACCACCTAGGGCCGGCCCTGATTTTGAACTGTGAATAGCAATAATTGATTTCAGACCAGAAATATCATCCTCACAATAAAAGATTTTTTCATGATCAAATTCGATGTGCCTAGAGGCTTGCACACCATTAAAAGAAGTGTCTGTGATATCTAAAAACTTCATATAAGCAATGATTTATCGTTTATTATAGAGGCATCATAAGGGGCAAAAATGTTAAAAGATAGATTTAGAAAATTCCTGCCAGTTGTAGTAGATCTTGAGACTGGTGGTTTTGATTGTGAAAAAAATCCAATCTTAGAAATAGCCATCCAATTAATTGATTTCTCTGATGATCAATATGTTCTTGGAGAGTCTTACAGGCATCATATCGATCCATTTGAAGGTCTCGAGCTAAACCAAGAGTCGTTGGATTTTTTGAAGCTCGACTTAAATCATCCGTTAAGGGTTTCGGTTGACGAAAAAACAGCTTTAAATGATTTATTCAAGATAATTAATAAGCATAAAACCTTTTATGATTGCTCGCGAGCTATCCTAGTTGGCCATAATGCTTTTTTTGATCACAGTTTTATTCTTGAAGCTTGTAAAAGAAATAATATAAAAAAATCTCCTTTTCACCCCTTCTCACTTATTGATACCGTTAGTCTTGGTGTTTTAGCGACTCAACAAACTGTTCTTGCCAGAATCTGCAAGGAACTTGAGATTGACTATGATAACGACGAAGCTCATAGCGCAGCATATGACGCTAAAGTAACGGCAGAAGTTTTTTGCAGTATTATTAATACATTTGATGCTGTGCAAAATTTTTCGATCCCAAGTGTTTAATCTTAGCTAGAAAAATGCCTCTAGAATTTCCTTTGATATAATCTTATATCCTTAGAGCATCAATGAATCACCAGTTTTGTTGCAAGCTGAGTTCATATTGCTTAACGCACTATAATTTTCTTTAATAGATAAAAGCCAGGTTATAAGACCCTTTGTCTTTTTTGGTGCTATCCCTGTAGCCAAGAGATATTCAGCATTAAGTTTTTGTTGCATTTTTTTGGCCTGCTCAATTCCCATCGATACCTTTATGAATCCAAGCACCTTCACCTGATCAACGGTCAAGATACATGCATTAAGATTATTAAAACTTAGGTTTGAGTTAATCATATGAGGTTCATGAAATATAATCGAAGTGGCATCTCTGAGCGTATATGCAAATGTTGTTGAATGGTAAGGACTTCCAGCTTTGTATACCTCAAGCTCAAATGAACCAAGCTGGTATTTATGTTGAGGCTTTACGACAATAATATTTGTAAAATTACTTTTACTAAGAACCTTTGATGCTTCTGCGGTAGTGAAAATAGGAATATCAGCTTTAAATTTTTTTAAACTTTCTAGATCTAGATGATCGGAAAAGGGAGCTGTAATAATTATATGAGTAACTGCATGTATCTGATTATGCTGCTCTAGGTATGAAGGTTTCTCTGAATCTCTGTATAACAACCACCTAAGAATAGGAAAGACCTGTTTTTGTGTTAACCATGGGTCCACGACTATAAGATCTGATTCGCTGGAATAAACCCATGATTGATAATTATCACCCCTTATAACTTGCATATTATCTAT
>Ga0206129_10001637_pt1 | contig 29755 bp, 20 predicted proteins | sample Helgoland_Spring_8_FD_148616 | JGI IMG/M metagenome (GOLD analysis project Ga0206129, IMG submission 148616) | Pelagic subsurface seawater microbial communities from Kabeltonne, Helgoland, North Sea - Helgoland_Spring_Bloom_20160502_2 | ecosystem: Environmental > Aquatic > Marine > Epipelagic ...
CTAACACCGCGCCAAACTTTTTGCGCTGTGTATCCACCAGCCTACCCTGAACGAGAGATCGGTGATTGGTTCCATCATGCCGGTAATTAGCGACAACCGTTCCAGCACCTAGCTGCACGTGAGAGCCCAGAATGGAATCCCCCACATAACTGAGATGCTTCACATGCGTGTGTGGATAGATCACCGAATTTGCTATTTCGACAGCATTACCGATGCTGCAATCATCACCGATTGATGTATTGCCATGGATATAGGCGTTAGGCCCTATTTGACAACCATCGCCTATGATGACGTTTCCCTCAATGTATACACCGGGAAGGATTCGAGAGCCCTTACCAAGATGAATATGCCCATCAACATAAGCCAAAGGATGGATATCACCTGATATTTCAGAACTATCCATCATCGATAACACCTCTTCATTGAGCTGCAGCAGATCCCACGGATACTTGATTCTAAAGCACTCGGCTTCTGTCACAATATCATCACCACAATGCTGTGGCTTTTCTGCACCTTTCCATGCGACGAGGTCACCGCGTTTATCCATTAAGCAAACGGCGGTATCAGACTGAGCCAGCATGCATAAGGCACCCACCTCAATCCAATGATCAACAGGAAGGTGCACCGTCTGCGCATTTGCTTTCGAGTTTGGAACCACCTCAAATCCAGCCTGCCGGAGCTCCGTGGTCATCAGCTCTTTGAGCTTATGATTAGCTACCAGACAGTCACTCAGACCCCTTCCGTCCGTTAATGGTGCGCAGTCCTGTGATACATCTGGCTCGTGAAGTGTAACTTGCATAATAAAAATGGCTTTTAAACAAAAATGGCTTTTAAACAGTACCATTACACATCAAGCATCACGAAAAGCAAAGACTAAAGGCTCTAAAGTTACAGAGCACACAACACAACAAACACAGAGTGCCCGCCTTAATCTGATAAAGCGTAGGTGATATGCGGTGTGTAGAGCGCGGGCTCCAACAAAAAGGAATCATGCCCTTTGTCAGAGTGCACTGTAATATGCATTGCATCAACACCTGCAGCCTCAAGACCAGCGACAATATCGGCCTGCTCTTCAGGGTAAAAACAAAAATCAGAGTCGATACTAAAGACCAAGAATTGCTGATTGTTCTCGGCACATTTCTTGAAAAGCTCCTGAACAGATTTAACGCCGACCTCTTTACAGGCATCAAAACGCGACCACATGTCGATAATACGCAAATAGGTATTGGCATCAAAACGCTTCACGAATTTCTTACCTTGATGCAGCATGTAACTTTGAAACGTATCTTGCACTCGATACCAAGCCAAGGTCTCCTTGTCTTGTCGCACCTCTTTTCTAGCTCGCTGCTCAATGGCATCAAGGTGCACAAAGGTCTTGTGTGAAATCATTCTTGCTAGCGCCAAACCATAATCAGGATGAGGCCCATCATAATAGTCCCCACCGTTAAAATAGGGGTCGTTTTCAATCGCTAGGATCTGCTCAAAAAGAATAAGCCGGTTTAAAACCGTTGTCTTCAAACCACTGGCAATGGGTATCACTGTTTTAACGCGCTCAGGATAAAGGGCCGCGAACGCCAAAGTCACTAAGCCGCCAACAGAGGGCCCAACGCCGGCACGCAATACATCAATGCCGAGAGCATCAAGCAACGCAGCCTGCATGTTGACTTGGTCAGAAACGGAAACCTGGGGGAATTTTGAGCCGTAGGGGTTCCCCGTTGCAGGGTTTACCGAGCGTGGCCCAGTAGTGCCGTAACAACCACCCAGATAATTCGCACAGATAATAAAAAAACGATCGGTATCCAGAGCCTTTCCCGGCCCCATGAACTCATCCCACCAGCCAGCATGCAGTTCCTCTTTCCACAGCTCCCCTGCTTCGGGAAGGTCTGGATTGTAGCCACTCGCATGGTGAGACCCAGAAAGCGCATGGGATACAAGAATAGCATTGGATGCATCCTCATTGAGCGTTCCCCATGTTTGATAGGCAACTTCAAGCTCCGGCAATACATCACCCGACTTGAGGCGGAATGGTTGATCATTCAGCTTCAAAATCTCGGTCTTTACCGTGGCTGCTTTTGAGCACTTACTATTTGCATCATCGGACACGGGCACATTGTCCACAGATCGGGAGTGAATAACACCGTTTTTTACGATAAAAAATACATCACTCGCCTGCCCCCTCTCGCTAGATTCAATCAGAGCCTATCAGGGCTAATCAGAGCCAGCCATATCATTTCGGCTAAAGCTTGCCCCAATCTGATTCAACCCACTGAGAAAAAAAGTCCGCTGTGCCGTCCATGGTGTATGAGCCACGATTCCGTGCACTCAATAGGTTGGGGACATCCTCCGCGCCTCTGTCTTCCTAAAAAGGCATGACATTAGCTCGTAGGGGCCGCCCCCAGGTATAGTCTATCGGTTCGGGCGTACTACCATTATCGGTCGCACACAGCAGACAAGTAATATATTATATTCAATCCATCACCTTGCAACTAAATTCTATAACATGAGCCTGCGTGAGGCCTTATTCCATCCTTGCATATAACAAGCGATCCACCCAAGTTTTCGCCATGGAATTTCCTGCTACCACAGCTACCAGCCATGTCTTAAGCAATGGCCTCACTGTTATTCTGGATGCTGATTCATCAGCTCCCGTCATCAGCACACAAGCTTGGGTGGAAACAGGTAGCATTCACGAAGGTCGTCATCTAGGAGCTGGAATATCACACCTTCTTGAGCACATGGTGTTCAAGGGCACGGAGAACTATGACGGCAAAGAGATCTCAGACACCGTACAGGCAGCTGGCGGCGAATGGAATGCTTACACCACCTTTGATCGCACCGTATATTACATTGATGGCCCATCTGAGAGTGCCCAAACCTTTCTCAAGGTACTCACTGAAATGGTCTTTAAACCAAGCTTCCCCATCGATGAATTTGAAAAGGAAAAAGGTGTCATTCGCCGTGAAATCGACATGGGCCTAGATGACCCAGATGATCGAAACGGCCGCCTTCTCTACTCCACTGCTTACGCTCATGATGCTCGACGGCATCCTGTCATAGGTCACATGGAGCTCTTTAATCAGCTCAGCCATGATGACATGGTGAACTACCACAAAGAACGCTACACCACTGAAAATTCATTCCTCAGTATCTCCGGTGACTTCAAGAAAGACGAAATGCTCTCCTTTCTTGAGCAGATCACTACCGAAACCCCCCGCAGCTTCACTCACCCCGTCACCGTCTACACAGAGCCTAAGCAACAAGGCTTGCGCAGCCGCAGAAACACCTTTGCCATCCCCGCGAGCAAACTCACCCTCGCTTGGCAAGTGCCGGCGATGGATCATCCAGATACCCCTGCTCTCGATCTTCTTGCTATCATATTGGGAACGGGTCGCTCTAGCCGTCTTTACCAAAACGTTCGTGAACAAACTGATCTTTGTCACCACATTGGTGCATGGTGCATGACTGATCCAAAATGCCCTGGAATGTTTGCTGTCTCTGCAATCACCGAACACGCCAAAAGAGACGAACTGCAACAAACCATTCTCCGTGAAATCGAGTTACTCAAGAGCGAGGATCTATCAAAAGAAATCGCTAAAGCTACCCGCATGGCACTGGTCAGCCAGTTCCGCACCCTCACCACAGCATCTGGTAGGGCCTCTGACCTCGCTTCCAACTGGCATGAAACCCGCAACCTCGATTTCACCCGTGACTACGTCGACCTGCTACACAAGGTAAGCTGTGAGGACCTCCGCCGCGCCGCGCAAGCACACCTCACTACGGAAAGACTTACCCTGACATCACTTGATCCCGAGGAAAGCGAGGAAAAGGACCCCATATCTGCTGCCACTCATCAACGTGGAGAAATAAAAAAGCACACCCTCGCCAATGGACTTACACTGATCACTCAACAAGACACGCGTCTACCAACCGTCTCCATGACCATGGCAACCCTCACAGGCCTGCCATCTGAAACTTCTGCCAACAATGGCATTAATAACCTGCTTAGTAAGATCCTCCCCAAAGGCACGACCACTCGAAGTGCCGAGCAAATCGCGGCTAGCATGGATAGCATGGGAGCAAGCTTTGGAGTAAGCTGCGGCAATAATACCACGCTGAGCTCCGGCTCATGTCTAAGCCCAGACATTGAACCGGTGATGGAAATACTCGCCGACATTATTGCCAACCCCCTCCTGCCTCAAGACTCTCTCGAGCGTGAACGTGAAGCGATGATTGCAGGACTGCGTGAACAGGCGAATGACCCTCTTGCTGTTGCTTTCAAGCAACTACGCCCCTCCCTCTTCGGACCAACGGGCTATGGTCTCAGCAGCTCTGGCACAGAAGATTCACTTCACCGGCTAGATCGCGAGATGCTCGCAGACCATCATCAGAAATACTTCACCGCGAACAACTCAGTCATCGCTATCTTTGGCGACATTGACCCTGACCATGCTTTTCAGTTGGCAAACCAATACTTCGGCTCCCTGCCAAGCGGAGAGCGCTTCAGCCATGCCCAACAAGAAACCCCCTCACCTAGCAGTCACGAGCTTCATCTCGACAAGCAACAAGCCGTTTTAGCGGTAGGGTTCACCGGGGCCTCAGCTTATGATGAAGACAACCTCGCCCTCGAGCTCATTCACGACTACTGCACAGATATGGCGGGTCCTCTTTTCACTAAAATCCGTGAAGAGCTAGGCCTCGCTTACTACGTATCTGCCACTCAGTTTCATGGTTCTACCACGGGCATGTTTGCATTCTACCTTGGCACCTCACCTGACCAGCTTGAAACTGCCAAAACACATTTATTAGAAGAGATCAAAACCATCGCGACAAACGGCATTCCTGATGACATCTTAGAAAGCGTCAAGACCACCTGGCTGGCCTCACATGCACTGGCAAACCAGAAGCCAAGCTCGCTTGCCAGACTCAGCGCTATCGACTGCCTGCTTGGATTCCCGCCCGACCATCACCTGCAGGCACCTGACCAGATCCGCGCGCTTAGCACCGCAGACATCAAGGCCGCCGCCGCAAAATACTTCAATACCCTAGAGCCTGTCATCGTCAGCGTCAGCCCCTAACAGCATCAACACCTAAGCATCGCTCGAACCTTCAAAAACCAACACACCAAATCAATGTCCAACACACCAAAACCAGACACCCGCTTTAATGACTTTGTCTATCTACAGGCACAGAATGCTGGGCTGTTCTTGGGTCAACTAACAAACCCGGCAACCGGCGAACAAAGCGTCAACCTAAAGGCCGCTGCTCTGGTGCTCGACTCGCTAGAAATGCTTGCCGCAAAAACCCAAGGCAACCTGACACAAGAAGAGACCAACTTACTTGAAAAAGCCCTCCTCAATATCCGTGCTCTTTATGCCAATGTCGAAGACCTTGGTTAATGCAGAGCCTCTAGAAAAGCACCGCTATTAGCCCCTGCGTCGAAAGGATCGGCGCCCTTTTGAACTAGCAGATCCTGTCGACTTTCCTGCTGATCTTTCGCCACCATCACCTCTTCGTTTTGGAGAGCTTGAGTTCCGTGGTCTTCTGGGTCCGCGAGCTTTGTTGGCAGCTGCTTTTCTTTGTGCGGCAGCTTTCTGCACTTCGCTTGCCGTCGGCGCTCGGTTTGGCCACTGCTGAGGCTCAAAACCTTCAAAATCAGCCAGTTTGATTTTCTTTGAAATTAATTTTTCTATCGCGCTAAAAAACGGGCGTTCCTCGTTACATACCAGCGACACCGCCTCACCTTCTTTACCAGCTCTGCCAGTCCTGCCAATGCGGTGCACGTAATCCTCAGGAATATTGGGGATCTCGTAATTAATCACATGAGGCAATTGGGCGATATCGAGCCCACGTGCGGCAATATCCGTTGCCACCAGCACTCGTATCTTTCCGTCCTTGAATCCCTGTAACGCTCTGGTGCGCGCACCCTGACTTTTATCTCCATGAATAGCACTGGATTGAATGCCGGATTGATCGAGTCTTTTACTCAGCCTATTAGCTCCGTGTTTAGTCCGGGTAAATACCAGCACCTGCTCCCACTTACCTCCTTTGATAAGCTCAACCGCTAATGCCGCTTTAGATTCTGCATCACATCGATAGGCTGTTTGCGCCACCGTCTCGGCAGTCGTAGTTCCAGGGCTTACATCAATGGTGATGGGATTGACCAAAAGCTCACGTGTCATCGAGCGTATTTCCTTTGAAAAAGTGGCTGAGAAAAGCAAATTTTGCCGTCTTTTAGGCAGCAACTTGATCACTTTCCTGATGTCGTTGATAAAACCCATATCCAGCATGCGATCCGCTTCGTCCAGTACCAGCATATGCACTTCATCAAGCCTACAGACTTTTTGCTGACAGAGGTCGAGTAAGCGCCCTGGCGTTGCCACCAGAATATCAACACCATCTCTGAGCTGCCGAATTTGAGGGTTTATTTTCACCCCTCCAAACACAACCATGCTTTTGAGCCGTGTGTGCGCACCATAGGTTCTAATGCTTTCATGAACCTGCGCGGCCAGCTCTCGTGTTGGAGTCAGAATGAGCGCACGGACAGGGCGATTGCGTCGAGGCTTCTCACTATCCAATTCACTGAGTATTTGGATCATCGGAAGAGTGAAGCCAGCAGTTTTACCGGTGCCAGTCTGGGCGGCGGCAATGACATCGCGGCGTTTCAAGACAGCAGGAATAGCATCCGCTTGGATCGGAGAAGGTGTATCATATCCTTTGTCGGATACTGCACGAACGAGCTCCGCACATAGGCCGAGGTCAGAAAAGTTTTTCATAAATAGGGGGTTTAATAATAGATAGTATAAGACGGCAGGTTATTTACAAGATGCTCGCCCATGTACAGGCGGGGATCAAAAATAAATAAACAAATAGTGCACAAGTAAGCTCTCAGAGAGCTCTTGTGGCCAGGTGATTTAAAACGATATAAATAGAGTAATTCGTCCATCAGCCGTTGATTTACAACTGTATCTGAGCACGACAATCACTGGCCTAGGCGAGGCAACCTAGTGGCAAACTGTCAAAAGTCGAGGCCAAAGGCGAAAGTTTATACTCTTTGCCGTTCCCCCAAGCACCCGAAAGAAAACTGCATTATCAGCCATGAATTGAGAATTTAAGGTTGCGCTATGCCTTTAAATCAAGATGATGTCGCCACTCTCTGCGCAGCATTCAGCAGCACACGGAGTTATTCTTAATCAACAAAGGAGCATTATTATCGCAGGAAAACCTAAAAGAGGAGGTGGCGGTCGCCGTCGCAACCGACACAACTATGGCCCACGTGTCAAAAAAGACGATGGCCGTGAAGACAAATCTGTCGAGGTTGAGGGCACGATTGCGTCAGTGCTTGCCGGCACCATGTTCAAGGTAGCACTACCCAGTGGCCACGAAGTCCTCGCTCACATTTCTGGAAAAATGCGTAAGCGATTCATCCGCCTTGTTGTTGGCGATAAGGTCAAAATGGAAATGTCACCCTATGACACCACCAAGGCACGCATCGTTTTCCGGATTGGTTAGTGTTTCCGCTGAAAAACTTCCGTATAGTTTTCTGGTAAACACAGCCATAGGTATTCTAGTATACCTGTAATGTGGATCTTTGAAACATGGCAACAGGCATTCCTCGCCATTCTGGTGGTGCTTGTTTTCATTTCCTTCACGAGGGAATGGATATCTGTTGAGCTCACTGCCCTCGCCGCGCTTCTTGCTTGCGTGATCACAGGCATCCTCAGTGTGGACCCAGAGGATCCTTACAACGCACTCAAGGTTTTTTCCCATCCCGCCCCGATCACGGTCGCCTGCATGTTTATCCTCAGCGCGAGCTTGGAGAGAACTGGGGTCATTGAGGCACTGGGCAATTGGTTCGAAAAAATCGCCGGTAACTCCCCCGTGCGCATGCTGATGGTCATGATGGCCATCGTCGCCGTGCTTTCCGGCTTCGTCAACAACACCCCAGTAGTGGTGGTCTTCATGCCCATCGTGCTCGCCATTTGCCGCAAAAAAGACTTCATCGCCTCCAAATTTCTCATCCCGCTCTCCTACGCCGCCATCGTTGGTGGCACCATGACCATCATTGGAACATCCACCAATCTGATTGCTGTAGGCATCGCCGAAAAACAAGGCATCGACAACTTCAGTATGTTTTCCATCACCCCTCTGGGAATCATCTTTGTCGCCACCACCTTCATCTACATGCTGACCATCGGCAGAAAACTTCTGCCGACCAGACTCACCCTCGCCACCCTGATCCAAAATCAACAATCCCGGGAGTTCATCACCCATGCCTTTGTCCAAAAAGGAAGTGAACTCGATGGTATTAGCTTTGAGAACTCCGCCCTCTCCGCCATGAAAAAAGCGCGTGTGTTAGAGGTGCTACGTGAAGACCGCAGGGTTCAGCAACCTCTCAACGAAATTATATTTCAGGCAGGTGATGAGATCGTTTTCAAGGGAGCCCTTGAGGGCATGGTAGGCATTTCCGAGACCGAAGGCATCAACGTCCGAGGCAAAGCCGGCTGGGGACTCGAAGGCCTGCGCACTGAAACTGCCCTACTGATGGAAGGCATCATCGGGCCCGAGTCCACCATGACCGGTAAAAGCCTCAAGGAACTTCAGTTCCGGCAACGCTTTGGTGTTATCATCCTCGCCGTCCACCGCCGCGGCAAGAACCTGCAAGAGCGTTTCGAAGACGAAAAGCTCGCCTTTGGTGACACCTTGCTCGTTCAGGGACCCACAGACAAAATTCACGCCCTATTTCAACGCCGTGACTTTATTAACCTGAGTGAACCAGAGGTCAACATACACAGACAAAGCAAGGCCCCTATCGCCATCGCTGCCCTACTCTTATTCATGATCTTCGGCGCCCTGGGAGGTCACTTTTTCATTCCTAAAATTCCAATTGTCCAGCTTGCTCTCACTAGCGCGCTGATCGTGCTCATCACCCGCTGCGTGCAACCACAGGAAGCCTACCGCGCCATCGAGTGGCGGGTCGTCTTTATGATCTTTGGCATGCTCGGCCTAGGTATGGCCATTGATGAATCAGGTCTCGCTCAGCTCATCGCTGGCGGCATGACCGAGGGCCTTGGCATTGAAAACCCATGGATCATGCTCTCGCTCATTTACCTGCTTGCAGCCGTGTTGACAGAAATCGTATCTAATAACGCAGTAGCCGTTCTGCTCACACCCCTCGCCATCATCATCGCCCAATCCCTCGGCGTTGACCCCGTTCCCTTTATTATCGCCGTCATGTTTGGCTCCTCCGCCAGCTTCTCCACCCCGATCGGCTACCAGACCAATACCTTCGTTTACAGTGCCGGCGGCTACAAATTCGGCGACTTCTTCCGTGCCGGTTTCCCCCTCGCCGTCATCCTCTGGCTGATAGCCACCTTCTTGATCCCCGTGCTCTGGCCGTTCTAGGAATAGAGGCGCCCTATACAAGCGCCCCCAAAGCACCCACTGCTAAATATTTCCTTGGCACGGTAAGTTAACGGACTAGGTTTTTAAAACCTCTCTACATCGAATCGCCAACGCGATAATCTCAACGAGCTCCCTCAGAAAGGAAACTCCTCGCAGGGAAATGAGGAGGGGCATAACACGAGTTCCAAGAAAAAGGATTACCATGACTAACAATAAGGCTGAACCAATCGAAGAAGAAGCACCGGCTGATAAACCCGCGTCAGCAGAAGTTCGCAACAAAGACTTTGTTGAGCTTCTGACCGAAAAGTTATCTTGGCAAACCATTCGTGACGTCATGACCTATGACGTCAATCGCCCGTTGATGGAAAAAACTACGGGAGATTTAGCCGACCTGGCGCTGCAACGTAGCTGGATTACCCGCGAGCAATATGACGAGCTGCGCAATTCAGACGATGACGTTACCGAATCATTAGGTCAAAGCATGATGGAGCGAGGCCTCATTACACAGGAACAACTCACTAAAGCTAAATCGGTAATGGAGCGAACCGGCCAGCCGCTGTGGCGTACGCTGCTCCAATTAAAAATGACCCTGCCCGCAGACGTGGTTCAATTTCTAAAATCCGACATTGAGTTGCCATTTGGCAAGCGCCCTCGTCCTGTGCTTTGCCGCTATCTGGTAGATGAAGGCATTTGTAGCGAGGAGCAACTCGATGCAGCCTGGCGTGAAGCAAAAGCCCAGAAAATCGAATTTGGCCGCTATCTGAAAGAAAACAGCATGGTATCCGATGAGGTGCTCGAGCGAGGCGCGGCATTGGAGTTGGGGCTACCCTTCGACGATTTGGCGGACGTTGATGAAATATCGACCCACCTGCTACGCATGATTCCGAGCGGGGTTTTGCTGCGCTTCACGGCCCTGCCTTATAAAGTCGAAGCGGAACAACTTTTTGTGGCTTTTTCCGATCCCCGCCACATGGAGGAAATGACCAAGTTAGGCCTCATGCTCAAAATGCCGATGCAACCGGTCTTGGCGCCGCGAGCTCGACTAGAAGAACTTCTCGAACGTTTAGTTTCCGTCGACACCTTTAAAAGTGCCTACACTCAAGATAGCGAAACAAAAGAGGATGAATCCCCCGCGGCGAACATGCTAACCATTATTTTGCGCGGATTAATCAATGCCGAAGGCAGCGACATTCATATCGAGCCGTCTCTCGATTCTGCTCGAGTACGCTATCGCGTTGACGGCATCCTACACGATTTTCTAACACTAGATACTGACATGGCGCGCCGGGTTTCCGCTCGCATCAAGGGTCTCGCCGGCATGGAAATCGAGCAGCGCTTTATGCCCCAAGACGGTCACCTGAATCTCCGTATTGACGATGCCGATCGGAATTTTCGAATTGCCACCGTTCCCTCGATGTATGGCGAAACCATAGCCATGCGCTTAGTTCAAAGCGAGATGGCGTTTTCGAGCTTTCAGCAGCTGGGCATGTTAGAGAATCAGCGCCAGCTGATGACCGAGATGCTCAATTCACCGAGTGGCCTCGTCCTGACTGCAGGTCCTGTGGGATCTGGCAAAACTACCACCCTTTATTCCTGTCTGAATTGCCTGGATTGTTTTAATCAGAACATCATGACCATCGAGGACCCCGTCGAATTTGAACTCTCCGGCGTCACTCAGGTTCAGGTGCAAAACAAGCGGGGCTTGACCTTTAGCGCCGGTGTCCGCGCCCTCTTGCGTCAAGATGCCGACACCCTCATGATCGGCGAAATTCGCGACGAAGAGACGGTCCAGATCGCTATTCGCGCCGCCCTCAGTGGCACCCTCGTACTTTCCACCATCCACGCAAACTCGGCCACTGGCGCCGTTGCTTCCTTGATGCAACTTGGCGTAACCGGTTTTTCTGCGGGCAACGCCCTCTCCGGCGTGGTCTTTCAGCGCCTAGTCCACCGCATCTGCAAGAATTGCCGCGAACCCTACGAAGCAGATGCAATGGAACGCAAAGAATTGGAGGTCGAAGGCGATGAACCCATTACCCTCTACCGCAGCCGCGGTTGCGACTCCTGTTTTCGAACCGGCTACCACGGCCGAATCGGCGTCTACGAAATGGTCAAGATTGACGAAGAAATGCGCCACGTCATCTTTTCACGCCCCACGCACAGCGAGCTCCAGGCTGCGGCAACCAGGGCTGGCATGATCCCGCTCAAGGCACACGTGCGCGAGCTCGTCATCTCCGGAGATATCAACATAAAGGAAATGCTGCACATTATTTAGCATGAAATGCTCAAGGCGAGGTATTTACCCGAGACGTGCTGTTGCGCCAAGGTGCAGGAATTACAGTAGTGCAGTAGTGGGCGATCAAACTAACTTATAAACCAGCAGAACAACACAAGCATGATGTTTAGAAGACTTTTTATCCCTTTGATCCTACTTGGCATCTTAATAGTAGCCAACATCTACTGGAAACAGGAAGTTTCGACCGGCCGCGAGAGCCAAGAAAGCAGCTTCTTACATTACTCCGCTGGGTCGAAGTCGCAGTCCGCTCATACCGATTCAAAGCCGGGACCAAAAACAGAGAAGCTGAAGGCCGAGAATGCCCAACTGCGCAAACAACACCAAACCATGAGTGCCCAACTGGCCAGCACTCAGTCTCAACTAAAACGGCTACAGAGAGCGCAGGAGACCCGGCAGAATATTCTGTCACAGCCCGGAAACCAGCAGATCTTGAGCACGGTGGATCTGGAAGTTACGCGGCAGGATAACCACCTTGTGATATACGATAAACAAGGCCAAGAGCTCTTTGGATTTGATTTGGAAAACAAGCGGCTATCTTTCGAAGGGGGCATGCATCTCTTGCCCCTGAAGACGGTTATATTTGATGTCCCGGAATCGGTCCGTGATCTCAAATCCATCGAGGCAAAAGAGCGAGCTACACTCACCTTCGAGAATACCCGCGAAGATGACGTACACGTTTTCTGGATGGACTATAAGGGCCAGCCCAAACACTACCGCACCCTGAGCCCCGGCATGAAACACACTCAAGAAACCTTCGTGAGCCATCCCTGGATCTTTGCGGACAGTGAAGGCAACATTCACAGCCAGGTAGATCCCATTCTCATCGACCAGAACGAAAGCATTATTATTCCTAAGTGAGGTGTCCGCGGCGCAAACAAGCTCTTACCTCCTTAAGCCAGTAATCAGGAATATTTCAGAGACACTCGGCAAAAAAGCAAATTGCCAGTAATCACCGCCACTCGTGCTTGGGATAACGCCCCGCCAGATCCTTTTTCATCTGTGGGTAGCCACGCTCCCAGAACCCCTTCAAGTCCCCCGTCACCTGCCACGGCCGCTGATTTGGCCCCAAGATATGAACCAATAGCTTTGCCTTACCTTGGGCTATCTCTGGAAGCTTATCCACATCATAGAGAAACTGCATCTTCATGGCGATCCACGGGTCTCCGTCAGCCGAGTATCTAACCTTGGCTTTCTTGCCATTACTTAAGGTCACCTCCAATGGTGCATAGGCATCCAGCACCGCCTGCTGGCCAGCTGATAGCCACTTTGTGAGAATAGGCATCACCTCTCGATTCTTGATTTCTTTGTAGGACTTCGCCCCCTGACAAAGCTCTTCTAACACCATCAGCTTATCATCGTCGTCAAAGCCGGGAAGTTCCATTTCGGGCATCCACTTTGAGAGACTCACCAAGCGACCAATCCAACGCTCTACATTTTGGTCCCAATGCTTGAGCTTGAGATCACCACAGGCAATATGCTCGGCAAGTAACTGGGCAGCTTCTGGCTGCAGAGGCTCACCTCCCTCTTTGGATTCTAGGACAAGGTCCCTGAAGCGCAGCTCCTGTTTGTTAACAACCCTTCGGGCCATGGCGTCATAGCTACCACCATCGTGCTCATGAAAATCTCCGGGGAATAACTCACGCAAATCATCTAAGGAAATCTCACAGCAACGGTTTAGATAAACGGTGACCTCCTTGCCCTCCACTTCAGTCATCTCCGTGGCGACAAACGCCTGCGCCTGCTTCACCGAGCTCGCCGCATCCAGATTACCCCGTCTGCCGCCCACCACACGGCAGGCTAAGGTTGCCTCGCCCAGGCGGACTGCTAGCCGGTCACTGAATGCCGCCAACATCACCTGCCCGACTTGCTGTTTACGAAGATCAAAATCCACCTCTCCCCAATCCAGTCCCATCCTCACTGCCGTGCGCTCTAGTTGCTCCAAGGACTTAGAAACTTCACGCGCGCCCCGTGCCAAGATGCCTGAGTCGGCACAGCGCCTCACATCAAAACGCATATCACTGGCAAACTGATAAGCCCGCCACTCGGCAACAAAATCCGTACCGTCCTCCGGCTCTCTGAATTCACAATCCCCCGCCCCCCTGCGCCTCACCAATACCCCCTCTCCCTGAACTGCCGCCGCGATAAAGCCCGCCTCCGCCACACAGCCGAGCTCTTGAGCTTTTAATAACAAACATGCATACCTCGGGTGCAGTGGAAATTTCGCCATCGCCTTACCGCGCTCCGTGATCAGGCCTAATTCATCCACAGCCCCAAGCTGGTGCAAGAGCCCTTCAGCCGTCGCCAAGCCTTTCTCATCCGGCCTGTCTAACCAGCGAAAAGCTTGCACATCTTCGACCCCTACGGATTTCAAAGAAAGCGCAACCTCGGCAAGATCCACACGCAGAATCTCAGGTAAATCAAAGGCATTCCTTCGTCCCTGATCCGCCTCACCCCATAATCTGATACAACGTCCCGGTGCCGTTCGACCCGCACGCCCCGCACGCTGATCCGCCGATGCACGGGAAATCTTTGCAATCATCAAGGTATCAATCCCTCGCACTACATCGTAATGCGCCACCCTCGCCAAACCTGAGTCAATCACCGTGCGCACCCCATCAATGGTGAGAGAAGTCTCAGCAACATTGGTCGAAACAATAATCCTCGGTCTCCCCCCAGCTTTAGCAGGTGCCACCGCAGCATCCTGCAGCTTGGGGGACAATCCACTATAGAGTGGGCACACATCCCAGCCACGCGACCAACCCGCACGCTCAATGACTTCCACCGTCCGGCGAATCTCATGCACCCCGGGTAAAAACACCAACACATGCCCGACACCGTCGCGCGCTACATTGTCCTTCACGACCTCCGCCACCCGGTCCCATATCTTTACCTCCTGCCTTCCCCCTCGGCCTCCCGCTGGTGGAGGGCCAGCTCCTCGATAGCTAATATCGACAGGAAACGTGCGCCCCTCTGCCTCAAGAATGTCACATGGCTCGAGATAATCCTTCAAGCCTGCCACCTCCAGAGTAGCTGACATCACAATGAGTTTTAAATCCGGCCTCGCACCCTCTTGTAAATTTAAACACCGAGCCAGTGCCACATCACTGGCAATCCTGCGCTCATGAAACTCATCAAACACCACCGCCCCCACATGCGGCAAACCAGGATCGTCCTGCAGCCAGCGTTGTAATACCCCGTCAGTGACATACACAATCCGAGTGTCGGCTCCCATGCAGTTTTCAAACCGCACCACGTGCCCCACCTCCGTGCCATGCTTCACCCCACGCAACTTCGCCACATGGCGCGCCAGCATCCGCGCGGCGATCCGCCTCGGCTGCACCACCACGATCAAGCCCTCGACACCACCATCCAATAACATCGGCGGCACACAGGTTGATTTCCCAGAACCCGTAGGAGCACGTAGCAGCAGCCTGCCGCTCGAATGCACAGAATCGAGCAAGGACTCTCTCAAGTGATGAACAGGTAAATTCATGCCTATCCCTTTTTGTAGTATCTCCGATAAGAACTGGGAGACATTCCCATCTCCTTGCTGAAAGCCCGACTAAAATTGGCCAACTCACCGTAGCCCAAGCTAGCGGCTACCTCACTAACCTGCATGCCCGTGTTGATTAATCGGTCACAGGCAGCGGACATCTTTGCCTGCATGATAAACCTCCTCGGCGTTGTGTTCATATGCTTCCTAAATAAGCGCTCTAGCGTGCTGATAGAAACCGCCGCTCGGTTAGCGACCTCTGATATGTCAATACCCTCCTCCAACCGTTCGTAAATATTGGCAACAATCACCGCTAGTTTGTGATGCCTCGTCGGCAGAGGAAGCCCCTCGTCATGACCCATGCGCCTGGAAATGCCAGCGGTGCCGACACATTGTTCACCTTTACCCAACAGCGGTATTTTGCTCGTCGATCGCCACTCCACACCCCCTAACCTTGTCGGCGTCAGCTCTGAAGCACTCCACAAGGCCTGCCCCGACACGATGACTCTCTCATCATCCGCCTGATACTTCACCGCCAGCTCGTGAGGGAAAACATCCTCATCTTTGCAACCTATCAAATCTGCAGCATCACGCATCGCTACCTCGTAACAAAAGGCGTTGTTGACGAACATGAACCTTCCGTGCAAATCCTTCATCCAGAATATGACACCTGGTAACGCCTGAAACAGCGCCGTTGCTATCTGTCCCGGCAACAATGAAGACATAAAACCTTCAATATCAGCACTTTGAATATCCTTCACGCCCCTATTCTGAGCATCCAAGAGATATTTACAATGACGAAAAATGACAAATAATTGACGACTAGCCCTATAGACATCTTGAGCATCCTATACATAATACCAACCAACTTTGATGACCGAGCTCACCAGCTCACCAAAAAAATCTCTCATATAACTAAGAACCAACAACTAGGAACAACAAACGAACACGATCATGTCTGAATACTTCCCAACCATACCTGCCTTCCAATACGAAGGCCCCGGCTCAACGAACCCCTTTGCCTTCCGCCACTACAATGCCGATGAAGTCATTGGTGGTAAAACCATGAGCGAGCACCTCCGCTTCGGCGCCGCCTACTGGCACGTCATGCGCAATGAACTCGGCGACCCCTTCGGAGCAGGCACAGCACTGATGCCATGGGATGATGGCTCAGAGTCTCTCCAGAATGCTCTCAACCGCATCCCCGTCTTCTTTGAGTTCCTAGAGAAAAGCCAGATCGACTACTACTGCTTCCACGACCGCGATATCTCACCCGAGGGAGCCACGCTCACAGAAACCCACAAAAACCTAGACCGCATTGTCGAAGAGCTTGAGAAGTTCCAGAATGAAACCGGTAAAAAACTCCTCTGGGGAACAGCATGCTTGTTTAGCCACCCACGCTACGCCCAAGGAGCAGCCACCTCACCTCAAGCTGACGTTTTTGCCTACGGTGCCAGCCAGATCAAGCACGCCCTAGAAGCCACCCACCGTCTTGGTGGTGAAGGCTATACCTTCTGGGGAGGCCGTGAGGGTTACGCCACCCTACTCAATACCGACATGAAGCGCGAGCTCGACCACCTCGCCGCCATGCTTCACCTCGCCGTGGATCACGCCAAGAAGATCGGCTACACTGGCCAGTTCTACATCGAGCCCAAGCCACGTGAACCATCCACCCACCAATATGACTCGGACTCCGCAGCTTGTCTGAACTTCCTGCGTGAGTATGACCTGCTCGACCACTTCAAGCTCAACATCGAGACCAACCACGCCACACTCGCCGGCCACACTATGGAGCACGAGCTCGATGTCGCCATTGGTGCTGACGCTCTGGGAAGTATTGACGCCAACCGCGGTGACGAGCTCATCGGCTGGGACACCGACCAGTTCCCCACCAACGTCTACGACACCACTCAAGTCATGCTCCGCGTGCTCGGCATGGGCGGATTCACCACTGGGGGCCTCAACTTTGACGCCAAACGCCGCCGTGAGTCCCATGAGCCCGAGGACCTATTCCACGCCCACATCGGTGGCATGGACGCTTTTGCCAGAGGACTCAAAATCGCCCACAAAATCGCCGAAGATGGCCGCATGAGCTCATTTATCAGCGATCGCTACGCCTCCTATGACTCCGGTATCGGTGCCGAGATCGCGGCCGGCTCTACCAGTCTCGATGCCTTGGATGCTCACGCCCAGAGCATTAAAGCTCCACAACTGCCTAGTGGCCGTCAGGAAATGCTGGAAAATATTATCAATGATTATCTGGTATAATCATTTCATTCTAGTAAAAACGCCAATCGCTTTTGCGATGAAACAAACAGATAAACTTATATATGAGTATTAATAATAACGAAATTCACAGAAAACGCCTATTATGGGCGGGCTTTGTTGCTATTCTTGCCGCTGGTGTCGGCTTTGGTATCCGTGGCGGTATTTTTGCCAATTGGGCAGCCGACTTTGGATTTAGTGGTGCCCAGCTGGGTGCTGTTGGTGGAGCTGGCTTCACTGGCTTTTGCTTTGGCATCATGATTGGCGGCGTTGTCGTCGACAAGATTGGCTACGGCAAGCTGGTTGTTGCGGCCTTCCTATTCCATATTCTCTCGGCCTTCATCACCTTTGGTGCAACTCAAGGTCAAGACAGCGAAACCGCTTACCAATTCCTCTTCTGGGGTATGTTTGTATTTGCGCTAGCTAATGGAACACTTGAAGCCGTTGCCAACCCACTGGTTGCAACGCTCTTCCCTGAAAACCGTAATCACTACCTTAACATCCTACACGCATCGTGGCCACTCGGCATGATTCTCGGTGGCATGGTTGGTTGGTTCCTCGGTGGCGAAGGCGGATGGGGATGGAAAGGCCAGTTGGCTCTCTACCTCGTTCCCACACTTGTATACGGTATTATGTTCTTGGGACAAAAATTCCCTCAGTCTGAAGCCTCTGCAAAGGGACTCAAATTCGGAGAGATGCTCAAGGATGTTGGTATTCTTGGAGGACTCGTTGTCTCTTTCATGCTTTACCTATTCTTCCAAGGCACTCTGGCTCCGTTCTTTGAAGCTGGATCAAGCGCACCACGCATGATCTCCCTGGCTATTGGCCTTGCCACCCTATTGGCAATTGGCGCCATGACCAAGTTCTCTATCGGTCACTGGCTGATTTTCGTCTTGTTCATCACACACGCACTTGTTGGAGCCGTCGAACTCGGCACCGATGGATGGATCCAAAATATCACTGGAGCTATCCTGAGTGAGCAGGAAGGCAAGATGCTCTTCGTGTTCACCTCACTGGTGATGTTCCTACTTCGATTCTGCGCTCACTTCATTGAGAAGAAAGCAGGACTCAACCCTATCAGCCTGCTCTTTATTTGCGCTGTCTTAGGTTGTATTGGTCTCAATCTCGTATCTGCAGTCACAGCCTTCGGCCCTGCCCTTGGTGCGCTTCTTGTATACGCTATTGGTAAGACATTCTTCTGGCCTACCATGCTCGCTGTAGTCGGAGACCGCTTCCCAGCCACTGGTGCTGTAGCGATGAGTCTCATGGGTGGTATTGGCATGATGTCCGCAGGACTTATCGGATCCCCCGGACTTGGTTACTTCAAAGACCGCTACGCAGCTGAAGAGCTTAACAAAGCTGATGCTGTTCTCCACGCTGAGTGGAAAGATTCTGAGAAGCAAAGTAGCTTCCTTATGTTTGACGCTGTTGATCCAATCGATGCAAAACGTCTGGAAGAAGCTAAAGGCGCAAAAGTAGACGAACGCACAGAAGCTCAAGCAACTGTTGTCGCCGCAGACATCGAGGGCAACCGACGCACCTTGAAGGTCGACTCCCTAATACCAGGCGCCATGGCTGTCATCTACCTGTTCCTGATCTTCTACTTCAGGGCAAAGGGTGGCTACAAGCCCGTCGAGCTCACCAGCGGTGAAAAAAGACCTATAGCGCAAGCCGATGAATTCTAAGCTATAGTCTGCTTACCTCAAATAAGACTCACTCAACGCCTTCCCTGCCAAAGCAGGGAAGGCGTTTCTCCCACTACCTATTAACAACACCCAATCGACAACATGTTTCTCGGACTTGACTGCTCCACACAAAGCTTTTCTGCGCTCATCATTGACGCGAGTAAAGGCACGATTATCCACGAAGCATCGGTCAATTTCGAGGGTGACCTACCTCACTATCAAACCTCATCCGGCTTTGTCCACGGCGACTTACCCGGAGAGGTTTTTTCTGATCCACTCATGTGGGTGGAGGCCCTTGACCTGCTTTTAACAAGACTAGTCGAGAGCGGAGCCGACCTATCAGCCATTGAAGCCATCTCCGGCTCAGGTCAGCAGCATGCCACCGTCTATCTTAACGATCGTTTCAATTCAACCTTGGCAGATTTGCAAAGCGTAAGCTGCCTCAAGGACCAGCTAGTATCCTGCCTCAGCCGCCCGCTCTCCCCTATCTGGATGGACAGCTCCACCGCCCAAGAGTGCGAGGAAATCGCCTCCGCTATCGGTGGCAATGATGAGCTATGCAGGCGCACAGGGTCCACCGCCACCCAGCGTTTCTCCGGTGCTCAAATCCGCCGATTTTCCAAACTTTCCCCTGAGGCGTGGCAAGACACCGCCCACGTTCACCTCAACAGCTCCTTCCTCGCCTCACTTCTGGCAGGTAAATCCGTAAGCATTGACTATGGTGACGGCGCCGGCATGAACTTGATGAACCTCAAGTCGGGAGACTGGGATGAGGAAATCGTCAACATCACTGCTGAGGGACTCGCTGACAAACTGCCCGCCCTCAAACCCTCCTCAACAATCGCCGGCAACATTTCTCCCTACTTCGTTGAGAAATACCAATTCAATCCCGCGGCCAAAGTCGCTCTCTGGTCGGGTGACAATCCATGCAGCTTGGTAGGCATGGGTGCCGCCTCCCCCGGCAAGATGGTCATCAGCCTCGGCACGAGCTACACCCTCTTTGCCGCCATGAACCAGCCGGTCACAGACCCAAGCGGATTTGGACACGTTTTCGGTAACCCCTGCGGCGGATTCATGAGCCTGATCTGCTTTAGCGAAGGTGCTCTCGCACTGGAAAAACTTCGCAGTGAGTTAGACATCACTTGGAACGAGTTCAGCGATGCCGCAATGAGCCAGGAGCAGAGCCCAATTCGGAGCCTTCTCGACAAGCAATTCCTCAACATGAAAGCCCGCGGCGAATGGATGGGCCAATCGCCAGGCACGATCTACGTCACTGGCGGCGCATCCAAGAATCAAGGCATCTGCCAAACGATCGCCAATATCTTCGATAGCAATGTCCAACGTATGTCCACCAGCTCATCTGCTGGCCTGGGCGCGTCCATGAGAGCCGCTCACGCCACTGGCGACTTTTCACTCGATGATCTTGAAAAGAAATTTACAGTCCCCGATTCAGAAAGCACCATCGCTCCAGATCCCGAAGCTGTAAAAATCTACCAAAACCTCTGAACGTATACCTCCGCCGTGCTCGGCACCTCATTCACTATTCAACATTCACTATTCACTATTCTAATGTCCCGTCCTGTCACACTATTCACCGGCCAATGGGCCGACCTCTCACTTGCAGACCTCTTACCCAAGGTAAAAGAAATGGGTTACAATGGCGTTGAGCTTGCCTGTTGGGGCGATCACTTCGACGTTGATGCTGCTCTTGCCGATGATCAATACGTTGCCGATAAATGGCAGCTACTCAATTCTCATGGCTTAGACTGCTATGCTATCTCCAACCACCTCGTCGGCCAGGCAATCTGTGACAACATCGACGAACGTCATCAAGCGATCCTCTCCCCTGAAATGTGGGGTGACGGTGAGCCAGAAGGTGTCCGTCAGCGTGCCGCCGAGCACATGGCCAATGCAGCTCGCGCTTGCCGTAAGTTCATGGACGCACGTCCAGGAGGTGCTCACCCATTCACTCCTGCTGTCAACGGCTTTACTGGCTCCTCTATCTGGCACGCTCTTTACTCATTCCCACCTACCAGCCAAGAATACCTTCAGGCAGGATTTGATGACTTCGCCAAGCGTTTCACCCCTATCCTCGATGTCTTCGAAGAGGTGAACGTCAACTTTGCCCTCGAAGTTCACCCCACCGAGATCGCCTTCGACATTGTATCCACCGAACGCGCCATCGAGGCTGTCAACGGCCACAAGCGCTTCGGCTTTAACTACGACCCATCTCACCTAGGCTACCAAGGAGTCGACTACGTCAAATTCATCCGCACCTTTGCCGAGCGCATTTACCACGTGCATATGAAAGACGCATGGTGGGGACACGGTGATGGCACCGTAGGCGTCTTCGGCGGCCATACCGACTTCGCTGACCCACGCCGCTTCTGGGACTTCCGCTCCGTCGGGCGCGGTGATGTCAACTTCGAGGAAATCATGGTAGCTCTCAACGACATCGTCTATGAAGGCCCACTGTCCGTTGAATGGGAAGACGCCCGCATGGACCGCTTCCATGGCGCTACTGAATCATGCGCTTTCGTCAAAAACCTAGATTTCCCACGCAATAGCGGTGGACTCTTTGATTCTGCTTTCGACCAAGACAACCAATAAATTAAAATTCAACCTCAACACTCAATAACTATGTCACCACAACCATTAAAAGTCGGCATGATCGGAGGAGGCTCCGGTGCTTTCATCGCTAATCCTCACCAAAAAGCCATTCACTTTGACGGCACCCGCAAGGTTCACTCCGTTGCCCTCGGCCCTGACCCGGAAGTAGCCATCGAAGAAGCAGACAACTGGCCCTACCCCGTCATGGGCTATGCATCCTATGATGCCATGTTCGCTGCCCAGGCCGAGCTTCCCAAGGAAGACCGCATTGACTACGTGCTCATTGTCACCCCCAACTTTGTTCACTTTGATCCGGCGATGAAGGCTCTTGAGCTCGGTATCCCGGTCATCTGTGAAAAACCCCTCACCGTCAACCTTGAGGAAGCCGACCTGCTTGTGGCCAAGGCCCGTGAAAAAAACGTGCCCTTCGCCGTCGCCCACACCTACCTCGGCCACTGGTCGAGCTGGTTCAGCAAACACATCGTCCAGAGTGGACTCCTTGGAGAAGTTCGCTGGGTTGACTCCTATTACATCCAAGGGTGGCTAGCAGACAAGCTTGAGGACTCAGGTCAAGTGCAAGCTGCATGGCGCACAGACCCGAAGAAAGCAGGCGGCAGCGGCTGCGGTGGCGACATCGGCACCCACGCCCTGATGCAGCTTCGTTTTGTCACAGGTCTCGATGTCGAGCGCGTATCTGCACGCTTGGACAAGTTCGTTCCCGGCCGCCCCATTGACGACCACTTCACCACCTACGGTGAACTCACTAATGGCGGCAAATGCCTGGTACGTGCATCACAAATCTGCATCGGTCACAAAAACGACCTCGGCATCATGATCGCCGGCACCAAAGGAGCGCTCAAATGGAGCCAAGAAGATCCTGAAAAAGTAACCATCCTCCTGCAAGACCAGCCTGACCGCACCTACTGGCGCGGAGCAGTGTCAGCAAACGACGGCTTCCTCGAAGACGTGCCACAGTGGCTACTCGACGAGCCCACCATTCCAAGCGGCCACGGCGAAGCCTTCCACGACGCTTACGCACGCCTACACCGTGAGTTTGAAAAAGACGTCCGTGCCTACCAAGACGGTAAGCCCTGGAGCTGTGACGGCTCAAAATACGCCAACATTGACGATGGCCGTATGGGACTCGCCTTCATTGATGCCGCGCTCAAGTCAGACGCCGCAGACGGAGCTTGGGAAGTTGTCTCCAAGGGTTAATCGAGCTCTTCCGCATTCAACTCCCCAAGAATATCCCGTCCCGATATCTTACCCATCATCTCAAGCTCGGCAGCCAGCACCTCACGTGCCTGCCGGGCTTTTTTTCCGTCTTGATCCGGCCTACCACAGTGCGTGCAGGAGGCAAAACCCGGGTAGCCTTCTTTTTTCTGAGGATCATTCTCAGGAGAAACCAGAGTCACTAGCGGCCTAAGCCGCTCACGATTGACAGGCAGGATCACAATGGGGTGAATCCAGCACGTCAGCGGCTTATCAAACCAATCGCCACGTCCCTGCTCCATGGATAATCTCTGAATGCCACATCTCCCCTGCCGGTCCAGAAAAACACAGCGAGTCTTCGGGAAATGTGCCGGGTAGTCCTCAGCCAGCTCACCTTCTTCGGCCTCACGGGTTGCCGTCTTCATCGTCTCGCCACCACGGCTTGCCTCCACTGGCTTATCGGGAAGACTCAGGCCATAAGCAGCCAATCGCTCGCCATGGTCAGCCACCATCTGCCTTACCCCCTCCGCCTCCTCCTGGGATAAATACACCCCATCATGGCAGCACGTCGCCCGGCAACGATCTAGCTCACACGGACGCAACTCTGTCTCGAAGGCTTCATGATCTATGACCGCCTCACGCAGCTGAGCTGCCACGATCCGCGCTGTTTTTTCATATGCTGTGTGTGCCATGGCAGTCGCATTCAATCAGAGTCATGATAAAATGAGAATTTCAGATTTGGTATTTCATCAAGAGCCACTAGACTCATGCACATGGCCCTCCCCCTCAAGAAAAGCGAAGTACTCTGTTTCTACGATCTCCAGTATCGCTGGGCCAAACGCAGCACTGATCGGGGAGTCGAAATCAAAATAGAACTCAACGAATTTCCCGACGGCCAGATGATCATCGCCCAATGCCCGCGCGTGTTCCGCCCCGACATGGTAGAGGACATCATCGAATACGGTCGAAAAATCGGCTGGAAACCGGAGGAAACCAATCCGCCGATCACCGTCAGGCTTACCAAACGTGGGCTGACCCAGATTGACCCTTCCGCTTAATCGGATAATACACTGCAAGAAGGGCCCCATCTAGGTGTAGCTCACCCTGTTTTATTGCCAGCCCATCAGATCGCTTACCTCTCTCTTGAGTTGCTCCGCGATGCGGAACTCATCACCGCCAGGCTCGACTGAATTGAATCCCAGAGGATTTATAAGGTCGGGTTCTTGGGCGATCCATTTTTTCTCTTCGTGATCATATACCGGAGCCATCAGTGCCCACAATAATGCGGTAAGAGAGAACACCGGCATCAGCGTGTGAGTAAGCAGCAGTCTGGAAACAGCGCGATTCCTGCCACCAAAAACCAATCGCAAAAAACAAATCAATATCCAGAACAAAGCAACTCCGATCAATACCGCGCTTGAAAGAATCGCTCCCCTAGCATGTTCGTAAAGGGCATCCCCTACTCCACTTAGCGGCATGGCGATACAGAGCAACACAGCGGGAACCCACTGCACCCACCCCGTGGAAAAACCAAGATAACCAGCCTGCTTGCGCCACCTCCAACGAGCCAGCAGAGGAACCATCACTCCGACCAATAAAACCATGCAAGCAAACTGAGCCACTACTGGGTAGCCAAATTGATGGATTCCATGATGCCTGGCACTCCATGGTGAAAGCAAATTGACCACCAAGTAGAGACCCACAGGGAAAATCACCCCGCCTAGGACTAGCCATATCCAGTCGAGACCACCCAGCTGCGATCGCAACGCAATCGCCACCCTACGTACTGCCGCCCGGTACCTGAGCCTAGATATCAAGAGCACACCCACAAGCAGCGCCATCAACAAGCTCGCAGCACTGACAAGGACCTTGCCCGCTAAAGCATGCTCTGCGATGCGACCTGGCATAAAGTCTTCCGGCTTGAGCTCTGGTGGTGATATCACCTGTTTACCTACGAAAGCGGGCATAAGTATAACATGCATTGCTCCAAGCTTATGCTTGTAATCAGCGATTCTCGACGGACGATTTTTTTTCGCTTCCTTATCATCCTCAAAAACCTTCTGCAGACGCTCAAACTCCAGAGCTCGATCACTCATACCGCAGGCATTGGCAGCATCACGGAAGTCTTCCAATGGACCTACAATCCACGCTCTTGCCACCAAGGCATCAACAATTGAAAAGCCATCACCACGAATCATTCGCTGCCCAAGAACTTCCCAGGCGCCAATCAGTTTATTCAAGCGCTCGCCATCACGCTGCGCCCCACACCTCTCAGCCTCCAATCGCACCACTTTGCTCAAAACAAGCGATTTCAGTGCATAGGATTTCAACGACCCCATATAAGCAATGTTTGCAGCCTGACTGATATAGTCGATACCCTGACGGGGAAGTAATTTCATACGCTTGGCAACAAGTTCACGCTGATGAGATACCAAGCTCCCGGCTTCAGCCGCCTGATACATGAGCTGCAGAGCCGTAGCAAATTTGTCTTCGTCAGTTACCTTATACCCTGGCTTTGGCTTTTGTTTTTGCCCCGCATTCGCCGTTACCCCTTTCCGCTTACCCGCAGGTGATCTTACTTTTTCCACACTGCCCTCTGCCTCAAAGGCGGCAGCCATCAATGCATACCAGCCGTTGCCCTGATCGATTTTTTCGCCCTGGAAAATAAAATCCAGAGGCAAGCTGTCGCGGTCTTCGGCGTATCCCATGGCGTATTCGATGTAATAGGCAGGATTGGACGGATCCAGATCCCAGAGTGCCTTGTAACGCAGCTCTTCAGTAGGCTGCGAGCGATCACCAAACATGATGAGTATTTCGTCACGGCTGAGGTCTTTAGCCACTTCCTTCCCCGCCCACGAATCACTCCCTACCGGATCCCCTCCTGAAAAATCACAAATATAATGATTACATTCATCAGGTTGTTGAGCCTGACAATCGCCCTTCAGCGCAAGAAAACGAGAGCCGTAATTCGCAACCACAAAGAGCGAGACCGCAATACATATGATGATGCCTAACACCCGCAAGTGAAACCGCTTCTTGGAGGTCTTGGCCAAATGACGAGCACTACGATCCAGCCCATCGTCACCATACTTCGCTGCCAATTGCTCGATCATCTTTTCAGCCTCACGCTGTTGCTCGACATTTTCGTCAAACACACCTTCAAGTCCTTTTTTAAGATCATCCGAATTATTTTCCATACTTAAAGACTCCCATTTCTTTGAATTTCTTACGATAAAAAAAACCCTTTGGCACTTTGGCTACCTAATACCCCACGAACAATAAGCAGCGGCATGCAAGCGCTCCCCATCAAGAAAAGCGAAGTGCACTGTTTCTACGATCTCCAGTACCGCTGGACCAAACGCAGCACCGATCACGGTGTCGAAGTCAGAATCGAACTCAATGAAAAGCCAGACGGTCAGATGATTATTGCCCAGTGCCCCCGCGTGTTCCGTCCCGACATGGTCGAAGACATCATTGAATACGGACGGGAAATCGGCTGGACGCCAGAAAGAACCGGTGACCCAATCACCACTCGCCTGACCAAGCGTGGAATCACGCCAGTGGTATAAAAAGCGACTGATGATGTGCGCTGCTTTGAGCTAAGCCCATCTCACTTGTTCACAGGATCAGAGGGGAAATCGGTCTCTATCTTCTCAAACAATACATCTATTTCGTGAAGTATCTGACTGGTGAAATATTTCTCAGAAGGGTATGCTGTGTTGCTATCAACAAACATTTTAGAAATTTCGTCTTCAGCCACCCAGTGTTTTTCAATGCGATGATAGACGGACACATGCAATGCCATCACCAGAGATGCTGATACATACAGAGGAACCAAGAGCTGATTCCTAGCAGCATGGTATAAGCTGTGTTTGTTGTGCTGCTGATTTCGCGTAAATCCGCTAATCATTGCCGCTAATATCAATACACAGGCCAAACCCTGCATACAAAGGCCCACGGTGACCAAAATCCTTGCATGAGCCTCGAGCGCACCCGCCAAGCCAAACAGCGGCATCGCTAACAAAGCAAGCAAGGCCGCTGACCACAAGCATTTCGACACCTTGCATTTCTCAGCCGGAAGGATCTCATTGAGTTGCCATGTAATAGCGATCACTGGCCCAATAAGAAGTAACAGCCATAAGCTGGCAGGCTGGCCAAACCACAGCATCCCATGGACGTTGAAAAGGTGATAGTGTTGCACACTCAGCAATGATCCCGCACCATTGACCAGCCAATAGATACCGATTGGAAGCAGAACTCCACACATAAAAACGACACCCCAGTCACGCGTGGAAAACGTTCCGCTCAGCCGCCGCCCCAGAATGCGTAGCTCATCACCACGCCGAAAACGCCACAACCATACCACCAAAGCCGACAGGGCTAATATCAGCCACCCCAACGCAGCAACAATCCGGTTCAAAAAAGCGTGGTCCGCCATCCGGTCCGGGCCAGTATCAGGCGCCGACACCATGGCGTGATCGTTCAGTAGATAAAATAAACGTGAGCCTCCGGATGATAGTAGGCCTGCTTCCTTAGCGAAGCTATCTGGCCATTCTCTGGACTTGAGCTTACGAGATTCTCTTTCAGTATCCATTTGCTTGTCGAGTGCAACAAAACCATCTTCCAGCTCTTGCAATCCACAAGCTTTCGCCGCTGCTGCAAAATCCTCACACGGAGAATGAAGACAAGCCCGCAAGACAAGCCCGTCGATCAAGTATACTGCATCGGCACGCCCCTTCCTGTAAAACGCCTGCCAGGCATGAATGAGACGTTTTAGGGCCTGCGCATCTTTCTCCCTCTCACAGCGATATGCTTCAGCGCGAATCAAAACCATCACTTTTTGAAATTGCAAACAACTGAAACGTGTTGTTTCATTAAAATACATGGAGGGCATCGACCGTGTCACCCAGTCATACTCGTCCCTCAGAACTAAGGGAAGGCGCCGTTGTAACAATGCAAGCGAGTGACTCGTGTATTTTGGCATTTTCACAGTAGTGTAGAAGAGATCCATTGCCGCTTGGTGTTTTGTCATGTCAGTAATAGCTACGTGCGGACGTAACACCGAAGACTCCGTGGACGCAGACTTGCTCTTTGCCGAATCAACTTTTTGGGTACATTCCCGCGCCAAGTCAGCCAGTTGCAATATTGGAAACAGGGCATTTTCAGGATCAATCCGCTCGGCAATCGCTGACATATCCGAAGGATAAGAGCTGAAATCATGATGGTATGCCAAAAGATACTCAAGATACACACCAGGGTTATCCGGCTCGGATTCCCATAAGCCCTTGAGTCGGTCCGATTCAGAAGCCATCTTGCAATCCCCGAAAAGCAATAGCATATCAGCCTCACTAAGATTACTAAAATAAGAACTCTGATCAAACTCATCGTCAGAGCAATACGCATCAGGGGAGAGCGCTACCTTTAAGACATAACTAAGCTGTAAAACCCTGTATGCCGGTATGAACACAAGTGCCATTCCCACCAAAATCATGACAGTACACAACGCGCCCAGCAACCAACGGGGGCGCCGGTCGGAAGCGGCTAAATTTCTGTGAGCTCTCGCCAACTTCTCTTCGTCCCCGCTCAATTGACTATCCACAAGCTGCTCTGCAATATGCTTCCTCTCCGGATCTTGCGAAAAGCACTGCTTCACACGATCTGCGAACTGGAAACTCTCATCACGCATGAGGTTCATCGTAAACAACCTGCATGTGAGCTCAAGTTATATACACCCCTCAAAATTGAGGGTATAACCCTCAAAATATACTCCCAAAAAGGGTGACCCAATCACCACTCGCCTGACCAAGCGTGGAATCACGCCAGTGGTATAAAAAGCAACTGATGATGTGCGGTGCTTTGGGCTAAACCCATCTCACTTGTTCACAGGATCAAAAGGGAAATCGGACTCTATCTGCTTGAGCAATTCATCGAGCTCATCAGATAGCTGGCGGGTGACAACTGCCTCAAAGCTGCTTGGTCCGATGGTATCACCACTACTCAGTTTCCAAAGCTCGTCTTCAGCGACCCAGTGTTTTTCGATGCCATAATAAATTGACACATGCAATGCCATGATCAGAGAGGCTGACACATACAGAGGGATCAAGAGCTGACTCCTAACAGCACGGAACAAACTGCCCCCTCCCTCTTTCTTATTTCGTCTATAGCTGCCAACCAATGCCGCCAAGACCAGCACACATGCCAAAATCTGCATCGAATGGCCGAGGATGACCAGCCACCCTTTCATAAACACACCCACCAAACCAAATAGTGGCATAGCCAACAAAGCGAGCACCGCCGCAGAGCACAAGCATTTCGATACCTTGCGTTGTTCAACTGGCAGAACATGATTGAGTCGATATGTAATGGCAATCACAGGCGCAACAAGAAGCATGAGTAATAAACTCACAGGCTGGCCGAGCGGTGTCACATTTAACAGAGTATAGCGTTGCGCGCTTAGCAATGAGTCGGTGCCATTGACCAGCCAATAGATTCCGATTGGAAGCAAGACTCCATATATAAAAACGGCTACCCAGTCACGTGTGGCAAACGTTGCGCTCAATCGTCGCCCGAGGATGCGCAACAAGTGATCACGCCGAAAAGTCCGCAACCACACCACCATGGCGGATAAAACCAACATCAGGCATGCCAGCGCAGCAACCAGCCCGTTAAAAAAAGCGTGGTCTGCCCTGCGATCCGGCCCAGTATTAGGCGCGGGTAACTTGTTGCGATCGTTGACTTGCTTCGCCACAATTCCCATGGAAAGATGTGAAAATACACTAGCCTTAATAAATGAAA
>Ga0206129_10001647_pt1 | contig 29684 bp, 24 predicted proteins | sample Helgoland_Spring_8_FD_148616 | JGI IMG/M metagenome (GOLD analysis project Ga0206129, IMG submission 148616) | Pelagic subsurface seawater microbial communities from Kabeltonne, Helgoland, North Sea - Helgoland_Spring_Bloom_20160502_2 | ecosystem: Environmental > Aquatic > Marine > Epipelagic ...
ACATCGATACTAACCTCAAAGTCATCTTGATATTCCATGGGAACTAGGTGGTGCGCTTCTACAAATTGCTTGCCTGTCCTCCCTGAAACGAATGTCGCATGTAATGTGTCATTTTCACATTTGTAATTAGCAGGTCGTCAGTTCGACTCTGACAGGTGGCTCCATTTTTAAAGCCCTAAGCACCACACGCTTAGGGCTTTTCTGTGCGCCAAGGATGTCCTGGTAGTATTCCCTGTTTGCAGCGCGGGAGGGATGACCTCCGTGTCGTCCGCACTGCCGCGGCGCGTACCTTGGCTAGGCAATTACTTGGTCACGCCAGATGCTCAGCCACATGCGCGGTTATTTCGAGCGTTTCGCCAGCCACTCACGCGACAGCTCTTGGGCTGCGGCGATTTGTTCTTTGGTCATTCTTGCAGAGAGAATGCCTTTGTTTTTCTTGGCACCCTCTTCGCCTTGCGCAACAGCCAGATCCCACCACATGTAGGCCTCGACATAATCCTCAGGAACGCCTTCGCCATTAGCATACATAAACCCTAGTTTGACTTGAACCATCGCGTAGCCTTGCTCCGCAGCCTTGCGAAACCATTTCATTGCCTCGACGCCATCCTCAGCCACACCTTCGCCATGCGCGTTGGTATGAACGCCTTGATCATCCTTCCAGATTTAAAAGATGCAGGCGCGGCGGAAACTGTTTTGGCTTAATTCCCTTTACAAACTGATCTCTTTTTTAGCGGCAACGAAATTCAACACGATCCATCCATTCAACAACGAGGAGATGTGGCACGGTAAGAGATGAAATCACTACGAGGTAAATCCCTGTGAATACGCTGAGGTCGACCGATCCGCGAAGCAGGAGCAGAACTATCGCCAAGATCAGTATAGAGGCGAGAGTAAAGGGAAGCGCCTGAGAATAGAATTGTTTAAATCGCGCAAGGCTTGTTTCGCAATCGCCTTGGTTGCCTTCGTAGCGGATGAGACGCAAGACATGCCGGAAACCATGCCAGAGGCAAAAATAAAGGCCGACCGCGAGGAGTGGTGGAACGAGCACAAAGAAGGCGATGAGTCCAAGGTCTTCGACCAACCGCACCGTTCGTTGCACACCTTGGTAGCGAAGGAAGGCAATCTCGCTAAAAAGCAGCAGGAGTAGAAAGATCAGAATTACGAATGGTAGCGTTGCACCCAATTCATACTTGTACCCAAAGGCAATGGAACAACTATTCAAAATCGCCTCGGTAGCATCCGGAAAGGACAAGAATGGGATTCCGATAGGTAAAATCCCGCGTAGGAAGCTGTGGTTAAACTTCAGAATTCGCGGGGTGGCTTGAAGTGCCTCAGGATTCAGAAGACCTTCGAAGGCTAGGTCCGCCCTCCCCCAATGATAAATCGTGATCGCCAAAAATAGAATCACTGCTACGAGTGGCGCGCCCCACCACAAGCAAAGCATCACGACCACAAAACTCAGATAGATGAGACAAACGAGCGCGAGGGCTTTAAGGCTAAGGCTGGACTTTGCCAGTCCTAGAATCACAAGATGGTCAATCGCGCCATGCGGGAGCCCAAATAGAAGCACACTAGCAAGCATCGGGAGGTATAGGGGCAGACCTGCATCGAGACCAAATACGACCATCAACAGACCAAGGAGACCACCCGCAAACGCGAGTGAATTTGCAAAATACGTTCCCACCCTGAGTTTAGCGGTCGGCGGCTTGAGCGGACACCAATGAAAAGCTGGTTTCATACGCGACGTAAGCTGTGCCAGAGAATCAACCCCTGAGCCAAGAGCAGACTGGTTATAAAGAAAAAGAAGGTCTCCTCAAACGGCAGGTTTCCTATTTCCCAACCCGTGCGGGTCATCGGGTGTATACTCCAAATCCCACCCGCAATCGCGAAGGAATCTGCGATAGAAAAATAAAGCGTAGGAAGGATTGTCGCCACAATAATAAGCCCAAACTTTTGCAGCAGCACACGTGGATCAAAAAACCACTGGAACACTAGCGGCGGCACAAACCAGAGCAGCGTGAAGGAAAGGTATGTAAATCGTTCCTGCTTTACTAGACTGGCAGCAAGGATCATCAGCAGTATGCCCACAATCAGGACAATACATCGACTACCCAACTGCCGCTCGCGCCTAGTGCTCTCTACCTTGAGTCCACGCAGTAGAAGCGTCGCGAATAAGGTGCTGTTAAAAAGCGGCATCAAAATAAAAAAAAGATATTCCTCGACTGGCACGTAACCTATTACCCCGATCACACGCTCTGTCCCGTAAGACCAGATGCCCTGCGCCCAGAGGTTCTACAGCCGACGAGGGAAGATTTTCTTTTACCTCATTTGGCTCCGAGTCATGCGAGTCACTAAGCTTATCAACATTGAGCTGACTGCTCTCAGGTTGAACCCCCTGATCATTATTGTGAGGGACGTCGTGGTTTTTAGGATTTTGCGGTTCTGCCATCTTAACTCCTTCCAAATCTGCACTGCTAAACGCAAATCAATTCTGTCAACGCCTGCTTTTTTTGCGACTTATTGACACTTGAGTGATGTTTTACCGTTTAAATCATACCTCAGAATACGAATCACTGTTTGTTGTGTGCATTGTTGTCGCCGTTAAACGGCAAACTGACCGTTTAGAAACCATCTAAATGCAGAGCGCAAGCGGAGCATTCCCCCGCCATTTGCCTTTTGGCAAATGGCTATCCTGCGTGCATCTATTGAATATGCGTTGAATTGCCCAGTGATGCCCTCGAAATGCTGCCCCCTCAGGATTGACCTACGAAGTGGGCCGAAAAAATCCAACCTTTGAATTAAACCGCGAAGCCGGTTTTGAGATAGAAAGCGGGAACTTCAACATGATCGTAAAGGCCGCCAGTTTGCCCTAGATCCGCTCAGACTTTGACCCGTTAAAACGACATTTCTTGGAGCTGATTATGCCATAAATACGAACTGCAATATAGACCTCAGAATGTTGAAACGGGTCTGGTTCCTCAAGACCAATTCGTGACACCGAAATGCTTGGACTTTGAGTGGTTCAAATGTCTGTCCATTGAGATCACTAAAATCTCTTCAGAGTGTGTGCCCACAGACCCGATGTTAGGACGTATTATCTCACTGCGAGATGATGTTACCGATTACTGAGATCAACGCGTCAGGGCTTTGTCAGGGGCAAAGGTGGAACGGTCTCAATGGGAAACTAGCCCTGGCTGTCTGTGGAACATGGATCTATTATGTTTGCGACTACGATTTTTCTATGGGCAGAAAATATAGAACCCTCAAAACCAGTGGCCTTCCTGAAGTCATTACAATGGCAAACTTCCGACAATTGCGACACACTAAACTTCCGACAATTGCGACACACTAAACTTCCGATAATTGCGACACACAAAACTTCCAACAATTCAAATTAAAGAACTTTGCGCATCTTTTATTGCAGGAACCCGCATTTCACAGACCACAAAATTTATGGCTACTTACGATTCGTCGGGTAACCGTCGCACCGACCACGGGTGCAAGTATATTTGCTAAGTAATTATAGCTGTTCCGAGTGGAGCGACAAAACCGTGCGCGTAGCGCACCGGAACAATCGAAAGATCTTGGACGAAAGTAATGTCTTGTGTCGAGAGTGTCAGATTCAATCAGAGGCTATCACCGATGTAAGAAAGCCAAGATGCCCCTCATCGATAAAGGCAGCCTTCATTTTGAGATTCTCAGATAGATAGTGCCATGTAATTAAAAGCGCGGGATGATGAATGAAGATCCGATTTAGCCGTAGCCGAAGCGGTGACGCTTTGGATCTCTGCCCGCATTAATAATCAGAATCGCTCCCCTGACCTTTCTGCATGAATGCCTCGGTTGATAATGAGCGCAGTGGTTCAGGTTGAGACCGAACATGGTATCTGAGCGAGTTTCGTGAATTACACATTCCGCCATGGAATCGCACGAATCGTAAAAAAGATGTAAGAAAAATAGGTAATGTACAAATACCTGTCTTTTATGGAAATCTTGCTCAAAACTATATTATGACCCAAGTTTCACATAAACCATCCGACGACGAAAACGACAAGAATCAGGATCAAGATCTCAATCTAAAAGGGCCGCCGCTCAAATATCTCGATACCGCTAAAGCTGAGACTAGCAAACCATCTCCATCAGAGCAACCTCCCTCCGCGGTCGAACAAAAGGGCTCTAGCACACCAGTTCCGTCTGAGAAGCCTACCCTTCTCCCCGGGCCTAATCCCTCCCCTCGAATCGAAAGTGTCTCTGCGGTCGAATTCTCACCTCTGCTCCCGGCCAATGGACCCATGCGGAAATTTGTCGATAAAGCCACCAGCGAGCTAGGCCTTCCGCAAAGTCATGCGTGGGCGCTCTGGATTTTCGTGACGATGGCCTATTCTTCCCACAAGCTCTACCATGACGACGGCTGCGTCGAACGGCGCATGTCACCAAATATAATTTTGGCAGGTGATGATGAGTCTGGCCTGGTGCGTCGACTGGCTGTCGAAGTCCTAAATCAATCGGGCAAGATTGAGGTTTTGACAAATCCTGATACGCTACAAACGGAGGAAATCCTGGAAGATTTCAGCAATGACGTGCGGCGAGTTGTTGTGGATACTGGTGACGATAATGTTTTTACACGTTGGCATAAAAAGGCGTCAAAGCAGGAGATTAGCTTAGCTCAACTCTTTAATGCAGATACACTCAACGACTACCTCTCGGAGAAGTTTCGAGCTAAGGCTCTTCCAGCTGCAGGCGTGCCGATTTTGCTCAACTGCGAGCTGAAAGACATTTTGAGCGATCGAAAATTTCCGTTCTGTGTCTTTCGCGACAGCTTGGTGATTCCCTCGTTTGGCTGTCAAAAGCAGCGAGCCTACTCGGGAGCGCAGATGGAAGAATTACTCCAGCTACTAGCCGATGCGCGCGTAGAATTCCCCGAGGAGGTTTTTCTCAGCTTAACCAAGCCCGCTCAGGATGAACTCAACGCGCATCTAAAGTCCCATTCCAAGCGCCTAGTCAGTCTAAAACAGGAAGGAGGCCATTCACATTACCGACGCTCCAACATGACACATCATATTTTGGCACTGGCATCCGCATACGGGATAGATGCGAGCGGGAATGAATTCGACGGAAAGATTAGCAAATTCTTGATGCTCACTGCAATAAATGCTTTCGACAAGTTGGATACCCGATGGGACGAAATCGACGACTACTACGAGAAGGCATCTCGTGCTGACGAAGAAGACCATGTTTGCGAGATGATCGTCGTTAAACTCCCTAATTTTTACGATGAGCATTTCCGCGGCTATGTTGTCACATTCAAGGAACTCGCAAAAGCTTTCTGCCATCATCCTGATCGGGAGGGGCAGTTCACGACAGGCTATTTTGAGCGTAAGATCCTCCCAGCCATCGTCGCCAGCGGTCGAGCCAAGCAAATCCCTAGCAACCGACGTCGAGATCGAAAATGGGTATTCTACGATAGAGAATACACACACGACGCACTCGTCTCCTGATGCTCATGACTAATCTATTTTCAAACCAAAAAGCTAACAATTCTTATGACCACAAAAATGACACACATTGATTGGGATCGCATCGACGAAACTTGGTATGTTGCTGGATTCGGATGTGTTTATCTGGATGAAGCAATGCTTCATGCGGGGGGCAACCCTGATTGGAGCGAGGACGACATGGATCAGCTATTTCTTAATCGTAAGAAGATTCAGAAGGCACATTCATTCCCAATTAAATGGGAAGCGTTCGACCAAAAGCACGGGGGTATAATATTCAGACTAGGGCGCAATGAGTTACTACAGGCAATCGTAGCATTTTCAAAAGATGAGAATTCCATCAAGGAAACCTATTCCTACTATTCCGAATTACAGGAAAGACGTGGTGTGCAGTTAAGTGATTATGGAGACCAATTCAGCTCGATTTTGCCAGACTTCTATTATGATCCAGCTATAAGTGCAGAAGATTTCTTTTTTGATTTCTTTCTCCCCAAAGGGTTAGCCTACTCTGTTTACGATCCAGTTAAATTTGCAGCTTGGGTTTTAAAAGATCACCGATGGCAAGTGCTCGTCACTGTTAAATCGTTATAAGGATATGCGCCTGCGCTAGGTCGTGGATGTAATCGTGGATGCAAGTGTCGTCTTGTCATTTCGTAATCGTCACCGAACATGTAGATCTTATCACGCCCGAGGGCAACTTGTAGCACTAGCGGAATTAAATGCAATTCGAGCGTATGGTCTTCGCCGCGCTGTTCGCTGGCACCAGCGGCGTTGAAGTAGCGGAGGGCAGCGTAATTGAAAAACGGATAGACGCGGGACATCCAGTGCAGGTTGCGCTCAATGATGGTCACGGCGAAGCCTGTCGTTGAATATTCGAACCATTAGATCGACGCTGTTCTATTAAATAATTGATGAGGGCGTAGTAGTCCTCTTCTGAAATTTTGCCTGTCACGCATCAGCACTGAACTGATCGTAGCAGGGGTCACTTACAGTAAACCCCAACATTATGCCCAACAAGGAAGTTGGGACATTTGAAATCCCAACATTGGTTTGAGATATTGAAATTCACATTTTTAATGCGACTCCCTATTAACAACACCTCAGGAGCAACGTTCTAAAAACTGTAGTTCAGCAATCTAAACTCCGCTTCCAATCCGCATACTGATCGTGTCCCATCGGACTCTCGACATCCACCTTGGCAAGGTGCGTCACTTCCAGTATTTCTGCGGCCTGACGGCCGACCAATCAGTATACGATCAGTATAATTCCTGCAAACTATCGACTAAGATTAGCGAGCGCACTAAATGCTGGGGGCAATCACTATTGAAAAGTCGAACTGATCGTCCCACGCAGTGCCGCCGAAGGGGACCAATCAGTGCAAGAAATGGTTAACAGCCCCTGGTCGGCCTACGGGGATGCTATTACGAACCGGTTTCTATTTTCTAAAAATGGCATCAAATCCCCACTGGACCAGCGGGGATGCTATTACGAAATTAGATCCGAGCGTAGCGACAATCCTCATTTATTTTCGTAAGAATATGAATTTCAACCAGCTACAATCTTGCTAATCTCGTTCACGAAAACGGGTAAAAATATTTTTAAATTCTATTTTCGCTATTCCATCCCCGCTGTTACTCCTTCCGGGATGGCTAACAAACCGCTTTTCTTACGCGATTCGCAGCACCTCCTCTCTATTTTCTCGATGGTAATGATTTTACAGCCCGCCTAGTCGTTCAAATTTTACAACTAAACTGTTCTTTCCCTCTGCTGAGCGGCATACGGGAAAGGTATGAGATTATCCAGACCTTGATGATTAGCTAGCAAGAAGAACAGATCCTGAAGTTGATCCTGACACGGAAAAACAAACCATTAAGATCCACCTGACAAGCGCCCGCCAATGTCCAGTATCTTAATTAACATACTGGACATTAAAAGCGTAACCCCCGCCGCGCCTATTACGACAAGCTCAAGGTCTTCGACGACAGACACCCCGACCACTGCACGCAGCACAAGCACAGCCACCCCGACCACTACGACGGCCAGCGATGCTTCATCACCGCCAGCAGGCCGAACTGATCATCCAACACACCTTCGTAGCCAGTCGGGCTACCGTTCCAAAGACGCCAGTCGACGCCTGTCTCTAGACCGGCAAAGACCTCACCTTCCCCGAGCCCCGGTGCCATCTTCTCCAGCAAGGCATCTCCCTCTGCCGTCAGACCCGCCGCATACAAACCACCCAAAAAGTGCTTTGACTGCGAGTGGGTGAGCCCCCCGTTTTGATACCACCCGTAAGGACGGCCATGCATAATCTCAGCCAAATCCGCATCCGGTATCAGGCGCAAGTTGCCAGGGAGACCGAGGTGATACGGTGGCTTCATAGCCTCGAGTTCTTCATACAGCGAGCGCATCATGGGCTTGAGTAACTCATCCGGCACCAGTCCGTAATGCGCCGCCGCGCCATTCACAAACAGGAAGCCATAGTCATGCAGCACGCCGCCTTTATCGCGCCAGCCGCCATACCATCCCGTATCAGGATTCCAAAAGGTCTGATGATACGATTGCTTCAGGCGGGCCGCCCACGCATTCATTTTATCAGCCAGTTCCGATTCACCACGGCGCTCAAAGACCTTGCCAAAATTCAACAGCATCGGGTAGGTGCTGGCATTGACGAACGCATCTTTCCACCCGAACGAAATCACATCCCACCAATTCGAGCTCCATTGATGCTCCCCGGAAATACCGCGCCGGTGCCGGCTGACAATCAGCCCATCCCCGTCCACATCCAGCGACTCCAACAACTCCAATTTCTGCATGATGTATTTCATCATCGCACCTTCCCAGTCCTCATGCCCCGGCATGAGCAAGTATTCAGAAAGTGCATACATCGGTGACGACATCGAATGCGTGTATTCTTCATCCAACAGGTGGTCCACATCGGGACTGGCTCCACTGGCATACGAAGGTGCGCCTGTGAGCCAACGCGTCAGGGTCTCATTCAAGAAAGCCTCCGTCGGCAAACCATGCACCTCCGGAAATTCTTTTGTCAGACTAATCCAGAATTCGAGGCAAAAATAACAATGAATGGAAGTCGAGTTATTCGACAGCGTCGAGGCATCCGGTCGATACGCAAAAGCCGTCGGCAAGCAACGCGCCACGGCATCCTGAACGGACTGCGGCGCTGCTTCCGAAATATCCCGATTCGCGCTGCTTAGCTGCCATTCCAAGCGATTACGCTGGGTGCCGGCTTCCAACAAATAGGTGCCGTTGGCCTGCGACGAATGCCCGACCTGCCATTCGGCACTGGTCACGTGCAAAGGGCGAATCGAATCATAGCGCCAGGTGCCCGGCGTGCCGCTTTGCTCCAGCATGAAATTACCGCCGCGGGGTGAGTGCAATAAGAACGGCGTTTGCACATGCCCGGTCTCGCCCTGCTTCACGGCCTCGCCAAGCGTCGAAACGGGCGTGACTTTGGAGTCGAACACAGTCGCCCACACACTGTCGAACAGGGCATGCCGAGCTTCTGGGACGGTTCGCTCCACCTCCAGCGTCATGCCTTCCGCCGCCATCGTCCAGACCAGATTCAACTCGATGCCCGAGTCAGGATAACGCACGGCATACGACACCGTGTTGCCCTCGACCTTACAAGTCCCCTGCATCGTGGCAGCCGCATAGCCCGCCTCCGCATCGCCCCCGACCAACCAAAACCGCGGTCCCTGCCCGGCCAAGTGCGCCATGTGCATCTGCTCCGGCTGAATGAAGAAATGCGATGACGCACGGAGCTGATTCTGCAACTCGACCTCCGGCATCAAGCCGCGCATGCGAAAGTGCGAGAAACTGGGATGACGTAAATTGAAGCCGACTTCATAGTCTTCGAAACGGTAAACAACCGTGTCACCCTTCACGCAACTACCTAGACCGACCTTGGCATCGCCGAAGCCCTCGACGGAAGCAATATCCAGTAAATCCAGACGCAGCGTAGGCGTTTTCACCACTTCGGTCTCCAGGACCAAGCCGGTCATCGCCAAATCCCAAGGTGTCCACCAGCCGTCCACGCCGCTCGCACGCACTTCTAAAATAAAGGCCTGCGTCGACAGATTCAGGTCATCCAACCAGACCACCTCGTCTTGTTCGGGACGTTGCAAATCGCGGAACCAGCGAATCTCTTGCCACCCCCCCTGCTCATAGACCAACACCCGCAACGAGGAGACCCAGTCCGATAACTCCTCGCCTCCGCATTTAAAATAGCCTGTGCCTACCCGAATACCGATTCGCTTAAGCAGCACCGGCTCGGCAGCCGAATACATGCGCGAGTGAATGATGCGTCGATCCGGAGCACCCGCACCTGCTTCAGCCCCGAGTGGCTCCGCCCAAACGGCGCGGTTAATCGGCTTTTGAAAAGTCTCCCACTCCAGAATATTCATGGATGGGCTGGCGGCAGTGGAATCACAGGATGTTGGAGTCGTCATAAAGAAGGTCGCTCGACGCGGCGTTTACTAGGATTAAAATTGAAGGTTTGAGGCAGAATCAACAGCCCCAGATAGATACTTTGGTAATTCATCAGAGAAACTCTCCCTGACAGAATGAACACTATACAAAATATTGCATTGATTCTCAATGTGTGAAATCGTAAACGATATGAAGATTTTGGTAAAACCATAGATCAGCAAGCAATGAGCAGAACAACAGCGCAGATCCAACAGCTCAATCCCATGCCTTCAGGCGTGGGCCGAGTCAGTCACGCCTCACAATTACGCCATGCGCATGGGGCCACCCCGCGCGTGTTGAATTGCTATGCACTGGTCTATCTTATCCGAGGCGAAGGCTGGTTCCGCGATGCATTGGGCAACAACCAATCAATTCACGAAGGGCAAGGCTTTCTGCTCTTCCCGGGGGTTGAACACGAATACAGCGCAACGACGGCCAAGGGCTGGGAGGAACTCCACGTATTTTTCGAAGGCACTGCCTTTGACTTATGGCGCGAAGCGGGCTTGCTGGATCCAGCCCGCCCGGTTTTTACCTGCGAACCGGCGGATCAATGGGCGCGTCAGCTCAAACAAGTGTGGCAAGCAGCCGCCAACCCGCTCGATCAGGTGCTGCGACTGCAAGGGTTCCTGATGGACTGCGGACTGGTCGCCACCGCGCCCCGCCCTGACAATCCGGAGCATCAATGGCTCGCTCAAGCCCGCAAACTGCTCAACGAAACGCTGGGCGATCCGGATGGCATCGAACGCAGTGCGCGCACACTGGGCATGTCGCATCAAACCTTTCGCAAGACCTTCCGCCGCCTGCAAGGGTGCCCTCCCGCCCGCTATCGCGCACTGCAAACACTGGAGCAAGCGGCACAGCGTCTGCTCACCGAGAGCACCCCGATCAAACAAATCTCAGAGGCCTTCGGTTTCTGCGACGAGTTCCACTTCGCCCGCCGCTTCAAGCATCTGATGGGCAGCACCCCGGCCGCCTACCGCGCCCGCCTGCACGGCAACCAAGCTAAGTAGGTCAATCACTCCCAAAACTCGGCTCCGCCGAGTCACTCGACCTCGAATGCGAGCAGTGAAATATCGTCCTGCTGGTCAGATGAGCCGGTGAATTGGGCGACTTGCTCAAATAGACGGTCCAGACTCTGCTGTAGAGTAAGGCCTACGCTGGCCTGAACGCTCTGCGCGATCCGGTCGAGGCCGAACTCAAGGCCGGTGGCATCACTGGCTTCGATGATACCATCGGTGAATGTGTAGACGCGGTCGCCGGAGTGCAGCGGCACCTGCACGGTTGCGGCGGCGCTGCCGCCGGGGAGGCCCATGACCATGGCATTAGGCAACTTAATGACCTCAGCCTGGCCAGTCTCGATGCGAAGAACGAGCAGGTGGGGATGGCCGCAATGGGAAACATGTAAGTGCCGGCATCCATCGGGCTGAACCTCCCCGAAATGTCCATCCAGGCCGGTAATAAAGCCATTCTTGAGGTGCGCACTGATCTGCTCCCTATCGTGAAAAGATTGTGCGGTGTCTTGATCGAAAAAGTCGAAATCGCTCATGCCTTCGAGTTCACTGCGATCCTTGAGCCCGTGGATTCGTGCGAGCGCATCGCTGGCGAAGATGAAGCGGCCCTGAGTATCTTTATGTAGATCCGGTCCGCGGTCTGCTCCAGCAGCGTTTCGAACAAACGCTTGAACGAGCTACGGATCAAGGTCGCGCTTGCGTGGAAATCATCTGGGGCTGGGTGTATTTGCATCTCTGTCGAGTGAATCAGTAATGAAATAACATTAGCAGAAATAGAGTAAAATACCACACTCGAAGTATTTTTTAAGATTTACCCCGGCCCTAGCTCAGCAAGGGAGCAGAGCCATGATGTTCTGCCTATAATTGCTCAGCTAAAAGCAGTAAAACCAAGGTCACCCATGTTTAAGGCGTCGAAAACGCGAGTGTCCTTAAATTTCCGATACGTCAGGGCTGGGCCCCTGACTCTGACGGCTGAGGCACTGCATCTTTTAACCGCAGATGGACGGGTGAACGCTGGTATGATTGTTTGTTTTTAACCGCTTATTTCCGCTTCGTGAACGCTTATGTTTGTCAGTTGCCCAAAGGACACCCATGTCCTCACCCTTCACCCGCTAAGCGGGATTCGGGCAAAATGCTTTGCATTTCACCACCTACGAGCTGTCGCGCTAGGCCCGAGTTTAGGCACGAGCACTAAAAATCGCGAAGAACCACTGATGCCACTGTGAGTGTCTAATTATCAGTGACTGCCCTCCCATGCTTCGCTCTGCGAGCGGCGCAGGGCACGGCTGACATCTGGATCAGAATCAAGAACGGTGTTCATCTAAGATGAACGACTTCAACTTCTCATAGACTTCAACTGCTTCGATGCTTTGGCTAGATTTCGCGGTCGCACTTGATATATAGACCGGCCAATCCTTAGAATCCTCAGGGATGCGGCCATGGGAGCCACGCACCAAGTCCGCATTGAGCGGGATCACATCCATCAAACTCCGAAAGCCCAGCTTCTTCTTTAGCAGCGCTTTCAACACGCGTAATTTAGGCAACTTCAGCTGAGGGTCAAAGAAGAGTTCGGCAGGATCGTAGCCGGCCTTCCGGTGTATATCGACGCATCGTGCGAAATCCGGTGCCAGCGCGACATCCTCCCAATAATAATAGGTAAACCACGCACGCGGCATTGCGATGACGACCAAATCTCCGGAGCGCTCGTGGTCGATGCCGTAAGCAGCCTTCCCCTCTTGATCGAGCACTGTCTCGACGCCATCGGTCGCTTCCAACACACGCTTCACCTCCGGCAAGTCTGACGCATCATTCACATACACATGTGCGACTTGATGGTCCGCCAACGCAAACGCACGGCATTTTCCATAATCCAAATACTCCAGCCCCAACTCGTTCTTCAAGCTAAGCCAGCCATTCGCTCGAAACACACGATTCAAATGCACGGGCTGATCGACCTCAGTGATGCCGTATTCTGAAAGCAGCACCACTTGCACCCCCTGTGCCTCGAAATAGGTGATCAGCTCGCCGACGATGGTATCAATCTCGCGCAGGTCCTGCTCGATGCGTTTATCCGTGCTGCCATACCGTTGCAGATTGTAGTCCAAGTGCGGCAAATAAACGAGGTTGAGCGAAGGTTGATGCTGTTGCTCCATCCACTTCGCAGCCTCGGCAATCCACTGGGAAGAGCGAATCCCAGCCATCGGCCCCCAGAAGAACGGGAAAGGAAACGCACCCAAGTCTTGCTTAATCGCATCACGCAAGCCCATCGGCTGCGTGTGCACATCAAAGACTTTTCGACCATCCGCAGGATACAATGGCCGTGGTGTAATCGTGTATTCGGCGGATGAATACATGTTATACCACCAGAAGACATTCGCGCAGGTAAAGTCCGGGATCTCCTCGCGCAGAGCCTCCCAGAGCTTCGGCTGTTGCACGAGACGGTTCGACTGCTTCCACCAGCGCAATTCTGCATACTCCCGATCATACCATCCATTCCCCACGGCACCGTGCGAGTGAGGCGTCTGCCCGGTCAAATAAGTCGATTGCGCGGTGCAGGTCACTGCAGGGAATGCCGGCTTGACCGACTGCAAGCTCCCGGACTCCACGAAGCGCTGAATCTGCGGCGTATGCTCGCCAATCAAAGAACGAGTCAGCCCTACCACATTGATGACCGCAGTGCGCTTCATACCGCTCCCGGAGCCTCCCCAACAGGACGCTCACGCAGTGTCTCGATACAGTCCATGACGACCGCGGCATCCATCTCATGCACTTCAAAGGATGCGCCAATCCCCCGAAGCAGGGTAATCGTCAGGCGGCCACCCAGATGCTCCCGAAACTCTTCCAGCCCCTCAATGATCTTTGAACCACCCTGCCTGTTGAGCTCGGAAAGTTCGCTCGCATACAAGGTGAAGCCCAAGCGCTCGATCAAAGCTAAGATACGCTCGGCGATCCGCTCGGTGAGAAACCCCATGCGCTGCGAATACAACACATCGACCGCCATCCCCATGGCAACCGCCTCGCCATGGCTAATCCCGAAGCCACTCATGGATTCCAGCTTGTGCGCCACCCAATGCCCAAAATCAAGCGGTCTGGCCGTGGTAATCTCAAAAGGATCGCCGCCATCGGCGATATGTTCGACATGCTCGCGGGCGGAGGCCTGGATCAGCCAAGCGCTCGTCTCGACATTGCGTTGCTTCAATAAGTCCGCCTTCGCTTCGATCGCTTCAAAGAGTGCACCATTACGAATCAAAGCCACCTTGATCGCTTCAACCGCGCCCTCCATGAACTGCTGCTGCGGAAGACTTTCCACAAACCGATGATCATTCACCACCGCATGTGGGACAGCGAAGCTGCCGATGAAATTCTTCTTACCGAGATAATTGATGCCATTCTTCACTCCTACCCCGCCGTCTGCCTGACTCAAGCTGGTCGTAGGAAAACGGACATGGCGAATGCCCCGATGCGCCGTTGCCGCCACCAGTCCGACCATATCGAGCAATGCACCGCCCCCAACAGCGATCAAACACGAGTGACGACACAGCTTGGCGGCTTCCACTTCCGCATAGAGCTTGCTCAAATATTGGAGATTATTCTTTAAGAGTTCACCACCGGGATAGACTTGAATACCGCGTAACTGAAACAGCTCAGGCCGCGCACCAAAATAACTTTTGATCTCCGCCTCGAGTTGAGGGCGACTCGTCAAAGCACCTTCATCCATGGCCACCAACACCTGCGTTGGTGCATCATCGCCAGCAGAACGGAGAATCGTCTCCAAGAGGTCAGACTCCGCAGCGAAACTATCGTTCGTGAAATACACACGATGACGACAGGGCAGCTCGAATTTCTTTTCTATTACCTGATAGTTCATGTTGCTGGAATTTTTCGCTGAAAGAGAAGCGTCATGACAAATAATACGCCGAACAAAACGCATTCGGCGATGCCAATTTCAGCCGCACACACCACCCAATAGAGATCCAACAACACGAGCCCCGCCAACAGTCGACAGACGGTGGCGTCGACACTGGGAAATGTGGCACCAAAGCCACGTAAACTATAGAAGAGCCAGGCCGCGAAACTCGCGAGCATCACACCAGCCATGCCGATGGACTCGGGGCGCATCCACAGCCCCAGGACGAACAGACCCGCAATACTCGACAAGAGGACCAATGAGCCACCCCGTTGCTGAAGCTCTCCTCGTGCCGCCAGACTGATACCGATCACGTAGCCCCAAATCACCAAACTGATCATCACAATTTCGAGCGAAAGGCTCCCGGCCACAGTCAATGCCGTCCACACATACAGACAGGCACGACAGCCCCCCATCAACACCGGGCTCCAGCGATTGCCCTTGTGCTGCAAATCATACCAAATGATCAGCCCCAGTAAAACCGTGCCGCTGATAAAGGTCGAAAGCCCGAAAGCAAAACCGGCAAGCCAAGCCACCCCGAGGTAAGCGATTGCACTGTGTAACACAGTCGAACGCTTGACCCGCCCCGCAGGAATCGGACGCTCCGGACGATGCCGCTGATCAAACTCCGAGTCCGCCCAATCATTCAAATACATGCCACCCGTGTAGAACAGCGTCCCCAGCAAACAGAGCGAAATCAGCAACCAATAATCCCGACCGCCCATGAGTAAAAAGACGCAAGCGACATTTGCCCAAACCGTCGGTAAATTGGACGCCCGAGCCAGCAATAGATGCGTGTAGATAAGCTGCTGCATCAAGACTTTGCCAATGCAATCCCCCGTTCTCCAAGGGCTCGCTCACACCAGGTGTATTCAGCGATCAGCTGCTCCACCACATTGGGCGCTTTCATCGCCTCAGGTAGCACCTCCCAGGTGTAGGTTTCGAATTCCAAATGCGTGCACAGACTCGGATCTTCTTGCAGCACATCCAGCACACCGAGCAAATGATCCACCGTGGTATCCATCCCCGCCTCCGGCTTTGTGTGTAACGGCACGTGAAAGTGTATGCGCCATTCCTGATCCTCACCGCTGTCTCCCATGGACGCTTTCAGTGCAGCATCCAAATCCACCCAAGCGTGCTGCGATCCACTGGCTGAACGCGCAAGCACCTGATGCAAATAGACCGGATCGACAAATGCTTCCAAGCGCTTCCGCACCTCAGGCGTCGGCTGAACCTTCAGCGCAGAACTCAGATGGAGCTTACTGATACGAATTCCGTGGCGACGTAATGCCCGAATACTTTCAGCAGGCACCTCATATTGAATCGCCATGTGACAGGTATCATAATTCACCCCAAGGTGCTTCTGCAGCACCGCGACATCACTGGCTTTGGCATGTAGCTGATCAAAGAACTCAATCGTCTCCGCGGTGGTCTCCAGGTAACCGAACGGCTCAGGCTCCAAACCGAGATGTAAGTCACAGCCATGCGTCGCACTCAACCCTGCGATATACTCGGCACACTCGATCAAGTTACGCTGCATCGCATCCACCTGACGCTCGTCTGTAATGAATGCCTTAAACGAGCCGGGCACGGTGCTCACACTGCCACTCACACCGGGCGGCAACAACTGCACCAAAAGGTCAAACAGCTGCTTGGTATAGTCCAAGCGTTCCTGCGACTGCCAATCCGGCGCATATACTTGCTCTTTAACGCGCGTGTTATGGAAGCTTCCATACGGGAACCCGTTAATCGTAAAGACGTAACAATTCTCGCTCGCGAGCCACTCACGAAAATCGTGTAAGACCTCCGGTGCACTCAACTGCTGAGCTGCGAGCGCACTCAAACGTAAGCCAATCGCATAGGGAACCTCCGCCGGGCAAACACGCCGACGCACTTGCAGGGTGTAGTCTTTCAGACCCGCAAACGTCTCTGCCCAATCATCGCCACGATGAATATTGGTGCAATACGCCAGATGTATTTGATGACTAAACTGCATCGGACTCAGTCAAATCAAACTTCGGGCACTGCCCAAGAAAACGAACCGGATTGCGATATACAAACCGATCAATCGCAGCATCGTCGAAACCACGCTTTCTCAACTCCATGATCGCCTTCGGCAGCGCCATGGGATCGCTCACGCCCCAATCACATGCGGAGTTCATCCAGATACGATCTGTCGAGCCGTATTGCTCCAACATATCCACCGCCCGCGGAGGGGTGCACTTGGACTCGGGATAGAGCGTAATGCCCGCCCAAAAACCTGCATCCACAACCATACGCACCGTATGCTCTTCGACATGATCGATGAGCACCCGCTCAGGGCGCACACCTGAATGGCTCTGCAACATTTCAAGAATCAGCTTCGTGCCCTTCAGCTTGTCTTCCAGATGAGGCGTATGCACTAGGATCAATTGATCATGCTTCACGGCAATCTCCACCTGCTCTTGGAAGATCTTAACTTCATTCACACTATTCTTGTTCAGGCCGATCTCGCCCACTCCCAAAACATTGCTTTTCTGTAAAAACTCAGGAATCAACGCGATCACCTCACGTGCAAATCCGATATCCTCGGCCTCCTTCGGATTGATGCAGATCCAACTGTAATGCTTGAGAAAAAACTTCTCCGCCCTGCGAGGCTCATACTCGGTCAACTGCATGAAGTAGTCACGAAACCCGCCCACAGTGCTCCGATCGAACCCAGCCCAAAAAGCGGGCTCGCAGACGGCCTTACAGCCGGCCATCGCGAGGGACTGGTAATCATTGGTCGTGCGAGTGACCATGTGCGCATGTGGCTCAATATATCTCATTATGCCTCCTCCTTCCATGCTCCGGACGCAGGGCCGGGAGTGGCAACCTGTGTCGGATCGGCTGTCATATCACTCAAAATACCCAGCACAGCTTCGGCACGATTGGTCGAATCGAGCCCCTGCAATGCTTTAAGAAACATTTGATATCGATAATCATCCGTCTCACCACTGCGCTGCACACGATCCATAAATGCAGCGATATCAATGAGTTTCGAACGAGCATCCATAAAGTAGAGATCTACAGGATGATGTGAAGGTGTATTCATATAAAAAATTTTACCGCAACCAATGCCCCAGTCAAGTGCGGCATTTGCATCCGCTCTGTTCATATCCTTATACATAAGTCAGAGCGTCTGAAGTTAGCGGTAAAAAACTCCTTCCCTGCGAAGGGAAGGTGGCTCGCGAAGCGAGACGGAAGGGTTCTCCGCCGAGCCTCAGCATTTTTTACCGCTTTGGCTTAAATACCTGTGAAAACCCCTCCGTCTCGGCCCTTCGACAGGCTCAGGGTGGTGAGCCTGTCGAACCACAGACCGAGCCACCTCCCCTTGGCTGGGGAGGAGCTTTACGCGGCGCATTGCTGACGTGAATTTGAAGATACAAATATATGTATAAGAGATCCATGACGATCCACTCTTTGCTCGCTTCGCTTGAAAAAAGCGAGTGAGTCAGGCTAATCGATTGGATTTTCGGTTCTTAAATAAGCGATCAAGTCTCGAACTTCGTCCTCAGTTAAATTATTCAGCAGCCCCTCGGGCATCATAGATGTTTCGACTTTGTTACGAGAAATGATGTCTGACTTCGGAATGATGAACTCCTGGCCAAACATATTGACCACGACACGCTGCTCATCTTCACTCTTAATATTACCGGAGAACATACGGCCACTCTGCGTATTGATGTTTACGATTTGATAGCCTTCTCCAATATCTTCATTCGGGTCAATGATGTTGCGTAAGATATAGTCCAAGTCAGCCCGGTTCGAACCAGTTAATTCAGGGCCAATAATGCCACCGGAACCATACAGGGTATGGCATGCAGCACAGCTACGCTGATAAACCTGTTTACCATTCTTCAGATCGCCCTGTGCGATTACATGCTCAGTCAACATGTCTTTATAACGCTGAATTTCCAGCGCCTTATCGCTCATAGATTCAGAATCCTCACCCCAAAAGTCTTTAAACCCAGGCCCTAACAACTGAACCATTTGTCTGACAGCAGCTGCCGAAATATCAGACTTTGGAATGTTTAACTCCCCGATTTGTCCACGTATTTTCTCTCCTTTTAAAACTTGAAATAAAACCTGAGCAAACCCTTTGTTTGACACTAAAGTCTCAATCACAGCGGCCTTTTGTTCTTTGCTGTAGTTATCGTATCTCGCAAGGATATCTCGTGGGATCCAGGCGCGTGGATCATTCCTATCAGCAGAATATCCATAATAAGCCAGAGCTTGTAATGCAGTGACACCCAGCTCCTTATCCCTGATGTATTTCTTAATCATAGGTAGCGCGAGCGGATGCTGGCTCTCCGCTAGGAATAGAATACTTTCTTTGCGTTCACTTAAGGGCTTGGTCGCATCTTTCACTGTATTTAATCGACCTTCGACCGCAGCAGCGCTGCCTAAATAGCCTCCGACTTCGAGCGTCAGCTCCTGCATTTCTTTATTACCACTTGCAGATAACTTCGATTCAAGTGCTGGCCAGCCCTCTGGGACTCCTTCGATCACAACCCCTCTCGCGCCGTAAGCAAACCCCTTCATTAGATCGAGCACCAACGCTTCATCGTCAATCCTAGTAATAGTAGACACGATGACATCCAGTTGTTTCGCATCCGTCACACGCCGAGCGATGAACGTTCTTAACAACGGAATTTGACAGGATTCAGCAGATTGAATCGCTGCAACAGGATCTTCAGCAACCAAAGGCTCAATTCCAAACCAGATCAATTTGGGTATATTGTGATCCTCACTGTCTTCACCATGTGCCATCAGATTGTTCGCGATGGGCCATACTGAGTCTTTTGGAATTCGCTGCAGAGCGACAGCTAGATAGCGTCGAACAACCGGTGATGGGTCCGACTGTGCCATCGCAACGAACTGGCTCAATGCCGCATCGTCAGGATCCTTATCTTCGCAAAGCAATTCAATTGCCCAGCCTCGTATATACTCTTGCGGGTAAGAAAGCAGCTTTAACAGGTCTTCTGTCTGCAAGCCTTGTGTCACATGCAGGGTCCAGAGCGCACGCAGCTTTTTGCTTACAGCTTCGTTGCTGTTAAACATCTTCCATAAATCCTGATGCACCTGACTACCAAGCTTGCCTGAGGCGGCCCGAGACTGCAGCAATGTTCTGGAACGACGCACATACCAATCGTTACTATGATTTTGCAACTCAACCAGCTCAGCATCGCTAAGTGCTGCCAAATTCATTCCAGTGATCCCTGTCGCCCCCTGTGGGGCGAGGCGGAAGATGCGCCCGGTGTCCTTATGTTTTACACTCGTTCCGCAGATATCAGTGTCGTGCCAATCAAGCACATAGACCGCACCTTCAGGGCCTGTTTCGATACTAAACCCCACCCACTGAGGATCATTGGCCTTCATCATTTCAGATCCGTGCGATGCAACAACGCCTGATCCTTTTGGAGTCAGTTCATCCGTGAGCACGTTCCCCTCATGCATATTTGCCATAACTGCCTGGCCTCGATACTTCTCCTCAAGTAAATCAGCCTGGTACACGCGAAGCCCTCCATGCGCAGACCGGTGACGGTGCGTGGCGATCGTTTTAATATCATCATAGGCATATTGGTTAATGTGGCGACCGCTTTGACGGTGGTAAATACCGCCATTGATGACGTGGAAGATATGCGGAATCACACACATGGAGGCGAAAAGCTGTCCCTTATCGTCCCAATCAATCCCCCACGGATTACTAAAACCATGCGCAACGACTTCGAAGCGGTCTTTGGTGGGGTGATAGCGCCAAACCCCGCCATCGATATACTGCGGGTCCTCGGCTTTTATCGATGTCGGGAATGGATCTCCAGGTTTGAATAGGTTCCCTGCACCCACCGGCTTGCCCACCTGCGAACGAGTAAAAACTCCCTGGCAACCATAGAGCCACCCATCGGGTCCCCAGCAAAAACTGTTCAAAATCTCATGACGATCCTGAATGCCCCACCCCGTCAAACGAACTTCAATCTCCTCATCAGCTCGATCATCATGGTTCCTGTCAGGCACGAATAATAAGTTTGGAGGCGTGCCCAACCAGAGCCCATCAAAGCCAACTGCGATAGCCGACGGAAATGGAATATCCTCCATAAACACCTTCTTGGTATCCATTCTTCCATCACCATCGGTATCTTCTAAGATGGAAATGGTACTATCCCCAGAAGCAGAAAACCCCTCTCTCCGGGCCTCATAATCTCGATTCTCTGCAACCCACAGTCGCCCTCTGTCATCCCAACAAAAAGCCATGGGCTGCGATATTTCAGGATCAGAGGCGAATAGGACAGCCTCGATACCATCCACAGTCGTCATCTTAGCCACGGCTTCTTCACCGGTTAAAAACGGCACTAGAGGTCGTCCATATTGGTCAACCCCGCCCTCAGCCTTAGCTTCTTCGGCAGGCTCCACGCCTTGAGCGACTTGTCCAGCCCACTGTGCCCACGCTTGATCGATGAAATTTTTATCACGCTGCCCGGAATAGACAACGAAACGATGTTTGTAATCTAAAACACTGCCTTTCTCGATCTTCAAGGCGCCCTTACCCGTGGAGGCAATACCTACACCATATTGCCCGTCCACTCGCCAAAGCCCTGGATAGCCCGGATTTTCGGGGTGGTCAAAGAGTGCGACATGCCCCCAGTCATCACGCCCTTCGATCTCCATGCCTACGTTTAGCCATTTTGCGCTTTGAACATTCGTTGCTTTATCCTTAGCTTCATTGGAGTTCAGGGCTCCTGCCTGTATGTCGTTTGAATACGGCATACGTAAAAAGAGGCCGCCATATGGGTGCTTCTTAATCTGCAAATCAACCAACGCTTTGCCTGACCAATCCAGGTCGACTAAGAATTCCTGCCCGGCATCAGAGACTGTCCAAATTTGCGTCTCTTCCATCACAGAGCTGCCGTCTACAGCAAGCAAATGATAGACGGTCTTCCATTTCACATCGGCGCCATGGTCCTGTAGAGTCTCCATGGATTGTCTCTGCCAGTAACTCCCTTCAGGGTGATGGAAATAGTCGCGACCATTCACTCCCGTAAATGCCCAATAGAGACCCGTTTGGTGTTTGTGGTGCCTGGGACTGTTTTGTGTGAATACACCTTTCCCATCCGGCGCGACGATGGGGTGAATATAGGGACGAAAATCCTCCTTCGCATTTTGCACAAAATAGGCGGTGTCATCGCCTTCTCGATACACAGAAATGGTCTGAGCATCATCATCCTGAATCAGATGGAGATGTTCAGAGTATGCTGAAGTCACTAACAGTGACAGCGCTAGAGAGTTGAGGAGAATTTTTTTAGTAAACATTTTAAATATGAGGTTGTAACATTTTTTAGTGATTAAGGGGAGGTTTGCTGAGGTTCCCTTTGAATTTTGATCTGCTTATACCCCCCCTTCGCCTTGAAATATAGAATCAGAATCAAGTAGAGCACTGCCATAAGTGCAGGAACAAAAGAAGTCAGCTTTAATGCCATGCGGCCCCCATAGAGCCCGGCCTCTTGAACGGCAGGTTTATCTTCATTCGCATGAATACGCGCATCCACCCACCATGAAGCAAGTGCTGCGTGATTTCCATCGGTTTTGTTTTCTTCAAGCAGAAGCTCACCTGCCCGCGCTAGCTCAGCGCCACCATTTTCTAAGACACCCACTTTCGCACCATCCAATCCCACGGTGGAGAAGCCGAAGAAACTGTTTTCATTTCCAGCTTTATAGCGTTCGAATGCCGCGGGAGCTTTTTCTTCTAAGCTCTGAGAGGCGAATTTATCCTGTTTAAATCCAATGGCTGGGCCACCCAAGATACCCGCCGCCAACATTCCGACACCGCCAACCATTCCAATGGCAACGGCACCACCACTCGGGAAACGTTCCGAGACCACAGCAAGCATTGTCGGCCACAAGAAGGTCTTACCCAAGGCATAGACGGTAGCTGCTACAACACATAGAGCAACCGAGGTCGCCGCACTCAGCATTTGCAATCCGATAAATCCCAGTATGCCGCTCACTAGCAATAAGCCCAACGGAGAGATCCGCTTGACAATTGGCCCCGCAAAGAAGCGCAGAATAAACATTAACAGCGAAGTATATGAAAACAGAACTAATCCCTTTGTTGGGCTGGCCATGATCGAGCCAGTAATCTTACTAATCCATGAATCCGTGCCTAATTCTACATAGCCAACCATCGCATGGATGAGAAGCAGCACGAACATCAAAGGCACGAAGATTGTCTTCAGCATCTGCTTTAATGTGACACCAGCAACTGCCGCCTCTGAGCGAGGGAATTTCTGCCCAAAGAGCAGCACCCCATATGTGATCACAGGAATCAGGAATAATAGCATTTGAATCTGCCAACTAACTGCAGCCGAGATCACTGCGCCAGAATCATCGACTCTCGCCGCCATAAATGCGGAAGCCACACTCCCTAAAACCAGACCAGCCGGCCAGCCAGCATGCAATATATTCAGGTAGTGTGTTTGTTGATTCGGAAAGAGTGTTGCAGTCAATGGGTTGACGACGGCCTCTGCAATACCGTTGCCAATGGCAAAAATAAACATGGCAACAAAGAGGCACCAATAAGCGGAATCCGTCCCACCCGATGCAAAAAATGCGGGTGTGGCAAGAGTCAGGACAGCAGAAACAAAGTGCAAAACAAAGGCAGCGCACATTAGTTTCCCGTAACCGATCTTATCGGCAACCAAACTGGTCACAATGATAACGAGTCCAAATCCAGTTAACCCTCCCCCCGTGATTGTCCCAAGGTCGGTCATGGTGAATCCAAATTGTTCCGCCCATTGCCCGAGAACTCCACCACGAACCGAAAAGCCCACGCCGGCAGCTAAGATAGCCATAAAGCCCGCCCACAGGAGCCGGCGTGCATGTGGAGAAGCCGTGTTTTCTGATGTATCACTCATAATAAATTCTTAGTTATTGGGTTCACTGTTGGGGTTGAGTTGCCTGACTGCATGTCTCGATTGAAAATTAAATGTTCCAATAGAGCGCGGTGCTACTGGTGTGACCAAGAGGGAAGCTTGATCAGCTCGCCGCCCTTCAGAGCCGACTCGTGCGACAAGATCCCGGTCAAGGTGATGTTTGCCGATTGCACAGCATTTGGGTATGCATCCTCACCGCCTTGAAGCATTTTGACAAAATGATGCACTAGATGAGGGTGCGAACCACCGTGACCGCCCCCTTGCGTGTAACTAAGGTGCTCCTCGCCCTCCTCTCCGCCGTAGACACCTCCGGTTGTGAACGGTGCAATTTCATCGGGCAACAGATGTGCAAAGTCCGGACACTCCACCTTTTCCGGAATTTCCGGCTCCGGCTTGTTTGCGGTGTGAACCACCAGTGGATCGCCTTCGATCAAAGGCCATTCTACTGATTTCTTTGAACCATAGACCTCAATGCTCTCGCGGTACTGGCGCGCCACGTCAAACAGTGAACGGTGCACCTGTGCACTGAGATCCGAGTCCTTAAACTTGATGTGGGTCGTCTCTACTGCAAATGGCGAGCCATAACAGTCATGCATCTCCTTTGCAATTGTCCCTGAAGGGAAGCAACTGACATACTCAGCCTCATTCTGAGCCAAGCCTAACACTGGCCCAACACAGTGAGTGGCATAGTGCATCGGTGGCAGACCGGGCCAATAGCCCGGCCAACCGGACATGTCCTGTTGGTGGCTAGCCTTGAAAAACTGCAGTTTGCCCAATTCACCCATCTCATAGAGATCCTTCATGAACAAAAATTCACGAGAATAAACCACCGTCTCCATCATCATGTACTTAAGTCCGGTGGACTGAGTCAGCGCTACAATTTCTTCGCACTCCTCTGCCGTGGTCGCCATTGGCACTGTGCAGGCGACATGCTTACCTGCCTTCAATGCTGCGATCGTCTGCGCACCATGATTTGGAATGGGGGTGTTGATATGAACAGCGTCGATAGCTGGATCCTTAAGCAGCTCATCATAATCGCTATAACGTGTTTCGATACCAAACTTGTCTCCAATTTGATTGAGCGTCTCCTCGTTACGTTGACAGATTGCATACATATTCGCGTCTGGATGCTTCTGGTAGATAGGAATGAATTCTGCACCAAACCCGAGGCCAACTATAGCTACATTATATGTCATTTTAATATTTTTATTTACTGATTTAGACAGTTCCTGCTCCCGCAGTTATTGCTGAAATTTTTTGTCCGTTAACATTTCTGGTATTCATCGGATTTATTGAATCTGTGTATATTACCACAATTTCAGGTTTCCGTCTTGCTCGATCAGTCCGCATTTTTGTATGTTTGCGACATCGGACGCACAATTATGGATACAGATCGCCTCATACAGAAGAAATTGGACTTTATTAACAAAGTTCGACCTGACAGTCATTTCCATCTGTTGTTCGAACACTTGACGAACGTTTGTTTCTTTGCAAAAGACATCCATGGCACCCTATATGTAGTCAACAAAGCTCACGTTCATCATCTTGGAAAATCCAATGAGCTAGACGTCATCGGGCGAAAGGATAGTGATTTTTTTCCGCCTAGTATGTATGAAAAATTTCGCAAAGATGACCTGAAAGTCATGGAGAGCCAATCTCCTCTCCTCCAATTAGTTGAACTTTTCCCCAATCCGCAGGGAATACCGGATTGGTACATAACCAACAAGATCCCCCTCTTCTCGTCGGACAACAAGGTGATGGGTGTCATGGGATCCATAGAAAACTACGAAGCATCTAAGCAGGTAAGCCTGTCGGACAAGAGGCTGCTCAAAATGTTTAAATACATACAAAATCACTTCACAGAAAATATAGCCATCAACAATCTTGCTTCAGAGTGTGGGCTGTCTTTGAGACAATTTGAAAGGAAATTTAGGGAGCAACTTCGGATTACACCAAGAGAGCTGATCATTAAAATGAGAATTCAATTGGCTTGCGATCAACTTCAAGCCCCTGACAACGAACTGAGTGAAATTGCATATCACTGCGGGTTTTATGACCAAAGTGCACTGACTCGCCAATTTAAGAAGCACATGGGTTTTACACCAAGCCAATATCGAAAACATTTCTACTAGCTTCATTTCGACTTCTTCCCTGTTGAAGCAGCTGAAATCAACTAAAAGGATAGGATCGCAAGACTCTAGATTGAGTGAGCCCTTCGCAATCACCTCGCACGCAAAACGTCGCAGGAAGTCCTGCTTTTCAGCATCGAGATATTCCACGGTCCTCTGACTTATGTATAAGGATATACCTGCCAAGGGCAGGTGCCTTAGCTTGTTATTATGCCCTCGGGTGCTAAGACGGAGGGGGTCGAGATCATACTTCGGTTCGACTACGCAACAAATGACGCGGCCCCCGGCCATACTGGGCACGAAAGACTTTATAGAACTGCGCATAGCTGCCAAAACCGGCCGCAAACATCGCTTCGGTCATATTGGTCGAAGCTCCGCCCCCGTAGCATTCCCAAAAACGTCCAAGACGTATATTGTTCTTATACTGGCTCAGCGGGATACCTACCTGCTTGCGAAAAATACGGCTCAAATAGGCCTCACTGATACTACACTTCTTAGCCAGTTCACCGAGTGACTCACTTTCGGGATTCTCACTGATCAGCCTCAATGCCTGACGCACGGAGGTATGCAGCTTGAGACTATCAGCACGCGACTCGGCCGCTTGATGGTAACGCCAGGCCAACAACACTAAGTAACGCAGCCCAGCATTTAAAGCATCCGGGTCGTGATGCCGATAGCGAAACGAAGAATCCACACCAAAGCCCGCTTCCCGATTGAGTAAATCCGCATCCATCGAGCCTTCCATAATAGCGGCCATCATCCGCTCCATCAGATCAAATCGGGCAGGGTCGAGCGTACTATGTAAAATCCCCACATCGCCGACATCTTGTTTGCCTAAATCAGCATAGGTCGCACTGCGACAGGCGCGCTGAATCATGTCGGGCGTAAAGACGCCGACGTAATATTGCGCATCCGGTGTGCGGTGCATGATTTGGTGTTCCTGCGAGGGAAAAAACCACAGCAACGAGCCACGACCGAAGGTATAACTGCGCCCATCCAGCACGTAAGTAATCTCCCCGTTTACGACTAGATTCAATTCCACCTCAAGGTGACGATGACTCACCAGAATCGGCGGATTGCGTTCAGACTCAGCTAAAAAAAGAAATCCATCATACTCAGGGTCGATTTTAAGAGAAACCAGCATTTAGACAAAATACGATAAGTATATATCGTAATGCAAGAAGACAGATAGCCTACTTTTCTGTATAAATTACACACCATACAGTCGGTTTTGCTGGCTGCTAATATCAAAAAAGCTCACATATCCAACCCCAGATACCTCTATGGAACAAGATCCCGATCACGGCGCCACCATCCTGATACGTCCACCTGAAACCCTCGACTACAGCTTGACGGGCCTTAATTCCGAACGCGCGGTCGAGCTTGGCCTCGCCGAAGCGGACTGGTATCAATCCCCTCTCCCACGCGCCACAATGCGTAAATTCCTAGAACGCAGAGATGGCCCCCCGATTCGCGACACCTTGCTACTGCTGGCGGTACTCGGAGTAACTGGTTACGCAACGATTGCGCTCTGGGGCAGCTGGTGGGTCGTGCTCCCCTATATGATTTATGCTGTTTTTTATGGCACCAGCTCTGACTCGCGCTGGCATGAGTGTAGCCATGGCACCGCCTTTAAAACCGACTGGATGAACAACCTCGTTTACGAAGTCGCCTCCTTCATGGTGATGCGCGAATCCGTAATTTGGCGCTGGAGCCACACCCGACACCACAGCGACACGATCATCGTGGGCCGTGATCCGGAAATTCAAATCCCCCGCCCTCCAGATCTTAAGGGCTTGGCCTTATCCTTGATCAACTACGGCGGCTACATGACCTACTACCCGAATCTTATCCGTCATGCCTGTGGCCATATGTCGGACGCCGAACGCACGTACGTCCCGGACACCGAATTCGGCAAGATCTTTCGCAACGCCCGAATCTGCGTCGCAATCTATTTACTCGTAATCGTATCCGCTATTACACTACAAACATGGATTCCGATCTTTCTGTTCATGCTGCCACAATTTTTCGGCACTTGGTTAATGATCGTGCATAACACCACACAGCATGCCGGCCTTGCGGAAAACGTACTCGATCACCGCCTGAATTGCCGTACGGTTTACATGAATCCAATCAGTCGATTCATCTACTGGAACATGAACTACCACGTAGAGCACCACATGTTCCCTCTCGTGCCGTACCATAGACTGCCCGAACTGCACAAGGCTGTCAAAGGCGATTGCCCGCCGCCCTACCCCTCGATTTTTTCTGCTTGGAAAGAAATCCTGCCGACAATCGTCAAGCAGGTGAAAGACCCAACCTATCACGTAAAGCGCACGCTTCCTGCGCCCTCGGAACCTATTGACGAAGGCATCACTTATTCACAGGTAAATCCGGATTCAGACGGCTGGGTCGAAGTCTGTGCCGCAGCCGACCTTGGCAACGAAGACGTGATTCGTTTTGACCACGTCAAAAAGACCTTCGCACTCTATCGCGATGAATCGGGCAAACTCTACGCAACCGACGGCATCTGCACCCACGGAAATACCCATCTCGGCGAAGGCCTGGTCAAAGGTAAAATCATCGAATGCCCGAAGCACAACGGCCGTTTCAATCTCGAAGACGGCTCACCGGCCCGCGCCCCGATTTGCCGGGGACTCGCCACCTACCCGATCGAAGACCGCGGAGGACGCCTGTGGCTCAACGTCGAGATAGCCGGCGGTGTCGGCGCGCGCCACGAGAAGACTTACAAACTGCGTGTCGTCAGCAATCAGAACGTCTCCACCTTTATCAAAGAATTGGTGCTCGAACCGATCGATGGCAACGAGACGATCAAATTCACTCCAGGCGATTATATGCAGCTCGACATTCCGATCTACGATAAAATCGAGTTCCGCGAGTTCGATATCCCCGAGCCCTATGCGACCGTATGGGAACGCCAACACGTGTTCGACCTTAGCGTCAGCAATAGCGAAAGTGATCGCCGCAACAACTACTCACTGGCAAGCAACTCAGCCACCGAGCGGCAGCTCAAATTCAACGTGCGCATCGCTACCCCTCCTCCGGGACAAGACTGCCCTCCGGGTGTCGGTTCCAGCTATGTATTTAATCTGAAAGCTGGTGACGAAGTCACAGCCATCGGCTCATTTGGCGACTTTCATATCAAGCCGACCCAGAAAGAAATGGTCTATATTGGCGGCGGCGCGGGTATGGCACCGCTGCGTGCCCACATAGCGCACTTGTTCGAAACCGAGCACACCGCCCGCAAAGTCACCTTCTGGTATGGCGCCCGCTCGAAGCAGGAGATTTTCTACGAAGACTATTTCAATCACTTGGCCGATGAGCACCACAACTTCGACTTCCAACTCGCCCTCTCCGATCCACTCGATGAGGACAACTGGACAGGCCACACCGGCTTTATCCACGAAGCCGTGCTGATCAACTATCTCGAAGCTCATCCGAATCCGAAAGCCGTCGAGTTCTACCTTTGCGGCCCGCCGATGATGATTAAAGCCTGCACCAAGATGCTCGCCCAACTCGGCGTGTCCGACGAACAAATCGCCTTCGACGAATTTTAGAATTGTTTCTTCAGTGTCGGCAGACCTCCGTCTTAATTCTTAATTCCTAATTCTCATGTCTCCCACTTTAAACATACACATTAACGGCTGGTCCTTGCTGGATGAGGGCGATCACGCAACCGAAGCGGGGCT
>Ga0206129_10001649_pt1 | contig 29671 bp, 33 predicted proteins | sample Helgoland_Spring_8_FD_148616 | JGI IMG/M metagenome (GOLD analysis project Ga0206129, IMG submission 148616) | Pelagic subsurface seawater microbial communities from Kabeltonne, Helgoland, North Sea - Helgoland_Spring_Bloom_20160502_2 | ecosystem: Environmental > Aquatic > Marine > Epipelagic ...
GGCCAGCGCTGTTTTGCAAGGTACGCCGCGCAGGCCGCTTCGTCGGAAAACTGGTGCTGGAATTCGAGTAGGGATCGGGGAAACGCGCTCATGACCGGGCTCCGGAATGGCATTTGTTCATTCTATGTTCTATGCCATTCCTGGCCAGCTGTCACCACAGGATGCGGCCCCGGACTCAGGGGATAAGCCTCCTCCTGAGTTTTCTGTTCATGGATGCACCCTCCCGTCAATCAGAATATCGCCAGTATTCGCCTGCAAGGCATTGCGCAGAGCGTCGTCGATTTTCTGATTGAGATGTTCACTTTGCCTTCTTGCCCGAGCAACAATATCTACGCTTTGGTTCTCGGGATGCAAGAACAGGGTTTTGACATAGGTGCGGCATGTGTTCTTGAAGGCGATCTGTACCGGTCCAAATTTTCCGGGGCCGGCTCTGCCCCAAGGCCATGGGCTCCGGCGGGGCGGGCGGGCTGGACCGGTTGCGGTTCAGGCACACGATTGGCATCCTTTGCCGCATGGGTGTAGAGTGCTGCGCAATTTCATCAACCGACGGGATCAATTGCCATGACTGCCGCCGCCCTGCGCAAAACGCCTTCGGTCAAGGATGAGGTCGGTGCCGAGGAATGGGCGCTTCGCCTCGACCTTGCCGCGCTCTATCGTCTGGCGGCCAAGCATGGCATGACCGATCTTACCTACACCCACTTCTCTGCCCGCATTCCGGGCGACGAGGATGTGTTCCTGCTGAACCCCTATGGCCTGCGCTTTGATCAGGTGACGGCATCCAGCCTCGTGAAGATCGACGTGGACGGCAACATCCTGCTCGACAACGGCCACAGCGTGAACGCTGCCGGCTTCACCATCCATTCCGCCGTGCACATGGCGCGCCACGACCTGAAAGTGGCGGCGCACACGCACACGCCCGCCGGCATGGCGATCTCCGCGCTGGACGAAGGCGTGCTGCCGCTGACCCAGCAGGGCATGCGCTTCCACAACCGCACCGCCTATCACGGCTTCGAAGGCCCGGCCCTCGACCTGGACGAGCGCGAGCGCATTATTGCCGATTTCGGCACCGACAAGCACACCATGATCCTGGAGAACCACGGCATCATGGTCTGTGCGCCCAGCGTGCGGGTGTGCTGGAGCCGGCTTTACACGCTGGAAAAGAGCATGCAGGCGCAATTGCTCGCCATGGCTTCCGGCGCGCCGCTGCGGATTCCGTCCGAGGACGCCTGCGAGCAGGCAGCCGCCCATATGGAAAAGGGCGACGAAGCCCCGCGCAACGATGGCTGGGAGAGCCAACTGCGTCTGCTCGACCGCGCCGACCCGACCTGGAAGCACTGAGAAAGGCGCCGAGCGATGAGCGTGACCGCTATGAACGCGCCGACCCAGCCGGGGGTGCGCGAAAAGGTGAGCGATGCCGAATGGCAGGCGCGGGTGGATCTTGCCGCGCTCTGCCGCCTCACGGCACTGGAAGACATGACCGATCTGGCCGCGACGCACATCTCCGCGCGCGTGCCGGGAGAGGAAGACCGGTTCCTGATCAGCCCGCATGGCCTGATGTACGAGGAGGTCACCGCCTCCAACCTGGTCAAGGTGACCATGGATGGCGAAAAGGCGATGGACTCGCCGTTTCCGGTCAGCCCGGTCGGCTTCACCACGCATTCGGCCGTGCTGATGGCGCGGCCCGACGTGAACTGCGTCGTGCACACGCACACCGCCGCCGGCATGGCGTTTTCCAGCGTCGAAACCGAACTGCTGCCGATCAGCCAGACGTCCGGCTATTTCTACAAGCATGTCGGCTATCACGATTGGGGCGGCCTCGGCTCCAACCTTGACGAGCGCGAGCGGCTGGCGCGTGACCTGGGCCCGCACCGTGGCCTGATCATGCGGAACCACGGCCTGCTGGTCGCCGCGCCGACGATCCCGGCCGCCTGGGTGATGATCTATCAGTTGGAGCGCATCTGCCAGACCCAACTCGAAGCCATGGCCGCGGCCCATGCGATGGGCAAGCAGGTCAAGCTCATGCCCCCGGAAGTGGCCGACAAGACGGTCGAGAGTATGAACCGCAACTTCCGGAACGCCGCCGAGGGCAAGACCAATTTCGACTGGGAAGCCTATTTGCGCATGCTGGACGAAACGGACGACAGCTACCGGCATTGACCGGGAGGGCCCGTTTTCGGGCGTTTTCGCGGAACCCGACGGAGCGGCTGGGAGCGGGCCGGGGCGCTATTCCACCCGCCGGCACCAGAACTGGTACATGTGGTGAAACAGGTCCGGGTGCCGTTGTTCCAGCGCGTCCCAGCGGGCGAGGTCGGTCATGGCCGGGTCGTCCGGGTGGGTTTCGCGGTAGAGGCGTTGTGGGGTTCGGGAGACCGTTTCGAAGCCCAGGAACGCCAGGCCCAGGGCCGTCAACATCGCCTGCAATTCCAGCGGCGTAAAGTCGTGCTCCTGGGCGTGGGCCAGGGCGTCGCGCACGCCGTTCAGGGTGTAGAAGTCCAGCTCGTGCGCCACCGCGGCCGCTGGGTGATCGGTGGGCAGGGCAAGGATGGCCTGGCGGAGCGCGCGCAGGCCTTCGCCATCCCGGCCATAATCCGCTGCCAGCCGCTGCGCTGCCTGGATCGTGCTGCGGCCGCGCCGGGCGTAGAGGCCGATGCGCATGGTCCCGGCATTGGCGAGCAGGCCTGTCAGCACCCGCCACCCGGCCAGTGGCTCGCGCAAGTGGTGGAGAACGCCCATGGCCTCGATATGGTCGAAGCGGTCAGCGAGGCTGCCGAGCGCCAGGATATCCGCCTGCGCAAACCGCACGTTCCGCACCCCCAGCCGCTCCGCCTGCGCCTGGGCATAGCCGAGGGAGGGGCGGGAGAGGTCGATGGCCAGCACTTCGGCATCGGCAAAGCGGGTGGCGACGTCCACGGCATGCTTGCCGGTGCCGCAACCGGCGACCAGCACGCGCAGGGGCTTCGGATCGCGAAGGTCCGCGGGCCGGGCCTCGGGTGGCAGGATGCCGGCGAGTACGCTTTGGCGCGGCCGTGGCTGGGCCGCACGGGTGGCGAGCCAGCGCGGGTAGGGCAGGGCGCTGTACTGTGCCTGCACCGCCTGGGAGACCGAATCCTCGACCGCCGTCAGGGCCGGAATGGCCGCGGCGGCTTGCCGTTCGGCGGCGGGCCGGCGGAGGTGCCGCTCCAGGAACCCGCCCCAGGCGGCCGGCGCCGATAGGTCGGCCGCCGCGCCTTGCAGCGGTACGTAGAGCGCCAGGCGGATATGATCGGCGGTCAATGTCGGGCCGCGGGGCGAGAGACCGCCCAACGACCGGGCCTCTGCCTCGCTTACCGCATAGGCGTAGTCGGTCGCCAGTATCTGGGCGGCCAGTGCCTGCACCAGCGGTGCGCGCGGGTCGTCCAGGCTGGAGAAGTCGGCGAACACCGCGGCCCGCAGCCGGGTCAGCAGCCGCTCCCAATTCGCGGCGGCGACAATGGCGCGCTCCAGCAATGCCAGCAGCAGGGCCGGCGCGGGGGAGGGGAGGGCCGCCGGGTCGCCGGCCTCCACCGCCTGGCGGATGGCCGGATCCAGCGCCAGCAGGCTGAGCCCGGCACCGACCAGGCGCTGCCCTTCGACATCGTCACGGTGCAGCAGGGCGGTGAGCGTCTCGGCCAGTTTCGGGTCTGCCGCCTGGAAGCGCATCGGTGCCAGCGCCCGCACCAGCCCGGCCAGCGTTGCGGCCTCTTCCGGTTGGGCACGGTGCGCGGCCAGCCAGTGGCGCAGCGCCTTGGCCGCGTCGCCACCGCGCTCATAGAGGTCGGCCAGTGCCGCCTGGGCCCGGCCAAAGCCGGGGCGCAGGCGCACCGCCTCACACAAGGCTTTCTCCGCCGCGCGGGCCTGGCCGGCGGATTTCAGCGCAATGCCCAGATTGTGGTGCGCTTCGGCGAAGGCCGGCCAGGCCCGCACCGCGGTGCGATAGGCCTGAATCGCATCTGCGAGCCGGCCGGCCCGGTGTGCGGCAATGGCAGCCTGCATGGCCTTGAGGGCGGCGGGCGGCGGCGCGGCGCGGCGGGCGGCGCTTGGTCGCTTGGACGGATGGCGCATAGGGCTTCGCTGTGGCTTGAAGGCAGAATATGTATGGTACTGCGCATCGCCGCCGTTTGCGAGAAAGCCCTTGTTCGCACCCGTCGCCATTTCGCTGCTGCTGGCCGTGCTGCTGGCGGCGTTCGTTTCCGGCCGCTGGCGCTTCGACGTGCTGGCGCTGCTGGGGCTCGGCGCTGGCGTGGTGCTGGGATTGGTGCCGGAGGACCGCGCCTTTGCCGGCTTCAGCCACCCTGCCGTGGTCACGGTGGCCGCCGTGCTGGTGCTGAGCCGCGGCCTGTCGGTCTCTGGCGTCACCGACCTCATCGCCCGCCACCTGCTGCCGCGGCGGGAGGGCACGGCGCAGATTGCCATGCTGGGCGGGCTGGGCGCGGCGCTCTCCAGCGTCATGAACAATGTCGGCGCGTTGGCGCTGCTGTTGCCGGTCGCCTCGGCCAGCGGCCTGCCGCCCGGGCGGATCCTGATGCCGCTGGCGTTTGCGACTGTTCTGGGGGGCATGATCACCCTGATCGGCACGCCACCGAACCTGATCGTCGCGGCGGTGCGGGGCGAAGCGCATGGCGAGCCGTTCGGCATGTTCGCCTTCCTGCCGGTGGGGTTGGCCGTCGCGCTGACCGGCACGCTGTTTATCGGCCTGATTGGCTGGCGGCTGGTGCCGAACCGCGGCCGCAGCCAGAGCACCGCCGACGATGCCTTTGAGATGGAGGACTATCTGGCAGAGGTGCGGGTGATCGATGGCAGTGAGGCGGCGGGGCGCACCATTGCCCAGCTCGACCCGCTGATTGCCGACCTGGACGTGAATATAATCGGCCTGATCCGCGGCGGCCGGCGCGTGCCGGCGGTGCCGCGGTTGGCCAAGCTGCAGGCAAACGACATCCTGATGATCTCCGCCCTGCCGCGCGACCTGCAGCCGTTTGTGCGCAAGCTGCGGCTGGAGTTGGTCGATCCCGGCGCGCCGATGGCGCCGCTGCTGCAATCGGAAGACGTTGGCCTGGTCGAGGCCATCGTCAGCCCCGGCTCCAAGCTGGAAAACCGCACCGCGCTCTCCGCCCGGCTGCAACCGCAGTATGGCGTCAACCTGCTGGCGGTCTCGCGCCAGGGCCGGCCCTATCGCGGGCGGCTGCGCGCCTTTAGGTTCGAGGCGGGCGACGTGCTGTTGTTGCAAGGCGAGGCCGACCGCCTGCACGACGTGGTCGGCTCGCTCGGCTGTCTGCCACTGGCAGAGCGGGGCCTGCGCCCGCCGCCCCGACAGCAGGAACGCAGCCTGGCCGCGCTCGCCTGCTTTCTGGGTGCCATCGCGCTGGCGGCGAGCGGGCTTTTGTCGGTGGCCGTTGCGCTCTCCGGCGGGGCAATCATGCTGCTGGTCCTGCGCATCCTGCACATGGGCCAGGCCTATGAGGCGATCGAATGGCCGGTGATTATCCTCCTGGGCGCGCTGATCCCGCTGGGGGAGGCGTTGCAGACCTCCGGCGCCACGGGCATGATTGCCGACGGCTTGCTGACCCTGACGCAAGGGCAGGCGCCGTGGTTCGTGCTGGCGCTGCTGATGGGGGTGACGACGGCGCTGACGAATGTGCTGAACAACGCCGCCACCGCCGTCGTCATGGCGCCGCTGGCGGGCGAGTTGGCGCATACGCTGGCGGTCAACCCCGACCCGTTTCTGATGGGCGTGGCGGTCAGCGCATCCTGTGCTTTCCTGACCCCGGTGGGGCACCAGAACAACGCCCTGGTGATGGGCCCCGGCGGCTATCACTTCCGCGACTACTGGCGACTGGGGCTGCCGCTATCGGTGTTGGTGCTGTCGGTCGGTCTTGTGATGATTCTTTGGGTCTGGCCGCTTTGACGCGCCGTCAGCGCGCCCGCGACTGCTCGTTCGCCACCTCGATCAGGTTATCGTCCGGGTCGTAGAAATAGACACTGATCAAATCGGCGCGGGCGCCGGAACGCTGGCCGGGGCCGGTGATGATTTGCACTTGTTCCTCCCGCAAGTGCTTCACCACCTCGGCAATCGGCGTCGTTGCAATGAAGCAGAGGTCGGCGGCCCCGGGCGTGGCATGGCGGACGTTCGGGTCCGGCAGATTGTCCAGCGGGTGCAGGTTGATCTTCTGGTTGCCGAAATGCAGTGCCGTGCGGCCCTCGCCAAACAGGGCCCGCTTCATGCCGAGCACGCGCTCATAAAAATCGCAGGTGCGCTCGATATCGGCGACCGTCAGGACGAAATGGTCGAGGTGCGTGACATTGATGGCCATCGGTTTGGTCTTTCTGGTCGCGGTATGGGGCTGGCGGTGCGCCGGCAATCTGGTCTAAACAGCGTGATGCGTCGCGCGCCATCTGTGTAGCAGGTGCGCCCCTTCCCAGTCCATTTCGAGAACCGTATCGCCCATGTCCGCTCCCGCGCTTGCTCCCCGCATGAGCCGTTTCCAGCCCTCGCCCAGCCAGATCGCCACGGCCCTCGCCCGCGAGTTGGAGGCCCAGGGCCGGAGCATCGTCAAGCTGACTGCCGGCGAGCCGGATTTCCCGACGCCGCGCCATGTAAAGCAGGCGGTGCTGGATGCGATGGAGGCCGACAACACCAAATACACGCCGATCAACGGCACCATTGCGATGCGTGAGGCCGTGCGGGCCAAGTTTCTGCGCGAAAACGGCCTGACTTATGCCGCGGACCAGATCACGGTCGGCGCCGGCACGAAGCAAATCCTGTTCAACTGTCTGATGGCCAGTGTCGGTCGGGGTGACGAGGTCATCGTGCCCGCGCCCTACTGGACCAGCTATCCGGACATTGTGAAGATCGCCGGCGGCACTCCGGTCTCGGTCGCCTGCGGCCAGAACCAAGCCTTCAAGATGCGGCCGGAGCAGTTGGAGGAGGCGATCACGGCGGCCACGAAATGGCTGATCCTGTCCTCGCCGAACAACCCCTCCGGCGCCACCTATACGGCCGACGAGCTGCGCGCCTTTGCCGAGGTGCTGGCGAAGCACCCGCAGGTCTGGGTGCTGACGGACGATATTTACGAGCACCTGCTCTATGACGGCCGCGAATTCGCCACCATCGCCCAGGTCGCGCCGGAGATGTACGAGCGCACCATCACCTGCAACGGCGTCTCCAAGGCCTATTCCATGACCGGCTGGCGGGTCGGCTATGCCGGCGGGCCAAAGGAGATGGTCCAGGCCATGTCAAAAATGCAGTCGCAAAGCACCGCCGGCGTCTCCTCCATCGGTCAGGCCGCGGCCGTTGCGGCGCTGAACGGACCCCAAAGCTTCGTCAAGGACCGCACAGCCAACCTGCAACGCCGCCGCGACATTCTCCTCGACTATCTGAACGCCGCGCCCGGCCTTTCCTGCGATCGGCCGGAGGGGGCGATGTACATTTTCTGTTCCTGCGCCGGCGCCATCGGCAAGCGTACACCCAATGGCAAGCCGATCGAGACGGACGCGGACTTCACCACCTATCTGTTGGACAGCGTCGGCGTCGCCGTCGTCATGGGCGAGGCCTATGGCCTGTCCCCGTATTTCCGCGCCAGCTTCGTCGCGCCGGAAGCGGACCTGCACAAGGGCGGAAAGCTGATTCAGGAGGCGTGTGCAGCGTTGCAATAGCCAACAGAGCCTGCTACACGCATCGGCCTGGCCCCAAAGCGCCCGTAGCTCAGTGGATAGAGCGTTCGCCTCCGGAGCGAAAGGTCAAAGGTTCGAATCCTTTCGGGCGCGCCATCTCCAAATTTCCACCGCAAATATCCCCTAACGCCTTGAACGGTAAGGATATTTCTGGTGTTCGAAAACCCGATTCACGGCAGTATGCTAACTGGTCCGCAAATGCGAGTTTCAGAACGGTTTGACGATGCTCAATGCTTCCATTTTCCCAAAGAATCCAAGGGTTTGCTAGAAACATCATCGAGTGTTCGAAAGTATCCTCGTAGGTCTTCGCCGGAGTGCCGCAGTTTTCAATCCGCTCACGGAGCACCATGCGCTCTGTTTCAAGATCGCCAATGCGTTTTTCATAGGCTCGCACAACTGAATCGCTATCGGCATCGACCAGTCGATCCATCAACTGGGCAATCTTGCGATCAATCTGCGAGACTTCAGCCTTCATCGATTTGCCTTGGCTTTTTGAAGTCTCGACGCGCTGTTCCCAGAGGTCGCGGAACAACGAGGACGCAAACTCAAAAAGTTCCTCTGTTGGACGAAGCGCCTTCAATAGCTCCTCGAACTCGCCTTCGACGAGTTCACGGCGAACTGACTTTCCTTTCGCCTCGCAACCTTTCTGGTGACAGAGGTAGTAGGGGTAGTGTTTTGCTTTCCCCTTTGACCAACAAGCTGTAAGTGGATTTCCACAGCAGCCGCACAGCACAAAGCCGCGAAGCGGAAAATCGTCGTTGATGTCCTTGCGTGCTGGTACGCGGGCGATGCCGTTTAAGCGATCTTGAATGGCCTTGTAGGTCTCAAGGGTGATGAGCGCTTCATGCTTCCCTGGCCTGAACGAAACATCCCATTTCGGGAGTTCGAGATATCCGGCATATAAAGGCTGATTCAACAGGTCATTGACCCGTTGATTTGTCACTTCCTCACTGGAATTCTTTGGAAATTGCGGCTGGGCCTCAAGGAAGCGTTTGACCTCGGCCTGAGTCGCAAAGCGCTCACAGGCATAGCCTTCAAGCGCCTCGATCAGAATTGATGCGGTCGGTTCGTCGCGATGGAGCACCTTGCCTTGTCCGCTGACGCGCTCGTAGCGGTAGCCAACTGGCGCTTGGAAAACCCAGTAGCCGTTCATCGCTCGAGAGCGCATACGGTTCAGAGTTTGCTCGCCATTCTTTTGACGTTGGTGCTGTGAGACGCTGGCGAGCAGGTTCTCAATAAGCTGGCTATCGCTATCCTCGCCAAATTCCAACGAAGGGGATTCGAGAATTCCGCCAGCCTTGCTGAGTGCTGCGCGCAGCTCAAGATGCGCCTGCACGCCGCGTGCAAGGCGGCTGATATCATCGATAATGACAACATGGGGTTTCTTGCGGTGCTTCCGCAGGAAGCTGAGCATGGCTAGCATGCCGGGCCGATTGATCATCCCGCCAGAGGCGTCATCGGTAAAAACCTGCACGACTTCGTGCCCACGAAAGGACGCATACTCTCGGCAACGGGTTTCCTGAGATTGCAAGCCCGTGCCACGTGTCGTCTGCTTCACATCAGAGACACGGCAGTAAATAACGGCTTTGCTGTTTCCTTTCAGGGGCTTCATTGAATCCATCACTCCTCCGTCAGCGAGGCTGCGGGGCCTTTCGCATCATTCTGTTTTGGGTTCGTTCCGATTTTAGCACATTGGCTTGGCTCACAAAGGCTTTTCTTACCCCGTGCGCGCTTGCTCAACTGTGCAGGATGGACTCCCCAGGCGGCGTCGATGAATGCGGACATAATCGTCGATAGCCTGTGGATAATGTCGTCAGCTTGTTCTTCGGTATAGCCAAGCGCTTGCACTGATGCGCGATGTTTCTTCTGTATGTCTTTCATGAGGGCAAACTCCCCCTCTATTCAGCAATGCTCGGCACGCTGATCGGTTAATTTCTTTTTTGGATAATAGAGCACTGCTTCACCAGCCTCGGGTGATTACGGCGAATAATCGCTACAGCAATGCTGCACATCTATATACTTCGATTATACCTTAGAAAAACTCTGAAACGCAAACTCACAGCGGCTTTCAGGAGTTTTGTGCGACCGATTGTTGGCTATAAAAGTGACTTATTCAGCGTTCTTTTGAAAACCGCGCTACCGCAAAACCATTCAAGCGCGCAAAGCTATGTTGCGCTTCTACAGATTCATGCGCCTTCCCAAGAGAGCTTCGCAATATCGCGATACGGCGATCATTCTCGCGGTCAGAGATTTTGCGAATCGACTGTGCATCGATTCCAGTCGGCGTGAGATGAGCTTCCGCGCAAAGCCTTGTTCGCTCGCGGAGCCTTTTCAGCAGCTCCGACTTCGTGGCAATTGCGGAACTGCCGCTATGATCATGAGTGCGGTTGCTCACCTGGTCAGCTCATCTCTTTCACGGCGACGCGGTTTCTGGGTTCTAGCCTCTTCCAGCCGCTCTTTGGGAGTGCGCAATACGATCCGTCCATCAACAGGCATCGCATCCAGTTCAATAGTGTGCCCTTCGCCGTCCTTGTGTGCGAACGCGACCCCTACACGGGTGAAGTAGGATTTGTCATCCCGCCCATCCTTGGCATGGAAGGCGTTGAAGCTTGGGCGGTTTTTCTCACTACGGTCAGTCATGGATTTCTCCTCCGATTAGGTCGGGCGATAGCCCTCGACAAAAGACCAATGACCGGATTCATATTGCGGGTAGTGCGCAAATTGCTGCGGTACGGCTTGCATGATCACTCTTGCACGGCGCTCACTCCATCTTGAGGGAATAGGCACCGAGTCATGAGGCGGGTGGAAGGGATTGGCCAGAAACCGACCAGCGAAATCACTCCGCGTGTAGTAGGGATATTTTTCGGCCAGGATGGGTTTGAGGTTCTTACCTGACACAAACAAAAGCTGCCTGTCCTCGGGCATAGCCAGCAATTCTTCAGGCATCATCAGCGCGCGAGCTTGTTTGGTTCGGTGGTCCTCGGCGAACGCATGGTATTTCATATCTGCATAGGCCGAGAACGGATCGCCGCCATTCATTATGCTCATCGCAGCATTCATTTTCTGCCGCTTTGCATCCGCCTGACGAAGGCCGTCGTCATATTCTAGAGTTTCGGTGCCGAGCATCGAGGAGACCATTTGTGCAGTTTGATAGTCGCGTACACCGAAGAACTGCCGAAGGGCCGATGACCCCATAAAGCCTTGCAAGGCTGGCGCACCGAAGTTGCGCACAATCTGGCCGACATCCTGAAATAGCGCCCAGACCTGCACACCAGCACCGCGTCCGAATGTGAACGCGCGCAGCAGGGCCTCAAAGTTTCCAAGCTGGCCCGCCTCGTCGATGATCATAGTGACGCGCGGCGCTGATGGCGCACGCGATTTGTAGAGCATCTGAACTGTGAACATCGTGCGCAGGATCGGCGACCAGAGCCCGACATATTCGATGGGCACGTTGATAGCCCAGCTTGTCGGCTGACCTGCGTTACAAGTATCGGCAAGGGAAGCGTCCGCGTGATCCAGGGAGGCCAGCAGCATCGGATCGTCAAGGAAGTTCAGATGCGCATAAATCTCCCCGAGGATGCTCCCGAATTCCTTCTCGCTCTCTTGCTGCTTGGCCAGCATTTCTCCGGCAGTTCGGCGCACACTGTCCATGGACGAGGAGAGCATGTTTTCGAGGCAATCTGCCCAGAGGCTCGTATCGGACTCAATCCAATTGATGACACGGTACAGGGACGGAAAGCTGACCTTTCCGTTCACCTCCACCAGCATCTTGATAATGTTTTCGATCCATTCCCGCGCACGCAGCTCAAAGTAACGCCCGTTGGATGCGCCGCTTGTCGGGATCAGGCTTTCGGCGATGAATTTGCAGTCGGCATGAAAGTGCGGATCGTTCAGTTTGAGTATATCGAGCGGGTTCATCCGATGCTGCGGCAGGCCGCGCATACCTGTCGGGTTCCAGCAATATAGGAAGCTCTTTTGCAGAGCGAAGTTGACCATCGTCACGGACGCGATTTCACCGCGCGGATCAAGGATGAAATTGTTCTTGCCTGCATTGCGAGCCACAGCGAGAGCAAGCAAGTCACGCATCTTACCTGAACCTGCGCCTGCCACTGTGAGGATTGGGGCATCGGTCTCAAGACAGACGGGCTTGCCAGCTACATAGCCAACCTGAAGCCCATGTCCGCTTAGAAGGCCAGCGCGTCTAAGATCACGCTCGTCCGACCACGAGGCAGAACCAAAGCGAAATTCCTCATTGCTCATCATGTCTACTGTCCTTTGAATATGCGGTCATGCGTGGCCATGACCTTCGTCTTTTCGGGAATTGTCAGGACGTGCGTGCCCGCATCAGGGTGGAAGCATTTAATAAAATGCGAGCGTATTTCGCGGGGCTTCACGGTCGGATGAAAGGCATTGATCATCCGTATCCAGACACAAACCTTTACGTCGGAGGGAATCTCTGATTTGGCCGAGCTTGGCTCGAAAAAGAGTTTGAAGCGCTCGAAAATCGGCTTCATTTCAGGCTCAACAAATTCAATCTGAATAGTGCTCATCTTTATTCACTTGCGCCGAACAGGAGTGAAAAAATCCACAGAAGCGGTGTGAGCATGATGATTGCGCCCAGCACTTCCAGAAAGGGGTGGAGCTTTCTTTCAAGTTCATCCAGCAGCGCCTTCTTGGTGCTCTGGAACTCCTCGTAAGCGCGGAAAATTCGGATGATCAGATCATCTTTCATAAGACTTCTCCTCGTTGCCTGAGCTTTGTTTCCAAAGCTCAGGCATTGATCCAAATGGAGTGCTCGCTCAGCCGCCGAGCGAACCGAGGATCGCGAGGATCACGATGACCCAGAACGCGACACCGAAGACGGCACCCCAGTCGGTTTCCTTTTTGTAGATGCCGCCGACGCGGCGATGTTTCGTGAACATTGTCGAACTCCTTTTCATGGTTCACAGAAAGCGGGTCGCGAGTGCGATCCCACCCATCACCAACGCCGTCGAGATCGATGCGCGGGAGATGAAGAAGACCAGGGCGGCGCAGACGCCGCCCCAGACGATGACGGTCACGCTTTCCACGCCGTATCCGTAGTGACGGACGACGAAGACCTGCACCCAGCCGATAGTGTTGCTGTAGAGAGGCGGCGCACCCAAGAACGTGATGAGCAGCGCCAAAGTGTTCGCGAGACCTTGGATGGACGACATGAAGATCGACCGGCCTGCATCTTGATGCTTTTTCATAAATGACATGCGTAGACCTTGATGTTGCCGTCGAACTTGATTGCCGACGATTGCACCTTGCCAAAATCCGAATGCCGATCAGGGGGAATAACCGGATATTTTCTGATGCAGCGATAAATCATTGTTGACTCAGCGCTCCGTAGACGGAGGTCTGTTATCGTTAGCGGCACGCACTCCCCAAAGTCCTGCTTCGAACGGGAAGCGTGTGGAAAGTATCGTCGCCAACACCCTGATGCGTTCACGGCTTTCTTCACGCAGGCGAGGCCGAACATGTTCTGGAATCGAAGCGCAGGCCCAGTCCCGCAGCCATTCCCGAATGCTGTCAGTTTCGAACACCTCAGTGTCCAGAAAGACATCTTGCCCTTTTGAGACGATCCGCCCCGAAAAGTCCCGGTACATGTCCATCAGATAGTCGAGCCAGTGATCGGCGCTGACCTCCAAGCTGGCAGCAAAGTTGCGAAGGTCGCGGAGATACTCGGCGTCTTCCAGTTGCGCATCTCGAACCAGCTGGCGTGTGCTGTTCTTGCAGTAACCCAAGCTAAGGCAGCGTGCGCAAAGGGAATAGTTCATGGTCTTGGCTCCTGTCACTTCAGTCCGTTGGCCAACCCTGCGTTCGATTGACGACGGGACTGGTTGCGCCGAAACTGTCGGGAGAATGCATTCAGGCGAAATCTCCGGCAGACTCGGTATGTGCGACGACAATGAAGCGAAAGATCAGAACTTGCAGGGCAATGTGTTGCCGCTGTTTCCAAGAGAAGCGTTCAAAAACAACGGCAAAGGATTTGCCGCAGATGCGCATTCAGAACCTGATAAAGGCTTTGAGATGCGCACGATCAGGTACTATCCGGATGCCCAGAAAGAATATGCTCGTAACTTGCTCCGACGCTTGATGTCGGAGAATGCACTTTCTCCACAGGCGCTGCGCGATGAAATTATGGAGCGCGAAGATGCTGCGTTAATAGTAGCGTCAGGCTGGGTGCCACAACGAAAGAATGCCGCTCCCCCACGCGAGGATCGTTTGCTTTCTCGTGCCGATCTAAAGAATTGGCTCGGGGAAAACGCAACGCACCAGTTAGGCGATGACAAGTTTTACTTTGTAGATCGGTTCATTGAGACCAAGATTCCTGTGGAGCAGCGCCAATCGCTTGATGCTTCGATCAGGGATTCGAAGCGTCAATATCAGCTTCAAGCGTTTCGCGACTTCAGCAGTCATAGCCAAACCACGGATACCGCATGGCAGCGGGCCGAACTCTCAAACACTGTTTGGCTTTGCATCAGAGATGGGTTTCACACAAGCCAGGATGATCCAGCTCTAGGCTATCATTTCCTTCTTTTGATCGAGGAATTCAGGCAAGGGGTTGCGCCCGTCACGCTCGCCTTCGGCAGTAGGGCTTACGCCGATCAAATCATCGATCATGAGCTTGCCAGCGAGGAAACTCTGCCTGCCGAATTATTGAAGCGATATGATTGGCGAAGCGACAAGCTGAGTACGTTCGTCACTGGGTATGCATTCCAGACATCCTGTTTCATCGAAGATGTCGATGACGAACTGGCTGTGATGAATTGGTCATTCAGTATGGTGGCTCGCCGAGATCATCGTACCGTCCGCGAGTCCTTGCCACTCGTCTTTAATCAGCCGCTAAAGGGAATCTATCTCACCCTTTGGTCGCAAAATTTTCGGGACAGCGAGACGCCTAGGATGTCTCATGGCGAAATTGGTATGTTCAACCATCACCAAATCCAGAACGAAGAGCACTCGATAATACGCACAGATATCGACCCCTCTGACATAGCAAAGTTTGTAAGGGGATACAGTTTTGGGTAAAATAAAAGATGTAATGCCGAATGATAAATCGGGCACGGAACATGTGCCGCCAGATATATTTCGTGCTGCTGAAAACAATGATCTAGAGGAGTTGGCGTTTGCTCTGCAAAGCGGACAACGATTAGACCATCAGCGAGAGCCAGATTTGATGACGCCCGTGCACGTGGCGGCAGCGCTGGGCCATGCAGACTTCGTACGGGTATCTATGGAGATTCATCCGCAAGTTGCTTGGATACGAGATGAGATGGACCGACGTCCCATCGAACATGCGAATGCCCGTTCTGATCAGGTCACCGCAGGATATCTTAAGGAAGCGATGTTTCAACCTCCCGAGAACGCTCTCTGAGCAACGGCCCGCAAAGCCTCGTCAAAATCTTGCCTTCGATCACCACCACGCCGAAATCACCTGTTTTTTGCAATTATATCAATAAGTCCGACCCGCAAGATGTGCGGTGTACTACACCGCTATCTTGGCAAGGGAGCCCGCTGCGCGCTCCCGTTGCATCCCTCCGGCCCTGGCTCTTCCTGGGCATTGAACCCATCCAGAGCCATCAGAACGTTTCGCCGTTCCATCACTCGCGGGAGACTTCGCTCTCCCTGCACCCATCGATCAAAGGGGCTGTCGCGCCCCTTGAAACCCACTCGCAGGACTTGGAGACCTGCCTCTCCACCTGCACCGAACCATGCACAAACGACTGGCCGTTCGATCTCCAATCAGGGGAGCCTTCGAGCTCCCACCGATACCCCCATGAGGACTTCATCCAAACCACTTCATGGAGACGACTTCATCGCGACCAGGAAAGGAGCATTTCATAGCTACCCCTTCCTTGGAACCAACCCATCGAACAGGAGCCTTCGTGACCCGTGCAACCTTGATCAGTAGTGAGGCTTCGCCCTCCCTGCTCGAACCTCCCTTTGACGCGGGACTATCCGTCCCAAGACACTGACCAACCCTGAGGCGATTGGATGCTGATTTCTCCCTGTGGCGAGGTCGTGTCTACTAGATGTTGCCTCACTCCGCGCCGTTGTGCCAAGTTGTAGCTGTGGTACGAGTCGCAGGTTGTCATCGAACTTCGGCTTCGGCTAAGCAGAGAAACCTTAACTAAAAAAGCGGAAATTGCCGCGAGCCGAGGCCAAAGGTTAGGTAGAGCAACGCACGGGAGCGATCCGCGCTGCTTTGTTTATCCAAGGCCGTCAACAATCTGGAAACAAACGTTGTTTTTCGCTATAGTAAAATGTATCGGGTGGAAGAAATTCCCCTCCAAAAGCAAATAATTCAGTAAGTACAAAGGGGCAATACAGGCATGTCATTCAGGTATATCGGCTCAAAGGCGCGGTTGGTTGGCGCTATACTTGAGCATATCGGAAAGCCTGATGGCGGACGGTTTGTTGACGCCTTTTGTGGTACAGGGGCCGTCGCTGAAGCTGCATCAAACGCAGGTTGGCCGGTTTTGGTCAATGACCATCTTGCCAGTTCCTCTATTATGTCCGTAGCCCGTGTCATGTCAAAAAAACAGGCTTCATTCTGTAATATTGGCGGCTATGAATATGCTGTTTCTGTGCTGAATGACACGGAGCCGCATTCCGGGTTCATATGGAGGGAATATAGTCCGGCGTCTTCCAAATACTGCAACACCGAGCGAAAATACTTCACGGAAGACAACGCTCGAAAGATCGATGGAATAAGACGTCAGATTTATGCTTGGTCGGAGGCTGGCGTGATTAACACTTCGGAAATGTATGTGCTTATTGCCGACTTGATGGGTGCCGCGAACCGTGTCGCCAACACTGCTGGAACCTACGGCTGCTTTCTTTCGAAATGGCAGAGGCAATCTCTGGATTCAATCCGTCTTTCAGCGCGTGTGATACGTCAGAACGCACCCGATGCCAGTATGTCCAATAACGACGTGCTGAATGTGGCGTGCAAACCTGAGGACACCGTTTATCTCGATCCGCCCTATACGAAGCGGCAGTATGCTGCATACTATCATATTCTTGAAACAATAGCGCTTGGTGATGAGCCGGTGGTCGAGGGTGTATGCGGCATTCGGCCATGGCGGCATATCGCGTCCGACTATTGCTACAAGGTCAGAGCCGCCGATGCTCTGGAAAAGCTCGTATCCACATTGCCGGCGCGACGGATATTCCTTTCATACAGTACCGAGGCGCATGTGCCCTTGGAGGTCTTGGACGAAGCGCTCCAAGGGATAGGACGCGTGGTGCGGCACAATCTTGAATCCATCGGAAGGTATCGTCCGAACCGCGCTGCCAGCGAAGGTGGTTCGGAAGTCGGCGAGGTGCTGTTTTACGTCGAAAAGAAAGCACATGCGAACATGGTGGCCGCATGAGACCATCGAACACGCTTGAATTGCGGCTCCTTGCGAACACCGATACAATTCTCGAAGGACTGCTGGCTGGCTCATGCTCGCAGCGAAGCGAACACCGGTTACAGCTACTTGAAGCGGCGGCATCGCGGATCGGAGGTTTCGATCTACAAGAGTTTCAGCAAGCGTTTTCTATCGATGCCGTGGAGCCCGCTTCGCAGCTCCTAGACGACGCTCGGAGCATAGTCCAAGCAATCGATGAATGCGGCATTCCGCCTGCGCTCGCTTTGAGTGCGTTGGCTCGCGAGACCCTGGACGAAGCAGAGCGCAGGTCCAGCGGCGCTTATCACACGGATTTTCGTCTGGCACTTCATCTCGCTCAAAGCGTTGAAGACCATCTCAGACCAGACATGAAAGTGATCGATCCAGCCTGCGGCGCTGGAATGCTGCTCGTCGCTGTGTCCGTAGTCGCTTGTGGTTCAGACAGAATCCTCGCGAATGATTGGCTGAAAAACAGCGTCTATGCTGCCGATCTATCGCCTCTCGCACTGAGAGGAACACTGATTGCGCTCGGCTCCCTGACCGATGACCTCGACGCCCTGCGTGTTATGCGCTCACATTGGCGTGTTCAGGACAGCTTGATGGCAAGCAAAGGCGAGTGGGACAAACTCGCGCCGGAAGGTTTCGACCTGGTGATCGCTAACCCGCCTTGGGAGAAGGTCAAACTTTCTCGCCACGAATATGTTAAAGCCAAAGGTTCCTCGCGCCACTATGGCTCTAGCTATAACAAAGAGGCATTGGGCGGATATGAAGCTGCGAAATTGGAGAAAGCTAGACTTGCCGAGGGACTGGTCGATAGATACCCCGCATTGGGCAAAGGTGAGCCCGATCTTTATGTAGCTTTCACAGAACTTCTTATGAACTTGACGCGTGCAGGCGGCGGCGGCGCGTTGCTTGTCCCTGCCGGTCTTATCCGCTCGTTGAATACGCAATATCTGCGCACTCAACTTTTGGCATCATGCAAGAAGTTGACCGTAACAATAATGGATAACAAAGCGCGACATTTCGCAATCGATACGCGGTTCAAGTTTCTTCTAGTGAACTACACTAAAACCCATAGCGCTGACCCATCCTGTAAGAACCTAGGCATTTCCCACGCTCGCGCCGATAACGCCAAGGTTTTGTCATCGCGAAGTGTCAGCCTGCCGGTTACGACCCTAAAGAAGCTAAGAGCCGATCTAACAGTGCCGGAGGTGCGAACGGCTGCTGAATGGCGCCTCTTCAAAAAAATGCAGGAAAAGGGCGTTTCACCGGATTATGAGGTTTCGCCGTGGCATGCCGCGATATGCCGTGAGGTTGATATGACCCACGGACGACGCCACTTCCGGAAATCATCAGAGCGTGGCTGCATACCCGTAATCGAAGGACGCATGGTGCAACCCCACCGACTTGGTTGCAAAGCGTATAGATACGGCGAAGGCCGGAGTGCAGTATGGGATAATTTATCGCCTGGGCGCAGTGCCTTGAGCCCACAGTTCTGGATGCCCAGCAGTGCGCTAGGTCCTCAAGCACAAGACCGAACTAAGCGCGTGCGCGCAGGTTTCTGTGATATTACCGGTCAGACCAACGAACGTTCAATGATGGCAGCGTTAATTCCGCCAGGAGTTGTGTGCGGTAACAAGGTTCCGACCATCGAATTTCCGAACGATCCCTCGCAGGAACGAACTCTTCTGTGGCTTTCAATTGTGAATTCGATACCTTTTGATTGGTTGCTGCGCCGTGTCGTCACAACGACAGTGAACTATTTTGTGCTGCTTTCGATCAAGTTGCCGTCGCTCGATATCAAATCGCTGCCCGCACAGCGTCTGGTGCAGATTGCACGCAGACTTTCAGAACTTGACACAAACGGAGTGACGTCGTTCGAGGCGTGCTGGCAGATCGCTCAACTTCGAGCGGAAGCAGACGCTCTTGTTGCGAATGCCTATGGTTGCACAGAAGCAGATTTGCGCTTGATGTTGGAAGATTTTCCGCTTCTGGATCGAGGGCAGCCGCCGCTCGCCGGGGAGAACCGGTCCACCGTTACCCATGACCTGCTTCTGCAAACATGGGCGCATCGCAAAAAAAAGAAGAACAAGCAAGCAAGCGAGCGTGTTTCAGATGCCGTGAAAGCCGGCGCGGTCGCCTATGTGAGTTCCGAGTTCGTGTCATCATTCAGTAGTGTTCGGGAGGTCGCGCATGAGCAGTAGCGGGACCAACATTGTTCGTGTTTTTCTATTTCGCATCGATGATGGCGACCGTCGCAAGTTCATAGCTAAGGCGAATGACACTGATAGCGGCGGCGGGCCGCGCGATCTGCGCATCCGCCCCGAAGACGAATTCTGGCCATTTTTCGAACGATTGCTCTCAGGGCGAGAGACCGTTAGTCGCCCGCGAACCGGAGGCACCACGGAAATTCTTGTCGACGAAATACGATGCAAGGACGGCTCCGGCGAAGAAAGAAGTCGGATCGAGATATGGCCTCAACAAAATAATCGTCCAAATGAATGCCGTATCGCCAAAGTATATCAGTGGCAGGCGGATCATCTTATCCAGAATGATCCAAACGGCGGTCATTCTGTGCTCATGCTCTTTCAGCAAGCTGATGGCATAATACGACTGTTTTTTACAACCGAAACTGTATTGAGAACCGGAAAATGGGACCCCACGGTCAAAGCATTTGCCAATGAGTGGCTCGACAAGACCTCGGTTCACCCACGACCGAAATCTGCGTTCTTGGATTTGAAAACAAAGGAGCGGTACACAGGTGGCTAGCGCAAAGGAAATACTGGAGCTACTTGAAGCCCGTCGCAATGTCCTTCTTGCTGGCCCGCCCGGCACCGGCAAGTCTATGCTACTTAGCGAAGTCGCAAATCTCTTTGCTAACCGTGGCAGCGGCAGTACGCCACGCTATGATCCCGATGCCGAGATTCCAATTCCGCCGTCTGAAACCACTAGCTTGCCTGGCGATATCGGCACGGCTAGAAATCGGAAGGTCTTTCGGTCTGTTTTGCACCAATCCAGCAAGTACAGAGATTTTCTGACGGGAATGATGCCAGACGTTCGCGCAGGTAAACCCGCCGGATCGTTCCGCATCACCGAAGGCGTATTGTACCGCGCCAGTGAATATGCCAAAGCGCCTGATAGCGCTGCGCTGCTGATTATCGATGAGATCAATCGAGGCCCGACGGTTCAGGTGTTTGGCGGTTCCATTGTCGCGATGGAAGCCGAAAAACGGCTTGGCACCGACGGAAATCCTACAAAGAACACGCAGTACTTCGATCTACTAAACCCCGATGATGGTGAACTCATCGAATACGCATTCCCGACCAAGCTCTATATTTTGGCGGCGATGAATCAGGCCGATGTATCCGTTGAGCCGCTTGATGTGGCTTTCTTGCGGCGTTGGGCTCCTATCAATCTAGAACCCTCGGTAAAGGTTCTACGCGATCATTTCGATTTGCCCGCGGCTCCGTCCGGTGACTTACCTAGCACACCTGCAACGACCGAGGACGTCTTCGAAGCTGCCGTGCGTGCCTTTGAGGCAGTGAACCGCCGGATCGCATTGGGTCGGGCACCGGAGTTTAGGATTGGGCACGGCGTCCTGATGGCCTCGGATGGCAAGCCAAACTCGATTCCTGAGTCATTAGCGCACTTTGCGACATGCTGGCGTTTGATCAAAACGCATATTGACGAAGCTTTTTTTGGTGATGTCAGGGGTATGGCAATCGTTTTGAACGCCGATCAGGGCATCGCCACAAACCCGTTTTCTCTGGAGGAAACAACATTTGGAGACGCCCCGAGAGCCCAGATCAATGGCCCCGCCACGCTGAGCACCGATGTTATCTATGGTTTGATGTTGGCGCTCGCACATCAGGCAGACTGATTCTATGCGAAATTGGCAGCGCATCACAGCAATTGAGTATGCTAAGCCAGCCGCGCTTGCCGAGAACATCGCTCGAAAAAACGAGATTTCGCTTGGTCAGGCGCGTGAGCTATTGCTCGGAGCGGGCGACCGTGTTCGAGGCTTGCTCGGTCTTGAGGCCGCGCCAATTTCTCTTGTCGGCGAGAAAGCCCAGTTTCAAAACTTTGCCGGTCTTCTGGTCTTGGCGCGCGGTTTAGAACTGGAGATCGCGCCCAAATTTCTCGGCGACGCAGATGGGTGGCGCGAAGATTTTTTCCTTCTTGCAACCCTTTCCCATCATGGTCGTCTGCTGGATGAAGAGGGTTTGCAAGCGTCAGCGCAAGCCGATTCTGATCTGGCCACGCTGATCGGAAGATCGCTCGTTCAGATGTACTGGAGTAACCATCGAAGGCCATTGCGTTCTTACCGCCGCCTTCGGGAAACCGATTTTGCTATTGAGGGAGATTACGATCCGGAAGACCTGGCTATCCCCACAGAGGATGGATTTGTTCAAGAAACTACATCATTCACACGCATCAATCCATTCAATGGGATAATTCGCGCTGCGGCTGCGCAGCTCGCTCCGGTCGTGCCTGATGCTGAAACGCGTGCGCGTCTGGAGCGCGTCGCAGAACATTTGCCCCGACAGCCTGCTCCTGCTCGATTGGATAATCGCAACGTCCCTAGCCGTGCAAGAAGCTGGCAGCCGACTTATGATCTCTCTCTGGATATTCTTCGTGGCCTTGGCGGTGCATATGACCCCAAAAACGCACTAGCGCCAGGATTTGTTATGACGACTTGGCAAGTGTGGGAGCATCTGATTTCAATTGGGCTCCGCTCAGGGCTTGGCGGGAAAAATATCTCCGTTCAGGCCAAACACCAGCTTGGCACCCGAAATAGCGGGGGGAAGTCAACGGCACTGAATGTCTATCCTGATGTCATTGCTCAAATCCGTGAACCGGAAGGAGTAAGAAACGTTATTATCGATGCGAAGTACAAAGGTCACGTCGAGCGCGGAACCAAATCCGTCTCCAACGCGGATATATATGAAGCCATAGCATTTTCTCGCGCCACGTCTGTCAAGGACGTTGTATTGGTTTATCCGAGGACCTTCGATATGGCTAACCCCGAGACTTGTGCAGTCGGCAATGCAACAGAATTTTCGAACATCACAGTTGATGACATACAGATACGAGCGTTAGATCTAGGGGTCTGCGGCATATCCAAACGAGGCGGGCTGAAAAAATTCGTCACTACACTTTCTAAGTTCGTATAATCCCGACAATGACTATTGGCATAGCAGTTAATTCTTGTTCATTCCTTGTGCCCCGCGCGTCAGTAACACACGCTTCCAGAAGGTCTCACGGGCAATCACCATGTCATCGGGTGTGCGAGCGGTGCGCTGTTCCAGCAGTGCGAAACGAAAATGCTCGCGGCAGTATGGAAGTCCTTGCTCGCGTACCAGTCTTGTCAGTTCGACGTTCCCGCCGTGCCCCGTCTCTATGTATTGCCGCCAGCGTGACCAGATACCTAGATCGGCATAGGCCGAACCGACATAACGCCGCCCTGTTCGTGTGTCAGTGATGAGGTAGACGCCTTTGGCGTTCTCTAGCGCGGCCCGCCAGTCGAGGCGTTCGTTTCGGATGAGTGTTTCCAGCTCCTCGAAGGACAGGTCGATATCGTCAAAACCTGGGAAGGTGCGTCCAGAATAGGGCTCTCGCAGGATTTCCTGAACTTCAAAGCCTTCATAATGGCGTTCCATGACAGGGCGTGTGGTGCGGTCGCGGTATGGGTAGTAGAGCTTCAGACGACCGATCATGTGCTGGCCGATATCGGTCAGCTCGACTTCGTAGCGATCTGGGTGGCGGGCAAGCACGCGATAAACGCCACCGAACAGCCAACTGTCCTGTTCATGGTAGAACTGGATGAGAGAGAATATCAGCGGACGGTTGAAGTCATCGCGGCCAGGTCTGTATTCCTGCCATCCCCGCCACTCGCGGCGATCTCGCGCGAAAACTTCCAGCGGCTGATTGTGCTGGTTCCAGCGGGCGAAGTGAATCTTGTATTCTACAAGACCTTCAATCGGCCAGATATCGCGAAGCAGAATGGGCATCTGCCGATGATGCCGTAGTCCCGTACCAATGGCTACCAAGAGCTGGGTTGATATATGCTTTCTCTGTGGGAAAGGCGGGCGCACCGCTAACGCGGTCGGGCTCTCGTGAACCGAGCCAGTAAGCTGTCTCGGCCATTCGGCTTCGATCCCTTGCGCAACATCTGACAGCCCTCGCGGGCTGACCTCTTCCTTTTCGTTTCGAGGGCCTGCGGCCCCGTCCTCCGTCAAGACCAAGCCCTTCGCTTGAGGCTTCGGGCGAAAGCCATGGCCCGTGGCTCGGCTGTGCCTGCGCCCGCACCTCTCCCATGGCTTTCGGTCTGGACGGCCGTCCCCCCGCTCATTGGCGCGGGCCTAGTCCGGTTGCATGCGCAACCGACTACCCAAGAAAGGGGATAAGAGATGAAAACCGATATTTATGAAAGGGTTACCAACAAGATCATTGCCGACCTTGAGCAAGGCGAGCTGACATGGCTGAAGCCATGGAGCGCTGGCAACATGGAAGGCAAGATCACCAAGCCGCTACGCCATAACGGCATGCCCTATAGCGGCATCAATATCCTGATGCTTTGGGGAGCCAGTATCGAAGCGGGTTATCTCTCCCCGTACTGGATGACCTTCAAACAGGCGAAGGAGCTTGGCGCGCATGTGAAGAAAGGTGAGCGCGGCAATCTCGTTGTCTATGCGAACACAATCACCAAAACCGAAGAGCAGGACGACGGCAGCGAGGAGGAGCGCAAGATTCCCTTTATGAAGGGATACAGCGTTTTCAATGTCGAGCAGATCGAAGGCTTGCCCGAACACTACTACACCGTGCCGAAAGCGATCATCAATCCCGCTCGGCGCATTCAGCATGCGGAAGAATTCTTTACACGCACGGGCGCAGACATCCGCCACGGCGGCAACTCAGCCCATTACAACGGCGGCAGTGATCACGTGCAAATGCCGTTCTTTGAGGCCTTCAGAAGCCCGCAAGCCTACTGTGCGACATTGGCGCATGAGCTGACCCACTGGACCAAACACCCCAAGCGGCTTGACCGTGAATTCGGACGCAAGCGTTGGGGCGATGAAGGCTATGCCCGCGAAGAGCTTGTTGCCGAACTCGGCGCAGCATTCCTGTGCGCCGACCTTGAACTAGCGCCCGAACCGCGTGCGGATCATGCGGCCTATATTCAGAGCTGGCTCAAGGTTCTGCAAAACGACAAGCGCGCGATCTTCAGCGCCGCCGCTCATGCACAGCGCGCCGCCGATTTCCTGCATGGGCTTCAGCCTGTCTGATCAGTACGACGGGGTGAGAACACAATCTGATCGGATAAGGTGTGCGTTGGCGAATGCCAATCAAGTCGATGAACTATTCGCGCGGATCGATCTTGCCTAGCAATCCAACAAGACTTTCAGCTTGCTTGTCAGTCAAGTGTACGCCAACCGCTTTTTGAATTGCGCGCGAGTATGTCGGCCACATCGCTTTACGGACGTCAATTCCCTTGCGGGTTATCGTGGCTACTTGGCCACGTCTATCGTCTGGACATTTTTTTCGCTCGATCAACCCGCTTTCCTCAAGTCGAGCGGTCAGCCGCGACACCCCATACTGTTTGAGAAGCAATCTTTCTTCCAGCTCAATCAAGCGTAGGCCAGCCTCTTCTGCGCGCTCCAACTCCAAGAGAACATCATACCACTGAAGCGGAGGAAAATTCGCTTCTTTCAATGCTGACTCGACCGTGCCCATGGCGGCTTGGTGAGCTTTTACCAGGGCAATCCACGCTGACACGGCATTAGGGCTAGGGCGATCTGACATAGGGACACTCTAACACTTCATGCATCTGCATGGAAGTTGACTTTGCATGCAGATGCATGTATATTTTTAGAAACGAAAGGATGCCCCTTATGGATCAAGACGACCTCAACGCAACCGCAATTTTTCTGCTTCGTGTCGCACTCGGAACAATGTTCATAGCACACAGTCTTTGGCTGAAACTGTTTATTTTCACGCTCGCCGGGACTGCAAGCTTCTTCGAATCAATCGGTTTGCCCGGATCGTTCGCGTACGTTGTTTTTACCGCAGAAGCAGTGGGTGGCATCCTCTTAGTTCTTGGTGTTCAGGCCCGTTGGGTGGCGCTTATGCTGGCCCCAATACTGGCGGGAGCGACTTGGGCTCACTGGGGCAATGGATGGATGTTCGGATACGAGAATGGCGGATGGGAGTATCCTGCATATCTTACACTCTTGGCGATTGTTCAGTTCATGCTCGGCGATGGACGTTGGGCGCTTGTTCGGTCACGACCGCTACCTGTTTTATCCAGCAACAATGGAGCGGTAACATGAGCGAGAAGTTGATCTTAGTTTCGCACCATTTATGCCCGTATGTGCAGCGCGCAGCGATATCGTTGGCGGAGAAGAACGTAGAATTTGAGCGCTCTTATGTAGATCTGTCGAACAAGCCAGATTGGTTCTTGGCGATTTCTCCTCTGGGCAAAACGCCGGTACTGAGAGTCGGTGATTCAAGTGTTTTTGAGTCGGCAGTTATCTTAGAATATCTTGAGGAAACGCAGCCAAACAATCTTCATCCATCCGATCCCCTCAAACGCGCGGAGCATCGTTCTTGGATAGAATTTAGTTCAGCAATCCTAAACGATATCGCCGGTTTTTATAACGCTAAAGACAAGGACGCATTTGAGAAGAAAATCGACGACCTTGTTACGAAGTTCTCACGACTCGATGAAAGATTGGTGGGGACTCCCTGGTTTGACGGAAATGATTTCAGTCTTGTTGATGCGGCTATGGGGCCAGTTTTCCGTTACTTTGACGTTTTTGATCAGATTGGTTCATTCGTCGCTATGGAGGAATCTGACAATCTGACCGCTTGGCGGCAAAGATTGTCCGAACGCCCCTCAATCCGAGATGCGGTTCCAATTGACTATGAGGCTCGCCTTGAAGAATTCTTGCTGCGCCGAAATTCATATATCAGCAGATTGATCGAGGCAAAGCGGCCTGCGAGTTCTCTAGAGAACGATCCAGGCATGTGAAAATTTAATCGATCTGTGCCTGTGAGCACGAAGCTCCGAATGTGCTTCACGGCAACGATTCGCGGCTGGCCATCTGGCCAGCCGCGTTGATCGCCTTATAGACCTGGCGGGCGAACCGCCAGTTCGGCCTCGATATTGTGCAGCGATGCCAGAGCATTGCTGCGTTCAATCGATCCGCGAGGAGCGGATGCAAAGGCGTTGAAAGACTCGCGTAAGAGGGCATGCAGTTCGGCTGTGCTGCGCGATGCTGCATCGAAGCGTGTGATGAGTCTCATCGTCACCTCCTGTTGATTGTCAGGAGGCCCCGAACCGTTCAGGGCCTTTCGGCCCTCGCACACATCATCCATGGCCCAGTGAAGGCGCTGATGGGTCGGGGTAACGCACTAGAAATCTATCGGAAGGTGGCGCTGAAAAACGCGTGAACAGACCTTCGGTGTCGGGAGTTAGCGCAGCATGAACGGACCTTTGTCCGAGCACGGCTTGCAGCAATTCGCCTTTCCCCTGACCGAACGCGGATCGCGCATCAATATCCTGCCCGCACCAGTTCGGCAGAGGCCTCACCCGTGTTGGACATGACGCGGCGATCTTTTGCCTTCGGTCTCATCGGGGGGCGTTAGCAAGCCAACCCGAACAAAGGAGATCAATCATGGCACGCAACAACACCCAAACCGCGCAAGAGCGCACACGCGAGTTCCGCGCACCGGAGTATCTGGCGTGGCACGTCACCCAGAAAGGCGACAAATCCTTCTGGAATAAGGTCGGCGCAGCCTGGATGCACAAGGACGCCAAAGGCTACACGCTTCAGCTCGAATCCCTGCCTGTCGGCGGTCGGATCGTCTTGCGTGAGCCGCTGGAAGACACGGCTTCACCTGCAAACGACGCGGGGCGCTCATGAGCGGCCCAGTCACCAGTCAGATCGACTGGCGCGGTGTCGCGATAAGCGTCAGCTATCATCGGCATCAGTGGTCGGAGTTCGACCACATCGAAGTCAACGTCATCGGCGACGGGATAATACCGATCACCGAGACAGGCTATCGCTCGCACTATCTGCACAGCGATGTCACGGACGAATATGGCGGGGCCGTTGCCTACGTGCTCGCGTGGCTTGAGCACGAAGCGCAGACTCCGCAATGGAAGAAGCGCGAAGAAGCCGCGCGTCAGCTTTCATTGTTCTAGCGATGGTTATCGGTCAAGATCAGGACCGTCATAGGACGGTCCTTCTCTCTTTTGCTCGCGCAGTTTGCGCAAGCGATCCTGCGCCGACGCAGTGGAACGGCTCTGACGCTCGGGCTTACGCTCCTTGAGCTTGTCGAAACGTGGACGTTCCGGCTGCTTTTTCGGTTCGGCTCGCAATGTGTCCAAGCGCTCGAAGGCGGTCTTTGCCTTGGGCTCTTCCCCACGACGCATCAGGCGATAATTTGCAGCATCGTAATGCAGGGCACGCAGGGCTTGCGCATGTTTGGTGCGTGCGGCGTTGATTTCTTTTTGCAGCTCACCGCGCTCGTGCAGTTGGGCGTTGATCGTCATCTGTCGCTGATCCTGATCGCGTCGAAGCGCCCAAATCACTTCAAGTTGGTTCTGTTTTTCGAGCTGAGCCCGCTTGCCTGTCAGACGATCCCACAAGCCCATCATGCCCTTGCGGAAGCGATCCGCTCTTGTGCGGGCTTCAGCTTCAAACCGCGTCTTCTGGCCTGCGTCCAGCTTGGCGCGTTCTTCGGCATGCGCCTTCGCCATCTCCATGCGGCGCGCATTCAGTTGATCGAGTTCGGCGCGCGCTGACCCGCGCGCTTCATCGACATGCGATTTAATGCGCGGGAGAATATCTTCAGCAATGCGCTTGCGGGTCTCCTCAACGCTGTTCAATGCGTCGGGCTTTCCAAGACGGGCGTGCAGCTCTTTCGCTTTTTTGCCCGTTGCCCTTGAGATGGAAACGACTTCGCCTTCGAAGGTGACGGCGACATGGCCGCGCCGATCCCCGCGCGCCAGATAGAAGCCGCGCTCTTCGAGAGCGTGAGCGAAGGTGCGAGATGAGTCCGAAGTCGCCCAGGCTTCTTGTATCAATTCTTTCAATTCGCCCGCATGGCGTCCGATCCGCTTGGCCTGCTGCCATTCATCAAGCGAGAAGTTGCGGGGGTCGCGGTCCTTAGGGTCGATCAGGCCGCGCGGCATCTGCCAGCCGTTCTCAAGATAGAGCTGGCGCGAGACTTCCCGCAGCTTGTTCTTGTAGAACGACATCGGCTTGGCGGTCATCGTCTCAGGATCGATCCGGCTCCATACCGCATGACAGTGCCGCCGTCCTTCCTTCTCGTGGAAGACGACGACGCGTGGTTGGCCCGTCAGGCCGTTTTTTTCTTCGATGGCTTCCAGCGCTTTTTCGAAGGTGCGGATGTGAACACGTTCATTCTCTGGCGGGTTCAACGATACCGAAAACATGAACTGGCGGCACTTCGTGCCTTTGGCGATGGCTTCGGCTTCGCGGAGCGCGCCGACGACATCATCGGACATGAAGCCGCGAATATCGTGCAGCTCGACATGCTCATTTTCTTCGGTCTTGAGGAGATGCAGTCCGAGCTGCTTTGCGCCGCTTCGTTGTGATCCTTTCAGGATCATGACGGCTCCACATCGGTACGATGGCCGAGCGCGCGAAGAAGCTCCCGCCGCATTAGCGCCACGTCGGCGCATGCGCGCCGAATGTCGCGTTCCGTATCGGGGAGAACGGGCAACGTGCCGAGATTTGCCATCTTGGCGAGCTGGTTCAAATTGTTTGCGATCCTCGACTGCCCCAGCATGGCGAGCACCTGCGCCAGCTTCTGTTCATCCTTGATCGGGCGACGGGACCGCGCCCGTGCACGTTTCTTCTTGAGCCCCTGACCGTCGAAGACCTTGCGACGGATATACGCTCCAAGCGGCATGTCGCCAGCCAGCTCTTCAAGCCTAGCGCGCTCTTCAAAAGTCAGTCTGAGGGAGAAGGGAGGTGTCTTTGTTGTCATCCTGCCACCCCGCAAATGTCCCGATCAGGAGCATTTGCAGGGATTTGGATTGCGCTAAGCACCTGATTCCATTGAGCGAGAATGTCGAACAAGGTGTTCGAACTTTCTCCTCCTAGGTGCGCCAGATTTTTTTAACATATACCCGGAATCATCGGCGATCCGAATTCAAGGTTGACGCAGGGCGTCTCAGCGATTCAGCTACGACTATGATATGCCCTGGTTTTCTTTCCCCAACAGAGCGGCGCGCGCTTGAAGCTTGCATGCGTCGGCAGCGCGAGGATCATGGCATCGCGCGGCCGGCGAACGCGATCCTGCTGTTGGCTGACGGTGAAAGCTGCGCCCAGATCGCGAAGTTTCTGCATCTCGATGACGACACGATCCGGGGTTGGTACAAGGTGTATCGGCGGGATGGTTGGGAGGTTCTGGCGATTGACGGCTGGCAAGGCGGCCGGTCGCGGATGAGCGCCGCGCGGGAAGCCGCATTATGCCCATGGCCGGAGTCGCGGTTCTGCCGGTCCACGGCCGGGATCGGGGCGCATATC
>Ga0206129_10001654_pt1 | contig 29646 bp, 31 predicted proteins | sample Helgoland_Spring_8_FD_148616 | JGI IMG/M metagenome (GOLD analysis project Ga0206129, IMG submission 148616) | Pelagic subsurface seawater microbial communities from Kabeltonne, Helgoland, North Sea - Helgoland_Spring_Bloom_20160502_2 | ecosystem: Environmental > Aquatic > Marine > Epipelagic ...
TGCAGAAGCTGGTGCACAAGCAGGTGTTGACGGTGGTAATGCATACGCAGAAGTTGGTGCCGAAGTAGGCGCAAGTACTGAAGCTGGCGGCAGTGTAAGCCAAGATATTGGTGACGTTACTGTTACAACTGAAGGTGGTGTTCATGCAGAAGCAGGCGCCCAGGCTGGCGCTGATGCACAGGTTGGAAAAGACGGAGTTGCTGGACATGCAGGTGCTACCGCAGGTGCAAGTGTTGGTGTTGATGGAGGCACTGGTGCATATGATAGCAGTGGCAACGGTGCCGAAGTTGGTGCTGGTGTGAGTGTTGGTGTACAAGCAGGTGCAGAAATTGGCGGCGGTGCTACAATGGATGACGGTGTTGTTACTGTTGGAGTTGATGGTGAGATTGCACTAATAGCAGGCGTTGATGTTGACCTAAGTGTTAGTGTTGATACTAAGCCAGCAGTTGATGCAGTAGTTGATGGTGCAAATGCTATTGCTGACAGTGAAGTTGGCCAGGCCACAGCAGATGTTGCTAATACAGTTGCAGACACCACAGTTGATGTTGCTAATGATGTCGCTGATGCAACAGAAAAAGCAGCAGACACAGTAGTAAACACTACCACTAATGTTGCAAACGATGTGGCATCAGGTGCAAGCAAAGCAGCTAAAGATACTGGTAAGGCTCTGAAAAAAGCATTTAAGTGGTAACCGGTGGCCAATAAAGTCACACTATTTAAGAGTGAATTTGTTACTGGCCGCTTAGAAGTAGATTTAAATTATTTGAGAGAGTTGGTCATGGACTGTTATGCTAACGCAAAGTTCATGGCCAATGACTCTGATGATATCCGTGCTGAAGATGTCCGTATTCCTTATACTCGTGAAGTGCAGCGTGTTGTTAAATCGCTAGAGAGTGTGTGGAAGAAAGAGTACAACGAAGATATAGAATTATGCTGGCAAGTTGGTGATACATCCGATCCTAACTCAGCGGTGTGGGCAGTAGTTCACAGTCACAACCAAGCAACAAATTTACACAGTCATGAATCTCCTCACAATTACAGTGGCGGTGCTCACGTGAGTGCAGCGTTTTGGGTTCACGTACCAGAGAATAGCGGTGACTTTGTGTTTCAATATAAACCAAATCCTTATACGGTAGACCAACATACCATATCACCAACACCGGGTCAGTTCGCTATGTTTGATAGCACAATGTTGCATTACGTTACTCGTAACTTGAGTGATGATTACAGAGTCGTAATTAGCATGAACTTTAGAAGAAAATAAGTATAAATAGTGTAAAAGGAGAACGCAATGGGATATATCAGAGAATTATTAACCGAAAGAACATCTCTTGATGGCGCCGTATTAATTGGCATTTGTGGTGCAGTAATATTGTTTGGCGGTATTGTTAAATTAGCAGCATGGGCAGGATTAGCGTATGGTGCGTGGACTCTTTTAAAGACTGAAAAGTAATGAAAAGAAATAAAACTTTAACAATCGAAAAGTATCTATCGTATATTGATATGCGTATGGAACAGCTCACAGAAGAGGCTGCCAAGTGTAACAGTCAATATGATAGGCTTTGGTACAACAAAGTAATAAGTGAACTACATTGGGCTAAACTAGGTTCCGAAAATTGTTTTATGGAAAAGGAAGAAGTGTAAATGGTAGCTGGTAAAAACATGGATTTTTGGTATGATGCTCAAATAAAACGGTATCTTGTCCAATTAATTCGTGTGTTTTCAAATTTTCAGGTAAAAGAGAATACCAAAGACGGCGTTCATTATAATCGTGTGCCTTGTAAGTACGGAGACGCAAGTAGAATGGTAGCACACATACTGCGTAACAATTCAGAGAACGCAGTCCAAAGTGCACCGCAGATAAGTTTATCAATTGCAGCTATACGCATGGATAGAGATCGTGCACAGGATCCATTTTTGCAGGACACGCAGCAAGTATCTGAAAGAGAGTGGGATGCTAGTGCTGGATCATATACTAGCACCCAAGGTAACTTGTATACTATTAAAAGATATATGCCTGTACCATATGATATCACTTTAAATGTCGACGTTTGGACTACTAACACTGATACTAAACTACAAATATTGGAGCAGTTCTTTGTGCTGTTTAATCCCAGTATACAATTACAAAGCAATGATAATCCCCTAGATTGGACTAATGTTTTTGAAGTTACTATGGGTGATATTACTTGGAGTAATCGCAGTTTACCTGCTGGTACTGACGAACAACTAGATATTGCTACAATATCATTTGAGGTTCCTATATGGATTTCACCACCTGCTAAAATTGCAAGACAAACAATTATTCAACAAATTGTTAATGATATTGCAAATGTAGGTAGCGTAGAAGATTTAGGATTTGATAGTGCATACTATGATTTCTTTAGTGGTATAGACAGCCAAAGTCAATTAATTGTTACTCCAGGCGATTTAAGTTTGCAAGTATCTGGGGGGACAGCAACCTTGTTATCTTATAATAACGACTCAATTATTTTTTCAGATTTAATAGAAATGCAAGGTGAGCTACGAGAAAGCAGTATGTTGCAGTTGAATCTAAGTGACGAAATAGAAGCGGAAGACCAGTTAGTTACTGGTACTGTAACTGCCAATCCACTTAATGATAGCTCATTAATATTTAATTTAGATACAGAAACATTGCCCAGTGATTCCTTACTGGCAGTGGACAAAATTATAGATCCTAGAGAAAGTTTACCAGGAGATACGCTGCCTACTGCTGTACTTGGTCAGCGTTATTTGCTTGTGGAAGGTATGTTAGCAGAAACATTTGCAGAATGGAATTTAACTGCTGATGTAAACGACATTATAGAATACGACGGCACCAAATGGGCTGTGGTATTCAACGCTTCCGAGATCACAACAATTCAGTTTATAACAAACACATTTACTGCCCAACAATTTAAGTGGACCGGTACACAGTGGATAAGTAGTTGGCAGGGTACATATAATCCTGGCTACTGGAGACTGTTACTTTGACGATTACTGCCGCTGGCGTATTGTTTTTAGCAAAAGACACAGGTAGATGTTTATTACAGCTTAGAGAAGCAGATAAACGTCAGCGTCACACATGGGGATTTTTTGGTGGCACACTAGAAGTAGGCGAAACACCTTACGAAGCAATTAAACGCGAACTATTCGAAGAAATTGGAATGGTTCCCGAAATAGAAAAGCTCAATCCCATAGATGTATTCCAGAGCAAAGACCAAAACTTTTATTATTACAGTTTTGTAGCTGTAGTAGATAATGAATTTCATCCCATACTAAATAGTGAGAGCGCAGGTTATGCCTGGGTAGACATAGGCAAATGGCCGCAACCGCTGCACCAAGGTGCACGATCAACCTTAACACGAAACGGAGGTACAGACAAACTTTACACTATACTTAAAATTCATACTTAGGAGATTATATGGATAATGACATTGTAGATTTTGTTTGTATACGCATACAAAGCGAGTTAAATAATTTTAAAAGAACAAAAACAATTCCGCATGATCTGTTGGACGGAGTTTGGTCTATAGAAGACATTGAAAGCTGCATAAGTACGTTTAGTCCTAAACATCAAACGCTAGCAAAAAAACTTATTGCTGACTATTCTAAAAAAGTAGGACAAAACTTAGACAGTTTGAAAAAAAGTTTACGCAAAGAATACGCTGCGCTTGCAAGAAATTCTAGAACCAGAAGCATAGATTTTTTCTTTCCCACAGTAATAAGCAGATACCGTCCTGATATTAACCCTGTTCGTGCATTATATTATGATTGCAAAGAGTTAGTTGATCGTTATAATCCGTTAAACGAAAGGCATGTCTGGCTTGCAGGTCTTATTACTGATTTAGAGTTCAACAATAAACTGTTAGAAGCAATAGAGCATGATGTTAGAAGATTGGAACGCATAATAAAGCGTTACTATTGGCCTATGATGAAAGCCGATCCTAAAAATATTCCTCTGGAGTTATTCCATGCTCGTCAAACAATTAAAGATGGTAGGGCTTACTACAAGTTCTTCAGAGAGTTGCAGAGCTGGGAACCAGACGAATAGCATAAATATTAATATGGAAGAACGTAAAATAATAAGAATATCCGAACTGCTAGAAGAAAAACTAGAAAAACAAAAGGAATTAAGTTTTTACGAAGAAGAACTACAGCGATTATTTTTTAAAATGTCTATTGTTAAACAGGAAATACAAGTCACAGAAACAATTATAAAGTTAATCGAAAACGAAGAAATTCCTAATTTGTTAAAAGATTTTGAACCTTAGCTTATTTCAACCAAGCAGTTCGCTTTCCTTGCGCAACTCTTTTATCAAACTCTTCTAAGCTGCCGGGATATCGCCACGCCCAGATAGCTACTAGAGTCATAAATCCTCCGCTCCACACAGTCGCAGCAATATTATTGGTAGTAAACCACAGAAATGCTAAACTGCTGCTCATGACGAGAACCATTGCATATTTCATACGCTGTGGGAATATACGTTTCTCAACCCAATTGGTTAAAAACGGTCCAAAGTGTTTATGGTTATAAATCCATGTGTGCATTCTTTCGCTACTCTTGCTAAAGCAATAAGCACTAAACACTAAAAAAATACTAAACGGAATGCCTGGTGTAACAAAACCTATATATGCTAGGCCTAAACTAATCATGCCTGTAGTATACCACAGGACTTTTTTAATACGGGAACTGCTGTTTTTTAAATTTGTTGACATAGTCTTCTTCTAATCCTAGTGATATCATCACGTTTTTTGAGTTTGTGTTTGCTAACTGATTTGTACAATACTTAGAAAGTGACTTTAAGTAATCAGAAGTTTTTGTACTGGGTGTGCGATTTTCTAATTCATCAAACCAAATTAATAAATTTTCTTTACCCATTTTGCTGAGATTTTTAATTTCTTGTTCGTCACTGGTTGCACCGGCAATAACCATGTAGGGAGAAAATATTTCTTTTGCCCAAGGAGGTAGTTCACGTTCTCTTTTAGGAACAAAAGGTTTTACTATTTCCTCAAATCTTGCTTCTGCATTTGATTTCTCTAGTGTGGGCGACATATCATGAAAACACCCAGTTACTTTATTCTTACCGCATATAACATCAAATCCATAGACTGGCATAGGAAAGGATAGCTTGGAGAAACATGCAATATGCATCATCCACATTTTCTTCTCTTCCCTCATATCAATGATGGAAATATTAGCTAAATCTGTTTTGTTGCTTTTATAACGGATATCAGTATGTGGACCGTGTACAGTTGTGACTGGCTCACCACAATTAAGTTTCATTGTTTGCTTGGCTATTTCAGATAATTCTATAAACTCATTCCACATTTAAAAATCCGTAATTTTAAAAAGTTTACCTAGCGCAGTTGCTATTTCTATGTGCCAGTTAAAACCTTCTCTGACTTCGCCAATAAAGTCGTTGGTATCTACACACACTTTCTCACGTATGTAAGCTCGCCCTTCTAACAAGTCTTCGAACTGGTATATACGACTGCTCAAAGGATATTGTTTTGCCATAATTTGCCCGCCAAACATAACTCCCATGTAGTTTAAATATATGTGTGCGTTTATGTTAATTTTAGTAGGCATGTAGTCTGCAAACTCTAAATATCCAGCATATTCATACACCGAGCTAGGACAAATGTCTGGTAACCGCATAGTAGTGAATGTGTTTAAGTCTTGCTCTATGTTACTAACTCTACGTAATTGTTGTGGTACATAATTATCTAGCACAGAAAATATTTCTCTATGTACATTTAGGTACATAAATCTTTCTTCAGAAGTGAGTTTGCCTTGAAACATTTTTTGATTAAAGGGAAGTGCTTCTAACTTGTCATGGAGATCGTTAGTTCCCTCCCTAATAATATTACTCATTTATTTCTCAACATCAAAAAAGAACATATGCCATAGCCTAGAATCATATTTATCGCTTCCAAAATATTGGCTTGCGCTATGTATTAAATGCCCATCAAATAAAACAAGCCTATTAAACACATTACCAAATCTATCAACTTCATCATACGGGGTTCTGTCGCAGAAAGTTTTTTGATTAAAAACTTTATTACCTTCGCCAGCCCCCCAATTAATATCATTACTGTAATGTATCTTGGTTTCTCTGTGCTGCCAAGTGCTGGTCCCACATTGCACTGGAGCACCAGGAGTTAAATAAATCATACCAGCCCACATTTGAGAATCACAGTGGTATACTAATCTTTCCTCACAAAAATTCCATTGGAATCTAGCATTCATGCCATATGTTTCGCACCATGCTGTTATTTTTTTGTTTAATATAATCTCAAATGCTTCTTTTATACCAGGAATATCGTGTTGTGTTCTAGTTCGGCGGCCCACGTATCCGTCATCATCATGGAACTCTTGGCTGAGTGCGTATTCCCTAACTGCGTAAGGATCTGCATAGAAGTTATCTACTACGTGCGCTCTAGCGCAGTTTCTGAAGTTAGGATTTACTCCAATTATGCCGTTCATTTTAAAATCCTGTATACTTGGATCTAACAAATTTTAAATCGTATTCTGTATAACTGATTGGCACGTCTTCTTTATCGTATGGGTGAAATAGAGGATTACATACTCTCCAATCTTTGCCCCATTTTTCGTTGAGATAATTAAAATTCATTTCATTAACTGTGTCAAAATGCATCCTAAGATCGTTGCTGCTTTTTTTAGTTTGACTACCGCCTTCCTCATTGTAATAGTCGCCTGCAGGGGCATGACCATGGAAGTATCCAGCTTCTGTGCCTAACAATCGTTTTATGGGCCTATGTTGGAATCGCATGATATAGTCAGCATCTTCGCAGTATGCAGGGTATGTATTTTCGTCAAATAATCCAAACAGTTCAACTATGATATCCCTTATTACAAACAAATCAAAAGCACCTATATTAAAATCCCCAGCATTAGGATGTATCATTCCCAATGTTGGATCATGCTCCATATTTGCATGAATTTCTGCAAGAAGTCCTGGACCAAATGCAACATCATCATTGGCAATTACCCAATACGGTTCCATCATGTAACTTTTAATTATTAAGTTCCATGCTCCCGCCACACCTATGTTTGCAGGTAAGTGGCAAACTTTAATGTTTTCAATAAACTTATGTGTTATATTACATAGTTCGTCGAGTTCTTTATCAATTTCCCCTCGTCCGTTATTATTAATAATAACAAAATTTTTCACTGGAAAATCTACACTCATGATTAATCTGTGTAGCCAATAAGGGTTTGTTACTACTGGTGCTCCTATAACTGGTATCATTTTAATAATCCTAACATATAATCACGGGCTTTTTTAGCATCGTCATTTATTAATAAAAACTTACTAACAATTTTTTCGTCAATTAAATCTGGGTGTATCCACCAATCCTCATATGCTCTCCAGTCGTCTGGAGCAATATTATTAACTACTAATTTGTATCCGTAAGATTCTAAATACTTTCTAGATTTATCTCTTATGCTGGTTTCTTTGTTTGCATAGTGATCGTGTTCAAAAGTAATAACTCCAAACTTTCTTGTTTCAAATGGTATGTTTAGCAGCGCTTTAAAACTATTCTCTGGGGGATCGCAATCTATTTGCAAATAATCTATCTCAGTAGGTAAGTCTAACGCATTAAAAAGAGCTTCGTAGTTAACAGTAGTAGCATCTTTAAGCAAACATATATTTTTTCGTTGTTCCGAATAAGTTCGAACAAAATCTTCGTTTATATCTAAACTTACACCGGTCCATTCAAAATTACTCTCTAAGAGCGCAGTATTGTTTCCGTAAAATGCTTCGCCAGCGCCAATTTCTACATAGGTTCCTTTTTTCTTACCGTCATGCATACTAAGTACAAACATATCTTGAAAACTTTCTGATTGATTTTTAATAATTGAATCTAATCCAGGAAACTTGTGCATTAGTTCATTTACATCAGATCTCCTAAAATATTCTATCTGTTCAGTAACAAATCCATTCATAGCTGCAAGGTTTGATTTAACTAAATGTTTTAAATACTCAGGTAGATTTTCATCGTTGTACAAATCAATATGTAAGTGTTTGCTTTCTGCGCATAAACCTGTATGGAAGCAAGCATGTGCGTGTTGAATTCTCAGTTCGTATAAATTCTTGTAGTTTACCGTTGTCCTTAGTTTAGGCAATTCGCTCAACGGTTTTGTAACTTTTAATCCCAATGAACTAAATGTATATGAATCAAACCAGTTGCCGTCGTTGTTTTCGTTTGATAAAATTACACCTAACATATGATAAGCTTCAGGACGTTGAGGCAATAAGCACACAGCGTGTTGTAACATTCCTTTAACACTGAACTTACGAATACCTTGGTCTTGAAAACACATAGCAGCTCTCAACATACATTCGTACTGTAATAGCACATCATCAGTGCGTTCAGCACACCGAACATAAAAACTAACCGCTGGAGCAAATTGACCTATTTCATGGTAATGTAATGCTGTTTTCCAATTTATCTCAGGGTCTTCACTATGTAAAGTATAAAGTTTAATTAGTTCCTTGGTTGAAGAGCTTGCAGAATCGATGAAATGTAAAAACTCTTGCACCGAGTATAAGTTAAGCCAATTATTTTGATTGTTACTAAAATTTTCCCACGTTAATGTTAATTTATTTTCAAACTTTTCTGGCAACAGCCTAATTTTTGCATCTCCTGGTCGACATATAATGCTACATCCTTCATCAGTGTTAACTGTAAACATCGTTAACTTGTCGCTTTTTTCTTGTCTTAGCCTCACAAAAGATTTCCACACATCGATATCTTCAGTTTGCTGATTAGTTCCGTTACAAATTATTACGCCGCCTGGATTAAGAATTGATAGACTGTTTTGTATATCGGTGTAAATTTGATCGGCATGCTGCTCGTTAATTAGCACAATATCAAACTTACTGATATTCTGTTCGAAAAAATTATCACTGGTTATTTGACACATAGCATTGTACTCAACAACAGGATCAACCGATATTTTGTCGTCAACTATAATACGATCAAAATTTTTGCTGTCGCCTGACCGTATTTCCAAATAACTACCATAACTATTTTTATCAATTAACAACTGGATGATATTTGTTTTTAACATATGGCATTCTCCTCTATGTATCTAAACAAAGAATCTTCTGGTATTTTAAGTAGGTACGCAGCATTATCCTGAAAGCCAAAGGTAATTAAATAATCCGTTCCTTTTTTACACATGCCTATTGCAAATTCTACTTGGCCGCTCATTATTGAAAAATCGTCAGTCCATTTTAGCAAATTCCAGTCTTTATCCCAAACAATTAATCTATGCTTATACACAGCATCTTTTCTTCCTGCTTCACTGTTAAACAAATCTACTTCGTGAGTTAAAGCAAAATGTCCGTCACCGTATGGTAATACTTGAGTGCCGCCTCTGAGATCTCTTGGTATTGGTTTATAAGCTGTGTGATGTGTAGTTACGCAACTTTGTGTTACAGGATCAACAACAACTCTTTCAGTAGGGTTACTCCACTTTATATATGCAAACGGTTCGTCTTCAATAGGCATCCAATTTTTTTCACAATAACTATTTGGATCATTTGGTGGAGGGATACGGAAACGACTTTTTTCTACTACACTGTTATCATTTATTTCTATTTCGCACAACTCCATCCTGCCAGTGCCAATAGTATCTAAATCTCTGCGGACGCCCGTAGTGTAAGTTTTACCGTCCCATTCAACTAATCTAGCGTCTTCTAATCCTACAAAATCCCATAGCTCTGCTTCAGGAAATGCACTAGTATCTATTTTATGAGCCCTAATCTGATTAAAATCGTCATCAAGCTCTGTAATCCAGTTCCAAGTGCGTAGATGCATATCGTTTTCTGGATGTAAATAGGTCAGTGGGCCAAATGGATGATTAAACAGTTTCTTTTCGCTGTGATAAAACGTGTAATTTACGTGACGTATATTAACAAATATTTTTCCGTTTAAGTTAAACACACTAGGGTTCATTAACCCAGTTCCGTTTGTATGTTGGGCATCTATTAATAGTGGAAATATATCTCCGCCGTTATTGAGAGCAAATTGACCTAGGCTTTGCATAAAGTATACTCTAATATGTATATGGTTACAATTAGTTATACTCTAATAGCCAAAAAAACGGCAAATTGTGGATTGTAGATTACTTTCTAGGATTTAAAAGGTCTATGTCAAATTCTATACCATTAGTTTTGGCTTCTTTGAGTAGTTTAAGCAAATTGTGATGATCTATTTTTCCAACAACACCTCTGCCTTTTAATGATTCATTAACAATGCTTAATGCTGATTGCTTACGAACTGGTTGATATTTCAATAGCTCCGCTATGTTTGCTGCAATAGTATGTTGCTTACGAGCTACAGTGCGTTGTTCTGAAACTAATTCTTTTGCTGGTTTCTTTTCTGTTTTTGGTTGTTGCTTTACTGTTACTTTAGCAACTTGTACACTTTCTTTAACTTCTTTAACACTCTGTGGCTTAGTAGTTACATGTACATTTGGTTCTAAAATAATAGTGTCTTCAAAAGGTATAAAAATTTTGTTTTCTATAATGACTTCTAAACGAACAGGATACTCGCCGGCTGGAAATACGTTTTTAAGATTGCCAACTTCTACTTCAATACCACCGCCGCTCATTCTGTGGCATGGATAGCTAACGCTCATGTCTGTGCCTTCTACTACAAAACGTGCATTAGGCTGGCCTTCTGCACCTGTAATTTGTACGCCAAATTCTAACTTAGCTGACTCGTCTAATTTTATTTTTGCTACGCTCATTTTTTCGTCACTTCCACTATTATTTCTTCGGGTCCTTTAACAGTAACACTTTCCATTGTAACTATTGGATCCATTGGTTTCTTAAGTTCTACGCCTATTAACTTCGCATAGATATTAGCAAGCCATTCTCCAACAATACTGCTATACTCATAAACACGAGATTTATAAGTAACCCTTATTGTTACTTTATATTTATCTTTTTTCTTGGATAAACGGGTGGTGTCAGCAATACCTGGGGGAGCAAGTCCCTCAATTACAATCTCAATTTCTAAGTGGCCGATGTTAGCAATACTTCTAGTAGTTACTAAGCCAGGGTAAAGCCCGTTTACTGCAAAATTTTCGTGATCAAAAGCCATTTGGAGTTACCTCCTATGGTATTCTAGTAACAGTTGTCTGTGAGGCTGATGTTGCAATACTCTGCGAAATATTTGCGCCAGCTGTTCTTGCATCTAATGTAACAACAAGTGGCTTAGTTGGATCTAATCCAAAAACTTCATAAAGCTCTTTTAACTGTGTAGCTTGTTGTGCTGTTAATCCGCCACCTGATGCGCTAATAATATCGTATATACTGGTTACATTAGCATTAATTTGATTAATAGTTGTTTCTGTACTAGTAACAATATTTTCAATGTTAGTTACATCGCCTGCTACTAATCCTAGTTCAGTGTCTATAGCATTAACTATAGTTTCAATATCATTAACATTGCCATCAATAGTATTAACGATTATTTCAATATCATCAACATTGCCATCAATAGTATTTACAGTTGTTTGAACATTGGCTATATCAATGCTCACGTTAGCAACATCAGTTACAAGATTTTGTACTATAACATTTGTATTACCAGTAACTGTTGTGATATTAGCAAGTACTGTACTGTTTGCATCCATCTCTGCTACAATTTGTGCAGGCGTTGCACCAGCAGCCAAACTAATATTGGCAACTTCGTTTTGTAATGCACCCATAGTACCAGCAGTATTATATGCACCACCAGCAACGCCCCAAACACCTGCTGCAATTTGTGCTTGTGAAAGTGAACTTGCAACCTCGTAAGTGTTTACAATAGCACTTACTCTTGCAGGGAATAGTGGAGCTAAAAATTCTGGCGTGTCATACAAGTTAGGTTGATCCAAATAATACGCAGTATCAAAATCATCAGAATAAAGTACACCGGTTATAGCAACTCGTCTGGGATCGTATACCAATCGCCAGTTATTAATTAGGAAGTATAAGTCTCCAACAAACTGGTCTGTGGTACCTGAAATAGGGTCACCACCTACGCCACGTATTGCTGCTAAGTATTCTGCATTGGTTAAATCAGGATTGCGTACCCATTCTTTCCAGGCTTCGTAAACATCTTCTCGTATATCCAGCTCAGTTACATTCTCGTCAACAAGGATTAATCGGTTAGGGCCGTCAAACACAACTTTTTGTGTGCCATATGCTTCATAGTAATCGGGTATTACGCTGGCGTTTGCCGTATCTACAAGGTATGGTGCCCAATCACGTTGGTTACCGTAACCAAAATGAATTGCAGGCATTACTGCACTCTCTCACGCCAGAATATGTTCCAGTTTGAGCGGCTGTTTTCTTCTTCAGGTCCTGAATCGCCATCACTATCTTCACCACTGTTCTCCATCCACTTGATCATAAATGTCCACGCTGCTCTAGGTGGCGGGTTACCATACAATGCTATGTCACCATTAGTCACAGTTTCGGCTGCGTTCATACCTAAATCAACATCGTATTGCAATGCTTTTAGTGAAGTCCAATAGTCTTTGGCCACTGTGCTTGTACCAGAACCTGTGATATTAGCGTTGGCAATTTCCACATTACCACCCTGTGTAGCAACTGTGATAAAGTTACCTGAAGTCAAGCCATCATCCAATGCGCTTACTGTGGCGTTGGCTGCGTCTGCTGTGGCTAGTCCTCTACCGCAAATAGTTACTGTGCCAGGATTACCTGATACAGGAATAACTGTACCGTTTCCAGTGTTTAGAGATGCTGAGGCTGTGAATATTTCTCCAGGTGCATTAATTATGGCACCCACTGACTTATAGTCTGTGTTGACCACTGTGGCAATCTGATATCTAATACCACTCGTCATAGTAGTAGCAGGAATTGCAGTTCCTGTAACATCCACTTTCATTATAGCACAGTTTGCACCGGCTGCTGGTCCTGTTTGAACTGCTAATACTTGTCCAACATCCAATCCGTCACAATCATCAACTGCAAGTGTTCTGGCTAATCTATCATCATCGATGTCTGCCTGTGCATTATACAACCACGCTTCGTTGGAGTCCACCATTGCCATATAGTGCCATTCAGCAGGGTTGTCTACCTGATCGAAACTTGCATAACCTGCGCTTGGCGATGATCGGAATCCAGTAAACGTGGTGTTAGTTGCAAAGTGTGGTGAAACGTCAACATTACCCAGTGAACTTCTGATTGCAACTGGTTGCTTATCCCAAAAGAAATGTCTTGGACTCAATAGTTCTAGTGGAAAAATAGGATGCTCTCCTACTGTGACTTTAACACGATTTACACCTGTGCCGTATTTGTCACTAACGGATGCAAATTGTGACATTGGTTGTAACGCTCTACCTAACGGTTGATCCGCTAAGTTACGCACTGTACCATATTGGAAATTGTCTGACAGTTTGCTAAAATCAAACTCATCATTACCGCTAGTTACAAAACGGCCAATTTCTACCACGTGGCCCAAATGATCGCCGTCTGTGTCGTACAACACAGTAGGTGTGCCAGGGTAAGCATCGTCAAATTCATATCCACGCATAATACAACCATAGAACGCACGTATTTCTGCTGGTCTACCCTGCATGTCACGTATTCTGTGATTGTTTAACTGGAACGTTTGTGGCTGGTACACGGTGTGATTCTCTGCCCCAGACAAGAAAAACTGTTGGGGACTCATTGTCATAGCATACTGTGTGCTTGAACCACTACTGTACGTACCTGACTTCAAGTAATTAGGGAATCCGGCGCTGCCTGTTCTACCGTTGCGTGTTTGCTTGGTTCTCCAGTAAGGCTGTAAATTAGGCTCGCCCCAGGTTTTTGTTTGCACGTCAAGAGAGCTTTGCTGTGATGATTTCAATGGATCTGTGCGTCCTTCAGTAAAGATAGATGCACCATATGCATAAAATTCTGAACCACTTCCTGGAGTGCCATAATTTGACATTGCCCAGCAAATTGGACGATTTGGGTTACTAATTGGGTGATTGTTTTGTGTCATTGTACCTTCTTCACCATTGCCGTGATACATTTCGTGACACACAATTCGTTCGCCGTTGTAGAAAACACCCCAACGTGTCCTACCACCGCCCAAGAATTGAAAGTCGATCCAGTATGCGTTAATCTTGTTTATTGCCAGTTTCATACCAGATGGATTACTTGCGCCACCTGTTCCTAACAGCGTATCACGATTCCATTCGTTTTGTAGTATTTCGTGATTTCCTGTTACTGCTGGATCGCCGAAGGTAAATCTGTGTGTAATTCTTAGCGCAGAACCGGCACCTGGTGTTACTGATACTGGTGTACCCATTTGCGTTCTGCCGCCAGGTGCATCATCTGATCCTTTTAACTGGAACAAAAATCCATCTTTAGCATCAAAGGCACCCCATGCTCGGGCAACATTTTCTTTACCAGTATCACCTACTCTAGTGGATAGTATATAAAGCATAGAGGATCCTGCTTCATAACTGTGAAACAAGTGTGATGTATGCGTTACTCTTTCTGGTTGGCCGGTCCCAGTAGTTAGTTTAACTCCACGAGTTGCTGGATCCCAACTGTTAGTTACTTGTGATTCACCTTCTCTAGAGTTTGTAAATTCATTTGGCAAGCTGGATATACTGAAGTCATAAGCTGCAAGTAACAGTGGATCGTTGACTCTTAACGAACCCATACCTGTAATCTGTGGAGGACCTTCCGCAAATGTCATAAAACCTGAACCGAATCTGTCAATGTTCCAACCGTATTCTGGATTGTCCCAACCCATAATATTTTGTGCTGGAATATAAACATCGTATGCATCTGCACTAACAGTTGCAACTGTGTCTAATACATCATCGCCATCAGTGTCTAACTTAATGCTTTGACCAGCTTGTGCAAGATAGTTTTCGTTTTTGGCAGTTGCATTATAGTGCACAGCAAGTTTACCTGCTGTGCTGCTTTGTTCATAAACACCGTGAACGTGTGCAGTAAAAGTATTGCCACCGTTACCAGTAATTGTGTAACGTGAGCCAATTTGCCATACGTGGCTAACGTCTTTAGCACTGTAAGGAATTTCCGCAGTGTGTATCATGTACACACGATCGCCGGTGCTCTCTGGTGGTATTCTAGTATATTTGCGTTCGCCGGCCATTAGTCTTTACTACCTTTTTTCTGTACATTTTTCAAGGCATTCATTTCCTCTTGGGTCATTTTTTCCCATTGATTCTCGCCAGTTAAATTAATAGTTTTATTATGCGTGATTCCCGCTTCTTTCTCAGTAATACGAAGTTTTGATTCTTCTGATAATTTTGTAGGATCTACTGCTCTGCCTGATTGCTCAATCATTTCTGATGTTACTGCTTTTTGACCAGGTGAGCCTCCTAGTAGTTGGGTGCCCATTTGGTTATTAGAAACATCTAACGTAACTCTCCAACCATCACTATAATTTTCCCATGTCATCTTACCGTCAAGCATTGATGTCTCAACAATAGTTATAATATTTTTTTGTCTATCAGACAGCTCGTCAAAGCCAATGTTATGCTTGGTTAAAACTTTGGCTTCTGCACAAGTTTGTTGTATGAAGCTGATATCTCGCTCAGGCTCAACAAACAAAATAGTGCCTTTGCTGAGCATAATGTCCCATTTATCTGGAAAATCAGCAATATCTAATTTCTCAGGTTTTCGTTCCATTACCCAAGTAAAAATTTCCATATTTTCAGGAGGATGTTCTCCCTCTTTTCTACATCGTGCTATGCTGTATCTAATGTCTTTTCTTCTATACATTATTTATATCTCTGCTATTAATAGTATATATACTATTTACTACTAAATTTGTAAATATCCCGGTGTTCGCCACCGGGATATTACATACCTCAATCTGTTTAATTATTAAACAGTGTAGTTTCTTTCCAATGCAGCAATCAATGATATTGCATTAGTTGTGCTTCTTGTAATAGTTGACTCTGCTTTAACATACTGTCCATCTTCCAAGCCAATACCCACGCCTACAACCGCAGCATCTTGGTTTTTGGTTCGTAAGCCTTGATCATTCCCTGTGTAATCAAACGAACGTGTTACTGAAGACAATCCTGAAACATCCCCTGCGATTTGTGCAACTGGGTCTGCCGCATCCTCTACAATGATTGCATTGCTAGTTCCGAATAAATTTCCGCCTGCGTTAGCAAAGAACAAAAAGTACTTTGCGTCAGCATCATTTTTCAGGTTATCACCAAAGTTAATTGTAATCTGAGCAACGAAGTCAAACTCTACTGATGTAGCAGAACCATCTATGTTAGAAAACGTACTTAGTGATAGATCGTTATTGTCTTGGCTGTTAAAGCTATCGATATATACACCGCTAGTTGTTACCAGAGTCGGACCTACGAAGTTTAACAATTCGTCTGCTGTCTTACCAAGTTCTGAACCATCTGGTGTGCTTACACCGCGATCAATATCTGCATCTTGACGCAACTGATACTGTACTGATTGATAAATTGTTCCTAATCGCTGATCACCACTAGCTGTGCCGGCAACGTTTGTGTCTGCATCAATGATCACAGTGAACGGATAGTTTGCACCACCAACTGTTCTCTGTCCTTCGTACAATGTAAAGTTAGCAGTATCAGTACTTGGATCAGGTGAGGCTACCGAAGTAAAGTCTGCATCAACACTGTACCAGTTACCGTCTGTTGGATAGTACACAACATCACCTAAATCGTATGCTGTTGTACCCGCAACGTCCTGCTTGACAACATACTGATCGCCATCACTTGCACGTAAGTAATCGATTGTTACGTTTGCATACGGATTTAGATCTGGTAAACCAGTACCACCTGTTGCAATTGAAGTTTCTGCTAGTACACCAATATCCGGATCTGTTGCGTTTGTTAGTGGATATCTGTATGCTTGGAATGTTGCTCCTGCGCCTGTAGTAGCAGTGTCGATACCAATACCCTCAAATGAGGATGCAGCATAAGTTTTTTGCCATTCTCTACAGAAGATCTTGAAGTATTTCCTTGAATCTGCTGCGATAGTTGTTGCACCTGCGGCGACTGCGGTTTCAGTAGACAATGCTTCAGTAACTGTTATAGTACCAGCACCTGTATCGACAGCACTAACTGTAAAAATACCGTCGTTTACGTTTGATGCACTGTCAATCACAATCTTATCGCCAACAACAAAAGGCGATACTGATGTGGCGTTAGTTATTGTGATTACGTTACCTGTAGCACTAAAGCTAATATCAGTACGTGATCCTGTGCTTCCGAATAACTGCACACCCTGATTAGCAATATCTGTTAGTAAAATGTTAACTGGTGCTGCCTCTGTTACGATGCCAGTAGTTGGATCCTTGTAACCTTTCTCATAGTATACCTGATCTGTTGTTCCCAGTGTACCCAGTGTGATTACACTCATCCACTGTTCTAGGATGACCGGCGACGTAGCATCGCTATTAACTTGCCATCCACCAGTTCTAATTAGCTGTTCAGTAGTCTGTGTTTCACCACTGGTGTTTGTTTTATCCCATGTCCAACCATCGCCCAAAATAAACTGTTCGTCTGTAATTGGAGTAAATGGGAATGGAAAGCGTATTAATCGGTTTGAACTTCCAGCTCCGCCTGTATCATTTTGCCAAGCATCTTTAATAGCAGAGTAGATTGCTTTTAATGTTGCTCCATCTGAAGTCAAGTTACCCTGAACTTTTAGTGCTATAATCCTGTTTGTTGTGTCTATAACTATTTCATTTGTTGCAGTTCCAAATGCCACATCTACTGAGCTTGCGAAGCCCAATAGATCCGGATCTGCCTGCGGTAAGCCCCCGTATGCTGCCATATTAATTCTCCCAAAATATGTTTCTTGCTTATATTTATCACTTCTTTAAAAATATTGACGATCAATAACCTGTGATATCTGTATAGAATTATCATTGACTAGAAGTGTGTCTAGTGTGCGTATGGGTAAAAAGTTATCCTGAAAGACCACAATAACTATGCCTGTGTCTGCACTGTAAACATAAACATAACTTATGTTATATGTGCCGTTGCCTTGTATCAGGGCAGAGTTAAAGCCAGTATCTAACCCATCAGCGGGTCCACCAACATCTTCTATGCCGGCGATTTCTGTATAGGTGCTTGGATCATTAACATCAGTGTATGTGAATATTCTAATTTCAGAATTTGCTAAAATGTTAGTAATAGTGTACGTAACCTGTATTTCTTCTTCAATTACATTACCATCATCGTCAATGGTTTGATAATTATTGTTATCACCTGGGCCCAGGTTTGTTAGATAAACACCACGTGATCCAAAGAATCTGCCACCAGCAAATGTACCAAATGGTGATCCTTTTGTGGGGCTGAATACATTGATATTACTAATGGTGTTTAAACTGGCCGAACCCACTGTTAGATTTTCACTTGCACTGAAATCGCCCTGGCTATTGGTCAACATCACATAGGTTGTGTTTTTGTTAAGCACTGTGCCTGTTGCTCCGCTCACAGAACCAGTAACTCTGTCGCCGATATTTACGGTGTTAGTTTCTGATGCATAATCAATCTGATGATCAGCACCAATATACTGTTGCCCTTCTATGCTGGCACGTAAAGTTGTATTTCCTTCCTGAGTTGCCTGCTTGAGATAACTGTACACGTTTGCCAAGGGCTGACTAGCGCAGTTGATCTGAATGCTATAATTCTCATTGGGGGAACCAATATCAGGGTCAACGTCAGCAGTGTAAGGACCTGCAATGCTGATAACTGGACCAGTCACTGTGGCTACAATGTCGTTAAGGTCATTTGCAGAAGATACTGGCACAGTAACTCGTCCGCCACTCACCACCTGAGTAACAAAGTTATCGTAAACTTCATTTTCTTCTCTGGCGTAAACAGTGACATAACCATCATCAATGCTGTTTACACTTTGTTGTCTTACTCGAATCAGTCTATCCAGTGGGCCATCAGGCCAGTAACTTGTTAACACTTGTCTGTTTTGTGCAACATATATGCTAGTGTTTGCACTGTCAACCAGCGTACCCACAGTAAACAAGTTAGTCCAAAAACTTTCTCCTGTACCACTTGCACCGTTTTGTGTAGCAGTGTTCGCATTACAAGTCAGTGTACCGCTTGTGCTATCAAAATTGTTGGCTGCTGTATTATCATCTGGTCGTATACAAATAAACGTACTACTTTCAATATCAACTAGTTTACCCGAATCACCGTCTGCGTGAGTAATCGTGCTGCCAAGATCACTTGCATCCAGTGTGCTACCAGTTACAGCAACACAAATAATTCCTGTGTTAGTTCCCGGAGTTCTGGTCCAACCCACACTCTGTATGCTACCGCCTGTTAAATGTTCTATGGTTTCCTGACTGATAAACCAGGGCTCAGGATCGTTGTTTTCTATTCTGCCTATTCTGTATTCTCTGGGAGTTACAGCAAACATAGGCGTGCCTTCAGTAGTATATAAACCTGCACCTGCGCTCACATTGTCAAACAAGTCTTGTAAGGCACTGTATAGCTCATTAACAGTGCGGGTTGCTGTGTTAGCTGCACTACCTGTCCATCTGATCTCTTTATCACCAGCAGGATCGTTGGTAAAATAAACCGTTACGTCACCACCTAATATGCTTACATTAGCCATTATGCGCTCGCTATCTCATCTTCGGTTAGCGTAACAGTGACACCCAATCCTGAGGCGCCAGTATTACCCACTGTTTCCACAGGAATAAATCTGGTGCTTCCTGATGTGCTTTTTCTCACACGAATATACACTGGTATGTTCGCACTGGAAGAAAAATTAATTTCACCATTTACATCTGTTTCGTCATTTGCAAGCTCTGTATCGTCGCCACTGTTGTACACTGCAACCACTGCGCCCTGAATAGCAGTAGTATCAGCATCCACCACAGTCACAGTGCTATTAACATTATTAACGATGGTCACTGTGCCTGTACTGTTTGTGGTATCCACACTGGGAAAGCCTGATCCGCCTGTGACATTAATAGTGATTGGATTACCTGAAGTGTTTACAATAACTTCATTTCCTGTGCCGCCGTCTGTGCCAGCATAGCCAGTAAAGGTAAAATCAGTAAATGTGAATGGCGAATTTGCACTATCAGCAATTTCAATAGCATGTCCAGTGCCGCCACTGGTAAAAGTTAAATCAGCAGTATTAGTTGTACTACTTATAAGCACGGCTGCTTCAGCTGTGCCAGTTGATGTTGTTCCAGAAATGTCATTGTTTTTAAATTCTGTTGTGCCTATGGTTATCTGTGAACAGCCGTCAAAGTTTGAGGAAAATATTTCATGGTTAGGACCGGCTGTTCCGTCTGTGGTGAAAGTGAATCCTTGATCAAAGTTTAGGAATGTGCATCCGTAAATTCCCAGTGTGTTGATATTTGCGCTTGTTGCTGTAAAAAATGCGCCGGCGCCTGTTGGACAGGTAAACGCAATACCACCTGAGCCCAGACCTATGCCGTCTCTGGTGCCCCAGATAACACTGGTAGTGCCAGTACCATTGCCAGTTACAGTTAATCCATATTTGTTTGTGCCAAAGTTTCTATCCTCAAACAGCACACTAACACCACCGTCCTCAAAATCTACTGATCCTGTGCCAGCAGCATCGCCAAATGTTAACGCTCCCTGCAATCCAAAGCTGGATGTTCCTAATTCTCTACAGATACCATACGCAGCGCCGGTGGCGCTGGCTACGTTTTGTCCGGGGTGGTCAGTTTCACTTCTGTCTCTGAGTGCTATTTCCGAAAACTTACCTTCTGTTCCTGTACCACCACCGGTAATAATTAAACCACCGTTGCCGTAATACAGTATATCCATAAAGCAGTTTTCAACACCACCAACAGACTTAACCAGTGTTCTGAATGCATTACCTATTCTGGTAATTGTTGTTAATGTAGGAGCACCTGCACCCACGAAGTTTGTGAATGTTGTGGGTAAGTTACTGGTATCCAGCGCAAAACACTGCCAAAGTACAGGCCCATCGTTGTGTCTAAACGCCGCTTCGTTACTTCCACCTACAGCGTATCCTCTGTCATTTGTGCCGTCTCCCAAATAGATTTGGATGCCAGCATCACCTGAGCTTGTGCCTATGTTGTCGTCCAACACCCCTCCAGGGAGTAACCAACAATAAACCAAGGTGTCAGATAAATCTGCTGATGTTATAGTAACGTATGCACTTTCTAATGCGTTGGATACCTGCTGCCCCAAACTGCCTGATGCTTCCACTGGAGATGGCGCCGAAGTGAAAACAGAAACACCATCAGATGCGGTCCAGCCGGTCGTAGCATCAGATTCGCTTATAACAACTCTGGTGTCGGTAATAATAACAGCCATCTATTATAATCCTTTAATGTATCTATCATATAATATCATTGTTGCTGCTTGGTGTCCCCAAAATCCGCCACTGTTAGTAAAACTAGGAATCTTAACTGCTAAATCGGTTCCTTCTCTGAAACTAACAGTATATGGACTATAGCTGGTTCTACCTAAAATATACAGGGCATTAGCAGGGTGTGTAAAATCAGGAAGGGTAGTTGTAGCATTTTCGTCTATGTATACGTGGGTTAAATCACTGTTAGCAGAAGCAATTTCGTTAATATCACCAAACTCTGTGACATAACTTTTATCTATGCCAGTAACTGGGCTCATATAAAATTGATCTATTTGGAATTCGGATAAAGGATGCTTCCACCAGTTAAATTCTTGCCAAGGTGTATCCCAGCCTCGTTCCCAAAATCCTGCGACTTTTACTGTCATACTTTCTCCGTATTATGTAATATACGTGTATTTATCTATTTAAGAAAGGGTAACCAGAATTTCTACAACATGCCGGGTTGTTTGATCGGCAACGGATGCGGCGTGAATAGCTTTGCCTACAACTGTGCCTGGGCTAGCAGGATAAAGGTTAGCGGCTGTTGCATGTCCTGGTGTTGCACTTGTAACCAGTAAATCACCTACTGCAACATTGCCTACCACTTTACAAGGCACACGTCCTGTGAGTGCTATGTATTGTCCTTCTGCTTCTGAGTTCATCATATAAGCAGGATCTGTAGATACAACGCCCATTACACGTGGATCATTAGCAACGATACATTCTGTTACTTCTGCATCTCCACCAAATACTAATACTGTACCTGGATCATATTCCTGATCTGTAGCATATTTCTCAGCTAAGTCAGCATAAAGTGCACTGGTTGCTGTACCTGCTATTAATCCGTTAACTTGTAATTTACCTGTATTTTGATCTGTAGCGTAACCTATTAACACGTTTCCTGAAAATTCAGCTAATCTAACAGTACCGTCGTCTTCTACTTCGATACTAGGAACACCACTTACGTCATTTACACTAAAAATAGTGCCAGTAAAGCTGTTAGTAACACTAAACAGTTGGCCTGCACTTCCGTCAAAACTGAGAGTCGATGTTGTGCCATCGTCAGTAACACTAAGAGTTATTGGGTCACCACTAGTAGCACCACTTTTGAATACAATGGATGGATCAGAAGTTTCACTCGTCTCAGGTTTAATTATAATGTCTTTATCTGCGTCACCCATACTTATATTCCAAATTATATTATACTAGTATTTATCTTCTTTATATAGTCTATGCTCTTATTTATTTGTTCCACTGTTAATTGCTTCAACAATTTCCTGATCTAAATTACAGTAAATTAAATCTTCTTCTATATCATATGTTCCATCTGCTAACAAAAGAAAATTTTCAGACAGTATACTAATTACTTCCTGGGGGTCTGTGAGGTTTTTACCTTCGCTGAGATGAATATCCCATACAATATCCCAGTGTCCTTGATATTTTAATGCTACTAATTCTCTCATGCTGCCCAAATCCTTAATTCTTCTGCTCTATCTTGAACTGAGCCCGCGCACTTATGATTGATTGCAGGACCGCCTTCGCAGCCGGCATACCAACTCTGCACACAACTTTGTTCATAGTAATTACTCCAGCCACCAACAGCAGCAGAACAACCTAAGCCGCTTGTACTAGTAATCCAGCCTGTCCAAGCTCCGTCAGGTCCCCACTTTCTTTTAAATCGTTGTCCCGCTGACCTATCACCAGATTGCCAGTTATCTGGAAACTCAAATTCATTGTACTGAGCGCTACGATCTGTTCCTGAAACCACACCAGTTGCCCAAACTGTACCGGGGAATTCAACACTGGAATGAAACCATTGAGTTCGTGTTTGTTTAATTCCATTATTTAAAACTGTACGAATATCATCATCAGCAAATTTATGTTGAGATGTGTCGGTTTCCAAAGGCACTGCTCCTCCGGGTGTGCGATTTGAAGTATTTACCGCAGCATTTACATAAGGAGACGTGGCTCTCGGAAAAGCTGTGAATACGAGGTGCCACCCCACATCTGCATCTGTTGTAATATCGCAGTACACAAGAAAGCGTTCAGATGAGTCATTTTTTCCTTTCGGATGAATCATCACAGTTCGATTTCCTGCCGCTGGCGATACTCTTTTTAGTTCAGTAGCATTTTTTACTCTTGTTCCTGATGCTGTTGCCATTATATACCAAACCTCCTTTTTGATGAGTTATAAGTTTCTTTTACTTCTGAGTCAGATAAAGCGTTATTATAACAATTTACTACCGCAATTTCTCCGAGAAATTCATTACCTGATGTAGGTACACCAGTATAATATGATCCGATATACCTTACTCCTCTGTCAGTACCCGATAGACTAAACGCAACAGTATCTGAAAGATCTGTTTTATCTAATACTCCGTTTATGTATATTCTCATGCCGTTTCCTTCTGTAAAGGTACATACGACATGTGTCCAAACGCCAGCTGCTACCGTTCCATTACTTATTGTTTCTATTCTGGTTTCGCTAGGCGTTTGATGTTTGTGACCGAACACTATTTGATTGCTAGTGTTGATGTATATGCCAAACCAATTATATTGTAAGTCTCCGATAATTCCGTCGGTTCTACCAGTAGTACTTCTTTTGATCCACGCCTCCAGTGTATAGTCATTGGATGATTCTGAGACCGGATTAAACGACGGACTAATAACAATATCGTTTTGTTCTGCTGTACCTGAAAATATCATTCCGCCAGATGTTTTATCCTCTAAAGGTAATCCTAAATTTAATTTTACTACTTGGGCTGCTACGTTCTCAAAAACAAAAGTGTGCGTCTCCGGTCGATTAACTTTTCCTACTGCTATATACTCTGGCCTGCTTGCTCCTACTATTGCATCTGTAACGCCTATTTCTTTCAATCTGCTTAAAGTTGCGGCATCATTGTCATTGTTTTCTGCTGCATGAGAGCCTATTACAATATGTGTTGCGTTTGGAAATGTTGACTTAATATTATCATAATTTTGTTGAAATTTTAAATGCTCGCTCGATACACCATCTCCACTTAATCCATCGTATGTATCATAGCAATGCCCATTAATTCTTTCTCCGGTAAAATAGCTATCAGCAACCCAAGTATTCGTGTCTTCGTCAAATGCAAAATAGTTTAAATCTCTACTACAACTATATAACTTGCCAGCCGTGATATTATTTAATCCAGGTGTTATTCCATCTCGACTAGCGGGCGAATAATTGCTTTCAGGATACGTTATTCCATATAACGTATAGTAAGTTTTTCCTTGAATAGTTAACGGGAAATTCTGAGTATAGGTTTTACCATTATTTAAAACATCTTTAACTCTAGCCCCTCCGACATCTTCTCCGGTTGGTTGACCTGTAGGTACTACACTCTTTATATTTCTAGTATCAAAGGCAACTTTTAATGATTTTATGCCTGGTAGTTTGCGTCCTGATGATCTTGCCATTGTCAGAATCCGTACTTGCTTTTCGAAGCATTATAATTCTGTTTGACTTCGCTCGCTGTTAGCCCTCTATGGTAAATTCTAACAACGGGAATCTTTCCTGCAAAATTAGTACCGGCTGTCGGTGCACCTGCGCCCCAAGCCCCTATACTACAAGTTCCAACCCCAGTAGTTCCCGTATAATGTGATTGAGAAACAACTTGTTCACCATTAACATATAATGCATCTGTTGTGATATTACAAGCAGCTACTACATGATACCAAGTATTTAAACTTAGTCCGGTACTATATGTAATATCTGAAGATGTTTGTTGGCTGACGTTGTGTTGTCTAAGATTTAGTTTTGAATCTGTACCTTTCAATCCGAAAATCCAGCCATCAATGTTACTGTAAGCCTGCGTTATAGTATGTCCAATATTTGTGTCTGTGCTATGAGCTGTATGGTATATCCAGGCTTCCAAAGTAAAATTACTAGGATCACTTTGAGTGTAAGGAAACGTCATAAAATCTTCATTAGCAGACGTAAACTCAAAAGTATTTAAATCTGGATACGTGAGACTATTTATTGTAATAGTTTTACCACCAGCTACGTCAACAATAGCTTCAGTAGATGAACGACTGTCCGTTACGCCGGTGCTCGTAGAGTAGAGAAACTTGCTGGGAGTATTCCCGACTTCAAGTTGAAAGTTTGCAACTTTAGTGATTCCTCTGGTGGTATAATGTCCATAATTATACTGACTCCATGTAGCATTTAATCCACGATTTGAGCTAACAGTAAAAATAGCGTACAATCTTTGCCAAGTATGCGTTTTAGTATTAAATGCTGAAGCTCCTGCTTGATTAGATAATCCATCATGAAAACCGTTTCCTGTGTTTGTTGCATTTTGTCCATATAATCCACAGTTTGCAGACTTGCTTGTGTTGGTAGTCCACTGGTCCCACGAGATAACATAATTACTTCCAGTAGTTAGTCCCAGCTTCGTAGGTGTATTGATAGTAGCATCAAAACCAAATCCCGCATACATCCATGATCCATTGCCAATATCTCTCATTGTAGAAACTGGATATCCAAGCTCTTCATCAAAAGTCCATATACCGTGATATGTGTTTGTCCAATCAGTCACACCAGTATTGATATGACTAGTAAGTTCGGTGCCTGCGTGACTAAACACTCTTATAGCATCTTGGTGTCTTACGTTCCAAGTTCCGTCACCTGTAGCTGAATAAGTATTTCCTTGAAGTGGATTTGCTCCAAATCTTTCTGGATTAGCATTATGTGCATAGTTTGTTGTTGGCTTGCCCTTAAAACTTCTGTCACTGGACATATCATACATGAAAGTAAGACCTGATTTCACTACGCTGCCGCCGCTTGAATTAGCCATTACCCTCTGCCCCTCAGTGTATTATATACTTTCATAATATCAGCATCATTGAGAGCTGTTTGCCAGATAGCAACAAATCCTATGTCTCCTGTAAAGTAAGCTGAAGGTCCAGCTATATCTCTGCCTATACTTAGAGGCCAGTCGTTTAACCCATTACCCACAGTACTACCAGCGCTGGCCACTAATTTTCCGTTAACATAGTGTAGACCTCTGTAGGTGCCTGTAGATCCGCTGCCAGCATCCCCAGGCCTTGCTGAATAAGGAATAACCAAAGTGACATTGACCCAATCATTAACTGCTGTTGCTGTGGTGCCTATTGCTGAATATACATAAGACCTTACGTTTGTTCCATCGTACCAAATGCCATATTCGGGTCCGGCATTATCGGTAATAATAGCTTTGTTTACTCCACCTTGATTTGAAGTTGGGCGAAACCAAACACTAACCGTAGACGCATCATTGTCAGCTGTAAAACTATTAGGTGTCGATGGATTTGATTGAGCATAACTCGTTGAGCCATTAAAAGAAAACCAGCCTCCGGTATCATAAGCCACGCTATTTAATGTAAAGTTATTTCCATATCCTGAAAGATCTGTCCAAGTGGTTCCAGAGCCTGAATAACTACTAGGATTTTTAGCATCCACCAAACACCGAAGAAAGTGTGTAGGAAAGGCCATTATTGATCTACCGAGGAGTTTAGCTCATCAAACTCTTCTTGGCATGCTGTAAAGCAAAATTTTTCTTCACATTCTTGATTACAACTTAAACAATACATTTTAAACTCCGTATTTTGTTCTTTGCGATTTAAAATTTTGTGCAACTTCTGCTGCTGAGAGTGCTCGCTCGTAAACTCTGGTTGTATAAACATCTCCAGCAAACCTCGGAGACTCAGATATAGTAAGTTGACCTGTTGTGCCATTAGTAGAACTAAAAGTTTGAGTTCCTATTGTGTCTGATGGTGTAAGAGCTACTCCGTCAAAGTATACAGTATTTGTACTTCCTGAGTGTGTAAACACGATATGATGTACTTGAGAATCAGTAAAAAAATTATCTCCGAATGAAGCATCAGTAAATCGAATAGCGTTGCTGCCACCACCGTCCCAATACATCCACAAAGCATATGTTCCATCATTAAAATTCATATCTAGATTATTGCTGCTACTTTGCCCCCAACTCCACAAATGATTTCTAGCAGTTTTGGTTCCTTTATACCAGCATTCTATTGTGCATCCTGCAGCGGCAACTCCCGTTCCGGGCGTATATCCCGTAGCTATTTCACTATCAGTGCCATCAAAGCTAAAGGATGTTGCATCGTTATAAACTAAATTACTTGCAGTTATTGTGCCAACGCTAGGATTGTTCGACCAATCTTTAATGACTCCTTGAGTCGTTCGTGTACCTGGATAAAATCCAGCAAAGGTGCTTTCATTTTTTGTGATATGTAAATCACATATATCGTGTGCCCAAGCACCAATACCGTTTGATCCTGGAAACCAATACTGGTAAAAACCAATCGTGTTACTAGCTGTCCAAGTATATTCAAATCTTTGCCATTCTGAAGATACGGCATATCCTACGCTGGGTGCACTAAACCCAGATCCAAAATATGTTTGCCAGTTGGCGTTGCTTGTTTGGGTTCCGCGTGTTAACTTATGCCAAAAACTGACTCTAACTGTGTCACCTGTTGTTACAGGACAGTAAACTCCGTACGCCATTCCGTCGGCAACACCAGCAGATCTAGTAATGTGCAATCTCATGCTGTCTGATCCAGCTCTTCGGCCTCCTCCAGGCACAATTTCTTTAACACATGCGCTATTAGGTAAATGCGGTGGTCCCCACCAACTAGTTGGAAAGCTAGTAGCGTTAATACTTACACGTTGATCTAATGCGATACTCTCGTGAACTTTATGATAAGAATCGTTTACTAGATATCCTTGGCTACCGTTTTCAGTACCGTTATATGCATGTAAACTAAATTGTGTGTCGGAAACTTTTTTAATAAAATAATTAACACCGGCTGTAACACCCCCACCAGTTGTTTCTGCTCTGCACACATCAAATGTTCTAAAAGGGTGTGCACTGGATGTTGTAACTATGTTGCTGCTTACACTGCTAATGCTTGGTATAGTAAAATAACTGTTGCCATTATATTGGTTTGTATTATAACTGTACCAATAATTTGATGTTGTAAAGTTAGCATTTCTATCAGGATCTGGAACTATATTGGTAGTCGGGGCGCCAGAAAAACTTTTTAGATCGTTTCCCATATCAAATGCAAACGCTAAATTTCTAGTAGATAGTTTTATTCCCCTAGTTAATGACATTTTTTAGTTTTCCAAATAAGGAACAACTAATGGATTACCCATAGGGTCTAAAACACTATGATCTTGAACCCATCCATTTCCTTGCTCGTCTTCATATATGTTTAAATCATTAGGATCCATTTTATCAATCCTCTGACAAATTGTCATCCTTGGAAGCGTTTGGATATTCTACAATTAGTTTATTGGTATCTTTACGTTCTGCAAACACAATAAAATTAAACTCTGTTGAGCCTCCTGTAACTACGACATGGTGGTTAATTGATTTTAACCAAGTATTTTCTTCAGTGCACGATGTTAAACTTACTGTAATGGTGTCTACATCTACTAAATCTACCCAGTAATCAGGCAGTTCTATCATATTGGTGCCTGATACTTTACCTCGAACATATACACCGTTTTCAGGCCCTTCTAAGTTACCGTATTGTAATTTATATCCAGGCTTACTAGGATGGTCAATTAAGAAGCTCTTGGTTTCAGCTACTAACTTTCTTACAAATAATGTTTGGGTACCTGGATTATAATTAAAATTACCACTAGACACTGTTTGATCATCACTATAAAGAGATTTATTAGCATCATAATCAGCAGGCGCAGTCACAATTCCGTATGATGCCGAGATCCCTGCATTACTAGTAACATAAACAGTAGTAGCAGCTCCCGCAGTAGACCCTTGGACGCCTTGTGTAGCCGTACCAGTTGTGCCCTGTGTGCCAGTGATTCCTTGTGCACCAGTAGTACCTTGTACACCTTGCTGTCCTTGTATTCCTTGTGCACCGGTTATTCCTTGTATTCCTTGTGCACCGGTTATTCCTTGTATTCCCTGAGCTCCGTTTGTTCCTTGAGTTCCGTCCGTTCCCTGAGTTCCGTCTGTTCCCTGAGTTCCGTCTGTTCCCTGAGTAGCAGTACCATTTGTTCCCTGAGTAGCAGTACCAGTTGTTCCTTGTATTCCTTGTGTTCCTTGAACGCCTTGTATTCCTTGTATTCCTTGTGTTCCTTGTATTCCTTGTGTTCCTTGTATTCCTTGTGCACCAGTTGTTCCTTGAACGCCTTGCTGTCCTTGTATTCCTTGTGTTCCTTGGATTCCTTGAGTTCCGTTTG
>Ga0206129_10001660_pt1 | contig 29545 bp, 23 predicted proteins | sample Helgoland_Spring_8_FD_148616 | JGI IMG/M metagenome (GOLD analysis project Ga0206129, IMG submission 148616) | Pelagic subsurface seawater microbial communities from Kabeltonne, Helgoland, North Sea - Helgoland_Spring_Bloom_20160502_2 | ecosystem: Environmental > Aquatic > Marine > Epipelagic ...
AGTTCTGGCTATTAGCATTTATTGCAAACAAAAATGCAAGTAAAAAAATAGAAGAAGTAGTTTTTTTCATCATGTGATTTGGTTTTTAGTTTCGTCAAAAATAGTACAATTTAATTCAATAATGCTCAATTCGAAAAACTGCGTTACTCCCACGTGCCAGCAACTCTGACAACAATCAACAATTCATCTGACATAAAAAAAAGCCAACACATTGATTAACAATAGTGTTGGCTTTTAATTTTGTCGGGGTGGCAGGATTCGAACCTACGACCTCCTCGTCCCAAACGAGGCGCGATACCGGGCTACGCTACACCCCGAAGGTGTAATTTTTTAAGGTTGACCTTAAATTGGGAAGGCCAAAATTACTAGTTTTCTTTCAATTAACTGTCAAAAAAACTTTATTTTAAAAGAACTATTCTCTTGCGGAGAGACAGGGATTCGAACCCTGGGTACGCTTGTAACGTACGACGATTTAGCAAACCGTTCCTTTCGGCCACTCAGGCACCTCTCCAATCCGGACGGCAAAAGTAATAATGTTATTTCATTCGAAATGAAAAAAAATCATTTAATTCAAATATTTTTTTCAGCTACTCTTCACTATCTTTAACGGTAGAAAGTCATGCCGTGAAAAAAATATTACAACTCCTTTTATTGCCTCTCTTGTTTTTTACATTAGCTTGTGAAAAAGCACCCAAAAACAATACCACTAATACCGTTATTATAAGAGAAAAGAACGATGCGTCAACGTTAAACCCAACAGCAGCCTCCAATCAACTTTCTGCTTATGCAGGAATGCAAATCTTTCAAACATTAATAAACATTGATTTTAAAACTGAAAAAACCGTTGGAGTTCTTGCCACTGCTCCTGCTGTAATCGATTACGATAGTTTAGGAAAAATGCAAGCAACGTATACAATAAGAAAATGCAAGTTTTGATAATTCGGACAAGGTTACTTTTGAAGACATCCTGTTTTCTATTAAAGTAAATTTCTGTCCTTTGGTTTCAAACTCAGATGGAGCAAATTATTACGACTTTATTGAGAAAGTAGCAGCAAAAGACAACTATACATTTACCATTACATGCAACAGTCCTGCTGTATTGAACGAATTGCGCAGTGGTGACTTTTTTGTCTTACCAAAAAAGAATTACGACAGCTTAAATCTGCTTCAAAATTTTAGTTTGCACCATTTAAAAACAGATTCGAACTTACTAGAAAACGATAGCATTATTAGATTCGCCGAAAGTTTCAACTCAAGCTTAACTCAAATAAATTCGGCCTCTTTTCAGGGCAGTGGACCGTATCGATTTAAAAAGTGGCAGAAAGGAGAACGTATTATTCTTGGAGTATTAGTACTGTAGGTGCGTTGCACAAGCTACTATTGCTAGGTTTATTTTCTGCACTGTATCTTATAATTCTTTTCGCATTCGGAAGGTTTAGCAAGCTACCAACGACTAAACTTGCACTAGCTGTTGACCTTACTATAAGCAGAGCTATAGAACTTATTGATGCCATTCCTTTGCTTTTCCTGTTAGTTTGTTTATCTGCATTTATTGAACCGTCCTTTTTCACAACCATTCTGATTATTTCAAGTGTTGCTTGGACTTCTATTGCGAAATTTACTAGAGGCGAAGTAATTAAAGTAAAAAATGAAGATTACATTCAAAGTGCCAAAGCGTTAGCATTGGATAACTTCCAAATAGTAAGGAAGCACATCTTACCAAATGCACTTGGTCCTGTTTTCGTTAGCCTATCCTTCGGAATGGCTGCAGCAATTTTATTAGAAGCTAGTTTATCTTTTTTAGGGATGGGTATTGCCGGCGAAGAAGCGAGTTGGGGGAAGTTAATATCATCTGCTCGAAACAACTATGAAGCGTGGTGACTTGCTATTTTCCCGGGCTTGGCTATTTTCATAACGGTCGTTGCTAGTAATAAGTTGAGTGAATTGTTTCAACAAAAGAGATAAAGACTAAAGTCTTAAAGATTTGTGCAATTGTTTTTGAGAGGGTAGCATAGAGCACCAATTGTTAATTGTTAATTGTTAATTGTTAATCGTCAATTGTTAATCGTCAATTGTTAATCTGGATACTCTACTCGAACATGGTAAATACTCATTAACTTGCGTTTAAACATTTTTTTAATCTCGCTAATGTCTTTAAAGGTAACGTCAGCATTAGCGAATTGGAGCTCTCTAACTTGGGAATCAATAATTGTATTGACCAATTTCTCAATTGATTCACCGTCGTATTTTGAAAGGCTTCTACTAGCAGCCTCCACCGAGTCTGCCATCATTAATACTGCAGTTTCTTTTGAATAAGGCAATGGACCAGGATATCGAAATCGTTTAGATGCATCTTTTTCGTCAGGGTTGTCTTCTATGTATTGTTTATAGAAGAAACGTGTGGTTGTTGTGCCGTGGTGTGTTCGAATAAAATCAATGATAATGTCAGGTAGTTTGTTCTTTTTGGCTAATTCAATCCCATTAATTACATGCTCTATAATTATAGCAGCACTTTCTTCAGGTGCCAGTTCACTGTGTGGATTGTAATCAGAATTTTGATTTTCTATAAAGTAATTAGGCATATTCATTTTACCTATATCGTGATACAATGCCCCTGTGCGCATTAAAAGTGCATTGCCACCAATAGCCCTTATTGCCTCTTCCGCCAAGTTAGAAACTTGTAATGAATGCTGAAAAGTACCCGGCGCCTTCATATTTAACTGTCTTAACAGATTATTATTAGTGTCCGCGAGCTCCATTAATGTAACATCTGAAACAAAACCAAATGCCTTTTCAAAAATATAAATGAGCGGATAGGCAAATAACGTAAGCATAGCGCTTCCAAAAAACCATCCAAGAAACTTCCAATCCGTTGCTTGAAAGCTTCCTTCTTGAATGAGGCCAATGCTCAAATAAACAATGCTGTAAACGGAAAAAACGACCAAAGAAGAAATAAATAACTGAGACCTATTTCTCAAGTTAACAATGCCTAGCAAAGTCAACATTCCTGTAATCATCTGAATAATGATAAACTCATAAGGGTTTGGAGCAATAAACCCTACAATAAGTATAGTAACCAAGAAGGTAAATAACGCCACTCGAATATCGAAAAAAGTTCGAATGATGATTGGGAGTACACAAAATGGCAACAAATATAAATTGATGTTTACTATACTCAAAAAGACTTTTGCCCCAAACACAAAGAGTACAATTAGAAACAGTAGAAATACAATTTTTGTGTCACTGTTGATTATTTCTTTGCGGAAGGAAAATAAGAATAAACCCAATGACAATATAAGAAGCGCAACTAAAATCACTTGTCCTAATAAAATCAATGTCAAACTGCTACTCTCACCTAATTGAGATTCATATTCGGTTCGTAGGGAGTCCAAAATTTTATACTGCTCTTCCGTAAGCACATCTCCTGTACTAACTACCCGTTCCCCTTTTTGAATCATGCCTAAAGTAGGAGAAATGCTTTCTAACTCTTGCCTCAATACAAATTCATTTGTCTCTTGATCATAAGAAACATTTCTTTTTAAGCAGTTCTCCAAGGCATTGTTTATTAGCTTTCTGCCTAACTCGTCCTCCTTTTGTAACGAATTACTAACGTATTGAAATGCTGACCTTAATGTATAAAACTCAGAAATAGGCTTTACTACTTCAACGTTATTCTCTAAAACGGCTACCTCAAATCCTCCGTTTTTACCCTCTATGCTTGAATGAATTTCAATAACTCCTTGCTCATAAATCTGCTTCAACAATTTCTCTCCTTGCGAAAAATAGTTGCTTTTTAATTGCTTATCCTCTTTCCCATTTACTTCAGAACTTGAAACAGCATTCGACCAAGCTTTGTCAAATTCAATTGAAAAACGTTCCATTTCTTCCGCTTCAACTCTACCACTTTTAAAAAAATAAGGTTTCATTTGACCTTGAACCACCTTACGTTCTGAACTAAGTTCTTCATCAGACTTGTAAATAGGGAAATCAAACGGTGCAATTAAATCGACGTGTTGCCAAGGTTTCCCTTTTTGAAATTCATATTTAAACTTCCCATCTTTTGGGAAAATAAAAACAATTAACCCCACTGAAAGACAAAAGAATATTACTTTCAATATAATTGAATGTCGATCTCTTATAAAGTTAAATACGCGATTCATTTTGCTTTGCAATTGAAATACTAAAGTAGTATTATTCTATTTGAACCTTTAGCTTAGAATAAGAGGTTTTGAACAAGAAGTTAAGGAAGATTTAAATTAGTTACTAAGCCGATTGTAAGCTCCCCCAAAACTAGTACAGTTTAAAAGTAGAATTTCTAATTTTAAAAACTGTAATATTATGAGAAAGAGTAAATTTTCCCCGACCCAAATTGCCAAGATTCTTAAGGAGTTTGATTTAGGCAAAGATGTAGAAACGATAGCCCGTGATCATGGTGTATCTAAAGCGACTTTTTATAAATGGCGTCAACGTTATGGCGGCATGGAGGCAAGCGAATTAAAGAAAGTAAAAAAGCTTGAAGAAGAAAATGCCAAGTTGAAACGGATGTATACTGATCTAGCTTTGGAACTTGATATGGCAAAGTACATTATTGAAAAAAAGCTTTAGAGCCTTGCCATAAGAGAGAAATAGCAACAGAGCTAAAGACTATATATCCTAACGGTACTAGCAAGGCGTGCCGTATCTTGCGGACAAGTCGTAGCAGCTTAAAATATAAGTCTGTTAAGGATGACAGCTATCTGATTGATCAGTTATCCCAACTAAGCCAAGATAATCCTAGAGAAGGTTTTTGGAAGTGTTATCATCGCATGCGTAATCGCGGGGATACAATGAATCACAAACGCTTACACAGGGTTTATAAACAAATCGGTCTACCGCTAAGAAGAAAAGTTAAGAAGCGGTTACCGGCACGCGTTAAAGAGCCGTTAGAAGTGCCTGCTACCTTCAATCATACTTGGAGCGTAGATTTTGTTCATGATGTATTAGAAAATGGTAGAAAGTTCCGTTCGTTTAATGTAATCGATGATTATAACAGAGAGGTTCTTTTTATTGAAACAGACTACTCGATTAAAAGTAGCCGAGTAGTTTGGGTCTTAAAGCACTTAATTAATAAACACGGAAAACCTAAAAAAATAAGAATGGATAATGGACCGGAATTTATTGCAAAGCTATCTAAAGAGTGGAGTGAAATGAATCAAATAGAATTTTTATGCTCTAAAGTTTCTTAACCAAACTCTCAAAAAATTACTTTTGCACCATAAAAGCTGAGATAGAAAAAACAGACAAAGAAATTGACCAAAAGGTCTATGAGCTTTATGGATTGACAGAAGAAGAGATTGAGATTGTAGAGAATAGTTGAAGTTTCGTAAGAATTGCAACCTAAATAAAGAGCCTTAAATAACTCACTACTGACAACCAAACTGATACCTAAAAAAGAAAAGCCCTGTAAACTAAAGGATTACAGGGCTTTTTGCGGAGAAAGAGGGATTCGAACCCCCGATACCTTTCAGTATGCTAGTTTTCAAGACTAGTGCATTCAACCGCTCTGCCATTTCTCCGCTGCAAAAGTACCAAAGCTTTTTATTTTAAAAACAACTTTTAACAACATATTTTAAATAAAAGGTGTCTTGTATTCGTAATTTTAATATCATGAAAAAGACTTTATCCTTATTATTAGGTGTTTTACTAATATCTGAGCTGCTCGCAAATGTGAATTTCTCTATAGACTATGCCAACTTTCAAAGCGACAACAAACCTTACACCGAGTTCTACTTATCCATCAACGGTAGTTCGTTGGGTTATGCAATGGTGAAGCAAGAGGGTGAAGTGGAACTTTTTCAATCAAACATTGAGATGACTTATTTAATTGAAAAAGGAACTGAGGTTATTGCGTTCGAAAAATTTCAAATCAACACTCCTATATATACAGAAGCAGAGGTAAATAATAACCCTCTTGACCTGCTAGACTTGAAAAGATTGAGTTTTCCTGCTGGAGAATACACTTACACCGTAATTGCCAAGGATTTGGTAAATAAAAGCACAGCAGAAGCATCGGGAAAAATCAGCACCTTAAAAAATTCTCCCCTATCAATTCAGCTCTCCGACATTCAATTGGGAAATAACATCAAACCAACAGTAACTAAAAATCAGTTTTCAAAAGTCGGCTATGACATTGTTCCGAACGTTGCGCACAATTATATAAGAGACAATAGCAAGCTAAGCGCTTATTTTGAAATCTACAATGCAAACAAGTCGCTTGGGGATAGTGCAGACTACCTAATAGACATTTCAATTAGAGATGTTGTGAACGAAAAGCCTACCGGAAACTTAAGAGCTATAAAAAGATTAAAAGCAACAGAAATTACTGCGCACATTCAGCCTTTTAACATAGAAAAACTGCCTACCGGCAATTATGAAGTCTTAGTTGAATGTAAAAACAGAAATAATGAAGTGATTAACAGCAGAAAGGTTCAATTTTTTAGACTAAATCCGGACTTAACAGATCTCAGCACTGTTTCTATTGAAGGAACATTTGTTGACTCAATGAGAAATACTGCGTTATTGGCAGAGTATATAAAATCAGTTCGTGTAATCTCTCAAGAAAATGAAAAGACTTGGGCAGACAACCAACTTAAATATGCTGAACTTGAATTCATGCAAAGGTATTTTCTTAACTTCTGGGTGACCAGAAATCCTGTTGACCCTGGTTACCAATGGGAAAATTACAAACGAAAATTAGCTTTGGTCGATGAAAAATTTGGCTATGGTGGAGTAAAAGGATATCAAACAGATAGAGGCCGAGTTTATTTACAATATGGTGCTCCTACAGATGTTCAAGACGTTAAATATGATAGCAATAACAACCCTTACTCTATTTGGCGATATTATAAGTTTTCCGAATGTTACCGAACAGCATTAAATGGATTAACCGATCGAAAATTCATTTTTTACAGCCCTTCCAATGAAATGTTAGGCTATGAGGTATTGCACTCTAATGTGCCTGGAGAGGTCCAAAACAATGAATGGGAAACGACTCTTCAACGGGGCGCCAATGTAAGACCCGGAACAAGAGAAAATCAAAACGTACAAGGTCAAGATAGAGCAAGAGATTTGTTTAACAACCCTAGATAGTACTTCCTTATTTTTGTGGCCTAAATTTCAAAGATGAGTCCAAGTGTTGCTGTAGTTATTTTAAATTGGAATGGTAGAAGGCATTTGGAAACCTACCTTCCATCGGTGGTCAAATATTCAGCTGTAGCAACTGTTTACTTGGCAGATAATAACTCAACGGACGACTCGATAGCGTTTACTAAAAAAAACTACCCAAGTATAAAGTTCATTATTAACGAAAGTAATGGAGGTTTTGCAAAAGGGTACAACGACGCTCTTAAAGACCTGAAAGAAGACTACTTTGTTTTGTTGAATTCCGATGTTGAAGTAACGCCCAATTGGATTGCGCCGGTTATCAAAAAACTCGAAAGCATAGAAAACGTTTGCATCGCTCAACCCAAGATTAAATCTTACCTCAAAAAAGATGAATTTGAATATGCAGGAGCCGCAGGCGGATTTATTGACTTCTTAGGTTACCCCTTTTGCCAAGGTAGAATATTTGATAGCATTGAAAAAGACATTGGGCAATACGACACAAGCCGAGAAGTTTTTTGGGCAACAGGAGCTTGCATGTTCATCAAAGCTTCTTTATTTAAACAATTAGGTGGCTTCGATGAGCGTTACTTTGCCCACATGGAAGAAATTGACTTGTGTTGGAGAGCAAAAAACCTAGGCTACTCAGTATACTATGTTGCAGAAAGTACAGTTTATCATCTTGGAGGTGGGACTATGAAGAACACGAATCCTAGAAAAACATTCTTGAACTTTCGAAATAGTTTAATGACCTTGTACAAGAATGACCAATCAAATTACCGGTTATTTAAAATATTTCTGAGATTGCTGTTGGACGGACTTGCATTTGTCAAATTGTTAATATCTTCAGGCCCACAGCATGCTTTTGCTATTTTACAAGCACACTTTTCTTTCTATAAAATGAAAAAAATCAGGTCGAATGCAGAAAGCCCAAATTCAAAGGGAATTTTAAAGACTAGTATTGTTTGGTCGCACTACGCTAAAAGAATCACTCGGTTTTCTCAGTTGAAGTAAGTCTTCATATTCTCGATAAACCTAGCGGGAGGTCTACATGCCCGTTTTGAAGCATCCATAAAAAAAAGAGTGGTTTGAGCTGAGATAATTAAATCTTCTCCCCTATGAATTTCATAATCAAATGAAATTTTATTCGTGGGCATTTTCGTAACGCGGGTTGTAATAACTAATTCATCGTCGTACAAAGCGGCATTATGATACCTAATAACCAAATCTTTAACAGGTAATCCGTAACCTGACTCTTCCATACTTCGATACGAAACACCAACAGATTTTAGCGCATCTACCCTTCCTATTTCTAAATATTGTGGGTAATTACCGTAGTAAACAAAACCCATTTGGTCTGTTTCAGAATACCTTACCCTTAACATTGTTTTGGATTCTATCATCGTGTAATTTTAAATTAAATGTTCGTCGAAATTATTTTGTAACGTAGCAAAAAAAAGTTCTAAATCAAGAGCACTTTTATTTTTTATTTCACTTTTTTCTACAAATATTTGTTGTGCGATTAAAAACTAATCCAAATTCGTTCATCAATTTTAAAATCAAAAAGTTATACTTTTTCATGTTCTCTTGAAAAAAATTCTCAAACTATCAAAAAAATGTTGAATTATAATTTGATTCGAGTTAAAATTTAGTTAAGTTGGCGCAAGTTTATTAACCACCATAAAACCTAGTAATATGAATACTGATTTCAATCAAGTTTGGCAAAATTGTTTAGCTGTTATTAAAGACAATGTTAGCCTTCAAAGTTATAAAACTTGGTTTGATCCTATTGCTCCTGTTAAATTGGCAAATAACGTACTGACCATACAAGTACCTTCTCAATTTTTTTACGAATGGTTAGAGGAACATTACATTACCTTATTAAGAAAAACAATTAAGAAAGAACTAGGCACAGAGGGAAAGCTAGAATACAGTATTATTATGGAAAACGGGGTGAATAACCCAAAACCATATACAGTGCGTATTCCTACAACCAACAGACAAGCATTGAAAAATGATCCAGTGGCTGTTCCAATGGATGTGAACGGAGAAAAAGGAATTCGCAATCCGTTTATTATTCCAGGTCTTAAAAAGGTAAAAATTGACTCTCAATTGAATCCAAACTATTCGTTTGAAAGCTTTATTGAAGGAGATTGTAATAGATTAGCCCGATCAGCAGGTTATGCGGTATCAAAAAATCCCGGAGGAACCGCTTTTAATCCTCTTTTAATCTATGGAGGTGTTGGGTTAGGAAAAACTCACTTAGTTCATTCTATAGGAATTGAAATAAAAAACAACCATCCTAACAAAACCGTATTGTACGTTTCTTCAGAAAAATTTACGCACCAATTTATTGATGCAGTAAGAAACAACAACCAAAACGACTTTATTCACTTCTATCAAATGATAGATGTTTTAATTATAGACGACGTTCAATTTTTTAGTGGAAAAGAAAAAACACAAGACGTATTCTTCCACATTTTTAACCATTTACACCAAACTGGAAAGCAGTTAATTCTTACTTCAGACAAAGCACCTGTTGAGCTTCAAGGAATGGAACAAAGATTACTTTCTAGGTTTAAGTGGGGATTATCTGCAGACTTACAAAACCCTGAGCTAGAAACTAGAATTGCAATTTTGGAAACAAAAATGTACAACGAAGGCTTAGAACTTCCAAAAGAAGTAGTGGAGTATTTAGCGTATAGTATTACGACCAACATTAGAGAATTAGAAGGTGCTCTTATTTCACTTCTAGCGCAATCGTCACTGAATAAGAAAGCCATTACACTTGAATTGGCGAAGCAAATGATTGACAAGTTTGTAAAAAATACAGCTCGTGAGGTATCTATAGACTATATTCAAAAGGTTGTTTGTGATTATTTTGACTTACCAATTGAGTTATTAAAGTCAAAAACAAGAAAAAGAGAAGTGGTACAAGCAAGACAAATCGCTATGTATTTTGCTAAGAAAATGACAAAGTCAAGTTTAGCAAATATTGGAATGCATTGCGGAGGGAAAGATCACGCTACCGTTTTGCACGCTTGCAAAACAGTAAATAATTTAATTGACACAGATAAGCGGTTTAGAGGATATGTTTCTGATTTAGAAAAGAAAATTAGCATTCAGTAAATCTCATTATCGTCCAAAATATTTTTTTTAACTCTATTGTCACGCTTAGTTTTGCTTAGTAGACAATAGAGTTTTTTTATTTATTAGCATATGAAAGTATTGATGGTTTGTTTAGGCAATATTTGCCGATCTCCCTTAGCCGAGGGAATTCTTGAAAAAAAGATAAATGAAAATGGTTTGGATGTATCGGTTGACTCCGCAGCAACATCCGACTATCATGTTGGAGATAAGCCAGACCCTAGATCCATATCAAAAGCTGCAGAATATGGAATTGACATTACTGCACAGCGAGGAAGGCAAATTCAAAAATCAGACTTTCAAGAATTTGATCGAATATTCGTCATGGACACATCGAACTATTCCAACACTGTTGCTCTCACCAATAAAATAGAAGAAATCGATAAAGTTGAAATGATACTCAACTTAATTACGCCCAGCTCTAACCAATCCGTTCCTGATCCTTATTTTGGAGGAGAAGATGGCTTTGAAAACGCATATCGATTATTAGACGCAGCCTGCGATGTAATCATTAAACAACTTAAGGATGAGCAAAGCTAAAGTCTACCTTATCCCAAATTTTTTGGGACCTGAAGTTACTGAAGATCGATCATTCCCATCCGAGAATAAAGAAATTATTGCGTCGTTGTCTCACTTTGCAGTAGAAAATATAAAAGATGCTCGACGCTTTTTAGTCCGCATTGGTTTAAAGTCTAAAATTGATGAAAGTGAGTTTTATAATTTAGATAAAAAGAGTGATTGGGATGACATTCAACCAATGATAGCAGCACTTAAAGAGGGTCATTCTATTGGTGTTATTTCTGACGCAGGTTGCCCGGGAATTGCCGACCCAGGTTCGTTGTTAGTAAAACATGCGCACATTAACGCTTTCCAAGCCGTACCGCTAATTGGACCTTCTTCTATTTTCTTAGCGTTAATGGCTAGTGGTTTTAATGGTCAGTCTTTTAATTTTAAGGGGTATTTGAATCGGGACAGCGCTGTAAAAAGCAAAGAGATACGCGAAATGGAAAATCTAGCAAATCAATTTCAACAGACGCAAATCTTTATGGAAACCCCCTACCGGAATGAGGCCATGTGGGAAGATTTACTAAAAACCTTGCGCGGGGATACCAAACTATGTGTTGCCGCAAATATTAGCTTACCAAATGAATATATTAAAACCAAAACAGTTGCTGAGTGGAAAAAAAGCAACAAACAGAATTTAGACAAAATGCCTGCTATTTATTTACTCGGCTCCTAAGTTAGTATGGTATAACGTAAGCCCAGAAATTGGTTTCTCTAAAACGTTTCCAATCTTAACCTCAAACTCAACTGCCACTTTCCGGATCACCTCTTGATAGTAAAAGGCTATAGAACCTGTCAAATTCAATGAAATTGTTTGGTATTCTGCATATCGAGTTACCATGTTTTGAAAATATGCTCGAAAAGAACGTTGAAGGATTTCAGAAATGTATGGATGTTCTCGATTATGATAAGAAAAAAGACTAAAATTTGCGATGTATCTATTTGCAAATGGTTTTTTATAAAGATTCTCTAAAATTTCATCAACGTTAGTCTTATATCTTTTAACAAAACGTTGTTCTAAATCAGCATCCATTCTTCCTTCAATGAATGCCTTTAAAATTCTTTTCCCAATATCAACTCCACCACCTTCGTCACCAAGAATATATCCACCACTCCTAAATTCTTGAATTACCTGTTCTCCGTCAAACAAACAACAATTGCTTCCTGTACCCAAAATTCCTGCTACTCCCCTACTTTTTCCGCATGCTGCTCTAGCTGCTCCTAATAAATCATGGTAAACGTGAATTGTTGCGGCTGGAAAAACCTGCTTAGCACCTTTTGCAATAATGGTGTTTCTACTTTCAGAAGAACAACCTGAACCATAAAAATGAATTTCTGTAACACCCTCTTTATGTATTCCGCTAAACGTTTCATTTAATTCACTAGCAACAATTGTTTTATCAACAAAATAAGGATTTAACCCTATGCAGGAAAACTGTGAAATTGCATCTTCATCGATTAGCCTCCAGTCTGTTTTTGACGAGCCACTATCTGCTATTAGAATCATTTTAAAAGGTATATTTTATGAAATTTCAAAATTAAGTTAAATAACCAACTAAAAAGAAGCATCGTATAGCTAGAATTTACGTCTTATAACTCTACTAAGGAGTTCATTTTGGTTAAATTTACTCTTGCTTGAATTGTGCTATGAAAATTAATCTCGTTATACTTCTTTTTTTTGCTTCTATCATGAGCTCCAACGCGCATGAAACGAAAGGTAATAATTCCTTTCCATTCACAGAAAACAAAGGTCAGTGGCATGAAAATGTTAGGTACATTGCAGAAGTAGAAGGTGCCACTATCTTTTTCGAAAGAAATGCGTTCCATTATCAATTTATCAGCAAACCAAACTTCCATTTAGGTAACAAACCGGAAGATACAACTGTAAGAGGACATGTTTTTAAAGCTCGATTTTTAAACTCAAAGGAGGCTGTTGAGACTACTACAGCAGGAGAGGCAGACTTTTACTACAACTATTACTTAGGCAACGATCCGTCTAGATGGCAGCCAGAAGTCAGAAGTTACAGTAAAATAGAATACCATGAATTATATGAAGGGATTAACTTAGAAGTATATAGCCAAGGAGGTTTGTTAAAATACGATTACATTATAAAACCCGGTTTTTCTACAGAGCAAATCCGTGTTGCATATGAAGGAGTGCAACAGCCATACTTGAAAGACGGCAACCTTATCATTTCACATCAATTGGGAGAAATGATAGAAGAAAAACCATACGCATTTCAAATGGTTAAAGGAGAAAAGGTTGTTATTGCATGTAATTACTCCATTACAGAAGATGGAATTGTGGGTTTTGATTTTCCAAATGGCTATAACGAAGCGTATAAGTTAATCATCGACCCAGTTCTAATATTTTCAACCTATTCTGGATCTAGAGCGGATAATTTTGGAGAAACAGCTACTTATGATGATTTAGGCAACGGATACATGGGAGGGATAGCTGATGGCCCTTTATATAGTTTAACCTTAGGAGCATACCAAACATCGTACGGTGGAGATGATTGGGACATCGCAATAAGTAAATTTTCTGCAGATGGCAGTAGTCTTTTGTTTTCCACCTTTCTTGGTGGTAGAAGAAATGAAACGGTCCATAGTATGGTGGTTGACGCAAACCAAAATTTATATGTGTTTGGAGCAACAGGATCTAATAATTTTCCTACAACTTCGACTGCTTACAATCAAACATTTAATAGCTCTTCTACGGCATTAACTTCTGATATTAGCGTAAGTTATAGCTTTGGGGCAGAAATTATTGTATCCAAGTTCAATCCCGCCGGCACCCAGTTATTAGGATCTACCTACTTTGGTGGAACAGGAAATGATGGAATAAATCAAAATCCAAGCGGTGGCAACACCTATGACGGGCTGAATTTCAATTATGGCGACTCCCATCGTGGAGAAATTATCGTTGACTCCACGGGAAACTGTTACATTGGAACAACAACTACAACAAGTAATTTAACAGGTGTTTTAGGTAGTTATGGAGGCAACCAAGACGGACTAATTTTAAAATTAGACAGCAACCTCACAACGTTACTTTGGGGAAGGTATCTTGGAGGTACAGGAAGAGATGCAATATATTCCTTGAAGGTAATAGATAGCAACAAAGTACTAGTTGGTGGTGGAACAACAAGTTATGACGATTTTCCAGTTACCGCAAATAGCTACCAATCCTCGTCCCTTCAAAGTAGGTCCGTAACAAGAGAACAAGCGGATGGATTTGTTTCAATTTTATCGGCTGATGGGAGTACTGTTGAAAAGTCAACTTACATCTCTACCTCGAACTACGATCAGGTTTATTTTGTTGAATTTGACAGATTTAACAATATATATGCCTATGGGCAGACACAAGGTGGATTGTTTCCTATACTCAGAGCACCAAGAGCAAATGCCGGGGCAGGTCAATTTATTGTAAAGCTGGACCGAAACTTAGACTCGTTAGAATTTTCCACCACTTTTGGAAATGGTGGTGGAGTTGGCAGGGTAAACATTTCTCCAACCGCTTTTTTAGTAGACAAATGTCAAAACATCTATGCCTCCGGTTGGGGAGAGGAAATTATTGGTCCTGATCCTTTTGGGAATCCTGGAGAAGGGGATAAATCTATAACGAATATGCTTGTAGTGAACAACGGGGACCCAACAATACCAACTTCAACAAACTCGACCGATGGCAATGATTTTTATTTGTATGTCATCAATCGAAATGTCGATAGCGTTTTATATGCGTCCTATTTTGGTGGGACTTCTTCTGATGACCACGTAGATGGAGGTACAAGTAGATTTAACAAGAACGGTGTCGTATACCATTCAGTATGTGCATCGTGCGGTGGTACTAGAAATGATTTCCCTACTTCGCCTAGTGCTTATTCAAGAACCGACAATAGCCCAAATGGTAGATGTAACAATGCGTTGTTTAAGTTAGATTTTGAAATTGTTATTCGTGCAGATTTTTCTTTAGACAATAGAGATATTTGTTTAAAATCTGGAACCATTGATAGTGTTAAAGTCACCAATTCTATTGTAGGTGCCACAAACATTACGTGGGACTTTTACGGTGATACAGTCGTTTCAGCATTTACAGATACAACTGTTTATTTTAACACTCCAGGTAATTACAACATTCGGCAAATTGTATTTGACTCTATTTGTGCTATAGGAGACTTCTTAGATTTAAATGTAATTGTTAGACCGGATGACATAGAATTAGACCTACAATACGACTCAATCGTATGTTATACAGACTCTACCCTGATTTCAGCAAATTCGAATGGCAAGGCTACTCAATTTCGCTACTCAAGTACAACCAACTTTAGTTCACCCATAAATACAAACACAGCAGATTCGACATATAAAATTAGACTAATACCAGGGTTCAATAACATTTACGTGCAAGCTTCAGATCCTGCAAGAAATGCTTGTGAAAAGATAGATTCTATTCGTATATTTTACAGCCCAACTACAGCTAGTGCTTCAGTATCGGCAAATACCGTATGTGAAGGAACACCAATTCAATTCAATGCAAATGTTACCAATGCTGACAGTTTTGAATGGGTTTTTGGTAATGGCACTAGAAACACTAATCTGAATCCTCAATTCTTGTATCCTACGCCCGGAAATTATTCTTCTTATTTTATTTATGAAAACTTGTTGTGTCAGATCAAAGATTCTATCCCCTTCAATGTTCAAGTAATAACAAATGACTTACAGATCAATAGTCCATTAGATACACTATTCTGCGGAACAGGTAATTTTACTATTTCGGTTCCTTCTTCCGGTACAATTACAAGTTACCAGTATAGCTCTAATAGCGACTTTACAAATACATTGAATAGCGCACCTACCGTGAACTCCTTCAGCATTAATCAAAATGATTCCGCAATGTATTACATTAAGGTGAGTAATGACTTTTGTGAAGCGACAGACAGCCTTCTGGTCCAATACATTAATTACTCGCTTGATTTAAATGCCATAACGGATTCGGCATGTATTCCTCACTTGGAACCCGTACAAGCTAATGTTGTGGGAGCAGATTCGTTCCAAATTATTGTGAACAATGGTAGCATATTCAGAAACGACCCTACCCCGCTTCTAGTATTTAATCAAGAAGGAAATTACAATGTTAAACTGCTAGCCTCTAATCAACGTTGCAATCGTGTAGACTCGATTATAAGGACCATCAGTATTTTTGAAGCGGTGGAATTACAAAGCATTCCCGATACTTTATTGTGCCAAGGAGACTCAGTAATTCTTACGAGCAACAGCAACGGAACTGCCACCACATACACGTGGTCGCTTAATCCAGATTTTTCTTTTCCCTTTTCTGTTGGCAACGACAGCACAATAAAAGTCGCACCCGATGTAACAACCAACTACTTCATTCAAGGTAAAAACTTTATTTGTGAAGATTTGGATACAATTCAAGTTGAAATTGAAGAGTTATCGATAGATGTTAACGATTTTGAAAGCTTCTGTATTTACGATACTATTTCTTTGAATGCTATCGTTGTTTCAGCCTCGAGTCCACTCGAATATTCTTGGACACCAAAAGACAGCATTATTAGCGGAGATAATTTAATAACGGCCGTAATTGCACCCCAAAGCAATCAATTCTATTATTTGTACACTCGAAGTTTAACTGGGTGTGAAGATTTTGATACAGTAGAAGTTGAAGTAAATTTACCAGCATTTGATGACGCTATTATCTTTGGAACTGACTCGTTATTTAAAGGTCAAGAAACACAGTTATCTACCAACAGAAACGGAAGTAATTTGACGTATGAATGGGAGCCTGCAGACAACTTAGACAACCTAAATAGTCCAAACCCAAACGCAACGCTAAGCTCCACCACCACCTATCGAGTAACCATAACAGATTTGAATACGGGTTGTGAGGTTGTTGCTTTGAAGAGGTTAAGAGTATTTGAAGTAAATTGTGCTGAACCCGATATATTTATTCCCACAGCATTTTCCCCAAATGGTGATTTAACAAATGATATTTTATTCGTGCGTGGAGCAAACATTAGGGAACTAGAGTTTCAGCTCTTCAACCGATGGGGCGAAATGGTTTTTGAAACGACCGAAATTAATAAAGGTTGGGACGGCACATACCAAGGTAAAAAAGTTGATCCGGGAGTTTTCGTTTACCAGGTGAAAGCCATTTGCTTTGACGGGCAAGAGTTTATTGACAAAGGAAATATTACGCTTCTAAAATAATGTGGAAGTTCCTTTCATATATACTTATGGTGTTCCTAACCTGTAACTTATTTGGGCAAGACATTCATTTCTCTCAATTCGGCCGGTCATTCCAAAATTTAAACCCTGCACTCACAGGCAGCTTTAACGGAGACTATCGTTTCAACGGGAATTTTCGAAATCAATGGGCATCTATATCTGAGCCATATCGAACGTTTTCAGCAGCGATTGATGCTAGCCAACCGATTATTAAATTACCAGACCTAAAGTTAGGCCTGGTGTTCATTAATGATGAAGCAGGAGTAGGAGGACTTAAAACTACAACTGTCAATAGTAACATAGGCTATCACATAAAAGTAGACCGAGATTCTACTTGGATTATTAAAACAGGATTATTAATCGGTTTTTCAAATCGATCTGTAGATTTTAACAAGTTCACATACGATAACCAATATACCGGTAGAGTTTTTGATCCGAACCTTTCGAATGGTGAAAATTTTGACCGAAACAGCTTGACGCATTTAAATTTAGGAACTGGTTTTGGGTTAGAACATCGACTTTCTGCAACCGATAAGATTGAAATTGGCCTTTCTGCATTCAACCTAAACAATCCTAATTTAAGCTTTGCTAATCAAGCTGCTAATCTTGATATTCGAACAAGCTTATACGCTTTAACTCAATTTCAACTAGCAGAAAAGCTGAGTATACTGCCTTCTCTTCTATGGAGCCGCCAAGACAAGTATAAAGAGTTCGTTATCGGGTCAGAGGTACAATATCGCTTTGAGGGTCAAAGCATATTTAACAATTTATACGGTGGGCTGTTTTTAAGGACCGGAGATGCGTTTATCTTCACTACCGGCATTGATTACGAAAATTGGAATTTAGGTTTAAGTTATGATGTAAATTATTCAGAACTGCGCACAGCCTCTAACCGCCTAGGTGGACTAGAAATCTTACTTACCTACATTTTCAAAAAATACATTCCTAATCTTAGACGATACAAAATATGTCCAAATTATATGTAAGAGCAACTATTCTTCTCATTTTGCTCTGCTTGTGCTTTAAATTTAGTTTTGGACAAGCTGCAGATGCAACTGTTGAAGCAGCTGAAAAAAGGTATGATAAAGGAGATTATTTTGGAGCTTTGTTTGAGTACGAAAGAGCTATGAAGATAGACTCTATTAATTTAGAAGTACTATACGGTTATGGCAAAACTTTACTTGCTGTTAACAATCCAAAAGAAGCAAGCATCTATTTGAAAAAAGCAAGGTCGTTAGATGACAAAAAAAGCATAGAAGAATTAGGATACTTGTTAGCGGAGTCATACCGTTTAGCTGGAGATTATCGCAATGCCCTAAAATATTACAACTATGCCTTAACTCCTTATCGTCGAGACCGGAAAGGATTCATGTACCAAAGAGTTGGTATTAGTAAAGAAGCTAATAGTTGGGCGAACAAACAGGCAGAAAATACGGAAGTCCTTAATTCATTAGGCGAGCAAGTAAACACCTCTTTTTCCGAATTTGGCGCACAAGTCTATGAAGGAAATATCTACTTCTCTGCATTGGTTGGAGACAGTATGGGACCAGGAAACGTAATTTTAGATGAAGACTACTATTCTAAAATTTACTATACAGATGCAAACAAAAGGGTTAAAAAAGAAGCGCTTCAATTTAATAACCGCGATGCAGGACTATTAAGAAATAAGCACATCTCAAACCCTAGTTTTATTGGAGCTAATCTATTTTTTACAGCCTGCGATACAAATTTTAACTGTGAGATTTATCGAGGCAAAGTGAAAGACAATAAAATATTGCAAGTAAGAAAATTAAATAAAAACATTAACAATACCGTTAGCAATAACACCCAACCCCATGTAGTAGTCGAGCAAAATGACACGATTCTTTATTTTGTCTCAGATCGTGAACAGGGATTCGGAGGATTTGATATTTGGAGGTCAAAGAAAGAGGGGTTTGGGTTTGGGCAGCCTGTAAATGTTGGTAATACGGTGAACTCGCCTGATCATGAAATAACACCATTCTTTGATGTAAAAAGTCATCAATTGTTTTTTAGTTCTAATTGGCACATAGGCTATGGGGGATATGACATTTTTAAAAGTGAAAAGCAAGGCATAAACTTCAAAACACCGCGAAACTTAGGCAGACCAATAAATAGCAGTTACCATGATTATTATTTCTTTCCTTATGAAGAAATGGCCATTCTAAGTTCCAATCGAACTGAAGGCAATGTGGACAGCGAAGTGAATTGCTGTAATGATTTGTTTGAGCTAACCTACGAGCGCAAACTGATGAACGATGAAGATAAACTAGATAAATTGAACTTAGTGAAAACTAAGATAAATGAAGAGGAGTTAAATAAGTTTCTTCCATTATCCCTGTACTTTCATAATGATAGTCCAAGAGCCAGTTCGAGTGATACCAGCACCAATAGCAACTTCAATGATCTTGCTGAGCAATATTTTGAATTGCAAGATCAATATGAAAAGATGTACATCAAAACGTTATCACCATCTGCACAACAAAAGGAAAGGTCTGCATTGAATCAGTTTTTTGAAGACAAGGTTGCATTTGGTCAGGAGCAATTAGAGGAGATCACCCCACTTTTACTCAAAGAACTTGAAAAAGGAAATCAGATTGAATTGGCTGTCCGTGGTTACGCGAGTTCGCTGTCGACCTCTGAGTACAACTTTAAATTGGCCTCTAGAAGAATTGAAAGTTTAATTAACTATTTAAAGTCTGCAGAAGAAGGGGCTATCGGTCAATATTTAAATTCAGAGATGCTGATAATTCGGAAACTTCCATTAGGCGACTATGCTGTTTCTAAAATTCAGGAAGAAGACAATAAACTTGCAGCAATCTACAGCGCCGATGCAGCATTGGAGCGTAAAATTGAAATTATTGCTTTAAAAAGCTCAAGTAGCTCACAATTGAACAAAACAGAGCAACCAAAATTAGATATTCCGAAGGATAAATTCTTGGCTATATATCAAAAGGGTTCTGTAGTTAAAAGAGGCTTTTTACTAAAAAATACGGGAAATGATACATTAAAAATTTATCAAATAATTGCCGACGAAAAAGTTGTGAGAACTACTCCCATAAAGTATATCCCTAAAAATATTTCGGAACGAATTGTTGTAGAAGTTAATACGACTGGCTTTGATGGACCTAAAACAATTGAATTGCTGTTAATTACGAATGACCCTAAAATTTACATGCGAAAGATTGAAATAGAATTAAGACCAACAAATTAATCGATTGCTCAACACCAAAAAAGACGAAATTTCTCCTTTTATCAACCTTATTTAACGCATTCTTTTCATTCGCGATTCGGTCATGGTTTCAACTCAATAAAAAAGGCGAAAACAGATGTTTTCGCCTTTTCAAATAGAACATGTGTCTTATACCTCTTGGTGACCTAACCTGTATAACATTCTGCCATGCTGTGCCAAAGCCGATCTAAAAGAAGGAACGTTATGATAAGGAACATTAAATTCTTTTGCTGTTCTCTCGACTATTGGTGCTATTTTAGAATAGTGCACGTGACTAATATTTGGAAACAAATGGTGCTCAACTTGGTAATTTAAACCTCCTACATACCAAGAAAGCAACTTATCCTTTCCTGCGAAATTTAATGTAGTATTTAATTGGTGTACCGCCCACTGATTTAAGATACTTCCTTCAGCAGGAACAGGATACTCTAACTCTTCCATTACATGTGCCAATTGAAAAATGGCAGCTAATGTAAATCCTGCTACAAAGTGTACGGTTAAAAATCCAATTATTAATTGCCACCACGCTACGTCCATCACAAGAAAAGGAAATACTAACATGTAGATAAAGTAAACGATTCTTGTTACTATTATTAAGGTCATTTCTTTTTTCAAGGTTGTCTTCAACTGCTTCAATAAGCCAATTTTTTCATAGCGCACAATATCACCAAAGTCTTTTTGAAACGTCCAAGAAAGCGTCATTAAACTATATAAAAACCATGCATAAATATGTTGATACTTGTGCATTTTAAGTTTTTTAGAGTTAGGGGAAAATCGCAATACCGGACCAGCATTTAAATCTTCATCATGACCTTCAATATTTGTAAACGAATGGTGCAGGATGTTGTGCTGAGCCTTCCAATTATTGATGTTTCCACCTAAAAAGTTAATAGAGAAGCCTAAAAACTTATTTAACCATTTTTTACGTGAAGCACTTCCGTGGTTTGCATCATGCATAACACACAGGCCAATTCCTGCCATGCCCAACCCCATTAAAACACATAAGCCAAATTGAATTAAACTATTTGTAACTATGCCCGAAAGAAGCACAAAATAAGGCGCTGTGTACAATGCTAGCATGATCACCGCTTTTATTTTGAATTTTAATCCTCCCGTCTTAGGAATGTTTTTTTCCTTGAAATAATTGTCAACTCTTTTCCTTAGTGTTTTAACAAATTCAGATTGGCTTGGGTTTACGAATCGAATAGGTTTTACTTTTTCCATAATTGTAATTAAAATTTAAATTTACGAACAAAGAGCTAAAATATTAACTCATTTTGACGATGTTTCAACAGTACATTGGTTATAATTGCAACCATGAAGGGTAATAAACGCTCAATTTTTGTACTTTTTATTTTTAGTTTCTTATTGTATGTTAACACTCTACAACATGAATATGTTCTTGATGACTACATTGCAATCAAGGATAATTTCATAGTTCAAAAAGGTTGGGAAGGAATACCTACAATTTGGAAAACTCATTATCATTATGGTTTTGGTTACCAACAGCCAACCATCTTTCGTCCGGTAAGTTTAACTCTTTTTGCACTCCAATGGGAATTGGCGCCAGACCAACCTCAATTTGCCCACCTAATCAACTTATTGTTATATAGCTTTCTAGCGGTGCTCATATTTATTTTGCTCATTGAACTGTTTGGACAAGCCAATTGGTTACTTGCATTTTTGACGTCCTTACTTTTTATTGCACACCCTATTCATACTGAAGTAGTCGCAAATATCAAGAGTGCAGATGATATAATCGTTTTCAATCTTTCCATTGGCGCATACCTATTTTTAATAAAGTATATATCAAATAGCAAAGGGTGGTATTTGTTTTCCAGTATCTTTTTAATTGCCCTATCCTACTTCGCAAAAGAAAGCACTTTAACTTTGGTTCTCACGATTCCATTTATGCTTGTTTTACTTTTAGAAGTACCCTTTAAAAGGGCAATTAAAATAAGCTCATTATACCTTGTACCAACCGTCGTTTATATTGTTGCCCGCACAAAAGTACTAGGAGATTTTATCAATCCTGAAATTGCTGGACTTGATAATGTGTTAGTCACAGCCCCGAATATCGTTATCAAACTTTCAACCGCATTAAAAATAATGGGTTTGTATATCTACAAATTGGTTATTCCACATCCATTAATGAACGATTACAGCATGAGTCAAATTGAACTGAATGGGCTTTCAAACCCTTTTTCTTGGATTAGTTTATTTGTGTACGTTGGAATCGTTTTTCTGATAATTAAGTCTTGGAAAACAAATAAAGTCTTAGCCTTTGGCCTTCTGTTCTTTCTCATCAATTTTTCGTTGTATACCAACCTATTCCTAACTATTGGAACAGCCTTTGGAGAGCGCTTGTTATTTATTCCTTCGCTTGGTTTTTCCATCTGCTGTGCTTATTTACTAATACAATTGCTCGGCAAACGCTCAGCGCCACTTACGTTTAAAAACCAATCAAAGTTAATTATGGTCGGGACCGTCGTATTAGGGTTGTACGCTTTTAAAACGGTAGACCGAAATAAAGACTGGAAAGATAACTTTACCTTATACAGTACTGATGTTGAAAACTGTAGTAAGAGCGCTCGCTGTCAATACCACCACGGACTGGCAGTCATGAAAACCCAAGCGTTAAATGCAAAAACACAGAATGAGAAGATTGGTTATTTAAAAGAAGCTATTGTAGCTTTTGAAAAAGCCATAACAATTCATCCCAACTACTCCGAAGCATATGCAGATGTTGGTCTGGCCTATTTTAGAATGAATGACTTTAAGAATGCTGAAAAAAACTATTTAAAAGCAACACAATTAAACCCTGCAAATGCCACTGCGTTCTCTAACCTTGGAAGTTTGTATTTCAATACCCAACGGTATCAGCAAGCAAAAAGCAGTTATGAACGAACGCTGCAAATCAATCCTAACCACATTGACGGACTTGCCAACTATGCCTCCACTCTTGGAACTTTAGGTGATTATGAGGGTGCTATACGTTTCTTCAAAAAAGCAATTGCTTTGAATCCGAGTGAACCAAATTATTATCAAATGGTAGGAATGACTTACCAAAATCTGGGGAGAACAGCAGATGCACAAGAATACTTTCGGAAGGCTAAAAGGCTTCAAAATTAATGCAGATCAAAGCTCAACTTCTTACGGAACACTCCAAAAAAAACACAGATCGAATTCGAAAATATATTGGAACTAACGAGCGAAAATTAGCACAGTTGATGAACTGCTTTTTTGCGAATGAATACCAAGTAAGTCAAAGAGCGGCGATGGTTGTATCTGCCGTTTTTGATAATTCCCCTGAGCTAATCGTGCCTTTTACTCACCAATTGATTGACCATTTACTAACGGAAACCTTTCATATCGCTATCAAAAGGAATATTATTCGCATTTTGCAATTTGTTGAAATTCCTGAAGAAAAAGTTTCAGTTGTATTTGACCACTGCCTCCAGAACATAGTTTCTAAAAATGAACCCATTGCAGTAAAAGGATTTAGCATGAAGGTATTGAATAATATTTGTGACCATTTTCCAGAACTTAAACATGAAGTGATTCCGGTTATTCAATTGGAACTTGAACGAAATGAAAGTGCGGGTGTTTTAAATCGAGGAAAAAAGGTGCTAGAAGCATTGAAAACACTATAAATTAATTACAAACAACTCGCAGTATTAACTTTTTTTACTAGGGGTATAAAATTTTATTTCTCAAATTTCACAATTATTTAAATGTTATACCGAAAAGTGTAAAGATCTGCTTTGTTCAATTTGGCAATTTGAGTAAAAAATTGATACTTCTTAAAAACTAGCATATAATGGCTGTAGCGTTATACTTGTTTAAGTCTGCAAAACTAGGGTTTAGAAATTGGCAAATTTCAGACTTAACTGACTTTACATCCATGAATGCAGACCCACTTGTAATGCGTTATTTTCCTTCGACTTTAAGCGCAAAAAAAAGTCTTCAAAGCATGGAAAAGCAGATTGCGAAATACAACGAAAAAGGTTATTGTTATTTTGCAGTTGACGAATTAGGAAGTGGGAGACTGATAGGGATGATTGGAATTTCGGATAAAGATTTTGAGGCGAAATTTACTCCTTGCATCGATATTGGATGGCGATTAGCCAAAGAGTTTTGAGGGTAAAGGTTATTCTACTGAAGGCGCAAGAAGATGTTTGCAATTTGCGTTTAACAAGTTAAAATTAGATCGAATTGTTTCAATCGCACCTAAGACTAATCTCAATTCGATTCAGATAATGAAAAAAATTGCAATGAATAAAGTGGCGGATTTTAAACATTCGCAATTAAAGGAGTACGAGGATTTGGTTGATTGTGTTTACTATGAAATTAAGCCTAACAAGGGTATTTGATAACTCCTTGAAAAAAAGTTAATGGAAGTTAAGAACCCTAATACCTGCAAGGAAAAACATATTTTCGCCAGCAAATCTTAAGAATGAAACGATTATCTGTTTTTTGTGCCTCTTCAGAAGGTAATGACCCCATTTACATGGAGAAGGCTTTTGAAGTTGGAGCTGCGTTAGCTAAAAACAACATTGGTTTAGTTTATGGCGGTGCTTCCATAGGTTGCATGGGTGCTGTCGCTAAAGGTGCCTTGTCTGAAGGTGGCGAGGTAATTGGGGTACTTCCTCAGTTTCTAAATAAAAGAGAAATTGCAGCCCTTGACCTTTCAGAGTTAATTATGGTTGATTCAATGCACGAGCGTAAGCTTAAAATGAATCAATTGAGTGATGGAAATATCACAATTCCTGGCGGGTTTGGAACATTTGAAGAACTATTCGAAATGGCTACATGGGGTCAGTTAGGTCTTCATCTCAACCCAACTGCTATTCTTAATGTAAACGGCTATTACAATCACCTAGTAGCTCAAATGGAGCACATGGTTTATGAAGGCTTGCTTAAAAAAGAGCATTTTGATACGCTCGTAATCGAGAATGAAATTGACATCTTAATCCAAAAGATGAAACAGTACACGCCGCCAAAACTGGAAAGGTGGCTAACTGAAAAAACTACCTGATGCGATACATTCTCATTAAAACCTTTATTTAATTAGTGCAATCACTAGAGAATCGTTTAATAACGACAAATGGGCAGTCAATTTTAAAGCAAACGTCGTTTTGGATGAAAACATGGGAGTACAAAAAAGTGGCGGCTATAATATCATTTACGAAACAAATTAGAATATAAGTGTTCAGTTCTTCATGATCATGCGTGAAAATAAAATTGACAAAAGAGGCTAATCTCAACCAAAAAAAAGGAATAAATAATATTATTCAGACCAGAACGACTAACTACTCCTTATAATTTACTTCAACGTCCATCTCTCCGATCACTTTAAACTCGGTTCTTCGGTTTTTTGCTCGACCTTCTGGATTATCACTACCGTCGGCATTTTTATTAGGCACTCTCGGTTTACTTTCTCCGTATCCTTTAGGAGTTAATCGCTTTTTGGGAACTCCTTTTTGAATCAAATAGTTGACCACACTTTCAGCCCTGCGTTGAGATAAATCTTCATTGTACTCATCTGTGCCTTCGCTATCAGTATGTGAGCTTAACTCAATAATAATGTGTGGATTATCCACTAAAATTTCATAAATAGTGGTGTCAATCGTAATCTTTGAAGCCTCTGTCAATGCCGCTTTATCAAACTCATAATAGATGTTCTCTACCACAATACTTCTCCCAAAATAGTATTCCAACGCGAAGTTTTTGATGTACCTTCGGCTTCTTTCTATTCCAGTTGTTATGATATCATGTTCCTGAATTAAAAAACCAACCTTTTCCGTTTTTAACGTATAAAATTGGTCCGGTTCTAATTGAAACTGATACTTCCCATCTGCTTTCGTTTTCGCCGTTTGAACTAGAGCTTCCTCTCCAGTTTTTGGGTCTTTTCTATACAATTTAATTTGAACACCCTCCATGTAACGATCACTGCCGGTTTTCATTTTATCAACCATCGCTCCAGATACCATAATTTGAATTCGATTTATATCTTTAAATTCATACAAATCATCGCAACAAAATTTATCTTCTCCTCCAGGCTTTAAACGGTTACTTGCAAAAATTCCCTCTCCTCCTCTTTTACTCTCCACATAATACAATTCATCTGCAGCAGTATTTATTTCATTGCCTATGTTTTCGGGTTCCGTCCATTTCGTTCTTGTACCATTTGACTTAAAAATATCCAAGCCCCCATAATTTGGATGACCGTCGCTGCTGAAATATAATGTGCGATTTAAGGGCTGATAAAAAGGAGTCATCTCATCTCCTACAGAATTAATCTTTGATCCACAATTCCGCACAGACTTATACTTGTCTTTATCTGCGTCATAGGTAGTGTACCAAATGTCCAAGCCACCTTTAGCTTCTTTTCGGTCCGATACGAAATAGATTGTTTCACGGTCTTTCTCATCCAACCCAACAGCAACCTGTGTTTCAGTATATACAGGTGAATTGACAAGAGCAGGAAGTTTTTTAGCTGGCTTCCATTCTCCCGCTTCTTTTTGCATCACATAAATATCACAGGCCATTACTCCTAGACTGTTCAATTCGCAAGCAGAAAAATAAAAACGATTTCCTTCAGCGTTGAACGCTCCGTTTGCAATTTCATATTGTAAATAAAGCTCTGTTTGTTGCCATTCACTTTTGTGTTCCCAAACTCCATAATCCTTTTCAGCGACATAAAATTTGCGTTTTGGTATCTCATCTTCCTCTACGTTAAAAACTTCTTTACCTTTTGTTTTTAGTGAATTATACAGTATCGTTTCATAATCCAAATAAATAGGAGCACCTTCAATGTGACTTCCATTTATGCCCTCGGAAAGAGCCTTAATTTGATAGTTTGAAATCGTATTTGTACTTAGATCTTCGCAAGCTTCTGCGGTAAATTTAGCTAAGCGCAAGTAGGTTTTATCTTCTTTTTCGCCGCGATAATCCTTTCTAAACTGCTTTAATATCGGTAACGCTTCTTTACACTTTCCATTGGCTGCTAACATTTTGGCATAATGAAAACCCGCTAACGGAAACTTATCTTTTTCCTTTTCAAATACAGTTTGGTAATTTTTTTGAGCAGCAGCATAACTCCCCCCTTTGCGTTGCACCTCAGCTAAATGATACGCTATTTTATAATCTGTTGACTTCTTGTCTAAGTACAACGTATAGTATTCAGCAGTACTTTCCCAGTCCTTAATATATTCTGCAGCTTGGCCAAGTTTTTTCAACTTACTAGGAGAGTGCTGTTTTTTATCTATTTGAGAAAACCCAAACAGTGACCACAGTAAAGCTGTTAAAATAAAAGTAGTTCTAATAACGCTCACAAGGAATACGGATGTTTTTAAGTTTAGGATTTTTAGCAGTAAAAATTAAAGACAGTTCAAAACCACCTTGGTAGTTAGATGCTAATTCTAATTCAGAAATATTAATATCGTATGAGAGTCCCAGGTCAAATTTGCTAAAACTAGCCCTACTTCCGATGACAAATGCATCAGTTATTCTATCAAAACCAGTACGTAAATAAAGAAAAGGTTTTAACTCATCAATTTTCTTAAACCCTTCTAATGGAAATGAAACAGCAGAGCCTAGCAACATTTCCGATGCTCCTCTCGCCCAATAGTAGCTCATGTATGGATGTAAATTTAACTTTTCATTAAGTTGCTTCTCTAATAAAAATTGACCTCCTACTCCTCTATTCTTCTGATTACTTTGGTCAAAAAAACTTTCTTTTGGTTCAATTAAATGATTCATTGACAAACCAGAAGTCAATTTCCAATCGTTACCAAATTCAGTTTCCCACATGGCTCCAATAGATAAGTCATAGTAGGACGTGTTTTCTCCTGCAAAAACCTCTCCACTGCTCAAACTTTCATTAAACCCACCCGTATTTCGGTCGTATTGTGAAGGAAAACTTAAACCGCTTTGATTGAAAGATTTTGCCACCCAACCATTTTGGATAGCAAGTGTAAACTTATGCTTAGAGTATCGGTAAGACGCTCCTGCATTCAATTGAAATTGATTCATCATCAATTTTGCATCTCCACTTTGATCGTTTGCATAAGCCACGCCAGCAAACCATTCTAACACGGGAATTGAAGTTTTAAATTTTTTAGTAAAAAAAAGGCTTCCTGTAGTAAAAGGTACTCCAACAGACTGCCATTGCTGACGATAAGCAGAAATAACCTGAAAGTTACCTTCGAATCGGTTTGTAAAACTTGGATTAAGCTGACGATCTCCAACCAACCTTTGTGAGAAATGTACGTCTTGTGAATAAGTATCTGTCGTAAATACCGAAAGAAACACTAAAAAACAGATGCTTAGCCTTATTTTTGACATGAGACGTAAAAGTAAGAGAAAACTAATTAACCGTTAATCAGTGCGAATAAATTTGAAACAACTACTCTCCATTTATATTTTTCTGACTTTCGGATTTAGTACTTCAGCTCAATTAAATGCCGATTTCAGTGCAAACATTACTGAAGGCTGTGGTTCACTTTCTAATGTTCAATTTACGCCAACAGGAAGTCCGTCAATTACCACTTGGTCTTGGTCTTTTGGAAATCAAAACAATTCCACCTTACAAAACCCATCCGCCAGCTACACCTCTCCAGGTAGCTACACGGTAACTTTAACAGTAAGTGATGGAACTGTCAACCAAACAATAACCAAAACCGGTTACATTCAGGTTTATAGAAATCCTACAGCTAATTTTACTTTTACACCGAACGGAGGTTGTTCTCCACTCACTGTCAATTTCAATTCTACCACTACCCTAGGCGACGGTCCAATTACGAGTTACAGTTGGGATTTTAAAGATGGTAGTCAAGCTCCGAATAATGCTAGTGTCACCCACACCTATCGAGTTCAAGGTAATTTTTCTCCGAGTTTGCAAGTTGTTGATACGAATGGTTGCACCAGTACGATTTTACTTGGGCCAATTAATGTAACTCCTTCACCAATTGCTGCTTTTACAACCACCAGTCCAAGATCAACTTGCTCCGACACACTAACCGTGAATTTCGTCAATCGCTCAACTGGAGTTAACCTGACCTACTTGTGGGATTTTGGTGATAATACCACGTCAACACAAGAGAATCCAACACATTCGTACAATGGTTCTGGAGCTTACACGGTTTCCTTAACAGTTACTGACCCTAGTTGTACCAGCACAAAAACTGAAGT
>Ga0206129_10001669_pt1 | contig 29459 bp, 26 predicted proteins | sample Helgoland_Spring_8_FD_148616 | JGI IMG/M metagenome (GOLD analysis project Ga0206129, IMG submission 148616) | Pelagic subsurface seawater microbial communities from Kabeltonne, Helgoland, North Sea - Helgoland_Spring_Bloom_20160502_2 | ecosystem: Environmental > Aquatic > Marine > Epipelagic ...
TAGGACTTGGGGTCGAAATACCGCGAAACACACCACCAAAAAGTCGGCTGGTTTCATTGAGCTCGTAGGTAAAACCCATGCCCCCTGCCATGACATTCAAATCATCGCTGCGGGATATATCTTTGTTATAGTCCTCAAAATCAAACTCAAGATGCTCAAAACGAATGCCTGGACGCAATGTCCACTTTCCAGATCTGATCTCATCTTCGATAAACAAGGCTGTCGCCACAGTTTCCTGCCTGAGGTTAGAATCAGCTCCAGGTATGCCAGGTTTTATCGAGTTAAAATCCCCCGCCCCATCCGAAGTATAATTATCGACCCACTGAAAGCGGCGCATGCGGTCCTTGTGCACCCGCAGGCCAGCGGTCACGCTGTGGTCAATCGCACCTAGGCTGAAGTCATAGGTAGCTGCTAGTTGACCACCGTAGCTATAGTAATCGCGGTTGTTTGCTTTGACGTCAATAGTGTCCCCCGCGTTGAGGCCACGTAGTGCATTGAGCTCATTATTCTTATTTAGTAATGCAGTATGCAAGGATATGGGAGGGTTCGGAGAACCACCAGGAGTAATTTTATTAAGCTTATACCAGTTACGGTTGAAACGATTGTAATAACCAGCTGCTTCCAATTTTAAATCACTAGTAGGCTCAGCAGTGTACTTTAAATAAGTGCGATACTGAAACGCATCGATGTTGTCATACTTAGTCGCCGCATAACGATCGTAGGGATTACTACGAACATCCGCCTCAGACAAGCCGAGGTAGCTTTCATTGGCGTCAAAATCGGTGGATCCAAATTTAAAATCAAAGCGTTGCTTCAACGCCGTGTCAGGCTCCCAAAATAGTTTCAGCATTGGCTCAATGCGCTGAAAGCCGGTATTCCTATCGCCATGCCCCTGAATGCTGCGGAAGCCATCACTGCTCTGATAATACAATTCTAAGAGATATCCAAAGCGACCATGTTCGGTGTCCACGGTATTTCCATAGTGAGCGTGGCCTGTGAAACTATTGTCAGAACCATAGATAAACTTACCATAAAATACCTCTTCCTCTGGGATAGGGGTGGAAACATAGTTAATTACTCCGCCAGTAGTGTGCGGACCATACTTAACCTGACTGGAGCCTTTGAGGATTTCGAATGCACTCATTCTACCCGCATTCGGAGAGTAGTAAGCCCCTGGAGAAGAGTAAGGCGCGGGAGCCATTAAAATGCCGTCCTCCATGATCGTGGTTTTTTCACTGCGTGTGCCTAAGTTACCTCGGATGGATAAATTGGGAAACAAGCCAAAGCCGTCCTCCTCACGCGTGTAGACACCGGGCACCTTCGCTAACAGCCGGTTGATATTGGTGTAATTCTGCTGCTTGATATCCTCGCCATCGAGATAGACTGCAGATCCGACCAGATCAAAGGCACGATCCTTGCTTCCCACCACCGTCAAGGGAGACAACTCACCATCATTTTGAGCAGATGACGGCACAACTAAGGTGACAGCTAAACCAGCTGCTAGGGGCAAGGTAAGCATGGCTTTTCTAAATGACGGGTCCTTTGGGAACAGGATTCGCGGAAACAGGATTCGGATGTTCATTGCTTGAAGACTTATTGGAAGGGGAATAAATGCCAATGAGATGGCGGCTTGCGGGCTTCTTATTGCGAATGAATCTCATTAACAATAAAAATCTGCATGAAATCCATTTTTTTTACCTTGCTGGAATCACCACTCTGACCGCTATTTGTGCCAACATGTTTGCACCCAGATGGAAAAAGGAAGCCAAGCTGCTCAATAAGGCAGCCAAAAAATTTCTTCATTACAAGCGCGACCTGCTCGATGATCAACAGATCGCAGAGATCAAATCGCGCTGCCAAGACCTTCAGGCCGCAACCAAGCAGGGGGACAAGGACAAATGTGACGAGGCCTCAAAACAGCTCCATGCAACCTGCGAAAACGCATTACCCCGACAGCAGAGACAGGGGTGGATTGAGGAAAATCTCGAGGTCATCTTTGTCGCTGTCGTCATCGCACTCGGACTGCGTGCTTATGTGGTTCAGCCCTTCCGTATTCCCACAGGCTCGATGCAACCTACCTTGAATGGCATTGTGGCTACCTCGGTACCCTCAGCAGATCAGTTTCCCAATATTGCCAGTAGAACCTTGCAACGGGCCACTCGAGGACGAAAATATGTGGACCTTGTTCTCGAGGAAGATAAACGCCTCCGCTCGGAAAACCCAGTGATTGAACAACCCTACTTTCACTTTTTCACCCACACCTACATCTATTTTGATGACGGTACCAAGCTCACCTTCCCGGGGCCAAAGTCTGCGCTGATGAACCGCAATGGCATGGGTTTTGGCAGCCTCTGCGGCTATCCCACTGCAGACATGAGCCAACAAGAAAAAGACCAATACCGACTTGCGATGCTTGGCACATCAGCCTCAAACATATCCTTGGAAGGTTCCCGAAACCGCACCATCGCCTACACAAAGCCGGAGCTGGCCGCGGGTACTGTCATTGCTAGAGGCTATATTGATACTGGCGACTTAATTCTTGTGGATAAAATATCCTACAACTTCCGCCGCCCTGACCGTGGAGAGGTTTTTGTTTTTGACACACGGGACATCAAAAAAATCCACTCTGAAGCCGCTAAAAATGGCGGGGCTGCTGGATCTCATTATATCAAGAGGCTTGCCGGTGTGCCGGGTGATAAACTACAAATCAAGCAGTCTGATTTATATGTTAATGGCGAAAAAGCCCAGGAACCCGGCATTGTTCGTGTAATGAGCCAACAAGAAGGCTATCAAGGTTACGAGCCTTCTTATCGACTTCAAGGAGGCAAGATATTCAAAGCCAGAAAATCTAATATGCCCGGCATGAATGAATACATCGCGCTTGGCGACAATAGCTACAACTCATCTGATTCACGCTTCTTTGGCACGGTAAAGGAATTCAACGTGATTGGTCCAGCCGCCTTTGTTCTGTGGCCTTTTAGTAGCGGACACTGGGGCGTCATTAAATAGTGTTGCTTACACCCACTATCTTCACTTTGATGGGTTCGTCCTGCCTGCTCTGCTTTTCACTTTGCTTTTGCCCTTTTTTTATCCCTGATGTCCTCCGCCCAACAAATCACCCGTAAAGCAAAGTCTAATCTAGCATTTGCGCTCTCTTGTTTGCCCAAACAACGCAAGAGCGACATGGTTATTTTCTATGCTTTTTGCAGAGTCATTGATGATCTGGCCGATGACCTCGATATCCCTTACAACGAGAGAGCGCTGGGACTCACTCAATGGCGAGAAGGTGTTGAAAACGGCTTTGATCATCCCGATGAGCTGCAAAGCGATGTCATGCATATCATCGAGCGCTACTCGATTCCAAAGCAACCATTCCTAGATCTTATAGACGGCTGCAAATCCGATCTCGACCCACAGCATTTCAATACCTGGCAAGACCTCGAGAGATACACTTACCAAGTCGCCAGCTGTGTCGGTTTGATTTCGATTCGGATTTTTGGCTGCACGCATCCAGATTCCGAAAAATACGCAACAGCCCTGGGTCACGCACTTCAACTCACCAATATTCTCCGAGATATCGAGGAAGACTTACGCAAGGGTGACCGCATTTATTTGCCTAAAGATGACTTCTCCCGTTTTCAATACAGCGAGGAGGAATTAAAAGAGCATATTCACAATCAACACTTTGTGGATATGATGAATGCACATGCTGACCGTGCGGAGGCATTTTACCAAGAAGCGATTGGCTATTTGCGGGATGAAGATGCCAAAGCCCTGCGAGCGGCTGAAGCAATGCGTAAGATTTATCACACCCTACTCATCAAGATGAGATCTGACAAATTTCATGTCTTCAGTCAGCGCTACTCCCTCTCGAAGGCCAAAAAAACAAGCATTCTGATCTCTAGCCTATTAGGTAAGTGACCATGCTATTGGTCACATTTCTTAGTAGCCAGATAGTTGTTACGCAGTATATTTGGTGCAACAGATTTTTCTCTGAAAACTCAGGCTGCCTCTGGCCTCCTTCATGGCTTAGCGGCTCACCACAAAATATTTCACCAACTATCTTTGAATGAAAACTCAGTACATCATCATTGTCACCCTGACAGCAGTGCTCGCCTCCTGTACGCCCTATCCTGAGACCAGCAATGGCGGCAGAAATCGCTGGTATTCAGATTTTACGGAGCCTGCACAAGAGCAGAAGCAATACAGAAAAATTCCCGTCGGGCATCCAGACCCACAAGGCAGAGGTAATATGGTAGTCAGTCCTTTCCGCCCCTATAATATCATCGACGTCACTGGCTACAGTCGTGGAGATATTGTTGGAGACCCTTCCACGGCACTCATCAACTCGAGAACAGGTAAGCGTGATCCAAAGACAGCGAAAACCTTTCGCATTCCGTAAGTTAACATTCATGGAGTCACTTTTCCCAGATTCTTCTGACTCGGAAGTCACCCTATCCGAGCCCTCAGACTCCGTCAGCGACGCGCCTCTGGCTGCACGAATGCGCCCTACAGCACTCACAGAGGTCGTAGGACAGCAACATATTCTCGCTGAGGGCAATCTATTACGGCGAGCGATTGAGGCCGACCGTTTCTCCTCTCTTATTTTCTACGGCCCACCCGGCACGGGCAAGACAACCCTTGCTACGGTGATTGCCAACTCCACCGACAGTCGCTTTGAGATGCTCAACGGGGTGGAATCAAATGTCGCTGAAATACGAGATAAAATTTCTCAGGCTCAGAAGTGGCGACAACTGCGTGAGCAGACAACGATCTTATTTATTGATGAGATTCATCGCTTCAACAAAGCCCAGCAAGACGTGCTGCTCCCGCATGTTGAGCGCGGCACCATTCGCTTCATTGGAGCGACGACTCATAATCCCTATTTTTATGTCAATTCTCCACTAGTATCACGGTCACAAATTTTCCAACTGGAGCCAATTTCAAGTCCTGACCTCATTACCTTAATGAACGTTGCTCTGACTGACTCAAAGCGAGGCCTAGGGGCCATGAATATTACGGCGGATGACAATGCCTTGGCCCACATCGCCGCAAAAAGTGACGGAGATGCCCGCCGAGCGCTGACCGCTTTAGAGCTCGCTGCTTTGACCACACCTGAAAATGATGACCATCATCGAATTCACATCAGCTTAGAGGTCGCAGAAGAGTCGATCCAACAAAAGGCGATTGTCTATGATGCTGACGGTGATCAACACTACGATACAACATCAGCATTCATCAAATCAATCAGAGGCTCTGATCCTGACGCTGCTCTTTATTGGCTCGCGAAGATGCTCACCGCCGGTGAAGACCCTCGATTTATTGCACGCAGGCTAGTCATTTCTGCAAGCGAAGACATAGGATTAGCTGACTCGAATGCCCTGCGAGTCGCCATGGATGCTCAGCAAGCTTATGAATTTATTGGTATGCCCGAGGGGCGCATCCCTCTTGCTCATGCTACCGTCTACCTTGCCACTGCGCCCAAATCAAACAGCGCCTATAGCGCGCTTGGAGATGCCATCAAGGACGTTAAAGAAGGCCGAACCTTGGCCGTTCCTGAGCACCTAAGAACAAAAACGCGCAAAAAACTGGCGCAAGACTCCGGCACCAGCGAGGAAGCTCTGCAGTACCACTATTCGCACGATTACGAAGGGAACTACACTCCACAGGCTTATCTTCCAGATGGACGCAGTTATTATTTTCCCACAGAAAACGGACTAGAAAAACGCATCAAGGAACGCCTCGCATACTGGCAAGGCTTATTTGATAAGTCCCAGAGTTGATTCTATTCTGGAGCTATCAGGCCCTATTGAGCAGGCTTCTGCTTGCCTGTTTTTATAAGTTCCCTGGTTTGATTCATGATCATTTTATCGCCAAGGTAGTATTTCTTATCCTCTTTGACAAAACCAGTTCCCGGCGCAAACCAATATCCACGTTTGAGCTCTAGCCCACCATTCATTCCTGTGACTTGTATGTGCAGCGCTTTGAAGTTACCCGCTTCAGTTTCCAAATCCTCCCATCCTATCGCTCTGAACCACCTGGTCATGCGCATCTTTTTACCCCCTATCGATTGATCCATCACAACGGGAAAAGCCTCTCCACCCTTCCAGCCAGACTCAATGATAGGGATAGGCTTGCTCAGGCTGATGACTCTCTTGGGGTTTTTCCCCTCCTGCTTGGATCCGAGCGCTTTCACCGCATTCTTTTCAATCAGCATGTATTGAATTTCCTCAAGCTGTTCGCCATTGGAGAAATAGAAAGCGTGGGCTTTAGGGCCATCCTCGGAGAGAGGTAAAAAACCGCGGTATACAGCAGTCTGTTCATACGTTGCACGGACTTTTCCCTCTAGCTCCTCGATTTTTTGCCCCGGAATCCCAGAGGGAAGTGTGGTGCTTTTAGCCACCTCCACAGAGACTTTATAAGTCCATGAGTCCCCAACTGATGGACTCCACAGTCGTTCTTGATGATCAGCCACTTCATCTTCGGCATAAGCCAAAGTCATAAAACAACATAGCAGCGAGGTTAAAAACAGGTTCTTACACATGACCCAAAATCTACTAACATCAGGACTTAACTCAAGACTAAAGGGATTGCGCAATGCGAACAGCCTCTACCGCCCCTTTGACATCATGCACGCGATGAATGCTGATGCCACTCTTGAAAGCTAAAGCTGTCATAATAGCTGTGGCACGGTCTCTCTGCAAAGGGTCTTCCTCACCCGTTAGTTTGCCAATGACCGATTTGCGTGATACGCCAAGAAGAATAGGCCTGCTCTTTTGTAAAGCGCCAAGACTCCTCAATAGCTCCAAATTATGCTCATAGGATTTGCCGAAACCAATACCAGGATCGAGGCAGATGAAATCTGGATTCATGCCAGATGCTTCAAGGCTTAGCAGCCGTTCAGCAAAAAACGCATTGATGGCTGACACCACTCCCCCCTGCTCATCGTAACAAGGGTTTTGCTGCATTGTACGCGGCTCACCCTGCATGTGCATGACGCAGACACCAACACCAGCATCGGAACATAGCCTTACCATTTTAGCATCCCTCATTCCCGTTACATCATTAACGATGTCAGCTCCTGCCTCGATGGCCGCCTCAGCAACCACTGCCTTCGAGGTATCAATAGAAATCAATATATCAGATTCATCTCGCAGCGCCTTGATGATGGGCACGGTCCTCTCAATTTCCTCAGCAACATCGATCGCACGAGCCCCAGGGCGTGTGGATTCACCACCAATATCAATAATCTGCGCTCCTTGTTCGACCATCCGCATGGCTCCGCTCAGTGCCTGATGAGTTAAGGAATATCTACCTCCATCTGAGAATGAGTCAGGTGTAGCATTCAAAATGCCCATGACAATTCCGCCCTGGTTGAGGTCTAATGTCTGACGACGTGTTTTCCAGATCATGATCTTATGGCTTGGAATATCATATCTACGGCGGTAGCTTCATATCTGGCACGTATGAATACAATCTTTAAAAAAGGGCCCATGGCTGCCAACCCCGCAGCCACCTCAATCATCCTGCTGATTGCATCACTGATGTTAATCAACAGCTTAAATGGGGCTATACCTGATCTAGCTGGTGTGGATGCGCCCAAAAACAATGTGCGCATCATGCACAATGAAGATGGCACATATACCGAATTCCGCCGCAGCCCAGATGAGCGGATAATCGAACGACGCACCTATGGTGACCGTCCTGGCGGCGGCGGGGACAGGGTCTTACATATGCTCATCGTCTATCGTAAAGATGCCTACGGTAAGCTTCGTAGTGGCATTGTCTATGACGGTGCAGGAGCCAAGTTATACCGCATTGTTTACGGCTACCATAAGCGAGATGGAAACCTAGTAGCGGAGGACATGTTTGATGCCAGAGTCAAAAGGACAAAAACATTAACTGACCCTGTAACCAAAAAGCCCTTCGAACAGGAATACCCAGTGAGATATCTAAGATACCGCTACGATGCTCAAGGACGACAAATGAAACCAATTGTCATTTGCCTGCCTGCAGGAAAAAGAGCGGAGGAACTCTTTGGCAAGGAGGGGTCTAGTCATGCCGACCCATGGGAAAATCCCAACAGAAGGACAGCTAACCCCAACGCACGGCCCCTGCGGTAACCGCTACGAGCGGTGCTTAACTACCGGCCCAAATACTTGGTCAGGGCTCGTCTACAGCTGCAGGCTCACGCTTGTTCAGGTAAGCGGGGAATTCTTTTTCTAAGGTGTTGAGATAGTACTCAGCCTCCTCTTGATCTCCTTTTTTCATCAAGGCATCGTAAGATTTATAAAGCGCATCAGCCCTGAGCTCTTTATCATCAACGAACAGCTGAACCACTACGACATAGTATGCTGCAGCTGCAGCAAAATCATTTGTGTTGTAGGCAATATCTCCAAGAATCATACGCAACTCAGCATTCACCATACCTTTGGGCCTCAGCTCAAGCCCTTCACCGGCACTCTTTTTTGCTTCCTCGAGATTTTCCAACCCCAGATAGGCTTCGGCTCTGTCTAACAAGGATTCAGCTTTCCAAAAGGGCTGCTCAACCACATCGAGAAAGTTAGTAGTAGCAACAATAGCCTCTTCATACTTACCTGCGCTAACACAAGCCTTGCCCAGCATTTTCCAAAAGGCTTGGGGTGTTGAACGCGGATCATCGAGGCTTACCCCTTGAGTGAGGTATCGCTGACTGGCCTTCATCTCACCGGCGTTAAAACACTGCACGCCCAGCCACCGAAAAATAGATGCCGGTATCTTATCCTGATGGCCCAGCTCAGTGAGCGTATCGATCTCTTTCTGCAGTCTGTTTTTATCCTTCATTGCGTAGGCACTGTAAATGACAAGCATGCCACTACGCTGAGCATAGTTCGCTTGGTCGAGGCGGCATGCATTCTCCAATGCGGTGATAGCCTCTGGGTATCTTTTGATCTGATAATTACCCCAACCGATCCAGTAATGAGTATTTGCAGCAGTATCTTGACCAAGATCAGGGAAGCCCATGAGCAACTCCTCATATCGGCGAATCATATCTGCGTAATCCTTATCCTCTTTTCTAATCCTTGCGCTGTTTTGCCATGCAAGAGCTGCCAGCTTGTCTTTTGGAAAACGCTCAATCAGCAAATCAAAATCTTTAAGTGCAGAAATACGGTCACCGAGCGCAAGAAATGACTTTCCTCGCATCGCAATAACATCAGGTGCACGCTGATCGTCAGCATGCCTTGCTAGGAATGATGTAAAGTCACGTACTGCGCCATTATGATCGCCTGACAAAGACAGGCACCACCCCCTTTTATAGTAGAGGTTAGCCTGGTTGGAACTTCCAATAATTTCCGAATCTATCTGGTTATACGCAGATGCAGCTTCGCGGTGTTGCTCGGCATCAAATAAAGTTTCCGCCTTCATGAGTAGCGCCTTATGAATCCTCTCATGCTTGGGGTATTGACCTTGGTATATTTCTAGAAAGGCATCGACCTGCATCGGAATATTCGCTCCCTTAATATTGTAGAAACAAAGCAAGCGGAAGTAGCTCGCTTCAAAGGCCTCCGCGGACATTGGCACCTGCCTCTCTGCCTGAGAAAAAAGTTGGATTGCCTTATCATATAACTTTAGCTGATAAGCACTACGGCCAGCAATGGCGTATTTGACTGCTTCCGTAGCAGGTGATCCGAGATATTCTGCTCGCTTCATCACATCCAGCACAGCTTGGTAGTTTTTAGCCGTGTACATGCTATTCATCAAAGCTGCCTGCGCGCTTGGTTTGAAATTATCTTCGCTAGAGAGCAAGACCGCCTCAAAGCATTCTGCGGCGAGTTCAACTTCTTTGTTCTGGAGCGCTAACAAACCTACATTGAGAGTCGCTTCAATACGCAGTTTGATCTCAACCTCAGGCTTCATTAAGGCCTCAAATTTCTCTCTCGCCTTGTCGTTTTCTTTTTTTGCCAAATAAAGATGTGCCAACTTCAGCCGAGCGCTCTCTCGGTAATTGATGGGCGCTTCTTCGGCTGCCTCTACCAAAGCGAAGGCTTCTATAGCCTCATCAATATTACCCGCATAACGAAAACATGAAGCCTCTTGATATCGACCACGGAAGCGCTCTTGCGCTGTGGTCGCCATCGTAGCTACTCGGCCAAAATGAACCGCTGCCTGACTGTACTTTTTCTCATTTACGGCATCATAACCAAGCCTGTTGGATGCCAGTGCTACATAGCGACCTTCTCTAAAACGGTTCACCACTCCATGCAGTATCCTCTTGCCCTCATCAATAGATCCAGATTGGTAGTAACACTCACCCAAGTAATAACTGGCAGCCTGCGTATTGACGTGATCGGGATAACGCTCAATGTATGTCATCAGACGAGGAATAGCCCGCTGATAAGCGTCCACTTTGAGTGCCTGATCCTCGGTATTGTTAGCCTCTCGATAGAGCTGTTTACAAAATTCAAATTGATCCTGAGCTGGATCGGAAACCAGCGGAGCATTTTGAGCACTGACCACAGAATGGCACAGACCCACAGTGAGGGAAACCCATAGGGCCAAAGGAAGTATGCGCATGCTAATATTCATAGAGAGAATGGATTAAAACTGATTTTTTGCTTACTTCGTTAATTGCATGAATGAACACAAAAATCGCCTATTACTTACGCTGGCGCTGCACCTGCGTTGCAAATGAGATATTCGGTATTCCCGCTTTCTGGCATACATCAATCACCTCTACAATCTTCTGATATTCAACCTTACCATCGCCTCGGATTCTAATAGCTTGATTCTTGTGCACGGCTGCAATGCGAGTCAATTTTCCGAACAGTTGATCTTGTGTCATTTCACTATTGTCGACGATCACGCCTCCATCTTCACGCACATTAACGATGATTTCACCAACGGTCTGCTTGGCATCAGCCCCCTCTTCAGCGACAGGTACGGATACATTGAGCTCACGCTCACTTTGAGAAAATTGCATCGTCGCGATGAAAAAGATCAACAGCAGAAAGACAACGTCGATCATCGGCGCCAGCGGGAAGGCGGCGGAATCAGGTTCTCTGGTTTGAAATTTCATCGGTTAAAAAAAGGTGGCTAGATCTACATGCCGTGAATCTCAGGGCTGTCATTGGAAGGCCTTGGAGCTGATCTTGGAGCCGCTGTGGCATCTCGCTGATCATTGCCATAGCCTTGATCGTCTGGATCGTCTGAATAAACCGGCTGGGGAGCCATACCACCACGTCGGTTATATTGAGCTGCCAGCAATGCCATTAAGTGTGTGGCTGCAGCCTCTAATTCGGCAATATATTTCTGCACCCGGCCGCGGAAAATAGAGTAAAAAATAACAGCCGTAATACCAATAACGAGGCCACTAGCGGTGGTGACGAGCGCTTGATAGACCCCCTCTGCCAGCTTATTGGCATGCACCCCTTCATAGTTACCGCTGGCGATCTCCATGAATGCGCGGATCATACCAATGACCGTTCCCAGCAGACCCGTCATCGGTGCAATAGTTCCGATATCATTAAGGTAGCTAATACGGTGGGTGAGGATACCTGCTTGGCGAGAGCCTTCTGCCTGGGCGACCTCTCGGACTTCCTTAAAAGTCGTACCTGTATTTTTCGTCATGAAATCGAGTGTCTTCTCGGTAATGCGAGCAACACTCTGATTTTGTTTGTGACAATGTGCCACCAAACCTAGGTAGTCACGCTTTCTGATAAGCGCCTCCGCCGTGCTCATGAATTTATCACTCACCACGGAATTGCGACGAATCGTGAAAAAATAGAACAGGATCAAAACCACACAGATCACTGATAAAACAGCCAAAGGATACATCATGAAACCTCCCATCCAAAGAATCTCAAGAATATCTGTGCTATCAACCGGATCAGGCGAATCCACCAAATCAGCGTCGGCAGCCATCAGAGAATAGGAAGAAGCCAGCATCGCTACAGAAGACAGGCAAAAAGTAAGAATATTAGATTTCATGGAAATTGTGTCAGAAGCATTGTAGTCCGATTTTTCTCGTGTGCAAGCACTGGGAACTCAACAAGCTAGCCACGGCATGACAAAGAGCGAAGGGCAAAAGCGTGCTTGCTAGCCATAGATTAATCGGGACAAAGAATAATCGTCTTCTCATTGCATTTGATTTACAAAACATTCAACACGACTCTTTGTAACAGTAATCGATGAGCACACCCAAGATCCAGCAGAAACTCAGAGACACGCCGCACAAGCCCGGTGTCTACTTGATGCGGGACCGACTGGGGGGAATCATTTATGTGGGCAAAGCTCGCGACCTCAAAAAACGCGTCGGCAACTATTTCATGCCATCCCGCAAAATGCGTGCTGACCGCAAAACCCGTGCTCTCATTGACAGCATTGAGGACTTTGACCTTCAGATCGTACGTAATGAGCAGGAAGCCCTCATTCTGGAAAGCAAACTCATCAAGCAGTATCGCCCACGCTACAATGTCAGCCTGCGCGATGACAAACGCTTCTACATGGTGAAAGTTCAGCTCAAGGATCCTCTTCCTCGTTTCATGCTGACTCGCTTAAAAAAAGACGATGGCGCACGTTACTTTGGCCCCTTTGTTCACTCTGTTGCCATCAAGGCGACCCTCGAATGGATTAATCGTGAGTTCGGCCTGCGCACGTGTCGACCTAGATTACCCAGTGAAAATGAATATCGCCACTGCCATGCTGATGTCATCCGCTCATGCAGTGCCCCCTGTGTGGGCAAGATCTCCGAAGAAGATTACCGCTCTCGTGTCATGGAGGCCGTCACCCTGCTCGAGGGGAAAGGCAGGAAAGATCGTCTGCAAGGATTACGTGAGCAAATGCAGCAGGCCTCAGAAAAGCTCCAGTTTGAAAAAGCGGCCCGCCTCCGCGACATCATCGACAACTTAGAAAAAACCCTCAGTCCAACACGAAGTTTTGTCCGTAGTGGAGGTGCCGTTCCTAGCACGGTGAAACCCAGCGAAGACTTGGCAGAACTACGAGAGGCCCTCAGCTTACCTGATCAACTCAACATCATGGAGTGCTTTGATATTTCTAATGTTTCGAGTAATCACATCGTCGCCTCGATGGTTCGGTTTGTAAATGGAAGCCCTGAAAACAAGAGTTATCGCCGCTATCGCATCAAAACAGTCCAAGGCCAAGATGACTTCGCCAGTATGGCAGAGGTCGTCAGGAGGCGCTACTCACGCATTCTATTGGAAAATAGTATTTCTGACCTTGAGGGTAGTCAGGAACAGCCACTTGAGGCTCTTCGTCGACTTGCTCGAGAGGGCAAATCTCCCTTGCTTATCCCTGATCTTGTCATCGTTGACGGTGGTAAGGGCCAACTCAGCATGGCTGTGCGAGAACTGCAGCGTCTTGGTTTGCACGACCTGCCCGTTATCGGCCTTGCTAAGCAACGAGAAGAAATCTTCAGACCTGGCATCAGCGAACCGCTATTGCTCTCTCATGACTCAGGAGCGCTCAAACTCATGCAACGCATGCGTGATGAAGCTCACCGTTTTGCCAACAATTACAATGAACTACTCTTGCGGAGGCGGGTCCGGGAGAGCCTTCTCGATGACTGTCCTGTGATCTCAGCAAAACGCAAAGAAGCACTGTTGAGGCGCTTTGGCTCCGTTAAACGCATCCGAAAGGCCGATGCCAAGGAATTGGAATCGGTTCCTGGAGTCGGCAAAAAATCAGCTCAAGAAATCCACCTCTGGCTGCAGCAGCAGAGGTAGTCGCTCTGTTGTGCCGTGCTAACTAGATTGTGGCATCTAGATTGTGGCTTACTAACTGGCAAAATCCAGTGCGCGCTGTTTCATCTGTGTTGCCATCAGATTGAGCGCATTGGCTCGTGTGGGCGCTAGGTGCTCCTTCAGGCCGGTTTCATCGATGTATCCCATGTCTGCCTGCAGAATCGCATCTGGCGTCTCACCGTCGAGCACTTGGACAAACAACGCAATCATGCCCTTGGTGATCAGAGAGTCTGAATCGGCTACATAATGCATTACTCCGCCCTCGTGTGAGGCATCTAGCCATACTTGAGATTGGCATCCTTTAATGAGCCTGTCTTCCGTCTGCTTCTCCACCGGGAATGGTTTGAGCTTTTTGCCCAAACCTATCACATACTCATAGCGCTCAGTCCAATCATGAAAAAAGCCTAGCTCCTCGAGCAGCTCTTGTTTTTTGGACTCAATACTCATCGATATGCTTGGCTCTCTGCTGAGCTTTCTATTGGCCTTGCTGAATGAGGGGCAGGATACGCGCAACCCTCTCTTTCATTTCCTTGCCTGGCTTAAACTTGACGATAGCACGAGGTGGGATTTTCATATCTTGGCCAGGATTTTTAGGATTACGTCCTACCTTACCTTTCATCTCACGCACTTGAAAAGATCCAAAATTACGCATCACAACTGCATTGCCACTAGCTAGCTCACTAGTAATGGTCTCCATCATGGTTTCCAGCACATTGAGCACCTCAGCTTGCCCAATTCCTGTTTTATTGCTCAATTTAATAACGAGATCGCGTTTTGTTACTGTTTCCATCTGTAATATATATATAAGGATTATTTAATCTAGCAACGAGAAGGCTACTATCTAGTTGCGCGGCTACTGGAAACCATAGTCTCGTGAAATTGTCTCGTACAAAATGGTATTAATTTCTTCTCTCCTCAACCCGCTGCTCTATTTTGGCCAATAAATGCTCTATTTCAGGCGTTTTGACTCCTAACAGCTGAGCTTTCAAGAGCGGCTGCCTCCATATAGCATCTACTTCAACTTCACGCCCTTCCATGTAGTCAATCATACTGGACGGCCGATATGCCTTCATTGGCCTTGTTATCTCGATCTGTTGATCAAGAAAATCGTCATCAATACGATAACCGAGAGCATCCGCAACGGCCTGCACTTCATGCATAATCTTGCGAATGCGATCTTCCAACTCTGGTCGAGCCAACAACTTTCCCGTATCAAGCCCACGCTCGGCAATCGCCAGGCCATTGAAGGGAATATTCCATACCAGCTTCATCCACTGGGCTTTCTCAAGCTCAGGCACAGCACGCGCATTAATTCCTCCGCTTTTGAGCATCTCAACCAGTGCTTCTAGCCTTTCTGAAACCGTTCCCGCGCTAGACTCAAAAGCCCCCACCTTGATCAGACCTGAAGCACTGTGACATAGGTGACCCGGCGCGGTTCGATTGATACACACAAAACAAAGCCCCCCGAACACCCTCCAGCCTCCAAAAATGCGCGCCAATTCCTCCGTATTGCCTAAGCCATTCTGCAAACTCAAAATCTCAGTTTGCTCACCGATCAGTGGCCCAACAACACTTTGATAATGAACATTGGCAGTGGTTTTCCATGCAATGATGACCAAATCAACTGGGCCTATTTCTTCGCTTGTTTTTGCACATTTTACCGATGGTAGCTCAATATCGCCATCGACACTCTCAATGCTCCAGCCATGGCTGCGCACATATTCATAATCTGTCCTTAACAAGAAATGAACATCCAAGCCCGCCTCTGCAAGCCGAGCGCCATAATAACCCCCGACAGCACCTGATCCAACAATGGCTATGCGATTCATGCTTGTCGATTCACCGGCACACTCACAGAACCTCATCTTGTTCATGGTACATGCCCGCATAGTCCCTGATCGCTGAGCCAAGACCGCTACAGAGTATTTCGATTTCATCGATGGAAATCGACAGTGGTGGCATAACGACCAGGGTATCCAGAATGGGCCTCGTTAAAACCTGATACTCGCGGGCCATGACCGACACCTTTTCGCCTACCCTCAATGTTTGATCGAAGGGCTGGCCATCACGGCCACGCAGTTCAATTCCAGCAATCATTCCACACTGCCGAACTTCATAAACGAGTGGCTCATCATCGGCTAACTTAGCCAGTTGGTCAGACAAGAAGTCCATTTTTTGGGGTAATTGCTCAAGCGTATGCTCCTGCTCAAAAACCTTCAAACTAGCGAGCCCTGCCGCACAGCCCAGCTGATTGGCTGTGTAGCTATGACCATAATAGAGGGCCTTGTCAGCACCCCCCAAAAACGCATTGTAAATTTCACCTCCAACCATCGTTGCGGCCAGTGGCAAATAGCCACCACTGAGGCCCTTGGCTAAACACAAATAGTCTGGAATGACTTCTTCATGCTGGCAGGCAAACATTTTACCGGTTCGCCCAAAGCCCGTCATTACCTCATCAAGGATAAGATGCACACCATGGCGATCACACCACTGCCTCAACTTCGCAAGCATGCCCTTTGGCCAAGGACGTATCTGGTTTACTCCTTGAATCAGCGGCTCGATAATGACCGCTGCTGTTTTTTCAATCACCTCATGGCCCAGTGCCTCAAGGTCGTCTAATCCGCCGAGGTGTTTGACAGGAAAACCAAACTTTCTAAATTGGTCAAAAAACTCGCCCACTCCGCCAAGTGAGGCCGCCCCCATCGTGTCACCGTGATAAGCCTGATCAAATGCGATGAAATGAACGCGCTCTGGCTGGCCCGTCTGAATCCGGTATTGGATTTCCATTTTAAGTGCGCACTCGACAGCCGTAGATCCATCATCAGAAAAAAAGACGCGCTCCAAGGTCTTCGGCGGAAACATAGCACACAAACGTTCGGCCAGCTCACTTGCTCGTGGATTAGCAAAACCAAGGTAACTGGTATGGGCAACCTTACCCAGCTGATCGATGATGGCTTGATTAATCAGCGGATGCTTGTGCCCATGCACATTGGTCCAGATGGACGCATTGCCATCGATATATCTTTTGCCCTCAGAATCAATCAGCCATGAACCATCACCCTCCACCAAGACCAATGGATCAGCAGGCTCTCCCCTCACCCAATCATCTTGGCGGGTAAAAGGATGCCAGCAATGCGCCTGATCCGCTGCGATCCAATGTTCCGTGTTCACGAGTGCTATTGCGCCACATTATGTCAAAATTGCAAGCATCAGCATCTCTCTCAAGACGCAAAAAAGAGGTGAAAACATCCCCTGGCAACAAAAGCAAGTCGTGCGATACCCGTGGATCGAATGGCCGCGATCACAAAGCCCTATTTCATCGAACCTTGAACACTCCCATAAAAAATTGAATAATACCCGTCCCATTACGTCTATCTAAGTATGAACAAGGCATTCCTCACCACCGTATTGACCGCTCTTGGTATCTTATCACTGAGCTCCTGTGTTGACCCCACTTACTATGAGGGCGGATATAGATCTTCGGGCAGCGCTACATTCACAACCCTACCTCATGGTTACAGCACCATCTATGTTAGTGGAAACCCCTACTACTACCATGGCAGCAGATGGTATCGCCGCAGTGGTAGCCATTACATCAACTGCTCTCGCCCCCATGGATACCATGGCAATATAGGCAGGCCTCATCACTACAGCGGTGTATCGCGTTTACCCTACGGCTATCGTACCACCTATGTGGGAGGCAGCCGTTATTATAACCATGGCAGCACCTGGTATCGCAAAAGTGGTAGTCGCTATGTCTCCTGTGCAAAACCATCTGGGCACCATTCTAATATACACAAAAGCGATCACCGCTCATACAAACACAGGGATCATGATACAAAATCATCCCCCAGCCGCGGCAGTCACAGCGGTAAAAAAAGCCACGACAAAAAAATTCATAGCAAACAAAGCTACAACAAACAAAATACTCAGCAACATGCTTCAATCACTCATCATGAGCGGAAGCGCTCCATGCAGAGTTCCCCTCGGATAACATCATCCCTCAAGACTGACTGGCACAAACAAAAAATGAGCCGTTCCACAACAAGTCCAACGACGGCGCAAAAGACGACACAGAAAACGGCCAACAAGCCATCAGCTGAGAGAAGGACAAGCTCTGCTAAGCGGCACCGCAGCCCAAAACCTGCCGTCAAAGCAAAGAGCTCTTCCGTAAGAAAAAAAACCCTCTAAAATCGTAAAAACCCGACAACCATGAGCTTACATCCGCTCGGGAACCTCAATACCTAATAAACCAAGACCCTTCTCAAGCACCTGGCTGGTTAGTTCACATAAAGCAAGGCGTGTGTTTTGAGTGTCTCCTTCAGACTTCAGCACTGGGCACGCCTCAAAAAACGAATGAAATGCCTTTGCCAGCTCAAGCAGGTAATTGGCCAAGAGGTTGGGCCTAAAATCATCAAGTAGTATCGGCACCGTCTCGCCAAAGCGAACCAGCATACGTGCTAGATGGACTTCAGCATCGGCCTCAATCGATAGAGCCGATGGGTCTATATTGATCTGCCCGTCGAGCTTGCGGAAAATAGAACGGACCCTCACATAGCTGTATTGTAAATAAGGTGCGGTATCACCCTGAAGCGCGAGCATCCTATCCCAGCTGAATACATAATCGGTCATTCGATGCTGAGAAAGCTCAGCAAACTTGACCGAACCAATGCCGACAATCGATGCCACTTCCGCTCGCTCGGCCGGGTCCATATCTGGACTTTTCTCGCCTATCACCCGATCAGCACGCTCGACAGCTTCATCGAGAACGTCGACCAGCTGAACATTGTCACCACTGCGCGTTTTCATCAGTTTACGATCCTCGCCAAGAATCGAACCAAACGCGATGTGGTGCATGCTGGGATTCTGTCCACGCTTGCGAGTGGCTTCAAAAATTTGCTGGAAGTGTAGCTGCTGTGGGGCACCTACCACATACCATATCTGATCTGCATGCCATTGCTGCACACGGAAATCGATGGTGGCCAAATCGGTTGTCGCATATAAAAAACCTCCGTCAGCTTTGCGAACAATCGCCGGCTTATCATCAAGCTTTGCATCACCATCAAAAAAAACACAAACGGCACCCTCACTCTCACGAGCCACCCCACTCTCAAGCATTTCATCAACCAGTGGTGCGAGTCTGTCATTATAAAAACTCTCCCCATACCAGTGATCAAAACCAACATCGAGACGGTCGTAAATGCCCTGCAGCCCTTGCTTAGAGAGATCAACACACTTTTCCCAAATTTTGAGGTTTTGCGCATCACCCCCTTGCAACTTAACGAGCTCCTGCTTGCAAGTTTCTCGCACCGCATCGTCTTTGCCACAAAGTGCGTTCACAGTACGATACACTCGTAACAGCTCGGCTACTGGATCAGCTTCTAGATCAGATTCCTTGAGCACCGTTTTCCAGCCATGGATGATCATGCCAAACTGCGTGCCCCAATCACCAATATGATTATCGGTGATGACCTCATGGCCAAGAAAACGAGCAATTCGTGACAGGCTGTCGCCAATAATTGTCGAACGAATATGGCCAACGTGCATCGGCTTGGCCACGTTTGGTGCAGAAAAATCAACTACGATCGTCTGCACTGGACTGGCCAAAGCAACCCCAAGCCTGTTATCACCAAGCAAGGCTGACATCCTCTTACTCCATGCAGAATGAGTAACTCGAAAGTTAATAAATCCAGGACCCGCGATATCGGCCACCGCAAGATCGCCAAGCTCCATCACCTCAATGAGCTTCGCCGCAAATTCACGGGGGTTGGTGCGCAGACGTTTAGCCAGAATCATTGCCGCATTGCTTTGATAATCTCCAAAGCGTAAATCTGCAGCCGACTCTACCTGCACCTGGAAACCTTCCGGTAAATCAACACCCACAGCATTTAGTGCTTGAGACATTACCCCCTCTAATTCTTGTATCATCATGATTTAAAATATTATCTGATTTACCCCGCTGATTGAACAGCCCTGCTAGTTTTCGCCTCCCGCACGGACGCTGGAGGAATCTGAGTCGAAAATATCCAAAACATCTTCTGCCGTTTGGGCATCATGGAGCTGCTGACGAATAGAACAATTATGAAACATTTTGGCAATAGCAGCCAGAGTCTGCAAATGCATATTGCGCTGTGATTGAGGCACAATGAGTAACATCACCAAATTCACTGGCCCATTATCGATCGCCTCGAAATCAATTCCTTCACTAGACCGGCCAAATGCCGCAATGACATGATCAATGGAATCTGAGAAGGCGTGCGGTATAGCCACACCGGAACCGATACCCGTGCTGACCTGGCCTTCCCGTTCCTCAAGAAGGTTTAGCACCTCATCATGCAAGCTAGCATCAAGCTGGCCACGCGACACCAGATGATCCACCATATGCGCCAGCGCATGGGAACATGTCTCACCCTTCAAATCGAGGATGACTTGTTTGGGACTTAACAAACTAGATAGTTTCATCACGTAATAACACAGGACTCGGAGTCACAGTGTCGCAGGAGCAGCAGCCACATACCTTGTGGCACTATTGCTTGCAAGCCTATTTGACGGCTGAAGAACACGCATAATTACACTGCAAAATACTCATTCTTCTGCCTAAATAGGCCTGTGCCCGACCTGAAAACAGCAGCCCTCGCTACCACCACCCGCTTAGCCGACGCTGGTCATACAGCCTACTTCGCCGGTGGATGCGTGCGAGATATGCTGCTCGGCACAGAGCCTAAGGACTATGATATCGCCACCTCTGCTACCCCCGACGAGGTTCAGGAACTTTTCCCCAACTCCAATGCCATCGGTGCTCACTTCGGGGTCATCCTAGTTCACAAAGGCGGCTTCCCTTTTGAGATTGCTACCTTTCGGCATGATGGCTCCTACAAAGATGGCAGACACCCTGATCGTGTTACCTTCACCACCCCAGAGGACGACGCTTCTCGACGTGATTTCACCATCAACGGGCTGTTTCAAAATCCAAACGACGATGAAATCATCGACTTTGTCCACGGTCAGCAAGACCTGAAAGCAGGGCTTCTTCGCGCCATTGGCAATCCCAGTGAGCGTTTTCAAGAAGACGCACTGCGCCTGATGCGGGCCATCCGCTTTGCCGCCACACTCAAATTCACCATCGAGCCTGTTACTTGGGCTGCTATTTGCGAGCACGCCCACCTATTGGCTAAAATAAGTGCCGAACGTATTCGTGATGAGTTCACCATGATCATCACCTCTGAGAGCCGAGCCCACGGACTCGACCTCCTCACCGAGAGCGGTCTCATGCGCCATATTGTTCCTGAGGTCTACGATCTCATCGGCTGTGAGCAGCCGCCACAATGGCATCCTGAGGGGGATGTCTACACCCATACTCGCATCATGCTCGAGATGCTCACCGAACAACCATCTGCAGAGCTTGCCCTGGCCGTGTTACTTCATGACATAGGCAAGCCCCCCACCTACAGCTATGATAAAGCCGACGACCGGATCCGGTTCAATGGCCATGACCGTGTTGGTGCTGAGATGGCTGAGGAAATATTACAGCGGCTCAAATACTCCAACCAAACCACCGATGATGTCTGCGCCATGGTGGCCAACCATATGAACTTTATGAACGTGCAAAATATGCGCACGGCTAAGGTCAAACGCTTTATGGCGCGCCCTACCTTCGAACAAGAGATGGAGCTGCACCGAGTGGATTGCGCCAGCAGTAATGGTTTCACTGAGAACTATGAATTTCTGCGGTGCAAGGAAACCGAATTTGCGGCAGAGCCACTTATTCCCCCGCCGCTTGTCAACGGCAAGGACCTCATCGATATCGGCATGCATCCGGGCCCAGAATTCACCCAGATTCTTACCAAAATTCAGACCGAACAGCTCGAAGGATCAATCAATACGAGGGAAGAAGCTCTCGATTACCTGCGCACTCATTTCTGTTAAAATTAATCGCTATCCCGATCGGGATGATCATCTGAGTCCTCGGGCTCTTCTTTCACATAGCCTGGCATGTCACCCCCCTTGTCCTTGAGTTCCGCAAGAACTTCCGACATGTCACGGAGCTCGTCCCAAACATGCTGCCGAACATAAATGTATGCATCTTGCCTAACGGCGAGTGCCAAACAATCGCTTGGCCGGGCATCAATTTCCACCACCTTGCGTTCCATGATCTCGTTTTCAGCCGTAATAAACAAACGGGCGTAAAACACATCGCCATCGACTTTGACAATCACCGCCTTGTCGACCTTAGCTCCGAAAGCATCTAGCATCTGTGAGAATACGTCATGGGTCAGTGGCCGTGGAGGCTTTACACCCGACATTACCGCATTGATCGATGCGCCAATCGCAGGCTCAACATAAAACACGATGACCTTTTCACCGTCTCCAAGGAAAACAGCACAACCTGCTGAAGTTGGCATCAAGGCAACAGGCTCAACTCTGACGTGATCTTTCATAATATCTGGTATATGTTAGGTATTTTTTCTGAGGGCAATTTCAGCATACAAATTATGATTCTTTACCCCCGTTTGGTCGAGCCAAGTACTGACGTGATATTTTCACATATTTCTCTGCCCAGTGTTTAATACCCTGCTGCTGCTCCTTATCGAGTGTCTTAACGACTTTAGCAGGGCTGCCCAAGACCAGCGAGCCAGGTGGGATTTCTGTGCCTCCTGTCACCAAAGCATGGGCCCCAATAATCGAACGCTCACCGATCACTGCACCATCAAGGATACATGCCCCCATACCGACTAAGACCTCATCTTTTACCGTGCATGCATGAATAATCGCGCTGTGGCCTACCGTCACGAGTTCGCCGATATATGCACCGTAATCATCGGCCAAATGCAACACTGCGTTGTCTTGAATGTTAGATCTTGGACCAATGACAATTTCATGGATGTCCCCCCTGAGTGTGGTATTGTACCAAACACTCGCTTCTTCCCCAATACTCACACGCCCTATCACGTCAGCGCTTTGCGCTACAAAAACGCTGTCATCTATGTCCGGACTTATCCCATCAAAGGTCTCAATAGCCATACCCTTACCATATCTCGCGTCTCTATTTTCACAAGTTGCAATCTATTGTCAAAAATGCCATCGTGCCGCGTGTTACATTTGGCCTCTTACCTCAAAAAAGGCATTCTCTCTGATGCTTGACCGAGCTTCACCCTAGCTGATTCTGCCCCCACTTTTCATGAAGGAACTCTACACCGTTATCGCCTTTATCATCTTTGGCTTTGCCCTTCGCTCCTGCAAAACCATTGTATTACGAAAGCTTGGAGCCTTGGTCATGCTCATCGCTTCAGGATTATGTTTTTACTTTCTTTTTGAATCGGCGTTGGCTGGCATCCTCGCGATGGCTGCCTGGTTTTTCCTGCCGTGGATCGAGCTACTTACCCGCATACGCAATCAACGTATGCCGCTGATCAATAAGCTCAAAGCGCGATCATCTGCTAACCTCAATGCCTTTCCCAATGCACGACAATATGTGAGTACATTAGAAAGCTCAGGCTTCGAACACATCAGCAACTGCGGCTGGAACCTGGGAGGAGTGGATCAGCTTTATCAGCTATACTGGAATGCAGAAAAAAAGTCTGTCGCCTCTCTCTGTTTGTGTGAGCAAGCCAGTGCTACTTTTTCTTATATTACCATCACATCCAAAGACATTGCCAATGGTGTCTGGCGAACGACCAACTTTCCATTTTCTCCCACATTGAAGCCTTCTCCGTCTGTTCACTGGAACCAAATTAGCTGTGTCAATGAATGCGTTGTCAAACTGCTTCATCAGCACGGTAACTTCCTGCACAAACAAGGGTTCGTTGATGACGATTTAAGCATCCCTGACCCAGACCACCTTGAACAAGAGCTTGAGCACGAACTACAACGCCAGATCGATCACAACCTCGAGCAGGGAATTATTACCCCGGCATGTGAGGATCAATTTCGCTACACCATTCGTGGGCTCTTTTACCTGTGGCGCCAGTTTATCCGCGACATGATCAGATTATGCTGAGCTCTAGATCGCTAGCCATCCAGCAGCAAAAGACCCCGAATTTCCTCTAGGAAACCCGGGGTCAAAAATGTGATGCTTTGTGTGTTTATCTTTGAGCTGACGACTATGAATACATCTTGGTGTAGTATTCGTCAGCCATACGGTCCGAATCAAAGAATGGCACTACTTCGTTCATGCTATTAAGAACGATATTCCACCAGCTTCCCTGCTCATCGTAGTATGAAGGCAACACCTCCGTTTCCAGAATCTGATAAAACCCAAGCATATCATGCTGGTCGCGAGCTTCATCTGAGAGAGCTGGATCAGCCTCGGGAATAACAAAGGAATTATGACCATCCTTGGAGAACTCACAGACCCAGCCATCGTAGGTGGAAAAGTTAACACTACCATTCATGGCTGCGCTCATACCCGATGTGCCCGATGCTTCACGAGTAACCACAGGGTTATTCAACCAAATATCAGAGCCATCTTTCATTAGCTTCGAAAGTGATAACTCATAGCCTACAAGCACTGCCGCATTAGGGTAATGCTGAGTCAGGTGAATCAAGCGGTTGAATGTATCGATGGCACCCCAGTCCTTAGGATAAGGCTTACCAGCCCATATGATTTGCACGGGGCGATCTGTGTTGTTAAGCATTGCCTCAAAACGGTCAATATCGCGAGCAACCAAGTCAGCGCGCTTGTAATCAGCAAAACGGCGCGCCCATACAATGGTCAGATAGTCTGGATCAAAAAGCCGGCCAGTTTGATCAGCGACTTCTTTAAACAATAGTTTTTTAAGCTCACGCTTGCGCTTGGCAAGCGCATGAATATCTCCTGCTGCGCGTGCGGACTCAAGTTGTGGATCTACCCAGTACTTTTTGTTCTGAGCATTGGTAACGTGATCTATTTCACAAATTCCCTCGTGACCTTTCCACATCTCACGAGAAACCTCGCCGTGAAGTTTGGAAACAGCATTTGCCTTGCGACTGATGCGTAGCGCGGCGAGTGTATGGCTGAATTCATCACCCTCAACACCGCAGATCTCGCGTGCTTCCTCCAAGCTCAGGCCATTGAAGAAAGTGAACTTGTGCAATAGGTCAAAACTCGATTTTTCGTTGCCCGCTTCCACGGGTGTGTGGGTGGTGAATACCATGCGCTTCTTCACTTCATCCATTGACCCATACTTACCGTAGAGGTGGAAGGCAGCTGACAGCGCATGAGCTTCGTTCATGTGCCAGACATCGGGGTCAACCCCCAGCTTATCGAGCAGCGTGGCACCACCAATACCGAGCAAGATATACTGGGCAATACGCGTTAAAAAGTCGGAATCATAAAGACGGTGGGAAATAGTCCGCGACATCGTATCGTTCTCCTCAAGGTCGGTTGTTAGGAGAAACATCGGCGCCGAACCAAAAATATCCGCAGGAAGATACATGGCCTTTACCCAAACATCGTGATCGTGAATCTTGATGGTAAACTTGATGTCGGTTTCCTCGAGGAAGTGATACATCTTCTTCCTTTGCTGAATTGCCATCTCGCGGTGATCTCCACGCGTTTGGTTATAGTAGCCATAGGTCCAGAGGATGCCGATACCGATCGCATTCTGCTTTAAATCGTAGGCGCTCCGCATATGGGAGCCAGCCAGGAAGCCTAGGCCTCCTGAGTAAATTTTCAGGGTCTGGTCAATCGCAAATTCAGAGCTGAAGTAGGCAACGCTCTTTTTATAATTAGGATTGATTTCGTAGGGATGTTTAAAAGGTTCAGGGAGAAAGCTCATAATATACAGATGTTAATTCTAGTGGTGCCTCGAAGCACGTGCCCGTCCATACGCTCACCCAACAACTAATCCAAGCAGGATTTGTGTCTTATTATGGCTTTGTCATTATTTAACCCATCCGAACAATCCCTCAATGAACACGGAATATAGTTGATCAGTATAAGGTCAGACCCTCATTCACAGCCGCACCTCAAAAAAATCCAGCAAGACAGCACGATAAACCTGACGCTTAAATTCAGGAAGCCACTTCAATTTGAAATTTTCCGGCCAAATCCATTTATAACGCTCAAACTCTGGATTTTTGTGGCCATCAAGATCGATATCAGGTGCTGATTTTTTCAGCCTGCACAAGTAGTAGGTCTGTTCCTGACCATCAAAATACATTTTCTGTTTCTTCACCTGGTCAGGGTAGAGATAGTTATATCCAGCGCGTTGCTCCAGCACCTTGTAACTGTTCCATGGCAGCCCTATTTCTTCTTCGACCTCACGGGCTAAGGCTTTGATCATCTTTTCACCTTTATCAACACCACCCTGAGGGAATTGCCACGCTCCTTTTTGATTACGGCGCTCACACACCAACAGCTTCCCCTTACGGTTTAGCATAAGCACTGCAACATTGGGTCGATAGCTTGCCATGACAGAACAATAAATACTCAGCTATTTTTCTGCGATCAAGGTTTTGACGAAACTTTGTTTTCCATGAATAGTGATGACTCAACCATCAGCTACTATGAAAACAACCACCTACCACCTCGCCATCACCTTTCTTGCTCTGATGATTCTCCCTTATGCAGCCATTGCCCAATCAGAGGACGGCGCCGCCAAGGACAATACATCCGAGACCACCGGACCCAAGAGATTTTGGCAAGCCGATCTGCCTGGAGGCAGTTACACCGTCGCCCTCGACCAGATCACTTCCATCAGTAAGCACAGCTACATCATTGATGCCAACATCAGCGTCACCGAAGTCGTTATCGATACCAGTGGCAACGCACTCACCCGCTTCTATTACCTCGAACCGGTAGCTCAGGGCACTTCCGATTTAGCAGCCAAGATTAGCCAGCGGGGCAAGGAACTACTCGATAAGGTAAGTGAACGCACAGGCGTGAATGCCAGCTCCGCAGTTGTGAAACAATACCCCGCAACAACTCACGCCAAGACCGTCGAATTCCGCATCTCCGACGGTATCGCCCTCGATGCGCTCTTCAATAGCGCACGCTCCGCATGGATCAACGGTAGGGGCAAAAAATTCACCATCAAAACAAGCAACGAGTAGCCGTCATTCGTCATCCCTCGATGATCTAACCCCAGGGATGAGATTCAGCACTCCGCCTACTCCCTCACGGATGATATCAGTGCCTTCCTCAATGATCTCGCCACCCTTATCGAGGATCTCACTACCTGTATCCACCGCTTTCTGAGGCAGCTCCGTGGCTGTTTCATGTGCAAGCTTCAGGGCCATTTTTCCCGTCTCTGGAACGATCTCAAACATCCTTTTCCCTGCTGCGGCGATCAATCGGCCACTGAGGTCTTCCTTTGGGTTTTCTATCGTTCCCGTGATACGTAATGGTGCCCAAAGCAGTCCTTTTTCGCCACGCTCAAAAACTTTGGTTTCAGCCCCTGGAATGTGAGCCAGAACACCCGGCATAATGCCCACACGGAAGCTGCCATCAAGACTCCCATTTTCAATGATCAGCTTACCCAAGACTCTCACAAGACCCTCGCTAGCCAATACAATGTCGTAGAGCTCAAGCCGCTCTCGCTTGTCATCCTGACGACCCCCTTGGCTACTGATGTATTTCAATCGAGCTTCTGTTAAATGAAGCTGACGAAATCGATGTGTGTTTGCATAAGCGGCGATGCGATCCAGCACAGGAAGCGCGGTTAACACCCCCCTATTCAAGCTCAGCTCACCTCGAGTCATTACAGCATCTTCACTAGAGTTAATTTTAAATTCCGTATCAAGCTCTCCCGTGATCCTTTTCTGCCAATCTTCTGGAATGAGCTCTTCAACACCGACGTCTCTGAGTGTGCCAAACAATTCAAACTTCTCCTCTTCCAGCTCACCACTGAGAGACAACATCCCACGTTGGTATACTTGAGAATGAAACTCTTGCAGATAGATTCGTTTATCGGCGTATCTCGCCCGTGCTGTATCGAGCTTCCAAGGAGCTTCGAACCAAGGTGTATTGATCAGCCCGTTTGAGAAGCTCATATCATAGACATTTTTGCCCGCACGTCTCTCTGCCGTCATTGTTGCATCGATCACCTCGAAGCTGCCGCTCTCACTCTGAAGATCAACGCCTAAACTTGATATTTGTAATGCTTGAAGCTCCGCTCGGTCTGGCAATAAAGACGCCCAAAACCCTCTCCCTTGATCTTCACTCTTATCAACTGGGGGCGATACGCTTAGGGCATCTTGCTTGTCTCGCAAATCGATTGTCCCCTGTAGCTCTGCTACCCTCAGATCGCGAATCAACCACGCACCATGCAGCAACTCTGAAAAACTCATATTCGCTTCCACTTCACGAGCATCTAATCTGCGAACAATGCCACTTCCCTGCGCATTAAAGGCAACCGTTCTGACTCTCATTCCTTGCCAATTTAGTGGCTCAAACTGAACATCAGCACTAATGACATCGCTCATCGCTTTACTGATGAAAAGTCGAAAGTCATCGCTGTGTAAATAAGACCGCAACCAAATATAGAACCCAAAGCCCATGAAGATTGCACCCAAAGCCAGGATCAATGAAACTCGCAGAATATGATCCATGATAGAACCTGAACGGCGGCTGTTTTTCATCTTTGTAGCTCTTCGCCTGTTCGCCCTGCGTGACATCCTCACAGCTTAGCCTTAGCAGATAAATTCACAAGTTTTCTTCTCGCCAGACAATGTCGCGCTCTCTAAGATTTTTTATTACTTTAATGTATTTGTCTTAACCTTGCTTGAACTCCAAAAAGTCTGCTTCGCCATCCAAAAGGACGGTGAAGAATTCAACCTCATCGATGAGGTATCTCTCAAGGTGCCAAGTGGTCACTTTATGGCCATCGTCGGGCCATCTGGGTGCGGTAAAACCACTTTGCTCAAAACTATCGCCGGCCTGAATGAAGAATCGGACGGCGATCTTATTTGGTGCGGCAGAAACCTAGCCAAAGAAAAAGACTTTGAACCTGCTGAAATAGGCTACGTCCCCCAGTTTTCGATCGCATATGATCAACTGACGGTTGATGAATCCATCGAGTCCGCAATGCGACTCAGAGTTCAGACTGAAAACTTCGACGAACTCGACAAACGGATCGACACCATTTTAAAAGAAACAGGCCTAACTAATCTCGCGGATCAAACTGTTAAAGTTCTCTCAGGAGGTCAGAAACGGCGCCTTGGACTTGCCTTGGAACTGGTAACAAGCCCACCTCTCCTCCTGTGTGACGAGGTCACTTCAGGTCTCGACCCCCGATCGGAGCGAGACATTGTTCACTTGCTGCATCAGCTCTCACATCGCAACGGCCGCACGGTCGTATCTGTGACTCACTCACTCGCCCATCTAGAGCTCTATGACTCTGTTCTTGTTCTCCACGAAGGACGTGTTGCTTACCACGGCCCCCCTGAAGAAATCACTCATTACTTCTCGGTTGATGATACCGAGGAAATATACCCTCGGCTGGCAAGACAACGATCAGAAAAGTGGCATCTTTCATGGCAAAAGCATCGTGAAGCTTATTACCGGAAAATAGAAAAACGACGCGATGAACAAACCGATCAGCAGGAGCCAACGATCAACGAAGAAAATAGTTCACAAGCTGCAAAATCCGCCACCAAAACAGCAACAAAAACAGCCAGCAAACCAGCCACTATTTTACTTGAAGAGAACCCCGCTGAGGACGATGAGATCATTGCTAGCGCTCCATCGACGGTCATCACACCGGGAGTCATCAGCCAGTTCTCTACCCTGCTAGCCCGCCG